>Ga0247833_1000147_pt1 | contig 120350 bp, 104 predicted proteins | sample LaCruzMarch2015__7_FD_187117 | JGI IMG/M metagenome (GOLD analysis project Ga0247833, IMG submission 187117) | Freshwater microbial communities from meromictic Lake La Cruz, Castile-La Mancha, Spain - LaCruzMarch2015_8m | ecosystem: Environmental > Aquatic > Freshwater > Lake | place: Spain...
ACGTCCACCGGGAAGGCAAGAGCATCACCCCCACAGCGGGTAAGTGCAGTAAACATCCTCGGAGGAGCCAAAGGAGAAGACGCGGAAAGAACACGGTAAGCACAGAGGATGCCGAACACATTTGGTTGCAAACCCCTTCTCCATAGACACATCCCCTCCTCTTTCCCCGGCTCCGCCCAGCCTGCACAGTGACCCCAGAGGTAGGCGGAGGGACGGGGGAGGCGTTTGCGGCTCATGGGCATTTCGGATGATTATCCTTGGGGATGCGGGAGGGCATCGAAGCGGGTCTTCGCACTCATGCGCGGCTCAGTGAGTTTTGGATACTCTGAACCGTTGCCAAAACCTGCTCAAAGGAAGGTGGCACGCCGAAAAACATCGACTTCATTTTCACGAAATCCGCCTGCCATGCGCCAATCCGATCAGGCGGCGGTAGCAGTTTCAGATCGCCGGGCGAAAGCTCCAGATGGTTGACCCAGCCATACGGGAAGAAGTCGTTGCGATGTACCATCACTTTCCTGAACATCGGATCTTGATGGGTGATGGATGCCATCAGATTCCCTACCGTCCAAAGTTGGTGGAGGTCATACAGATGCCGGGACTGCCGGTTGGCGGGTTCCACTGGCTTCGGATGGGTATGCTGCTCATGGAGCAACGCCGCCTTTTCCCAGAAGGTGCGCTGGGGCAGGATGCATGAAATGGGAGTGGTCTCGTCTTCGAAAAGTTCAGTAAAAACCTCGCGGACGTAGGGAACAATTTCCCGGGATTCCGCCGGTGCGTCCTCCGCCCTGCCACTTAGCTCGATTTTCACGGACGGCTGGAAATAGTCGTCGGGTGGCGTGAGCCCCGAACCAGGATACTCCACCCGAACCACGAAGGGATCGCGGTCGGATGCAATGCTCTCCGTGATGACTCTTTCTCTGCCTCGCTCCGAAATCGCCTCCAAAGATTCAACTAGGTGCGGAGCGATGACATCCCCGATCACCCGGCGGCACTGCTCGCGCAACCGCTTGTAACGCCGTTCCCGCTCGCTCGTGGTAATGCCAGCTTTGAGTTCAACAAGCTCCTCGCCCCCCACCCAGCTTCGATTGATCGCCAGATCGATGTCCTCCGAAAATCGTTCGATGCACTGCCAACCTTTCGAGAGCGAGGTGCCACCACGGAACACCAAGTTTTCACCGATCCTGTCACTGCGAAACAAGCTTGCCAGCGTCCAGCACACCCAGAAATCCTTCTCGACATGGAAGGGGGCGAAACCCAGCCGTGCGCCTGCCTCGGTAAAAATTTGTCCCCGCTCCTTGGGCGGCAGTTTGGCGATGGCGTTCATGAGTCCACCCCGCTTTCCTCGGCGATTTCACGGAAGATGGGTGCCATCCAGGCGGGGGCGTAGGGGATGTCTTTCAGCAGTTGCCGGCGTTCGGCAGGCTTGAGGCGTTTACGCAACTTTTTCACCACCTCGCTGCTCACCTGCTGGCGGCGCAGGAAGCGCAGCGCCTGAATCACCACACCGCTGATCCGCCCCGCCGTAGCAAGGTTCCGGGGCGTCGTCTGTTTGAGTTCCACGCAGATGCGCTTCACCATCACCCGGCAGGGCGGCCCATCCGTCAGATACTCCACCTTCGCCGGCACCTGGTCGCTGAGTCCTAGGAGATTGGCCGCCAACGCCCCGGAGGGCAGCAACTTTTGGGCACCGCGCCGCGCCAGCGCCTTGGCCACCACCTCGGGCGATGGCGAAATCTCACCAATCAGGCGGTTGATCTGTGGATAGGCGTACACGCCCCTAGAAACCCGCGTCAGCACACTCTTCTTCACCAGCCGGGAAAGGGATTGATCCACGGCTGCCCGCGTCCCCATATCGAGGAAATCGGCCGGTGTCGCCGCCGAACCACGCCCCCGCCCTCGAACCCGCTTCATGATTGATTCTTCAATGGTTGCCATGCGTTTCAAGGACTTCGTTCAGTCAGAAATCTAGGCATCTTTTTCTGACTAGCAAGCTGAATTTCCCAGCTCCCGCCTCCTCTTTCCCCAGCTCCCCCCACAACCCATCCGCACCACGGCGAAGGAGGACGTTCCGCTTCTCATCCCTGGCCTCGCCCGCACAAGCCCCGACCATCACCTTCACAGTGAAGCCCAAAAGCTGATTCGCGGCACAGGCTTTGAGACTATGACACAAGCACCGTCGGAGATTTGACAGAAGCCCTGAAACCTGACAGTAAATCACTACGCATGAACGAACGGTTCTTCACGCATGACCGCAGCCAGCGCCGGAATTCCCCGATGCGCGGCCGCTGGGTGGAACGACTCACGTAGAAGTCCCTGCCTCATATTGCAGGGCGCTTCACGTGTTGGGTGACTTCCGCCGAGAACGGCGTCGGGCACCGATGATCCGGTAAAAACTACCGGATCATCTGATGATACCCCGTCGCCAACCATGCAAACCAAACCATCCCTACGCCTAGTCACCCGTCGCACCGACACCAACCCCAACCCACCACATCTGGAAGAACAACGGAACCTGGTGGATCCGTTTCACCCTCCGATCCACCGAAGGACAAACCATGCGCCCCGCTTATTCCCTAAAAACCCCCGATCTCAATGCCGCCCGCCGCAAACGCGACCGCATCCTCACCGCCATCGAAACCCAATCCGGCAAAATCGCGGCGTGAACAAGCACGCGGGTGTCCCGCCCGTATCCAATTCACCCGCCCTCCGAGTGCCGTCTACCGTCTGCCCCTCAAGCCTCGCGTCCAGCCTCGTGCGCCCGTCTACGGATGGGTTTTCATACCCGCTTTCATCATCTTTTCCCCCAGCCGCTTGGCATAGGCTTGTGGGCAATAAGGAGAAAGGGTTTGTAACCCCTTTCTTCACTCATATCCAGGGAAAATCCTTGCAAGTGAAAGGGGTTGCAAACCCCTTCTCCATAGACGCATCCCCCCTTCTTTCCCCAGCTCCGCCCAACCCTCGCAACGTCCCTATAGGTAGGCGGAGGAATTCGGATCGTCTTTCGATAGGTCATTCATGGATACACAATAGCGGCCCGCCATTCCCGGAAAAGACCGAAATCCGCTTTGCCTCTCGTTATGACACAACCATCGGCGGGTGGGTTGTAATACCGGCGGCCTCCTGATAGGGTGAGGCCATGTCACGAAATTGGAACAAACTCATCGAACTCGGATCCCACGGCGCAAGACTCAATGAACTCCAACTGCAAGTTGGGGAAATCATCAAAAACGGCGGCATGCTCCATCTCACCGGTTCTGGGATTCGCCGCAGTGAATGTATTCCGCCCACCCCCAAAGGTGGCCTTCCCAACAATCTCAAGCTTCGCTACGTGCTCTATTCCCTAGCCTTCTCCCCCACCTACATACTTGGCAGCGAAGCCGACCCCAGCACGAAAGTCACCGATAAGGCATGGGAGATCTGTGAAAAAATCCAATGCGATGATCCCGGCTACCGGATCCCCGAGTCATACGATGCGAGGAAACGCGACGCCATCGTGCATCTGGCTGGTCGCTACAAAACCAAAATCCTTTCCGAGGATTTCCAGCAAGCCTTCACCGATCCGCAGAACGTGCTGCGATTCGTAAAGGAGAACCGGGTGGCCTCAAAGGCGCAACGCACACGGGCGGCTAGGAAAGCAGCGGCCGCAGCGTGACCAAGACCCAGGCTGCGGCGGGGACGAGTGAATCACCCGCCGCGAAGAGCACGCAGGGGAAATTCCGATTTTTCCCTTTATCTTCGAGCACTTCAGCTCGTGTCCCCACCGCTTCCGCTCCGTAGGATTTGAGGGCGGCTTCCAATGACAGCCCTGTCTTTTTGTGAAATTCGGACAAGCTCCAGACATTGCGGGTGGCGCGGCCTCCACCGGGTCTGACTGCGCTGCGAAGCTCCATGGTCCACATGCCTTCGCCCGCATCACGGATGCCGATCCTGAGGCGTTGCACCACATCGTCCCACACTTGGGTCGACTTGTTGCGGCTTGTGCAGACCACCTGCCCCACTTCCGTGGCGGTTCCTTCGTTGATCATGGCTACCTGAATGCCCAGGCACAGCCCGCCATCACCATACACCGTCCATGGAATCAGAGTTGCATCGACTTCTTTCCCATCGAAGCCCGGCAGCGTGCCATCGCACGGCTCACCGGGGCCATGAAGGCGAAAGTCCCCGACCTTTATGCCGCCCTCCGGTTCTGATTCCGGAGTAACGGGTGTCTCCACCCGCACATGTTTGATGACCTCCACGGGAACCTCCACCCTTACCTCCCGCACCACCTCGCGGATGACTTCCACGGGCACTTCCACCTTCACCTCGCGGATGACTTCCACCACTCGGGGTTCGGCGGGTGGTGCCGCCACCGCTTCGGGGGATTTGAAAACCGCATCCCTTTCCTCCTCAGTCTGTTTGCAGGTATCCTCATCCGCACCCAGCGCCTTCATCACCCGCAGGATCGTATCCAGATAACGGAAGCGATCCGACGGACTGTAGTCCCCGCCGTCCACGGATTCATGGGAGACCAGATTCCGCAGTTCCTTGATCTCGTGGAGATACGTTCGCAAAACCGCCGGCAGGTGGGCGGTGTAGGAAAGCTCCGCCCAGTTGCGCTCGAACACTCTCAGCAGCGCCGCAAGATCGAGACCGCCCAGAGTCTGAATTCCCCGGCTACGCACCTGCCCTTGCTGGCCATACGTCAACTGGCTGCATACGTGGGTTTGCCACCAGTCGTTGCCGCCGATCTGTGGAAGGTGCTGCTCAAGGAATCGCTTCGTTTCGCGGGATATGGAGAGGTAGGCATTCTTTTCCTGTTGGTTCATGGCCGCGGATCCTTCGTTAAGATTTCGACTCCATGGTCTCGAAGAGCTCCAAAACCTCCTCGGGCACTTCTCGAATTTCGACTACGCGGATGCCCTGCACCCGTAGCTTATGGTTGCTCATGGTCATGGGTTTGCCGGCGTTGAAAAACCAAATCTTATGCTTGTCCAATGCCTCATGGTAGAACTCGGAGTGGAGTTCCAGTATTTTCCCGAACCCATAATTTTCATCAAGCACCCAATCGCCAGCGCGTGCATGCGCTCCGTTCGCAATCCTCACACTCTCAGGCTTTACCCTCGTAGTCGGCGGCGCGGTGCCTGTAGCACCCTTGGGATGCGCCTGGCGCTCAACATACTGGATCCGAGACAGGTAAGTGTCATAGTTGTAAAATGGCAAACCGCCCTCAACGCCAGCTTCATCAAAGTTCGGTTCGCTATCATCATTCTCAGGCTCCACGCCGTATTCTGGATTTTGAATCGGCTCGTCCTCGATGACCGCCTCGTATTCGGACGAGAGTTCGGCGGGTTCCGGGGATTGGTCTGATGCGACATCCTGCAAGGTCATCCCGATCTGCGCGACTTGTTGGCGTATCTTGTCCAAGATCTTATTGAGGCTGGAGACCTTCTCATTCGCCGCGACCAGATCGCTCTGAAGCTTGATGTTCTCCTCTTCGAACAGCTTGAGCAGCCCAAGGGTGTCCTCGGTCGTACTTTCACTTTCGATTGAGCGGCGCAAACTGGCTGTCTTCAGATCGCCCCAACTGATGTAGTCCTCTGGCATCCGGATGACGGCCTGCCTTGATATGATCTCAACCAAAAGCCCCGGAAATTTGTCCCCCCATTTCAGAACTTCCCAATCGAGGAACAGGTCGTGGTGGTGGGCATCCTTGTTCTGGTGAAAATCAGGCCAATAGATCCGAACCCCGCCGCCCTGACACCCAAGCCCGCTTGGTAACGCCTTGGCCGCGGCGGTGGCTGCGGCGGTGGATTCCGCCACCAGAACATGAGCCATGCCTGCCAGTGATCTGGCCAGGGCATCGGCGTTGACCAAAGGCAGGTTGTTGCTTCCCGGAGTGACCAGAACCAGAGGGTGGGATCTCTCCGTGTTTGCCACGATACGCACGAAAATTTCGATCGATGCGGCGTCTCCGTTAAGGACATGTGGCTTGGGGAAAAGGCGGTGTTTGTGGCGTGTTTGTCCTTTCAGCGCCGCGAGGATCTCACGGTTCAGGGTCGGATTGCTTGGCAGGACTTCCACCGGCGCGACCCGCTCATCGCTTTGCGTGATCCCGAGCGTGTTGCTGTAGTAGATTTGGGAACCGCCCTTGTCGCATAGGGTGATTTCCCCGATCCAGCGCAGGCCGGGGTTTGAGCGATCCGGGTGACTGTAGCGAATTCCCCATGCCCTCTTTTCGCTATCCTCGAGGACCATGCTCTCCACATGAACCCCGGCACCGACCTCAACTTCAGAAGTCGCCTCCACAAGATCCAAAACCGCCCCCGGATCTTCGACGAAATTCCGGCTTTTCAGCCAATCCAGCGTCAGGCCAATCGCTTGGTCAAAGGTTGGTTCGGCGGAAGGATCCTCCTTTTTGAGGATCTCGAAGTTCACTCGGTTGATTGGCTGCATGTTTGGAAATGGGGTTACTGTTTTGAAAGGGTTGTGCGAGAAAAGTAGAAGATGGTGGCTAATGTTTTTGCTGCAGCCACTTGCGCCCTTCGCCGGAAATTTCCCAGACGCCGTTCTTGGTCTTTTTCATGCGGCCGTCTTCGTTGACCATGGTGTTTCTCGCCCATTGGGCGGCGTTGCGCCAGCGGATGGATTTGCCGTCGGAGGGGAGGACGGCCTGGTCGAGGGGCTTGAGGATGCCCTGCATTTTCTCGCCGACCCGATCCAGGACGACCTTGGTCTTGGCGCTGCCGCCAAGTTCGACGAGGGATTCGAGAATGGCACGGTAGAAGGCGGTGTGAGGCGTGATCTCGCCCTTCTTCCGTTTGCCGAAGAATTTCTTGCTGACGATCTCCTGAACGGCCGGGCTGGCGGCATCGCGCAGGTCTTCCAGCTCCGCCCATTCGTTTACGAGTCCTTCCACCTTGTTCTGGAAGGCGAGCAGGCGCTTGGCGAATTCGATGACGGAGGTGGCGGTGTCGTAGTCTCCACCTTGCATCGCCTTCGCTCCCTCGTTGCGGATGCGCTGCTCTTCTTCGGCGAGCGAATCGCGGAGCAGTCCAAGGGCGGTGGATACGTCGTTTTGGTCGGGGGCGTTCATGACAAAGAGAGATTGATGACTTCTTGAAAATGTTCCGGCGTGAGCTCAGCGACGGAGAGGCGAGGTCGTGTCAGGAGGGGGCACGATGCCATGACGGGTGCGGCTTTGATCGCTTCCAGGCTTACTGGAGGATCGAAGGTTTTCAGCGGGATGGCGTCGATTGCTGTCCAGCAGGACTCGTTGGAGGTGGGATCGGGGTAGGGTTTGGCGGATATTTCAAGAATGCCGAAGACTCCCTTGGATTCGATGTTGTCGTAATACAGCGCCAGGTCACCGGGCTGCATCTTCCCGACGTTTCGTGCCGATTCCGGATTCCGGATCCCTTGCAGTCGGAAAAGATTGCGCATCAGCACATCGTCCCATGTGCGGTGCTGGTAGGGGCTGCGGATGAGCCAACATTTTGCGGAAGGATGACTGCTCATGGATGGCTTCGTTGGAATTGCATTCCGAATTGCCTACGCGCAATTAGCCGCGCAATTAAGAGCCTGAATTGCGCGCACAATTGCGTAAGCGCAGGAAACGCGCAATTTCCATTACTCCCACACATAGCGCGCTCCTTTCCCGTGGCTTTCGCTTTTGATACGGAGGTTTTCGCTGCGAAGTTCTTTCATCAACCGATAGCTTTGATTGCGGTCGTAATGCGTGATCGCCCGGATTTCCTTGTTGGTGATGCCACCCTCACCGCGTTCCGCCCTTTGTTTGAGGATGCTAAGGACGCGGGTCTTGGCTCCTTCCCAGTCGATCCGGCGTTGCGCTTCGTCCCGTGATCCGGGGCGGAGCCGTTGGGCCAGTTTGGCAGACAATACCCAGTAGGCACCTCTGCCGGTTCCGCCCCTTTCGATGTAGGCGCGGTCGCGCTCCATCTGGCTGAGTGTATTGCGCATCTGCGCCTCCGAGCGCTGGCACAGGGCTGCGGCTTGGATGGTTTCCAGCTCGGCATGGCGGAGGAGGTATTGAATCACAAGAAGCTCATCCAGCCCGAGATGGTGCCCGCTTTGGCTCTCCTCGGCGACGAACTTCCGAAACTCAGGCACCACATCCTGGCGGAGAAAATGCACGGTCACGGAATCCCCGGATTCCACGATTTGGGGCGGTTCTTTGCCCTCGATCAACATGGCTTCGAACATCCGCCCGATGCCGAGGTTGGAGCGGTTGACCAGCCGCAGCTTGGCAAGCGCCTCGACGAGTGCCGGATTGCGCGGAACCGGGGGATGGTGGAGGATGTTGCGCTCCGTGATCCCGCCGATGAATCCCCCGGGATTGCTGATTTCGATCTTGCCGGGAAATTGCTTCACGAGGATCGGGCCGGGCAGGCGGTAGTCGGCATGGCAGAAGGCGTTCATCAGCGCCTCGCGCAGGGCGATCTGGGGATACGCGCGGACTTCGGGGTGAATGAGTCCTAGTTCGAGGGTGCGGATCGGGTTGTCGAGGTGGATGCGCTGTTCCATTTCCCGCAGGGCGAGCGGCAGAGCCTCGGTGCCGTCCTTGCGGTCGCTGTAGCGGGTATCCGACTCCATGCGGAGAAACGTCCAGACATGGGAGGGAAAGACGGCCAGAACCGCTTCGCTTTTCCCGCAAAGCAGCAGCCCGGCCTTGGTCAGCTTGCCTTTTTTCAGGAGCTGGAGCTGGTTCAGGAAATCCTCGTCTGTCAGCGCAAGGAGTTCCCGCGGTGCCTTTTCTGCGGCGGAAATGCTTCTGAGCGCCTCCATGGCGGTGGGGGAAATAAGCGCTTGCCACGGCGTCTCCAACACCTCGGCGGTGACATCGGATTCTCCGGTCTCGACCATCAGCTTCTTGCGCAGCGTCCCCGTGAGCGGCTGGCAGTCCTTGCCGATGCGGATCTTCGCCCGTCCGCTGGTATCGGTATAAGGCGGCATGCCCGGATGAATGTGCATGGCGAGGAGGCGTCCGCTGCCTTCGCTCACGGAAATCTCCTCGAAAACCGGCGTGAGCTTGGGATCGGTGGTGTCGTAAACTGCTTTCTTGAGCCGGTTCACATCGATCTCCAGCGGCACTCCGCCCAGGGCATTCCCGCGACCCTTGATTTTATCCGCCACCCCGAAGACCACCGTCCCGCCTCCCCCATTGGCCATGCAAACCGCCATCTCCACCACCAGCTTGACCATGTGATCCACGCTTCCCTTCCACTCCTTGAAATCAAGATCCTGATCTTCCAGCTCGTCGGCGACGACCTCTTCCAGTCGATCCAAGAGTTCGTGAATCTCAGCAATGCTTCTCATCGGGCAGTCTCCTTTTCAGCAGCGAGTTTGCGTTCCAGATTCGCGCGCTGGGCGGCGGCGAGGGCGGGGTAGCGGCGGGCATACCAGTTCTCCACTTCCCGGATGTCGTCTTCGTTCAGACCGTAGGCTTCGTAAACCAAGCGGTCGATTTCGATTTGCTCGTTGCTGGCGTAGTCGTAGCGGGGAACCTTCCGCTGCTCCTGCCTGATCGAACTTACTTGATCTAAAATCATGTTTAACCCGTCTGGAAGAATAAGCTCTTTAAGGGCGTCGACGTCCATTGATACGGTTTGTTGGAGAAATCCTTTTAGGAAGAATCTCCCTGATTTTGAACATAGAGCACCCAAGAACTCTTCCGTTTCGCCGTGAAAGAAAATTCCGCTGCTTTCTTTGTCGTAGCATGCTCCTGAATTACTGCGAAATGTTGGAGCATATATCCCGCGTGAAGAAAAAGTAATTCCATTGGAAAAATATGAAAACGCGTTTTGAAACCGAGACGCTACCGTATCATTGCCGCCAGTTTGCCCCCTTTCTTTATTTCGTTGTTTTGTGGTCAGTGTCTTCATGCGGTTTACTGCCCATTCGCTCCAATCAATAAAGTAATCCGTAGCGACCCAATAATTTGGCATCCATCCGCCATCGGCATCCGATCCTCCACCTTTGTCGTAAGGCACGATGTAACGTCCTAGGAAATACTGTTTTGAAGTTGGATCGTCTTTTGATATTCCGTTAAAAATGACTGATTGTCGTATATTTTCATTGGTTTGGATCAGCTTGAGATCCTCCTCGGACAGTAAGTATTCGCGGTAGGAATCGATGGAACGATAGTTCCCCCATGCATCGGGATTCTGAAAGAGGTAGGCATCGTTGTCTCCAGTTGCTAGCCCTTGTTTTACTTCCGCAATATCTCCGAGTTTGGTTAGTTTGATTGACTGACCGTTGAGTTTAACTGCCCGCACTGGTATGCGCTTGCCGCCGATCGCCCGATATTCAACCTCTGCCGTCGTATCGTTCATTAGTATGAAAAGCTTCGGTGAGGCGACGAAGAACGGGATATTGGAATTCGTGCGTATTAGATTCTGCGGGTAGCGGTAGAGTGCATATTCTGGCGAGCTTTCGCTGCGCCAATTATCACCCATCATAATGTGAATCCCTTCGTCCGCATCCTTGCCAATTTCACTTGCAGCCGATGTGCGATAAAGTAGTTGAAGAAAGCGGCTGTAGTTTTCGTGGATGCTCACTTGGGTGAGGTCTGCCATGAGGCAGGAGTGGTTATCGGGAATTAGGTTTTTCCGGTCCATGTCTGAGGGGGGAATCTCCCGTTCCAAAATGATGATGGCCGTGTTCACCGTGGCATTGAAAGTATCCGGGTGAACACGTATCATGCGGTGGATGAAGCTCTGAAGGATCTGTTCGCGCAGCGGCTTGTGCGATTTGATCGTCATGAAGGTATCAGAGACGATGTAGGCGAGCACGCCATGGCGTTTGAGCGGTGGTTCATGGGCGATGAACCTTGAAATGAAGGCACCGTAGGGATCTTTTGAGCCAAGGTTGAGTGAGGTTTTCAGCGGATCTGGAATCGGTGTGCCGCCATATGGTGGATTTCCGATGACAATGTCGAAGCCCCCGTTTTGCGCGACCTCAGGGAAAAAGAATTTGAGACTGAAAAACGGTGCGGCCATGGACCCAAAGTGGAACCATGTTTCCAGGCACTTGCGGTTGGCGCGGCGGCGTCCGGCTTCATCGTTCAAGCCGGGATGGCCGAGAGCGGCTTTGAAGAATTGAGGGAACGCCTCATCCAGTTTGGTGATGATGATGTCCAGCTCGGCGGCTTGCTCGGCGGGACTGAGGTCGCGCTGGTAGTATCGCTTACGTGCCCGGGCAAGATCCTCAATGGCCGCGTCCTGATACATGTCGGCAGCGAAGTTTTGCAGGCTGTTGGCGCAGATGACCTTCGTCTCCATGTTGGGGAGCTGCTCCATGCCGTAGTTAGCCGCTGGGTTTGTGGGATCGATTTTCTGATCGATGAGCAAGGAGATGAAGAATCTCAGCTTGGTGATCATCACCGCCATCGGCTGAATATCGATGCCGTAGATGGCGTTGCGGATGAGTCCCAGTTTGCGCGGATAGTTATTGTCGTGGGAGAGAAGATCGCGACGGGTCTGCTCCTGAAGCTCATCCGGCAGACGCTGGACCTGGAGTTCAATCCAGAGGTGATTGTCCGGATCCACGAGCTTGAGAAGCTGCACCATGCGGTTGAGCATGCCCACGGGAAAGGCACCAGAGCCGCAGGCGGGATCGAGAATCTTCACCCGGTCGAGCGCCTCGATGACCGCCTTGCGGAAATCCGCGTCTTCGGATTCGATCTGATCGAAGTAGAGCAGGTTTTCGAGCTTCTGCTCGTAGCCTGAGGGCAAGGTTCCCTCGCGGTATCCCATGGCATTGCGCAAGTGGATGAGCAGCGCCTCGTTGACCATGTAATCGATGGTGCGCCGCGGGGTGTAATACGAACCGGATTCCTTGCGGGCGCTGTCGGCGGAGCCGTCATCATTGGGATCGATTTCGGCGAGGAGGTTTTCGAAGACCATGCCGAGAAGTTCCGGATCGAGAGCGACTTCCTCTTCGAGCGAGGTGTTTTCCTCGATGGTGAACTTGTATTGGGCGAAGATGCGGTTGAGGCCTTTGGTGACCACACGGTTGCGGGCACCGGCACCGCGCTGGACGGTAATTTCCTCGGCATAGAAGAGTTCGTTGGGGACTAGAAAAACGCCCTCGTCGGAACGATTGCTCACGTTATCGCCGTCATCTTTTTCAAAGAGCGCGGCATTGATGTAGGGCACGCGATCAAAGGAGGATTGATCAAAGTCCGGGTGAAACTCCTCCGGGCGATACCACTCGGTGGTTTTGCGCTTGCGGGAAGCGATGGGTTGGTGGAGCGCGTTGAAGAAAAGGTTTTGGAGAATAGCGCGGTAGTAGGAACTGCTCTGGCCGAACAGCTCAAGGTTGAGATCGGCCTCCGTGGAATTCCTAACCAAAGGGTAAGCGCGCCCCCGGTAATCACGAAGTTCTAACAGCTCAGTGGGAATGAGGCCGCGCTCTTTCAGGAACCAGCAGAACATCAGGCGACAGATCAGGCGGACGGTGAAGTCCTTGACGTGCGCCTCGGAGTTGTCCCTGAAATGGGAGGGGCAGTCTGGCAAGCGGATGCAGCCAATCGCATGCTGATACCATGCGGCGACTTCCTTGTAGAATTGCTCGTTGAGAACGCGGTTATCGAAGACGCGCTGCCAATAGCGGTGGAGATCGCGGAAGTTGGTGGGGCGCGTATTGCCTCGCTCGGGAACGGTGAGCTGTAGGAGGAAGCGTAAATGGGCGGCATGGGGCTGCCCCGGCATGATGTCTTTCAGCAAGGATACTTTGCCCGGCTTTTCCCCATCCCTCCATTGCTGCTGGTAGGCAGAGCGCTCGCAGGAGGCGAGTGAGATGCAGGTCTGGTCGTGATCGTATTTGTAAACCACAATGACGGGAGCGGCCTTGAATGCGCGGTTGAAGTCGCGGGTCAGGCTGGAAAGCTCTGATCGGGTGACATGGTTTTCACCAAGATCCACTGCGAGGATGAAGAGACCTTCGTAATCGGTTTTTAGGGATTTTTCGATGGTCTCAAAGTCGTCAGGCGGGAGTTGCTTACCAAATGTGCGGTCTTCCACGCGACCAACCAAATAAATGCTTTGGATAGGTGCATGCGCGTCCTTGAGATTGTCCCGGAAGAATCGATCTGGGGTAATCGGTGAATCCGCGAGCGGGCTGAGAGGGATGTTTAGGGTGTCCTTGAAGAGGCTGCGGCTCGCTTTGAGAAGCGACTGGGTGGTGAAGGATTGGAGGGCGGATTCTAGGGACATGGGTAGAGGAGATCGGTGATCGGTGATCGGTGATCAGTGGTTGATGAGGGATTGGCCTTTTGCGGTGAGGCGGTATTTTTGGAGGCGGCTGTTGGGTTTTTCGGGGATGGTGTATTCCACCATTCCTTCTTCGAGTAGCTGTTTCACGGTTCGATTGAGGGCACCGGTCACGCCTTTTTGCCCGAGACGGGCAGCCAGCTCGGATTTGGAATGAGGATGCTCCGCCAGACAGGCGACTAGACGGGCAAGGCTCGACTCTACCCCTGACTCTGCCCCTGACTCTGCCCCTGACCCTAGCCCTGAATCTAGCCTTCGAAGGCGGCCAGTGCGGGATTGTTCGCGGGTGAGCGGGAGGATTTCCGGGAGAGACACGCTGAAGCGGATGCGCCCGGCGATTTCCTCGATGCTGGGTTCGGGGAGGTTTTCGGCTTTGGCCTGGCGGAAGATGCCGGGGATGCCGCTGCCCCATTGCTCGATGAGTTCCAGCTCGCGGAAGATGCGGGCGATGACGGGGTTGCGGAGTTGGGAGACGCCCTGCTTGATGTCCTCGATGGTGAGGCCGGGAAGGAGCAGGCCGGGGCTTTCGACTTCGATGCGGTTGTCGTAGAAAGCGATGCGGGTGGGCGTGCCGCGGTGAGAGTAATCGGCGTGGACGAGGGCGTTGATGACGACTTCGCGGAGGATGTTGACCGGGATGCTCCAGATGTCCTTGCGGCGGATTCCGGAGAAGTCGGCACCGCGCATGGCGTGTTTTTTGAGGAAGAGCATGATTTCCTCCACGGCTTTGGGAAGAGGATCCTGGATGTCGATATGATCGAAGATGTCGGCTTTGTCATCACCGATGAAGCGCCCGCATTGGATCCACGCGTCGTCGAAGTACTGGCGGCGGTCGAGACCGTAAAGGATGATGCCGCCTTGGCTAGGGACGAGACGGCCTTGTTCCGCAACAAGGATGCGGAGGCTTTGCAGCATGCGTTCGTCCACTTTCCTGCGGCCTTGGAAATCACGCTCGATGGCCTTGAGGTCGAGGGCTTCGACGGTGAGTCCCGGCATGGGAAGGGCGTCGTAGCTGACACCGGAGACGCCGCGCTGGAGTTCTGCGATGAGTTGGGTGTCGGCTTGGCGGTTGGTGGAGCCGAGGCGGACGTAGGTGCCCTTTTCGATGCCATCCGCCTTGATGAAATGGGGACGGGTGCCGCTGAGAAACACCTCGACGACGAGCAGGGTTTTCCCATGGAGGGAGGTGAGTTCGATGTTCGGAACCAGGCGCGGTGAGATGGAATCGGCGATGAGGTTGGCGATGCGCTCCTCTTGATCGAGGGGATTTTCCACGCCGATGATTTGGCGGTCATCCGTGACGCCGAAAACCAACCGCCCTCCTGCGGAGTTGGCGAAGGCCACTAGGGTCTTGAGCCACGGACGCGGAGACGATAAGTCGCGCTTGAATTCAAGCGTTTTGCTTTCCGGTTTCTGGATGAGAGAGGCGATCACGCGCGAGTTTGCTTAGGAATGGTGGCTGATTGTGAACCAGAGGATGAGGTCGCAGTTTTCGGGGTCGTATTGTTGTTCGAGCGTCTTGCCGTCGGTGAGTTGGGCGGTTTTGGCGGGGTCGCCGCTTTGGATGCCGATGAGTAGGTCGTCGAGGGCGTCACCGGTGGCGAAGGAGGCGAGCCAGGTCTTGATGGCGGCGGAGAGGGTGCCGATGGCCTCGGGTTCGTTGCGGTCGATGGCGGCAGGGACGACTCGCTCGTGGCTCTGGTGATCGGCAAGGAACTTGAGGACTTCGGCGGAGCGGTCGAGGATGACGTTTCCCTGTGGGTCGAGATAGACGAGGTTGTGGCGTTTGTAGGGGGTGCGGGCACCGTTTTTGCGCGAAGGGTAACCAAGCAGGGCGACGATGCCTTCGGGCGAGGTGGTGTCCGGTTGGAAACCTGTGAAGACGCCGAGGGGCATGGCATGGTAGAGGTGCTGGTGCTCGCCGAGTTCGCGCAGGAGATCCTGTCGAAAGACTTCGAGCGAGAGATCGGAGAAGTCGAGGGTCTCGGCGCTGTGCTCAAGGTCGTCCCATGAGCTTTCGAGGTGGGAGAGCATGCGGGCTTCGAGTTGCTCCTGGAACGTGGTATCCTGAAGGCGTTCGCGGACTTTATCGGTGAAGCCGGGGACTTCGGAACCGGCAACGGCAATGGCGACGGCGCGGTCTTCGACGCGTTTCTGGAGGCCAAGGTAGTCGTTGACGGTGGGGGTCGGCCAGAAGTTGATGCCTGTGACGGTGGCGTTCGGAGAGCCGATGCGGTCGATACGGCCGAGGCGCTGGATGAGGCGGACGGGATTCCAGTGGATGTCGTAATTGATGACGGTGTCGCAGTCCTGAAGGTTCTGTCCCTCGCTGAGGCAGTCGGTGGCGATAAGGATTTCCACCGGGGCGTCGAGTTTTTCGGCGGTGGCAGGGCTGATGTCGCGCACCCATGATTTCCAAATATCGAAGTCTGGCCAGCCGTCGGCTTTATCGAAATCCTTCCATTCCTTTTCGCGGAAGAGCTTGGTGTAGGGGCAAAAGCGCTCGAGGACAGGTTCGAAGTTTTTGTGGAGGACGGCGGGTTGGTCGGAGACGCGGGCACCGGAACCGGAAACGCAGGCGACGCGGGTGTAGCCGCGCCGGGTGAGTTCGCCGAAGAGGTAGTTGGCGGTGTCTTCGTAACTGGTGAAGATGAGGACACGGCGGCTTTCGGGGCGGGCGGCGGCGTCGAGGCGTTCGTCGATCAGGGCGGCGAGGCGCTGGAGCTTGGGATCGCTGCCGGTGATGGTCGATTCGGTGGCGATACCGGCGGCGTATTGATCGAGCTTGGCGATGAGCGATTCGAGGCGCTGGACATCCTCGCGGAGATGGTCGCGGAAGGCGGGGAGACGACCTGCGGCGTCGATTTCGGAAATGCGGATTTCGCGTTTGCCGAGGGGGAGATCGATTTCGTCCTCACCATCGATGAAAGGGAAGGCATCGGTTTTCAGCGAAGCGTCCCGGCGGTGATCGATAAAGGTGGTAACGGCTGTGAGTGTGTGGCGGTGGACGAGGAGGACGGCCTTGAGGGTCTGGTGGAATGCGCGCCACGAGGATTCGAGCCGCTTGACGAGCAGCTTGTTGAGCATGACGACGAGGGCTTTGTCGCGCAGAGCCTCATCTTCAAGCACGCTTACGGGGTCTGGCTGGAGCAGATACATGGCGGGCTTGTAGGCGGCGAACACCTGCGGCAGGGCGTCGAGGATCTGTTCGAAGCGGTCGAATTCGCTGATATTGAGGGAGTCTAGGCATTCGTTTCTCGGCGGGTTCATGACCGGAAAGTCGAGACCATCCGAGAGACCTTTGATGTGGCGGCGGTTGCGGGCGACGATGACGCGGTCGATTAGGCGGATGACGGGTTCAGGAAGCTCCTTGAGCAGGCTGCGGATGTTCCGATCGGGGTCTTCGCTCCATTTTCCGAAGGCCTTGCTGGCTAGGCGGAACTGGGTGTCGATGCTCTCGACGTGGATGCCCTTGGCATGGGTGAACCCGGCGTCGTCATCTTTCACTAGCAGGGAAAGCTGGTTACGCAGATCCTTGAAGTCGTTGTTGATGGGAGTGGCGGAGAGCAGGAGCACCTTGACCTCGCGGTTGGCCGTGAGGAGTTGATCGACGAGGTATTGGTAGCGGCCGGACTTCCGGTTGCGGAGGTTGTGGCTTTCGTCGATGACGAAGAGCTTGGGTTTGTCGCTCTGGAAGAAAGTTTCGAGACTGAGGCCGTCGGTGTGATTGGTTTCGAGACGGTTGTCCTGAAGGTCGGTATGGTAGCGGACTACGTAGTCGAGGCGATCGCTCTCGAAGATGGAACCCCGGTTTTTGAGATAGCGAGTCCAGTTGTGGGAGAGTTTTTTCGGGCAGAGCAGGATGCACTGGTAGCCTTTGATTTCGTAATACTTGAGGACAGCAAGGGCGCTCCAGGTTTTGCCCAAGCCCACGGCATCGGCGAGGATAGCACCTTGGTAGTCCTCCATTTTTTTGATGAGGCTGAGGACTCCTTTTTGTTGGAACTCGTAAAGGGTGCGAAAAATCTTGGTGTGCTTCAGGTGGCCGATCCGCTGTTGGAGTTCGGGGTTGCTTTCGAGTTCGAGCATCTGATCGCGGAATAGCTCGAAGAGGGTTTTGAAGTAGAGTTCGCGCGGAGTGTAGAGGCGGAAGATGCCCTCGATCTGCTGGATGAGATAAGTTTTGAAGGGGATTTTTTTGCCATCCACCGTTTTGAAATCCTGGGTTTGGTCGCGTTCCCAGAGTTGATCGAACCAACGGCAGATTTCGAGGTAATCGGCGGCGGAGCCTTGGCCAGCGACATTCAGCTCGATGTTGGATGTGTGCTGGAGGCCGAGGCCTGCTTCGGTGAGATTCGAGCTGCCCGTGACGAAGTAGCTGTCCGGTTGGCGCAATGTGCGGAAGAGGATCGTCTTGGCGTGGCAGAAGTTCGGTTCGACCGTGCGGACTTTGACCTTGTCCTGCCGGAGAAACTCGACCGCTTCCCGGGCGAGCCGGTTGAGCTGGAGAGCGGCATCGACCGTAATGGTTTCGGTGAGAAGATTGATGGGGTTTTCCTTGTCCTGATCGTTGGCAACAATGTCGCCGAGGACGAAGCGGAAGTTCTCAATCTTCTGGTTCAGTTGGCGGCTGATGAATGATAGGATGCCGACAGTAAAGTAGCCGCTAGTGACGTCGAGCTTGCCGGTTTTGGTCTGCTCCAGGATCCAGGTGGCGACGCTTTTTTCACGTGTTGAGTTATCGTATAGCATGGGGCAGCGCGTAATAATCTAACTTTTTCTGACTACGGAAAGAAACTGGCGATGAATCCCGAGAGTGGCAAGGGCATCCGTCGATGCGGGGCGGAAACTCAGGCTTGAAACGACGTTTCGAATAGCCTGGCCATTTCCCGGGCGGTGGAAGTGGAAAGCCGCAGCGGATCCGGGATAATCCCCACGCGGCCAAGATCCAGCCGGTCGGCGTCGAGGCAGACGGCGAGGGTGGGTTCGGATTGGGGCATGCCGCCGTTGTGGATGCGGCAGGCGGTGACGAGGAGTTCCATGCGCGGGTCGTCGAGATGGAAGTGTCCGGCTTGGCGGAAGTCGATGGATGGTTCTTTCATAGGCTTCGTTCGGGAACAAACCCATCCCTATCAGAATGTTGCGGCTTTGTGAAGGGGGCGTGATGCCGTTGTGTCATAGTGCTTTGCTTTGGGAGAAGAATTCCATCCACCAGCTCCCCTAGGGATCGGGGATCGGGGATCGGGGATTGGGGATTGGGGATTGGGGATTGGTTCCGACTTCGCCAAGGCTACGACGGACAGGGGTCGGTGATTGGTGATCAGTGGTTGATGAGGGATTGGCCTTTTGCGGTGAGGCGGTATTTTTGGAGGCGGCTGTTGGGTTTTTCGGGGATGGTGCGTTCGATGAGACCGGCTTCGAGAGCTGGGATAAGGTAGGCAAGGCGGAAATTTTCACGATCTGTAAGATCGAGCTTCGCCTGTAGCTCCTCTCTGGTGTGTTCCGTTTTGATCACTCCGAGAAGTGTTCTGACTTGCGGGGTGACTTGCGGGGTAACTTGCGGGGTAACTTGCGGGGTGACTTGCGGGGTGACTTGCGGGGTGATCTCCGACTCGGTGAAAGGAAAGATCATCCGGGTGAAGTTCTCGCTGAGGCGGAAGCATTCTTTGGGGTAGGTCCGGAGGATGCGGGGCATGCCGGAGCCGAGGTATTCCACCATGTCGAGGTCGCGAAAGATGCGCATGAGTTCCTTGTTGCGGGGGATGGAGTAGCCCTCAAAAAACTCGGCTTCGCACATGCCCTGCGGAATGCTGCCGGTGGAGGTGATTTCCAGCCGATCAGCAAAGAGCTCAAACTTGGGGACTCCCTCGTAGCTGTAGTCGTTGTGGATGATGGCATTGATCACAGCCTCGCGCAGGGCTACGGGATCGAGCAGGCGGGTTTCTTGGCGCTCCTTTGAGGTGATGCGGGTGAAGGTTCGGTTTTCGAGATCGAGCTTGTCGAGCACCTGCTTGGTGGCCTTGACCAGACAGCAATTTCCGTATTCCTCGTTTTCGATGAGGTCCACACGATCTTTGCCGGCGTATTTGGCGACTTTGATGGAGGTGTTGTTGATGTCGGCAAGCAGGTAGGCGGCGTAATTGTAGCGGTCGTCCTCCGTGTAGAGCTCCAGGTTTTTGAGGAACTGAGCATTCGGTTCTCGCCCCGTTGCTTCGTAGTAGATTTTGAGTTGGGAGAATTTGAGATCCTGACGTGGGGAGACGATGCGACTGATGGAGTTGCGCGTGCGCTTGGCGAAAAGGGTCTCGATTTGGCGCTCGGGCATGGGTTCCGTCGCGCTGCCGATGCGGAGGAAGCAGCCCCGGGGACTCATGCCCTGCTTGCGGAGGTAGTAGGGTTTTTCGGATCCGCTGGCGACCAGGAGCTTGATCCATGTGCGGTCTTCGCTTTCCTCGGTCAGCACATCGAAGAGTCCGAGGCAGGAGGGCTGAATGTTCTGCTTGAGCCGATCCTTGATCTTGAGCTGATCCCCATCCGGATCGGCCAAGCCCACGATTGATCCCGCATCATCGACTCCAATCAGGATACGGCCGCCCTCGCGGCTATTGAGAAAGCCCACGACCTCACGTTCGAGCGTGTCGATCAGCTCGCGCTTATATTCGAGGTGTTGGGATTCGGATGGCACGTGGGATGTTGGTTAGCGGATGAATACGGAGAGCGGGATGGGAGAGGGTGTGGTCTTGGATGCGGAGGAAATGGGGAGGCCGCTCGCGATGGATTTCGCCGTGGAAGTAGAGAGCCGCAGCGGATCCGGGGTAATCCCGACACGGCCGAGGTCAAGACGGTCGGCGTCGAGGCAGACGGCGAGGGTGGGTTCGGATTGGGGCATGCCGCCGTTGTGGATGCGGCAGGCGGTGACGAGGAGTTCCATGCGCGGGTCGTCGAGATGGAAGTGGCCAGCTTGTCGGAAGTCGATGGCGAGCTGCGCACCGCGCGGGCCGTGGCCGGGGTCGGCGTATTCGTCGTGGCGGCAGGAGTCGTGGAAGAGGGCGAAGAGGCGGACGATCTCCGCGTCGGCGGGATGGTGGCGGCAGAGTTCCATGCCGTTGCGAAGGACGGTCAGCCAGTGGGACGCGCCGTGGTCGGTGGGTTCGGGAAGGCGGAATTGGGCGATGACGAGCTGCCAGAGCGGGATTTCGCCGGGGCGCAGCGGGGATAGGTCGTAAGCTGGCTCGGGGAGTGGAATCATGGAACAGTCCATATCCCCTATCTTTCCACGTCCCTCGGGTCAAGCAACCCGGCTCCGTTTATGACACAAAGCGGAGGATCCGGATGTTTTGGTGTTTTCCCGGCGATGGGTTCATGGGAAATACATCGCTATGCACGATGCGCCGTATGACGACGACCTGGAGATCTCCACGGACGGGCGGGATTTGTCCGACGCGCTGCATTTGCCTACGGAGAACCGGGTGTTCTACCACGGCACCAGCAAGCGCAACGCGCGGAGAATCCTGCGCGAGGGCCTGAGGGATTGGTCGTGGACGGAATCGACCCCGAAAATCAAATACAAGGTCGGGGAAGGCACCACGCGGTGGCTGCACGACGGGATGTATGGGCGCGGCACCTACGTATCCTGCAACTGGCGGGTGGCGCTGTATTTCGGCCCCGTGATGTTCCGGGTGGAGCTACAGCCGGGAACTCGGCTGCTCCGGCTGGACGTGCCGCCCGACCGCAAGACGCTCGACAGCCTGAAGCGCAATTTCGGGAATGAGATCCTCGTGAAAAACCCGCTCAAGGCCATGCCCCGCAACAAGCGCCTTACCCTCAACGAGGCGGTGCAACTGGCGCGGCACCATGTCGATGTGAAGATGCATGCGGGATGGGATGACCGGAAGTCAGACCTCCACGACCAGCGGATGCGGGAGCTGCGCTCCATCCTTGTGCGCTACGGCATCCACGGCTGGGGCGAGGCGAAGGATCTGAACGGGATCGTCGTCTTCGCGACGGATCGGCTCAGCGTGCGCGAGGTGGTGGTTTCCGTGCCAAGCCCGGAGATGTCGGATGCTTTCCATGACCCCACCCGAAGGCACGGACCTCACGCCTCCCTGGAATCGATGATCACCACCATGCTCCGGGCGACCAACCGGGGCGCGGCCAACACGCGGAAATGGTTCCACGAAGCGAACCGTCTCCTCGAAGTGAGGTAAGGGAGCGGAGCATCTTGCCTGCGGCATCCGCCTGCCATTCAAGCAGGACTAGCCGCCCCCTGAGCCCCGAACAGCCGCTGATGTCGCTCCCGCAAAATCTCCAGATACTTTTCCTGACGAAGCTCCGAGAGCTGGGAGCGGCCGATCATCTCCGTCCATTTCCCCATACCATCGCGCAGGTCGGATAAAATGTCCTTCACGATGGCCTCGGGTAGTGCCAGCCTCTCCCGGCAAAGATACTCCACCCAGTCATTCCGGGTGAGCTTGCGCTTCTTCCCACGCAGCGGCAGCGCGCTTTCTTCCGTCGCGTTTTCGAGCACCAGCGTCGTGTTGAGCAGGTCATAGCCCGGCGCCAGCCCGACCACCCCGTTCCTTACCACCAGGGAAAAGTTCTTGAGATGCATGTCCTCATTGCCAGTCAGGAAACAGAACAACAGCAAGCGCGCCAGCTTCGCCTTCTCCATCGCCGGAAACGTGCAGTGGGTTTCCACCACCTTGGCCACCTGCTCCAGGGAGCTGTCGTATTTCGTTTCGCGCCCCGCACCGCTGAGCTGGGCGAAGTCCTCCTGATGCAGCCGCTTGCCCCGTCCCGCGCGGTCGAAGCGGCGGATGAAATACACCCACGAACCGTCGATGGCCGGAAGCAGCCCATGATCCGGCACCTCGATGCCGGAAGCCGCAGCCAGGCTCATGGTCAGCGCCTCGTTGGCCGGCACTTCCTCGAAGGGTGTCGGGTTCGGTTTCAGAATGAAACGCCCCTCGCAATCCACGATCTCGAAGCGTCCTTCCTTCGGCCTCAGCACCGCCGAGAGCTTCGGCTGCACACCTTGGATCGACATCTTATCCGCCCGCAGCCGCGCCTCCCGAAGTTGTTCCTCGCCGCTCAGAGGCAGCGGCGAAAGATCGATCAGTTGCGGATGCAGCGACCTCAATCCCCTCCTGGAAAAGACCGATCCATCCTCCACAGGCTCCAGCGTGATGGGACAGCTTTTCATGACTCGGCTCCTTCCCCTTGTGTCGGTTCCTCCACTGTGAGCGATCCCACGACGTCACCGCCCACCACCATCAATTGCCCGAAGCAATCCCCGCGATCGATCTTGTGCCTACGCAGGATCGCCTCCAACTGCGGCCCCTCCGGCAACAAACCTTCCAAAAATGGCGGGAAACCCGAAAACCGGTAAGGCTCCTCGCGCACCGGCAAGGCTAGGGAAACCGGTGGCCCGGCATAACCGGGAAAATATCCGAACAGCCATCCGCCCCCATCCGCCTCCGCCAACTCCCCGGCGGGCACACCATGCTGGCGGATCAACGCCCTGCGCGGCCCGGTCATGGCTCAACCTCCTTGCTTGCCTGGGCCTTCCACTCGTCCACCAACGGCCCTTGCGGTTCCAGCCGCAGATTCAAGGCCCGCAACACCGGAATCATCCGCGCCCATGTCGTGCGACCCGCCCCCGCCTCCAAATCCTGCACCACATACCGGCTTACCCCGGCATGCCGCGCCAACTCCACCTGACTCAGCCCCGCCTTGCGGCGATGCCAACCAATCAACGATGCCAACTGTTTCTCTTGCATGATTTTTCAGGCATTAAAGCTCATGGAAGGAAGTTCCTCCCAAACAATAGGAGCTAAATTCCATGTTTCGCCCGATTAATCAAGCAATAACACGATATAGGTCGGATTTACCTAAGAAATCCCATCAAAACTAGCGGTATTGCCTGATTTATCGGGCGATTTCTACGCAGCCATAGGCTTGGATTCCACTCCTCCCCAAACTGAACAAGGGAGAACCACGCCCGCGAGCCGCCCGCCCGGGCTGTTTAAAAACTAGCCAATCATCAGGCCATCCCGAACCCCGACGGCCGTCAAGCCGTGGAAAACAAAAACTAGAACACACTCGAACCATGCCCACGAAACACCACCTAGCCACCCGCCGCACCAAAAACAACCCCAACCACCACCTCTGGAAGAACCACGGAACCTGGTGGATCCGTTTCACCCTCCGATCAACCACAGGAGAATCCATACGCCCCGCCTATTCCCTAAAAACCCCCGACCTCGAAACCGCCCGCCGCAAACGCGACGGCATCTTCGCCGACCTCCACAACAATTCCGGAAACATCGCCGCGTGAACCGTGGCGGCGGATTGCATCCGCCATGCCCCGCCAGAGCCAGAACCAAACATTCAGGAAGTGCTTCTTTCATCCACCCGCCGCTTCCTCATCGCCTCCCACGCCTTCTCCATCATACAGGCGTCAATGAGGTCTTCGCGGAAGGCGGCGGGGTTAGAAGATGTCTCACACGAAGCCACGAAGGCACGAAGGAATTGAGGCAAAGGAAATTGGCCGCTTTGTTTTGCATCTTCTTCGCGGCTTCGTGCCTTCGTGCGAGGCTTGGCTTTGGCCAATGGGAGGCGGGGGAGCCGGCGCTCGCTCGGCGGGCTCATGGAATGCGGATCCACCGGCACATGAGTCACCGCCACCTGGTCGAATTGCCACGACTCATACTTCCCACCCGGCCCCGCCTATTCCCTAAAAACCCTTGACCTCGAATCCGCCCGCCGTAAACGCGACCGCATCCTTGGAGCCATCGAAACCAAATCCGGTAACATCGCCGCGTGAACCGTGGCGAAGATCAATGGGGCAGAAATCCAATCCTTGTGGAGCATCTACCGAAATCAGATCGCCCGTTTCTCGCCGCGGTCATTTACCGATACGAAGGTGACGTGGGTTTGGAACACGGGGACATGGGGCGCGTTTTTCGCATCGAAAACGCGGACCTGATAGGTCACGGAGGTGCTTCCCTTTTTCGTCCGCTCGCAGGCGATGCGGAGGATCGTGCCGTCGCCGACGCCGTGGCGGAACTCGACCTTGTCCATGGCGATGGTGACGAACTGGCAGTGCGGGAACTCCGCCGACGCGGCGATCCACGCGGCCTCATCGACCCATGAGAGCAACCGGCCGCCGAAGAGCGAACCGTAGTGGTTCAGGTCTCCGGGGAGGACGAGATGGTGCGTTTCCAAAACTTTAAACTCGAAATTTTAAACCTTAAGGAAGAGGAAATTTTCGCTCACCATTTTTTGCGGCGTTCTTTCAGGATGTTGGCGTCGAAGGAGTATTGACCGGCGCCGGTGAGGAGGATGGCGATGGCGGGGATGAGGTAGAGGACGGGGCCTTCTTTGGGGCCGATGCCGGCAGGGATAAACCATGGTGCATTTCCAAGGATTCCAAACGCCGCAACGACCATGGTGAAGGCGAGGATGAATGCGGCGGGGCGGGTGGCGAGGCCGAGGATGATCAAGATCGAGCATACGACCTCCGCGCCGATCGTTGCCATCAGGCTCACCGGTGGCGACATGTATTTCAGCGGGAAAAAGTCCGGCACGGGGAAGCCGTCTTTCATTTTCGCGAAGCCCTGGATCTTGCCGAGCCCGTGGCCGAAAAACATCATCAGGCCGGTGCAGACGCGGAGGAAAAGGATGCCGAGGGAGGCGGTGGAATCGCGGGTGCCGCAATCGAAGAGGAATTTTTTCATGGGTGGGACGGGTGGGTGGGCAGGCTTCGCTAGGGCGGATTATTTGGGCGAGATACTGATGCGCTTGAGACGGTCATCTCCCGGCGGGGAGCTGGCGGTGACCCCGCTGTCCTCGGCGATCACGTTGTAGGCGAGGCGGCGGTAGTAGGCATTAAGTGGGCGCATGCGGTAGGTCTTGTTCTGCGTCTTCACCAAACCGATGAGTTCACGCACCTCCTTGTGGAGCTCATCTTCCTGCATGGAGCGGAAATGCTCGCAATCCACCTTCACCCGCACCGCGTCCGGCATCTGGCGGCGGAGGATGCGGTTCACGAGGTATTGGAAATCGTCGAGGCGGTCGCCGTTGTCGCCAATGATTGTTTCCTTTTCCGAGGAAAAGATCTGGAGGGTGGGTCCGTCCTCGGTGTCTTGGATTTGGATTTCGGCGGCCAGCCCGAGGTGCCCGAGCATGGCGTCGAGGATTTTTGCGGCAAGTTCGGCAGCGGTCATATGCGCCGACTTTAGCCAAAAGCGCCGATGGGTCAACTTTCCCGCGTTTTATGTTGAAGCGCGCCCGCCGTGCTTGAAAATTCCGCCATGAGCAAGCCATCCCTTGGGGAATTTCTATCCTTCACACCTTTTGATATTGTAAAAGTCCTGCTGACGGCGGTGATCATCTTGTTCGTCAACAAGATCCAGCTTTTCAGCGACAAGCTCTCCGCGGTCCTGATCGCACTGCCGCTCACCTCCCTGCTGGCCATGGTCTGGATGTGGAAGAGCGGCCAGCCCTCCTCGAAAATCGCTGGCCACGCAGAGGGCACCTTCTGGTTCGTGCTGCCGACACTGCCGATGTTCCTGATCCTGCCGTGGATGCTGCGCCACGGCTGGGCGTTCTGGCCGGCCCTCGCCGCGAACTGCGCTCTGACCACGGGCTTTTTCTGGATCACGGTGATCGTCCTGAGGAAATTCGGGATCGACCTGATGCCATAATGACAAAAATGCCAGAAACAGCCGAGATTGGACTTGCAATGGACACGATTCTCTGGTTTCACACCCAGCCCGCCACCTTCCACCACCCTTTGTTTTGAGCGAAAAAGCCCAGCCAGCCGTCCCCGAGAACATCGTCTCTTTCGGTCAGGCAGAGCCCACTTCGCAACTTCCCGGCTCCACCATGAAAAGCGATCTTGTCGAACAGGCTGCAGAAATTGTCACCGACCCACTGGTTCTCATCAACCTCGTCTCCCAACGCGTCCGCCAGCTCAACAGCGGGCGCTCGCCGCTGATCCCGACGCGCCCGAGCATGGGCGCGGCGGATATCGCGCTGACCGAGATCATCGAGGGGAAGATCCGGCTGATCTACAAACCGATGTCGATCTGATCCGGAGCACCCGGTTCATATCCCGCAGGCCATGAGCGCCGAGATCGCAACGAACCGCAAGGCCGGCCGGGATTTCCACATCCTCGACAAGTATGAGGCGGGCCTTGAGCTGAAAGGCACCGAGGTCAAATCAATCCGCGCGGGCAAGATCAATGTCTCCGACGCCTTCGCGCGCGTGGAAGGCCATCAGGTTTTTCTCTACGGCTGCGACATCCAGCCATGGCAAACCGCCGGCGAGTGGTTCAACCATACCGCCAAGCGCCCCCGCCGCTTGCTCCTCCACAAGCGTGAGATCCTCAAGCTCGCCGCCGAAACCGCGATCAAAGGCTGCTCCCTGCCGCTGCTGCGGATGTATTGGAAAGATCGCCGCGTGAAGGTCGAGATCGGCGTCGGCAAGGGCAAGACCCACTCCGACCAGCGCCAAGATCTGAAGGAAAAGGTCGAGCTGCGCGAGGCCCAGCGTGAAATGTCGCGCTTCAACCAGCGGTAGAAATCTCGGGTGTTGCTTCCGAGCTCACGACTGCCCACTATGCCTATCACGTTCTAACCGATTTTCCCATGCCTGATTTCACCCCCGCGGACCACAACAAGGTCACTCGCCATCTCGTTGAGCAGCTGCAGAACCATCCGAAACGGGTCGTATTCACTGAGGGCGAGGATATCCGCGTGATTCAAGCAGCGGCGCGGTTGGTCGCGCTGGAGGCCGTCGCGCCGATCCTGCTAGGTGATGTGGCGCGCATCCGGGCGCTCGCTGCGGAACATGGCGTCTCACTCAATTTCGTCCGCGTGATCGATCCTAAGACCTCATCGGATCTGCCTCTTTTCGTGAAACGGGCGGAAAACATGGCGCGCTACCGTGCGAGCGGCCAGGTAGATACGGCGGAAACCATCGCCCGCCCCCACTATTTCGGCACGATGATGGTGCAATACGGCCACGCGGACGCCATTGTCGGCGGCAACCAAGCGATACCGGCTTCCTATTTTCGCGCCCTACTCCACAACATAAAGCCGCAGGCTGGCATCGACCGCATCTTCGGCGTGACAGTTCTAATGGCTCCACATTTTCCATTGCTCGGCGAGGATCGTGTGATTTTCCTTGCAGATACCGGACTGAACCCCGATCCCGATGTCAGACTGCTCTCCACCATCGCGATCGAGACGGGGAAGCTCGCCCACCATTTCCTCGGGCGCACGCCGCATGTCGCCCTGCTGAGCCACTCCACGAAAGGCTCCTCGACCACGCCCGAGGCACGCAAGGTCGCCGCCGCCACCGCGCTGGCAAAAGACCGCATCGACCGAGAGTTTATCGATATCCGCCTCGACGGCGAGCTGCAGGCAGATGTGGCGGTCGATCCCTGCGCGGCGGAAACGAAACTGCCCGACGCGGCGAGCCGTGACATCGCGGACGTTCTGGTTTTCCCGAACCTCGATGCCGCCCATATCTCCATGAAGCTGCTCCAGCATCTCGGTGGCGCGCAGAATTATGGCCAGATTATCCTCGGCCTTGCCCGCCCTGCCGCGCAGGTGCCGCGCACCGCCAGCGTGGAAACGATCTTCGGCACTGCGGCCGCCGTCGCGGTGGAGGCGATCAAATACCACCAGTTACATCCGGACAGCGATTTCTGAGTCACACGCCTTCCGCTTTCCCTGCGGGCACCACGAGGGTGGGCACGATGGATTTCCGCACCATCCCCTCCGCGACGCTGCCGAGCAGCAGCGAGGCGACGATGCCGTGGCCGTGTGAACCAAGCACCACGAGATCCGCGCCGATGGTTTTCACCGCTTCCGCTAGAACATGGAGCGGACTGCCGTCGCTGAGGTGGGTGATGGGCGTTAGATCCGGAGTGGCCGCTTTCGCGGCGGTTTCATCGAGGGTCTTTTGTGCGCGGGCACGGGTGTCCTGGTGAAAGGTTTGGATCGCGGGGAACTCATCCGGTGTGAAGCCGTAGGCCGTGTAGGTCGGCTCTGGCTCGATGACATGGAGCAGGTGCAGCTCGGCACCGAAGGCCTTAGCCATTTCGGCGGCGGTATTCACCACTCCGGCGGTAGAGTTTGAGAAATCAACGGCGGCTAGGATTTTTTTCATACCACACACTACACCCGAAGCAACCTTCTGGAAAAGCAGAAACCCTGCGCATATCCGCTCGGAAAAAAGGCACCATTTGCCCGTTGATCTCGGTGCTTTCCCATCACCTGCCGGTTGGCGAGCTCATTTAGACTGTTTCCAAAAGTAATTGCCGAAAAAGCCGCGCCTGTGAATGCCGAGTCCAATGCGTGATGAACGAAAGGATGTGATCTGAAGGCTCCAGAGCCATAGCCGATTCATTGGATTGCCACTCGCGAGGACCAAGTCCAGCATCTCTCCATGAGCGTATCCAACCCGATCAACCACTCTGTCTGCCGCTGGCCCTACGCTGACATCCCGCTGGAGGATTTTTGCGTCGCGGCGAAAGGCATGGGCATCGGCTCCATCGAACTACTAGAAACATCGGACTTCGCGACGCTGCGCAAACACGGCCTAGACTGCGCGGTGGTGACCTTTCCCACCGCCGTCACCAAGGATGGCGTGAAGGTCGGCATGATCGAGAAAGCCTTCAACCGCCTAGAACACCACGATGCGCTGGTGGAGGTTTATGAGAGGAAACTGAAGGACTGCGCGGAGGTCGGCGCAAAGCAGCTGATCTGCTTTTCCGGCAACCGCGATGGCATGGACGACGAGCTGGGCTTGGAAAACTGCGCGGTCGGGCTGAAGCGCATCCTGCCCCTCGCCGAGAAGCTCGGCATCACGCTGGTGATGGAGCTGCTGAACTCGCGGGTCGATCATCCCGGCTACATGTGCGATCACAGCGCGTGGGGCGTCGGCCTTTCGGAAAGGATCGCCAGCCCGCATTTCCGGCTGCTTTATGACATCTACCACATGCAGGTCATGGAGGGCGATGTCATCGCCACGATCCGCGCCCACCACCCGCATTTCTCCCACTACCACACCGGCGGCTGCCCCGGTCGCCACGAGATCGACGAGACCCAGGAACTCAATTACCCCGCCATCATGCGCGCCATTTCCGCCACGGGATACAAGGGCTACGTCGGCCAGGAATTCATCCCGAAAAACCCGGACAAGCTTGCCAGCCTAAGGCAGGGCGTGGGGATTTGCACGGTGTGATCGCTCACATCCTGAAATCCTCGCCGAGGTAATATTTCTTGGCGATGGGGTCGTTGACGAGTTCTTCGGAAGCGCCTTCGAGGATGACCTTGCCGTCGTGGATGAGGAAGGCGCGGTCGGTGATGGAGAGGGTCTCGCGGACCGAGTGGTCGGTGATGAGGATGGCGAGGCCGTCCTTTTCGCGGAGTTCGCGGACGATGCGCTGGATGTCCTCGACGGCGATGGGATCGATGCCGGCGAAGGGCTCGTCGAGCATCAGCACCTTCGGATCGGAGCAAAGGGAGCGGGCGATGGCGAGGCGGCGCTTCTCACCGCCGGAAAGCGTGATGGCAAGCGAGGTGGAAAGCTTCGTGATGCCGAAGCGGTCGAGCAAATCGTGGGCGCGGGCTTTCTGGTCGGCGCGAGAGAGGCCGGGGCGGGTTTCCAGGATGGCGAGGAGGTTATCGAGGACGGAGAGCTTGCGGAACACGGATTCCTCCTGCGGCAGGTAGCCGAGGCCGAGGCGGGCGCGGCGGTGCATGGGCAGCTTGGAAATGTTCTCACCATTGAGGTGCACCGTGCCGTCCTCCGCCGGGATCAGGCCAGCGATCATGTAGAAAGAGGTGGTTTTCCCCGCGCCGTTGGGCCCGAGCAGGCCGACGATTTCCTTCGGCTGGACGGTGATGCAAACGCCATCGACCACGGCGCGCCCGCCGTAGGTTTTGCGCAAGCCCTGTGCGGACAGGACGGCGGTTTCGGTGTTCTTGCAGGTGGAGCCGGGATCGTGCACTTCGGAAAACTTTAAACTTTAAATTTTAAACCCTAAGAAAGAGGTCAGTTGCCCTTGAGGTTCAGGTTGCCGCCCATTTCCCAGTTGCCGGGGGTGAGGGAGAAGGAGCCGCTGGTGAGGAGGCGGAGAGTGAGGTTTGGTTCCTTGGCGCGGTTGAATAAGGTGCCTTGTTTCACCCATGGGAAGCCGCCATGGATGATGATCTCTCCGGTGGGGATATTGTAGGTAAGAATGCGCCCGCTGGCCTGAATCGGCTCTTCGCCGTTGACACCTTTCTGGTCGATCAGCACCGCGCCCTCAGCGATGATTTTCTGCACATCGCCGAAGTTGCCCATGCCGCCCGGTTTCTTGTCATCCTTCTTCGCTTTCTTTTTTTCCGGCTTTTTCTCGAAGAAGACCTTGAGCTGCTGCGCGCCGCTGAGGCTGATGCGCGGGTCGGTGACTTTCACGTTCCCGAGGTAAACGAGGATTCCCTCGTCGGAGTCGAAATACATCCCGCCGTCGCAGGTAATCAGGGTGTCGTCGGGGCCGGGCTTCACTTCGAGCGGCTTGGCCTCTTCTTTAGCTCCGGGTTCCTGCATCGCGACGGTCTTGATTTCGCTGGTGCTGATGAACTCTAGCGCGGCGGCAGACGCCTTGTTTCCCTGCTCGACCGATTCGTTGAAACTCGCCTGCGTGGCGGCGGAGCGTTTGTCCGCCTCCGGTTTCGCGGGGGCGGAGTCGGCCTTGATCGCGGCGATTTCCTCTTCGGAAACGAACGGAGGTGGCAGGGCGATGAGTGGTGAAGGCGCTAGGCAGAAAGCGACGAGCGCGGCGGCGGAAAAGGGGCTGCTGATCATGGAGGTAGCGGTGGGAGGGGCGGAGATCCAGGTGCTCGCGGGGCCTTTCAGAAAACCCTTGCCTTCCCGCAAGGAATACACAAGCCCGACGCCCCGGGCAACTAGTCTGTCGGCGGTGATTTCCACGGGCTCATTCGCGAACAGCCGCGACTTCGCCTGGTCGAACAACGCGTTCTCCATTTTCACTTTCCCGCGCAGGCTGCGGTCGCGGTTGAACAAACGGATCAGCACGTTCTCGCCCTGCACCCGCTCGGTGTCGATCAGGGTCATGGTCTCCGCCTTCATGTCGCCCACGAGGTTGCGCTCCTTGTCATAGCGCGGGATCAGCACGCCCTTAAGCACGCTGCCACTCGGCAAAAGGGAAACCGGGTTTTTTTTCACGTCCGGCGCGGTTCCCTGGGCGCAGAGCGCGGGGGCGGCGAGCAGGAACATGGAAAGGTAACGCGTCAAAGTGGGTTCAGTTCGGTGTGTGTATCGGGAAAAACCTAACCGCTGGCCCCCGTGATACAACCGCAATGTCAGCCGGGCGGGAAAACCTTCCTGCCGCCCGAGGTATCCGAATAAGCGGGGTTGATTCGTCCGCGCGGCGCGGTGATGCTCCGCGCATGAAACCTAAGGTTGGCGAGATGGCACCGGATTTCACCGCAATGGTGGTGGACGGGGAAACGGAAACGGAACTCACGCTCTCGGCGTTGCTAGGGGAGACGGTGGTGCTCGTTTTTTACCCGAAGGACAGCACGCCGGGCTGTACGATTCAGGCTTGTTCGCTGCGCGACCATTGGGCGGAACTCAAGGGCAAGGCGCGCGTGTTCGGCGTGAGCGCGGATGGCGCAGCGAGTCACAAGAAATTCATTTCGAAACGGCAACTGCCTTACCCGCTCATCGCGGATCCGGATAAGGGGGTCTGCGGGGCTTTCGGCGTGTGGGTGCAGAAGTCGATGATGGGGAAAAAATTCATGGGCGTGGAACGGAGCACGTTCGTGATCGGCCCGGATGGACGCATCAAGGCGGTGCTCGAAAAGGTCTCGCCGCTGAGCCACACGGAGAAACTCCTGGAAATCCTTGGATGAAGGAGAAGCCCAACGACCACCCGCATATCGGCCTGGCGGTTTTTTCCGCCGGGGTGATGGCACTGGCCTTGGCGGCGGGGCTGAGTTTCCTCGGGCTGATGGGGAAAGTGGACGGTCTGTTGGAAGGCCTCCTCGCGCCGCAAAGCATGGCGGCTTCCGCGAAATCCCTCGGCCCCATCGCGCTGTGGGGCGGCTCCGCCTTGCTGGCGTTTCTTCTCCCCGCCGTCATCCTCAACGTCCCCGGCCTTTGGCGCAGAATGGTGGTCTGGAGCCTCACCTTCGCGCTGACCCTCGCATGGGGGCCGGTGCTGTTGCTGGCCGCCCACAAGCCGGAGATTGGGGTCGCGCTCGTCGCCGTCCTGTGGTCGGGTTTCTGCGCCATGTTCTACACCACCAACCACGTCCTGCCCGTGGATAAACCCCAATCGAAAGACCATGGCGCGCGCTGATTTCCCCATCCCCGTCCGTGCCCTCATCGACGAGCTGAAACGCCTCCCCGGCATCGGCCCGCGCAGCGCGGAGCGCATGGCTGTCTGGCTCCTCCAGAACCGCAAGGCCGAGCCGAAAGTCCTCGCCGAGGCGCTGGTGAAAGCGGAGGAGGAGATCATCGCCTGCTCCGCCTGCGGCTTCTTCGCCACCCGCGAACGCTGCGATATCTGCGACGACCCGAAACGCGACGACTCCATCCTTTGCGTCGTTGAACAGGCGACCGATGTGATCCCGCTGGAAAGATCCGGCGCGTTCAAGGGCCGCTACCATTGCCTTGGCGGAAAACTCTCGCCGCTCGACCGCGTTTCCCCCGAAGACCTCAACATCCCCTCGCTGATGCGGCGCGTGGAAAACGGCGGCGGCATGGAAATCATCCTCGCCCTCGGCGCCGATGTGGAAGGCGAGGCCACCTCGAACTACCTCGCCGACATGATGCGCGGAAAACCCGTGAAGCTCACCCGCATCGCCCAAGGACTCCCCGCCGGCGGCGGCCTCGAGCATGCCGACGAACTCACGCTGATCCGCGCCCTCCAGGGACGCAGGGATTTCTGAACGAAGCCCCCAGTGCCCATTCGCAACTATGGATTGGCCGTGAGTTTGCCGACCGCTGACCGGAGCGCATGAGGCTGTGATTTAAATCCGTGCCAGCGCCGCAGGTGTGAGTCTAGGATCGCTCCATGCCATTCAGCGAATTCGGATTGGAGGAGGGGATCCTCCGCGCCATTAAAAAAGTCGGTTATGCCCGCCCGACCCCCGTGCAGGCCGCCGCGATCCCGAAGGTGATGCACGGCGACGACATCACCGCCATCGCCCAGACCGGCACCGGCAAGACGGCGGCCTTCGTCCTGCCCATGCTGCACCGGCTTTCCCTGCGGAAAGCGGAGAACAAACTCCACGGCACCATCGCCCTGATCCTCGCACCGACCCGTGAGCTCGCCATCCAGATCACGGAAAGCATCCATTCCTACGGTCGCCACCTCAGCATCCGCGTCGCCGCAATCTACGGCGGGGTGGATGAAAACTCGCAGATCCGCGCGGCGCGCAAAGGGGCGAACATCATCGTCGCCACGCCCGGCCGGCTCATCGATCTGTTAGGGCGGCACAAGCTCGATTTCTCGCGGCTCGAGGTGCTCGTCCTCGACGAAGCCGACCGCATGCTCCACATGGGTTTCCTGCCGGACATCGAGACCATCGTCGCCGCCCTCCCGAAGCGCCGCCAGACCCTGATGTTTTCCGCCACCTTCCCGCGCGAGGTCGAATCGCTCGCGAAGCGCTTCCAGCACGAGCCGAAGCGGGTGCAGGTCGGCGCGAAAAACAACCCGGCGGACACCGTGAAACAGGCGGTTTACGAAGTCCCGCCGCACCTCAAGGACGCGATGCTGCTGGCGTTGCTGAAAGACGAGGCGTTCGCGCGCGTGCTCGTTTTCGTCCGCATGAAGGACGGCGCGAACCGACTCACGGAGATCCTGCGGAAGGAAAAAATCAGCGTCACGAGGCTGCACTCCGGGCGCACGCAGGAGAAGCGGATCAAGGCCTTGGCGGATTTCAAAAGCGGCGCGGTGCGAGTGCTCGTCGCCACCGATCTCGCCGCGCGCGGGATCGACATCGATGGCGTGAGCCACGTGGTGAACTACGATTTCCCCGTGAACCCCGAGGACTACATCCACCGCATCGGGCGCACCGGCCGCGCGGAGCACGAGGGCGAGGCGGTCAGCTTCGTGCCCAAGGGCGATCTCAACCTGCTCGGTATCTTGGAAATGGCCATCGGCCAGCGCCTGCCGCGGAAAAAGCTGAGGAGCTTCGACTACTACGCGAAATCCCCCGCAATCGTGATCCCGCCCGCCAAGAAGGATTGGCGGAAACGGACGCGGGAAAGGGATGTTTCCAAACCGCAGAAACCCGCCACGCGCCCCGCTAAAAAAGTCGGTAAAAAATTTCCGAAATCCCGCTGAATGAAATCACGGGGCGCCGCGTCATTCCTTTACCATGAAGACAATCCTGTCCCCGGTTCGCCTCACCGCCCTGCTCGCCTGCGCACCCCTCAGCGCGAGCTGCACCACCAGCTACGACGCCTACGGAAACCCGAGGCAATCCGTCGATCCCGGTGTCGCGCTGATGGGCGTCGCCGCAGCGGGAATCGTCGGATACGCCCTAGCCGACGACAATAACCACTCTTACAGCCAAAACAATTACTACGGCGGTGGCGGCTATGGTTATGGCGGCGGTCACTACGGTGGCCATTACCACGGCGGATATTCCCACTGTTATTAGGCGGCGGTTCAGGCTGGAAAATTGGTTCTAGGAACCGGGTTGCCAATCCCGTCCGTTTCGGGAAACATCACCGCCCGATGAACGACCAAGAACGCCCTTTTTCCAGTTTGATGCTTGATGGCCCCGACCGCGCGCCGAGCCGTGCGATGCTTTACGCAGTGGGTTTCAAGAAAGCCGATTTCGCAAAACCGCAGATCGGTATTGCCTCAACCTGGAGCGAGGTCACGCCCTGCAACATCCACATCGACAAGCTCGCCATCGAGTCCAAAAAGGGCGTCGATGCTGCGGGCGGCAAGAGCCTCATTTTCAATACGATCACCATTTCCGACGGGATCTCGATGGGAACCGAGGGGATGAAATACTCGCTCGTTTCCCGTGAGGTGATCGCGGATTCCATCGAGACCGTCGTCGGCTGCGAAGGCATGGACGGCTTCGTCGCCATCGGCGGCTGCGATAAGAACATGCCCGCCTGCGTGATGACGATGGGCCGCATGAACCGCCCCGCCGTCTTCGTCTATGGCGGCACCATCCTGCCCGGCTGCGGCAAGATCAAGGGCGAGGAAAAGGATCTCGATATCGTATCCGTGTTCGAGGCGGTGGGCAAACACGCGAACGGTGAGTTCAGCGATGAGGAGCTGGAGCACGTCGAGTCCTGCGCGATCCCCGGCCCGGGTTCCTGCGGCGGGATGTACACCGCCAACACCATGGCCAGCGCGATCGAGGCGCTCGGCATGTCGCTGCCTAACAGCTCCGCCCAGGCCGCCATTTCCGATGACAAGATGCGCGATTGCTTCGACGCCGGCGCGGCGGTGCTGAACCTCATCAAGCTCGGCATCAAGCCGCGCGACATCATGACGAAAGAGGCGTTCGAAAACGCAATCACCGTCCTCATCGCCCTCGGCGGCTCCACCAACGCCTGCCTCCACATCCCCGCCATGGCGCACTCCGCCGGGGTCGTGATCACCCTGGACGACTTCGAGCGCATCGGCAAAAAAACACCGGTTCTCGCCGATCTCAAGCCCTCCGGCAAATACGCCATGGCAGATCTCGTCCGCATCGGCGGCACTGTCCCGCTGATGCGCATGCTGCTCGAAGCCGGCCTCCTGCACGGCGATTGCATGACCGTCACCGGCCGCACCATGCGGGAGAACCTGGAGAAATCCCCGATCAAATACCCCGCCGACCAGCAGATCATCCGCCCGCTCGACAACCCACTCAAAAAGGACAGCCACCTCCGCGTCCTTTACGGGAACCTCGCGGAAGGCGGCTCGGTCGCGAAAATTTCCGGCAAGGAAGGCGAAACTTTCAAAGGCAAGGCCCGCGTGTTTAACTCCGAACCGGAGGCCATGACCGCCATTCTCGACAAGAAGATCGAGAAAGGAAACGTGATCGTGATCCGTTACGAAGGCCCCAAGGGCGGCCCCGGAATGCGCGAGATGCTCGGCCCTACCTCTGCCGTGATGGGCATGGGCCTCGGCAAGGACGTAGCCCTCATCACCGATGGCCGCTTCTCCGGCGGCAGCCATGGCTTCGTCGTCGGCCACATCACCCCGGAAGCCTTCGAAGGCGGCACGATCGCCATCCTCCAGGACGGCGATGAGATCGAGATCAACGCCGTCGAGAACCGTATTTCCGTAAACCTCCCCGACACGGAAATCGCCGCCCGCAAAGCGAAATGGACACGCCCGGAACCGCGCTACAAGTTCGGAGTCCTCGCGAAATACGCGAAGCTCGTCACCAGCGCGAGTGAAGGCGCGGTGACGGATAAGAATCTGTGAATCATCGCTTGCCGTCGACCTCGACGAGCTCGGCCGCGACCCCAAGGCCGCCGTAAACTCCGTCTTCCCCATCCCCGGGAAACTCGTCGGGAAACTCGTCGCCCCCGGCAATGAAAGCCCCACTTTCTGAGACCAGCGTCTAGCGATTTCTCAATAATCTATTATATAACGATCCGATAGGATTTCTGCATACCGCCTTAGAGGATTTTGCCTTTGTGGGGAAATTCGCTTGATTTTTTTGTGTTCGAGATCATGCCTCCGCAGCCATTTTAATTATGCACCTAAATCTTCTCGGCTTCTCGGCTTCTCGGCTTCTATCCGTCACAGCCGCCTGCATTTTCCCGGTAATGGCTCAGCTGCCTGATACCGATCGCGACGGCATCCCTAACAGCACCGATCCCTTTCCCACCGTGAACGCAGTCGTCGCGGATCCGGACGGAAACAATAATCTTTCCGCAGGATTTCAGTCGGGTCTGATCGGCAGATGGGATTTCGAGACCATGGCCGTCTCCGGAACCAACTACAGCTTTGCCGATATCGCTGGCGGAGATCAACCCCTTAACTGTCGCCAGCTCAGCATGAGCATCGACAACTCAGGAATGATTTCCAAGGGAGCCCTTTTCGACGCGGGCAACGACCATCTCGCCGCGCCGGGCACCCTATTCCACAATCGCACCGCATTTTCCACATCCATGTGGTTCAAAATCCCCCCTGGATACATACAGAATAAGGCGGGAAATATCCATACGGTTTTCTTCGCCTGCAACGGCGCACTCGACGCTTACCCGGAGCTCATCGTCTCCATCTACAAGGGGGTTCCCGGATCCACCACTCAGAAGATCACGGTCAGCCGCTACAATGGCACGACCTTAACCATAACTTTCTTCGGCGAGATCCCGGTGGCGGATTACCTAGATGACGGCTTCTGGAATCACCTCGCCTTCGTAAAAAACGGCAATAACAGCCGCCTCTTCGTCAACGGGGTGAAAATCAAGGAAAGCAACATCACCAACCCCACCCTCACCGCCACCACCGCCGGATATATCTCTTACGGAAAAAACGTCCCCGTCGCCACCGACCAAGGCCACACCTTCCGCGGCAGCATGGATCGCATCCGCTTCTACTCCCGCAACCTCTCTGATGCTGAAGTCACCGAACTCTACCGACAAGACTCTGACCGTGACGGATTTCCAGACATCGTAGAAAAAGACTGGGGCACCACTTACCCCCTCTCCCCTTTCTACTGGCAAAGCCCCGAACAGGATACGGATCAAGACGGACTGCCGGATTTTTGGGAACGACTCTACGGACTCGACCCGCTCAACACAACAGGCATCAACGGCGGCACCGGAGACGGAGATGGCGACGGAGTCACCAACATCAACGAATTTCAAAATTCCACCTCACCCGGAAAGAAAGATACCGATGGCGATGGCGTTTCCGATGCCATCGAAGTCTCCCAAGGTAGCGACGCAAACAGCGCTGCCGACAGCGGCAAGCCGCCAACTGACCCGCTTGAAAGCGTCACCTTCCGCACGGGTGGCGATTACGCCACATGGCAAATGAACATCACCGGCCTTGGCCCTCGGGACTTCCGCAAACTCCAAGTCACCGCCCCAAAATTCAACGACTTCATAACAGTCACCCACAAGCTTCGCAAAAACAACAGCTACCAGATTAAGCTCACGCATACCGGCAGCCGTCCTGACCAACCTGACACCTGGTATTGCTGGGAAGCCCAAGTCAACGGCTTCCCCACCACCGCCTCCTTCACCACTTCTGCAGCAAACACACTGGGCGTAAGAACCACCACCGGCCTAGCCACCGTGATTAATAATCACTGGGTCGTGGATAACACCTCAGGCCTCCTCACCACGCATCTCCACTCCAAGAGCATCAACAAAGTATCCTCCCTCACGACTTACCTCCTCCCGGTGGAGGTTAACTGTCCTGAACTCTACATGTTTGGCGGACACAAGAATGATGTTGTCGAGCTTTGTAAAGTAAGCGGCATCACTTGCCAGTGGAAGCTCAAGGATTTGAGTCCTGTGATCGGGACGTTTGACCATCCGACCGACAGTGCGTGTAGTTTTACTGCAACAGCTCCAGGGAAGAATATTATTCAGCTGCTAATTGGGGGAAATGTTGTTTGGGAAAAGCCGACTGAGATTTTACAAATAAAATCGCGGGCAGATTGGGGAGCGGTAGCCGCAAAAACTCATACTCAAACAATGCCAACCATACAGAATATCACACTTCACCACACGTCCAACACCGGCACAGGGTGGGATGAAATGCAGCGAATTCAAAAGCTTCATATGAGTCTGTTTCCATACAATTTGTTCGGTGGAAAGGATTTTGATGATATAGGTTATCATCTAATCATGGATAAAAATGGCGATGTTTTTGAAGGCAGGAAAATTGAAGGAGCCCCAGGGATGTTAGGCGGTCCTTACGCTAAAGGCGAGCACGTCGGAAGTAATAATACAGTAGCTGGTTTCGGACTTTGCACCATGGGTGATTACGAAGCTAGCGAAGGTAACGAGGCTTGGCCCGCAGCGAGGCAAAAGTCTATTGAGAAGGTGATTTCTGCTGTCTGTCGGCGACACAAGCTTACCAAGGATAAGATCTCATATCACAAGGCAATGGCACTTTCTTCGAGTCCTTCGTCATGTCCAGGTTCAAATTACATCCCAGCCATTCCAGACATAATCAAACACGTAGAAGAGAATCTCAGATGAAAAACTTTTTTTTGATAGCTGGTGGAATTTTAATTGGAGCTTTTATCATACTGATATTTCGTCATGATGCCCCCCTTTCTACGCCGCCCCCACCCTTAAAAAGAAATACACATCGCGACGCAATGCCTTATCTTGATAAATCTTCGCCGATCCACGGGCATTCACATGACCACTCTCATAGCCATACTGTTTTGTCGTATCCTGAATCAGAAAAGCATCGGAGTCGCGATAGCGATTTAGAGCCTCGCGTTGAAAAACCAGTCGATTTGGCTACGCTGGGGATTGATATTTCCGCGCTCAAGGAAGCTACTTCGGATCCAGCGCTGATGCGAATATTGGCTTTGTATAAGCCTCCGGCCGTTGGTGCGATTAAAGAAGGCGAAAATGGTGAGGTTATTCTAGAGCTGCCGGGCAGTCGGAGCTTTGTTGCAACATATATTGGAGCAGTCCGGAGCGAGTCGCAGGACGGGATTGTTGCATTGGAAGCCATCACCGTTCCCAATGGTTACATGATAAAGGAGGTGGATGCTCATGATGGCGGTGTATCTACTGCAGGAAACCCGAGTGAAATTTGGATAGTTAATGCCGACGGAACCTCATCTCGAGTCTCTCCTCAAGACGTTCATGCAAAGAATCCTATCATCTCTCCTGATGGCCGTTTCATTGCGTTTTCAGCTCAATATGTAACCGGAAATGCACTGCACGGTAAGTTCTTAATGATTGCAGACAAAACAACTATGCAGATTAACTCTTATGCTACGAAGCGTTCCGATTCGACTTATGAAATTCGCCCCGTTGACTGGGTCGACAACGGTAAAGTTCTTCGAGTGGTTGAGGATTGGGGTGAAACTGGCGGCCATATGCTTCTGAAGCAGGTTCGTGCGGCATACTGAGTTCCCGATTCGTCGATGCCGCTCTTCACCGCGCGTCTCTGGGGTCACCCATTAGGTCCCCGCAACTCCCTCCCTCAAAGATCGTCGCTCCGTGTGAAATTTCCCAGGGAAACAGTAGGACTTTCCTGTTGCCATGGGGAATTTTGCGGGTAGGATCGGGGGAATGAGCAGTAAGCGATTCCTGAGTCCTTGGAAAAATTCGTTGGAGAAGCCGGTGATTTATCACTGCGTTTCGCGGGTGGTGGATCGGCGGTTTGTGTTGAAGGAGGAGGAGAGGGAGAAGTTCCGCATGTTCATGAGGATGGTCGAGAATTTCAGCGGTTGCCGGGTTCTTTCCTACTGCCTGATGTCCAACCACTTCCACATTCTCCTCGAAGTGCCGCCCGCGCCTGCCGAGGGCGTTTCCGACGGGGAAATCCTGCGGCGCTTGGGGGCGATTTACAGCGAGGCGGCGGTGGCCGCGATCGCCCGTGAAATGGAGGAAGCCAGGGCGGAGGGAGCGGAGGCGCTGCTAGGGGAAATCCGTCTGCGCCACACGCGGCGCATGCACGACCTCAGCGAGTTTATGAAAGCCCTGCTGATCCGTTTCACCCGCTGGTTCAACCGCACGCACCAGCGCACCGGAACCTTGTGGGAAGATCGCTTCAAGAGCGTGATTGTGGAAAGCGGTTTGGCAGCGCGGACCATGGCGGCATACATCGACTTGAATCCGGTCCGTGCGGGGATGGTGGAAGACCCGGCGGAGTATCGCTGGAGCAGTTATGGCGAGGCGGTGGGTGGAGGCAAAAAGGGAAACGGGAAGAAGGCGCGGGAAGGATTGGTGCGGGCGAACCGATGCGACAAAGGGGTGGGATTTGATGCTACGCAATGGCTGGAAGTGGCGAAGAGTTACCGGATCCTATTGGGAATGGCGGTGGCGAGGAAGCGTGGGAAGGCGAAACTGGAAGAGGTGATGGGGAAAGGGAAAGCCCCTGGGAAAGCTCCCGGGAAAGCAGCGGAGATGCGGAACATGAACATGGAGGAAATCATCGAGCATCTGGAGAAAACAGGCCAGACGATAGGCCTGCCCGACCTGACCGCGGCGAAGATATTGAGGATGCGGGTGAGGTACTTCACGGACGGGGCGGTGATCGGGAGCAAAGCGTTTGTGAACGAGGCGTTTGCAGGGGCGCGGGAGAGGTTTTCGGAGAGGAGGAAGGACGGAGCGCGGCGGATGCGGGGCAGCGGCGCGGCGGCGAAGGGGGTATTGTGGAGTTTGCGGGATCTGCGGGTGGGGGTTTAGAGAAAGACAGAAGACTTTGAGACACAAGACACAAGGGAAGAGGGGGATACTTCCAACGCCTTTCTACGAGGTCTATTGCTGCGTTGTTCTTCACTCACGTATGTTCATACGCTTGTTCATCACGCCTTGGACTAGGCCTCCACGAACTCAGCCTTTCACGCACGGATTTTTGGCAAACGATCTATTTCAAGGCCAGCAATTACAGTGATCATACCAGCGACCTCTAGCCCGAGGGCGACCGGATGAACCTCATCTCCTTCTTCGGCGAGGATGCGGAGGATGAGCTTTATCTAACGAAATTGAGCGGTGCGGTATACCGCATAATCGGGAAGTGATTGCTCAATGCGCTCCCTGCGATGCGGCGTTTTCGCTGATGAACGGGCGGAGGTTCGCGTGCGCTTCTGTTAGATCGGGGTCTTCCATGAACACCTTGTCAGCCAGCGCGCGGGCTTGGCGGATGAGTTCGGTGTCGGTGATGAAATCGGCGAAGCGGAGATCGGTGAGGCCGGATTGGGCGGTGCCGAGGATATCGCCGGGGCCGCGCAGGCGGAGGTCGGCTTCGGCGATCTCGAAGCCGTCGGAGCTTGCGGCGAGGACATTGAGTTTTTCTATGGCCTCGGGGAGTTTCGTATCGGTGACGAGGACGCAGTAGGACTTGTGTTCACCGCGGCCGATGCGCCCGCGGAGCTGATGGATCTGGGCGAGGCCGAAGCGCTCGGCGTGATGAAGGATCATCAGGTTTGCGTTGGGGACATCGACACCGACCTCGATCACCGTGGTGGCGACGAGGGCTTTTGTTTTCCCGCTGCGAAAACCCTCCATCACCGCTTCTTTTTCCTCGGGGCGCAGCTTGCCGTGGATGAGGCCGACGTTTCCCGTGCCGAGCCGTTTTTGCCATTTCGGAAACGCCTCGGTGGCGGATTCGGCTTTCACGGCATCGCTTTCCTCGACGAGCGGATAGACGAGGTAGGCCTGGCGGCCTTCGGCGAGCTGGGCTTTCACGAAATCGGTGATGTCCTGCTGCTTCGGTTTGGTGCGGAGGGCGGTGACGATTTTTCCGCGACCGGCAGGTTTCTCATCTAACAGGGAGACATCGAGGTCGCCGTAGATCGTCATAGTTAACGAGCGCGGGATGGGCGTGGCGGTCATCACTAGGACATCGGGCAAGGTGCCCTGCCGGATCAGAGCGGCGCGCTGGACGACGCCGAACTTGTGTTGTTCATCGATCACCACAAGGCCGAGGTCGGTGAAGAGGGATTCGTCGTATAGCAGGGCGTGGGTGCCGATGAAAATGGTGGGGGCTTGAGGTTTGGGTTGAGTGGAAGAAAGGGGTTGCAAACCCCTTCTCCATATTGCGGTGCGGAGGACGAGGTTCACGCCTAGCGGTTCCAGCCATTTCCGGAAAGTGAGGAAATGCTGTTCGGCGAGGATTTGGGTGGGCGCCATCAGAGCGGCATCGGCACCCGAATCGATGGCGAGCAGCATGGAGGCCATGGCGACGAAGGTTTTTCCCGATCCGACATCGCCTTGGAGTAGGCGGTTCATGGGGCGGGGGGCGCGCATGTCGGTGATGATTTCTTTGATGGATCGCTTCTGGGCGCCGGTTAGATCGAAGGGCAGGGAATGGTAAAAGGCGGTGAGCAGGGTGGTTTTTTTTCCGAGGACGCGGCCTTGGTGGGAGAGGTGGCGGGTGCGCTGCCAGACGACGTTGAGCTGGAGGGTGAAGAAGGCTTCAAGCGCGAAGCGGCGGCGGGCGGCTTTGCTGGATTCGGTGGAGGTGGGGAAATGGGTTTCGAAAAGGTCGGCGGTGCGGTTGGTTTCGGAGACGGGAAATGGGAAGGGGAGAGGGTTGTGTTCGGCATGGCGGATGCAATCCGCCGCCACGTTGTGGATGATCTCGCGCAGGCGGCGCTGGTTGAGGCCGGAGATGTTCTTGTAGATTGGGACGATGCGGTTGAGGTGGATCGTTTCCTCGCCGTCGTCAGAAACGACCTCGATCTCCGGGTGGTCGATGATGAGGCGTCCACCCTGCTCCTTCACTTTCCCGTAGGCGATCACCTGTTGGCCGGCAGCAATGACCTTGGAAATGAACGGCATGTTGAACCAGCGGCAGGTGATTTTCCCGGAGCCGAAAATGCCTCCCGAGCCGTCCATGATCACGGCCTCGTAGAAACGCGTTTTTCCGAAGCCCTTCGTGCCCGCGTCGATCACGCCGCCGTGGAGGCAGACGGGTTTGCCGGTCGGCAGGGTGGGGAAAGCGTCGAACTGGCGGCGATCCTCGTAGCGTTTCGGGAAATGGGCGAGGAGGTCGGCCACCGTGGTGAACCCTGCGGACTCCAACGCCTGTGATTCCTTGAGAGAAAGGGACGCGAGGGAGGCGAGTAGGGTTTGGCCGGAGGTCACGACGGGAGCATGGCGGGAAAGCCGGGGTTTTCAACGCAAAGCGGAGGGAGGGATCCGTGGTTCTCTTTCTCCGTAGTGTAAGAACCCTGCAAACCGGCGGAGTTGGAAAGGCTTGCGGGATTTTCCTTTGCGGGTAGCTTTTCGTGCATTCGTCGCAATACCCATGACCACTCTCCAAACCATTCTCCAAGTCCTGCTACTGATCTTCGTGGTGGTGATGCTTTTCAACGTTGTTATTTTTGTCCACGAGCTCGGCCACTTTCTCGCCGGGAAATGGCGCGGTCTGCAGATCGATCGTTTCCAGATCTGGTTCGGCAAGCCGATCTGGAAAAAGGAATATAAAGGTGTGCAATACGGCCTCGGTTGGATCCCGGCGGGCGGTTTCGTCGCGCTGCCGCAGATGGCTCCGATGGAGGCCATTGAGGGCGGCGACAGGGATCGCAAGCCCTTACCGCCCATCACGCCGATGGACAAGATCATCGTCGCCTTCGCCGGGCCGCTGTTCTCGATCCTGCTGGCCCTCGCCGCGGCGCTTGTGGTCTGGGGTGTGGGGAAGCCGAAGGATTTCGTGCCGAGCACGACAGTAGGATATGTGATGGAGAAAAGCCCCGCTGAGAAAGCGGGTATCTTGCCTGGTGATGAGATCATTGCCATCAACGGTGAGGCAGTGAACGGCTTCGCAGGATCGCTGGAAAGCATCACCGAGCGCATCATCCTCAGCAGCGGCGACAAGATCGAATTCACCGTGAAGCGCCCCGGCGTGGAGGAGCCGCTCAAGCTCGTCAGCGAATTCGAAATACCGGAGAGTAAATGGTTTCAGCGCAGCGGCCTGCGCCAGGTCGGCCTTGCCCCGGCGGGCAAGGCGCTGATCGGCGGGGTGATCAAGGGAAGCCCGGCCGAGAAGGCGGGTCTTACCAAGGGCGATGTGATCGTTTCCGTGGACGGCAAGCAACTCTTCAGCGACATCCAGCTCGCGCAATACCTCAAGGCGAAGGATAACAAAACGGTCAGCCTCGGCGTGAAAAAGGCGGGCGGTGAAGAGGTGGTCGTGGAGGTCACGCCGGAAGTCCCGTTGAAGCCGGAAGGCCGCGATCCGATGATCGGGGTGGCCTGGGATCAGACCGGGGATGTGGACGTTCGCATCGTGCATCCGAACCCTTTGGAGCAGGTGTCTGACAGCGTTCGCATGATGTATGTCACCGTCACCAAAGTGGCCGATCCCAAATCAAGCATTGGTGTCGACCAACTCAGCGGTCCCATCGGGATCGGGAAAATGATTTACCAACTCCTCCTGACCGAAAACGGCTGGCGGCGCATCATCGGGTTCATGGTTCTTCTGAATGTGAATCTAGCCATATTCAACATGCTGCCTTTCCCTGTCCTGGATGGAGGACACATCACCCTTGCTGTGCTTGAAAAAATCGCTGGGAAACCGGTTCGGACAAAAGTCCTTGAGGTTATCCAAACCGTGTGTGCCTTCATTATCTTTTCCTTGTTTCTCTATATCACCAGCAAGGATTTGTTTGATCCCATGGGCAGGGAAAAGAACGCAGGACAGGGAGAGGTCATCTTCGCGGATTGACCGTGGCGGCGGATTTTATCCGCCCTGCCTTGGAAATGATCGGCATGGCGGATGCAATCCGCCGCCACTCTTCAGAATTTCCTCAGGGTCGTGTCCTTTTTGAAACGGTCGTCGCCCTCGGGGTAATCGAGGGTGTAATGCAGCCCGCGCGATTCCCGGCGGCGCAGGGCGCACTCGACGATGATGCCGGCTACGGCGACGAGGTTTCGCAGCTCCAGGATGTCGGCGTTGACGCGGTGGCCCCAGTAGAACTCGCGGACTTCCTTTTTCAGGTTCCGCAAGCGGGCGGCGGCGCGGCGCAGGCGGTTGTCGGTGCGGACGATGGAAACGTAGTCCCACATCAGGCGGCGGATCTCGTCCCAGTTGTGGTAGATGACGACGAGTTCATCGGGCTCCGCGACATCGCCGTGGTGCCATTCCGGGATGGGCGGCGCGTCCATCGGCGGTTTGTCGGGCGGGTAGAGCCGCATCATTTCCCCCAGCGCGAGGCGGCCTACTACGTTGCCTTCAAGCAGCGAGTTGGAGGCAAGACGGTTCGCGCCATGAAGGCCGGTGCAGCCGACTTCGCCGACGGCGAACAGCCCGCGCACCGTGGTTTTCCCGGTCACATCCGTCTTCAGCCCGCCGCACATGTAATGCGCTGCCGGGACGACGGGAATGGGTTCCTTTTCGCAGTCCACGCCGTACTTCAGCAGGGTCTCGTGGATGTAGGGGAAGTGCTCGCGCATGAAGCCGGGCGGCTTGTGCGTGACATCGAGATAGACGCATGGGGCGCCGGTTTTCTTGATCTCGCGGTCGATCGCGCGGGCGACGATATCACGCGGCGCGAGCGAGCCGCGCGGGTCGATTTTTTTGGTAAAATCCACGCCCTTCGCGTTGCGCAAAATCCCGCCCTCGCCGCGCACTGCCTCGCTGACCAGAAATGATCGCGCCTCCGGGCCGGTGGCCGCCGGGTTGTAGAAGCAGGTGGGGTGGAACTGGATGAACTCCATGTTTGCCACCGTCGCGCCTGCGCGCCAGCCGAGCGCCACGCCGTCACCGGTCGCGGAGTCGGGGTTGGTGGTGTAGAGATAAACTTTCCCGCAACCGCCGGCCGCGAGCACCACGCGGTCGGAGCGGAACACCGTGACCTCGCCCGTTTCCCGCTGGAGAACATAGGCTCCGAGCACGCGGTCGTTGGAAACCGCACCGAGCCGCGCGGAGGTGATGAGGTCGATCACGAAATGGTTTTCTAACAGGGTGATGTTTGGTTCACGGCGGGCGGCCTCCAGCATGGCGCGCGCGACCTCGCGGCCGGTGGTGTCGCGGGCATGGAGGATGCGGCGGTGGCTGTGCCCGCCCTCTTTCCCCAGCATGAAACGGCCATCCTCCTTATCGAACTCGACCCCGTATCCGAGCAGATCCGCGATCGTGTCGTCACCCTCCTCGATGATGCGCCGCACGACCTCCTCGTTGCAGAGCCCTGCGCCCGCGTCCAGGGTGTCGGCCACGTGACTTTCCACGGAATCGCCCTCGGCGCGGAGATCAAGCGGCAGCACGGAGGCGATCCCGCCCTGCGCCCACGCCGTGTTCGATTCCTCGGCTTTCCCTTTCGTCAGAATGGTGACCTTGCCGTGTTTCGCCGCGCGCAAGGCGAAGGATAAACCCGCGATGCCCGCGCCGATCACCAGGAAATCAGAAGTCATGTGCGGGAAAGGATGGACGCGGGAGCTTTTCTGGAAAGGGGAAATTTCTTTCAGGGAAATGGACGGTTTCAGTGTCACTCGGGTTCGCCAGGCCAGAGTCCGAAGCCCATGGCCTCGAAGTGGCGGTCGAAACCAAAGACTCTTTTCAGGCCCGTCCGTTTCATCAGAACCGCCGAAAGGCAGTCGGTGAACGAAACGCCTTGGTCTGCAAATTTCCTCATGAAACCGAGTGCTTTACCCAAGTCCTCCTCCTCGGCGCGCAACCATTCGATCCCGGAGTCCAAGGTATCTCGCCCCCACTCCGACGCGAACGCGTAGTTGGTGCGCTGTGCGATCAGTGTCGCAGACTCGTCGAAAACGTGCTCCGAGGAAACCAGACGATACCCTCGCCGTTCGACCTCTTCCCAACCTTGCCGTGATACCAGATGATACTGGTCACTGGCAATTTCCTTAGCGAGGAAAGCCCCCGTATCCACGAACAACGCTTTCATGGCCCGTAGAGATAGGCATCATGGTTCGCCGCGATATCGTCAGTCCCCGCGCCCTTCCAAGGCTGGCGTGTGAAAAAGCGGGGACGGCCTTTCTCGACCTTGGCTCCGCTCTCTGCCAAGCGGCGCCTGATCAGCTCGCTGAGCGAAATGCCAAGCTCCTTCGCCTCACGATCCGCGCTTCGGCGCAACTCTACGGGTAGCATGATGGTGGTGCGATGCATATGGCACAATTATCGCAAACATATGGCGGGGTCAAATTGCAATTGATACAACTTGATCTCCAACCCTCAGCTCTGCCTTTTCCTCCACGCCCCTTTTCAGGTATCCAAGCCCGTGCAAGCCGCTGACGCTGGTCACCTCGCCACAGGTCTTGCCTTCGGTGTCGGTGATCTCGCCGATGATGCCTTCTGTTTCGAAAGCAAACTTCGTGAGCCGTCGGTTTACCTTGCCCGCGCTTTTGATGCGGGAAATTACTTCCTGGCCGATGTAGCAGCCTTTGTTGTAGGAAATGTCCGTGGCGTCGAGACCAGCTTCGGGCGGCAACATGCCTTCCTTGAGTTCCGCGCCCCATCTCGGGATTCCTTTCTCGATGCGTTCCGCTTCGTCCATTTCCGGGATGGCAAAATCCCCGATGCGGAACTTGTCGCTCACATCGCGCACCTCCACCTCATCGGCGATGAGGTAGCGCGTCAGGCGCGTTTCCAGATCCTCGGTCATGCCCTCGCGGCAGATCACCAGCACGCCGCCGCAGCCCTCCGCGATCCATACCCGGAACTGGAGCCGCCCCTTTGCATCCGTCACGCAGCTCGGCAGAACAAGGCCGGTGCCCATCACTTTCCGCACATCTTGGGTAATCTGCCCGTTGAGGAAGCGCACCGCGTCCGGTCCGCTGAACTCCAGAGCACCAGGTTTTTTACCGAGGTCAGCTTTCATAAGCCTTGGCGAGTGCCGAGAAATCCAGCTCGCCGGAACCTTCCGCGCACATCTCGCCCATACGAGCGGAAACCGCCGTGATCGCGGGCAAATTCACGCCCGCCGACTCTGCGAGCGCGAGGGCGTAGCGGCTGTCCTTCCACATATTTGCCATGGTGAAATGCGGCTCGAAATCGCCCTTGAGGATGCCGGGATATTTCATCGCCATGAGCGGGGAGCCGCTGCCGTTACGGATCGCCGCCTCGGTGAAAATTTCCGGAGCCACGCCATGTCGTGCCGCGATGGCTAGTGCTTCGGACATCGCCTGCACCGTGCAGGCGGAGATCAGGTTCGTGGCGAGTTTCGTGACCGTAGCCGCGCCGATCTCGCCGCAGTGGATGCGGCCTTTCGAACTCACCGCTAGGAAATCGGAAACACTTTCCACCAGCTCCTCATCCCCGGCGGTGTAGTAGAGCAACTGCCCGGCGGCCGAGGCGTCCTTGCTGCCGGTGAACGGCGCGTCGATGAAATCGCAGCCTTTCGCCGCGCATTGTTCGGCGAGCCAGAGCGTCGTCGCAAGATCAATGGTGGAATGGTTCAGCACGATCGCGCCGATTTTTAGCCCCGCTTTCGCCCTCTCGAAAACCTCCCGCACCATCGGCGCGTCTTTCAGATAGACCGACACCAAATCTGCTTCCTTCACCGCTTCCTCCGGCGAATCCTTCTCGCCATCCAGCCCGCGTTGCGTGCGGCTCCAGCAGGCCACCGGATAAGCCGCCGCCAGCAGCCTCTCCCGCACCCGCGAGCCCACGATCCCCAACCCCAATACCGCGACTCTCTGCATCTTCCTTAGGATTTAAAATTTAAAGTTTAGGGTTTTCTTACTCCTGCCTTTGTAAGGCCAGAGTCACCAGTTTCGCGGCTTGCTCACGGATCTCTTTCACCTTTTCCACGGTCGGCTCCTCGCCGTCCGCGATCACCATTTCATTCCGCAGGCCGGAAAGCAGGTCGCGGATCTCAAGGTAGTTCGGTCTTTCGGAAATCCTCGGCTCAAGCCCCGCTAGGATCTCCGTGTAATAATCCGCGATGTCCTCGCGCATCACCTTGCTAGCGCGTTCGGGGGAAAACTGCTTGTCCACCGCGACGGTGAAAACCTCCAGCGCGCGGATCCATCCGCCCAGAGAAATCAAATGCGCCAGATCCGCATCGCGCAATGTCACCAACTCGATCTCGACATCCTTCTGCGTGGCCGCCAGCTCTTTTTTGAGCTGCTCCACGTTCTGTTTCTTCGCGCTTTCCAGAAGAGCCGCCGCGTGGCGGTTGATGCGGTCGCCGGCACCCAGCGCCTTGCCGTAACGGGTCAGGTCGGTCGCCATTTTTTCCACTTTATCCATCTGCCCGGCCTGCACGATCAGGAAACCATCAGCGATCAGGAAGCCCAGCTCGATGGCCAAATCCGCACGATCCAGCGGCATACGTTCATCGGGCGCACGTTCCATCTCCATCAGCGGCAGCGGCATGAGGAACTCCAGCGTCTCGAAAAGCTTGGAGATCGAGGGCGCGGTGAACTCGTTCACGCCCAGTTCCTCGCGGACATGCGCATCATCGAGCAAATCCTCGGGGATGTTGGGTTTCGCTTCCTCATCCTGGCCGAAACCCAGCCCCGAAGCCAAAGCGAAGGCGAAAAGCGCCGAACCGAATCTTACTTTCATGTGTGGAAAATGACACCCGCCCCCCCGCTCCGCAACCGCCAATTCCATAAGCTCCATACCTCCCTTGACCCCGCCCGACCCTTCACCTAAAAACACCCCGCACTCCACCGACATGCCCAGCACCATCATCTACACCAAGACCGACGAGGCACCCGCGCTCGCCACCTACTCCTTCCTCCCCATCGTGCAGGCGTTCGCGAAACCGGCTGGCGTGAAAGTGGAAACCCGCGATATCTCCCTCGCTGGTCGCATCCTTTCCCAATTTCCCGATCTCCTCACCGCCGACCAACAAATCCCCGACCATCTTGCCGAGTTGGGAAAAATGACCCTTCTTCCGGACGCAAACATCATCAAGCTTCCGAACATCTCCGCCTCCGTCCCACAGCTCAAGGAAGCCATCGCCGAGCTCCAGGGAAAAGGTTTCCCCATCCCCGATTTCCCGGAAAACCCCTCCACCGATGAGCAAAAGGAAACCCGCGCCCGTTACGCGAAGGTCATGGGTTCCGCCGTCAATCCTGTCCTGCGTGAGGGTAACTCTGACCGCCGCGCGCCAAAAGCCGTCAAGGATTACGCCCGCAAACACCCGCACTCCATGGGCGCATGGAGCAAGGACTCGAAAACCAAGGTCGGCACCATGGCGGGCAAGGGCGATTTCTTCTCCAACGAGAAATCCGTTACCGTCCCCGCCGCCACCGATGCGAAGATCGAACTCGTCGCCGCCGATGGCTCCGTGACCGTTCTCAAGGAATCCACCCCGCTCCTCGCCGGTGAGATCTTCGATGGAACCTTCCTCTCCAAGGACGCGCTCACCGTGTTCCTCGATGAGCAGATCGCCGAGGCGAAAAACTCCGGCATCCTGCTCTCCCTCCACATGAAAGCCACCATGATGAAGGTCAGCGACCCCATCATTTTCGGCCACGCCGTGAAAGTCTTCTTCCGCGATCTCATTGCGAAACACCGCGAAACGCTCGCGCCCCTCGGCATCGACTACAACAACGGCTTCGGCGATCTTGTTTCCAAAATTCAATCCCTCCCCGTCGAAAAGAAAGCGGAGATCGAGGCAGACATCGCGAAGGTTTATGCGGACGGCCCCGCGCTCGCCATGGTGAATTCCGACAAGGGCATCACCAACCTCCACGTCCCCTCCGACGTCATCGTCGATGCCTCCATGCCCGCCATGATCCGCACTTCCGGCCAGATGTGGAACGCCGCCGGGAAACTCCAGGACACCCTCGCCGTGATCCCGGATTCCTCCTACGCCGGCGTCTATCAGACCGTCATCGACTTTTGCCGCGAGCACGGCGCGCTCGATCCCAAGACCATGGGCTCCGTCCCCAACGTCGGTCTCATGGCCAAGGCCGCCGAGGAATACGGCTCTCACAACAAAACCTTCGAGATCCCGCATGATGGGACAATCAGGGTATCAGCAATCAACAACCTGTCCGTCGAAGCCTTGGCGAAGTCGGATCAACAATCATCAATCCTCTTCGAGCACGAAGTCAAAGCAGGCGACATCTGGCGCGCCTGCCAGACCAAAGACGCCTCCGTCCGCGATTGGGTGAAACTCGCCGTCACCCGCGCCCGCCTCTCCGCCACACCCGCGATCTTCTGGCTCGATGAAGCCCGCGCCCACGATGCGGAAATCATTTCCAAGGTGAAAACCTATCTCGCCGACCACGACACCGCCGGCCTCGACATCACCATCCTTCCACCCGCCGCCGCCTGCCTGAAAACACTGGAGCGCATCGTGCAAGGTCTTGATACCATCTCCGTCACCGGCAATGTCCTGCGCGATTACCTCACCGACCTCTTCCCCATCCTCGAGGTCGGCACTTCCGCGAAGATGCTCTCCATCGTTCCGCTGATGAACGGCGGCGGCTTGTTTGAAACGGGCGCGGGCGGCTCCGCACCGAAGCACGTCGAGCAGTTCACCCAGGAAAACTACCTGCGCTGGGATTCACTCGGCGAGTTCTTCGCACTCGCCGCTTCCTTCGAGCACCTCGCGGACACAGAAGGCAACGCCAAGGCAAAAGTCCTAGCCGAAACCCTCGATGCCGCCACCGGCCTTTTCCTCGAACACGACCGCTCTCCCGGCCGCAAGCTCGGCACCCTCGATAACCGCGGCTCCCATTTCTACCTCGCCCTCTACTGGGCCCAGGCACTCGCCAAGCAGGACGCCGACCCCACCCTCAAGGCCGCCTTCGCCCCCCTCGCTGCCGCCCTCACGGAAAACGAGGAAACCATCGTCGCCGAACTCCTCGCCGTCCAAGGTCAGCCCGCCAACATCGGCGGCTACTACCTCCCGGACGAGGCAAAAGCCAACGCCGCCCTCCGCCCGAGCTCCACGCTCAACGCGATTTTGGGCTAGCAAAGTCTTCAAAATCAAAAATCCAATATCAACAATCGGCATTCATCAATCGATTGAAATTGAATCTAACCAAATCAGTTCGAGGATGACACTTCCGCGAAAAGCGAGAACAACGGTCAGGTGTTTTTGGGAAGTTCGAACCGCTGAGTGAGTGCCCCTTGCGAACATTTTGACGGTTGGGTGGTGGGCAATATGGAGAAGGGGATTGCATCCCCTTTCATTGGAAAGGCTTGTTCTCCGATCCTCCGCAAAGGGGATGCAATCCCCTTCTCCATACGCTACTTCGGCGTGGAGGCGGCCTCGTGCTGCTCCTCGGCGGCCTCGAGTTCGGCGCGTTCCTTGGCGATGACGCGGACGAGCTTGCGGGTGGTATTTTCCCAATCGGCGAGGAGGTCGGCGGCTTGTTGGGAGCCGGTTTTTTCCTGGTGGAGCTCGATAAGGGATTTCACCTCGGCGATGTCCTGGGGGCGGCGGACGGGCATGGCGACGACCATCTCGGTGTTGACGCGGGATTGGAATTTCCCGTCCACGTCATAGACGAAGGCGCTGCCGCCGGACATGCCGGCGCCGAAGTTCTTGCCGGTCTTGCCGAGAATGACGACGGTGCCGTTGGTCATGTATTCGCAGCCGTGATCGCCGACGCCCTCGACGATAGCGGTGGCTCCCGAGTTGCGGACGGCGAAGCGCTCGCCGGTGCGGCCGTTGGCGAAGAGGCTGCCGCCGGTGGCTCCGTAGAGGCAGGTGTTGCCGGCGATGGAGTTTTTCGCGGCCTCGAAGGTGGCGGTGGGGCAGACGCGGAGGATGATTTCGCCAGCGGCCATGCCTTTGCCGACGTAGTCATTCGCCTCGCCGATGAGTTCGAGGGTGACACCGGAGACGAGGAAGGTGCCGAAGGATTGGCCCGCGCTGCCGCGGCAGGTGATGTGGATCGCACCGGGCGGGAGGCCATGGTTTCCGAAGGTTTCCGCGATGCGTCCCGACAAGCGGGTGCCGATGTTGCGGTCGGTGTTGACGACGTTGTAATCGAGGGAAACGGGCGGACGATCCGGGAGGAGCTGGATGGCTTCCATGACTTCCGTGCTGATGGCTTCGGCGCCGTATTCTGGTGTGGAAGAAAGACGGCGACCGGAGATCGCCGCCACGATATCGGCGAGGATCGCGATGTCGAGGGCGGGCTTGGCGATGCCGTCGTTGCGCTCCTTGGTGCGGATGCGGGGGATTTCCGTGGCGGGTTTCCCGGTGGCTTCCGCGACGGCGGGGACGACGTCCTTGAGGAGGCGGGAGAAATCCAGGGTGTTCGCCTTCGGGTGGCCGGGCACCTCGCGCTGGGTGAGGAATTCGGGGCGGCCGATCAGCTCGTCGAGAGTGCGGACACCGAGCCGCGCCATGATGGTGCGGGCTTCTTCTGCGACGGCGTTGAAATAGTTGATGACCATTTCGGGCGTGCCCTTGAACTTCGCGCGGAACTTCGGATCCGTGGTGGCGATGCCGACAGGGCAGGTGTTGAGGTGGCATTTTCGGACATACACGCAGCCCATGGCGATCATGGCGGTGGTGCCGAAATTGAACTGCTCCGCGCCGAGGATGGCGGCGATGACAACGTCCTTGCCGTTCTTGATCCCGCCGTCGGTGCGGAGGGTGACGCGGTCGCGGAGGTTATTGATGATGAGGGTCTGCTGCGCCTCGGAAAGGCCGAGCTCCCAGGGCGAACCAGCGTGCTTCGTGGAGGAAAGCGGCGAGGCTCCCGTGCCGCCATCGTGGCCGGAGATGAGGATGTTATCGGCGGAGGCTTTGGCGACCCCGGCGGCGACCGTGCCGACGCCCGCCTCAGCTACTAGTTTCACCGTAACTCGGGCGGTCGGGTTCACTTCCTTCAGGTCGTGGATGAGCTGGGCGAGATCCTCGATGGAGTAGATGTCGTGGTGAGGGGGAGGGGAGATGAGCTGGACGCCGGGCTGGGTGTTGCGCAGGCGGGCGATGAGGGCGTTGACCTTGTGGCCGGGGAGCTGGCCGCCCTCGCCGGGCTTCGCGCCCTGTGCCATTTTGATCTCCAGCTCGTCGGCGTTGACGAGGTAGTGCGCGGAGACGCCGAAGCGACCGGAGGCTACCTGCTTGATGTAGGAGCGGGCGAAATCGCCGTTCGGGTAAGGCTTGTAGCGGACGGGATCCTCGCCGCCCTCGCCGGAATCCGATTTCCCGCCGATGCGGTTCATGGCGATGGCGAGCGTCTCGTGCGCTTCCGGGGAAAGCGCACCGAGCGACATCGCGGCGGTGGTGAAGCGGCGGCGGATGTTTTCCAGAGGCTCCACCTCATCGAGTGGAATCGAGCCGGATGCGGCGGGGACGAAACCTAACAGATCCTTGATCGCGACGGGGTTCGTCTCCAGGCACACGCGGACGTATTCCTCGTAGTCTTCGGGTTTGCCGGATTTGACATACTGGTGGAAATTCTTGATGACCTCGGTGGTGAAGGAGTGGCGCTCGCCGGATTTGCGGTAGCGGTTGTAGCCGGGATCGCCGAGATCAAGCGTGCCGCCCGCGGGGATTTCGGTTTCGTAGGCGGCCTTGTGGCGGATGAGGGATTCCTCCGCGATCTCGGCGAAGGAGATGCCGCCGATCTGGGAGGGTACGCCGGTGAAGGAGAAATCGACCACGTCCGCGCCGATGCCGATGGCCTCGAAGGTCTGCGCGCCTTGATAAGAGTTGAGGACGGAGATGCCCATCTTGGACATAATTTTCAGCAGGCCTTTTTCGAGTGCCTTGCGGTAGTTCGACATCGCTTTCTGCGGAGTCATGCCCTCGCCGAGCTTGCCGGTGTCCGAGGCGACGAGCTGGCGGACGGTGGCGTAGCCGAGGTAAGGGACTACGGCGGTCGCGCCGAAACCGAAGAGGCAGGCCACCTGGTGGACGTCGCGGGCTTCTCCAGTTTCCACCACGAGTGAGGCGCGCAGGCGCTTGCGGATGCGGTTGAGGTGGTGGTGGATGGTGCCGGTGGCTAGCAGCGCGGGGATGGGCACGCGTTGCGGCGAGGTGGCGCGGTCGGAGAGGACAATGATGGTGATTTTCCGGTTCACCGCTTCCTCGACCTCGGCACAAAGCTCGTCGATGCGCGTCTTGAGCCCGTCTTTTCCGGTCGCGGCGTCCCATGTGCAATCGAGCACATGCGAGGGGAAGCCGTGCTCGGCCATGTGGGTGATCTTATCGAGCTGGTGGTCGAAGAGGATCGCGGACTCGAGGGAGATGGATTTGCAATGCTCGGGCGTTTCCTCAAGGACATTGCGCTCCGGGCCGAGACCCGCGCCGAGCGACATGACCGCCCACTCGCGGATCGGGTCGATGGGCGGGTTGGTCACCTGGGCGAAGCGTTGTTTGAAATAGGTGTAAAGCAGGCGCGGGTAGGTGGAGAGGATGGCGAGCGGGATGTCATCGCCCATCGAGAACACGGCTTCCTGCGCGCCCTTGATCATGGGTGGGAAAACCATGTCGAGCTCCTCGGCAGAAATCGCGTTGGCGACCTGGCGGCGCGAGAGATCGGCGGGGTCGAACTCGATGTCCGGCACGTGGGCGGCGGGGGAGATGAATTTGCGGAGTTCGAGGCGGTTCTCGTCAATCCAGCGGCGGTAGGGCTTCTGGCGGGCGAGTTCCTCCTTGATCTCGTGGTCGTGGCGGAGGATGCCGGTAGTGGTGTCCGCGGAAAGCATCTGCCCGGGGCCGAGGCGGCCTTTGCGAGTGACGACCGCGTCATCGAACACGACAGCGCCCGCTTCGGATCCGATGTAGAGGAAGCCGTCGGCAGTGGTCTTGTAGCGTGAGGGGCGAAGGCCGTTGCGGTCGAGGGAGGCGCAGATCTTGGTGCCGTCGGTGAAGACGAGGCCGGCGGGGCCGTCCCATGGCTCGGAGAAGGAGCGGATGTATTGGTAGAAGGCGCGGAGTTCGTCGGAGATTTCCTCGTCGTTGCGGTAGGCCGGAGGAACCAACATGCACATCGCGTGCTCGGGTGAGCGGCCGGAGAGGATGAGCAGCTCTAGGCAGTGATCGAGGGAAGCAGAGTCAGATTCGCCGTGGCGGATCAGGTCTTTCACGATGTCGATCTCATCGCCCCAGACGGGGGACTCGAAGAACTCCTCGCGCGAGGTCATCCAGTTGCGGTTGCCCTCTACGGTGTTGATCTCGCCGTTGTGGCACATCATGCGGAAGGGTTGGCCGAGCGGCCATGCCGGGAAGGTGTTCGTGGAGAAACGCTGGTGGTAGAGGCAGATCGCCGTTTCGAAATCCGGATCGCGGAGATCGTCATAGAACGCGCGCAGTGCGGCGGGCATGGCGAGGGCCTTGTAGGAGATGAGGCGGTTGGAAAAAGTAGGCATGTAGAAGCCGTGGACTTCCTTGGTGGCGTGCTCGATTTCGCGGCGGCAGAGGTAGAGCTTGCGCTCGAAATCGAGGGCGTCCATCCCCTCGGGCTTGAGCATGAGGAGGTGCTCGATGTCAGGGCGGGATTGCTGGGCGATCTTTCCGAGGGCATCCACGTTGACCGGCACTTTGCGCCAGCCGATGGATTTGATCCCGCGCTTGGCGATGGATGCGGCGGCGATGGCCTTGATCGAATCCGCCAGTGCGGTGTCACCAGAGGGGAAAAAGAACACGCCCACGGCGAGATCCTCGGGCTTGTCGATTTTCGCGCCGAGCGCGGCCGCGGCCTTGGTGAAAAGCGGGAAGGGGATCTGCGAGAGGATGCCGGAGCCGTCGCCTGTTTTCATATCCGCATCCACCGCGCCGCGATGGGTCATGCAGGAAACGGAGGTCAGCGCGTGGTCGAGCACAGTGAAGGAACGCGTTCCGTTCAGGTGGGCGATGGCGCCCATGCCGCAGTTGTCGTGTTCGTTCGAAAGGCTGTGAAGCGAGCCGGGAACGAGCGGGGTGCTGGAATGATAAAACGGATTCGTCATGGGAAGGGCGGGAATTAAGAACAGGGGGAGGCGCTGAACAAGCAGGAATTGTGCCTCGCCACCGCGCGGTAACCAAGCTTGGGGACACCCCTCCCCGGGTTCGCCTCCGCAGGGTCATCCCCGGCTTGGCCGCCCCGCGCGGCGTGCTGGCTCGTAGAAGTAAAAAATGGATCGCCAGCTCCCAATCCGATTTCGCCGCGTTTCGTGTTTCGGTATCTCCGCCGGTTGTTAGAAGGAAATTGGTCTTTTTTTCTTGTCGGAGAAGCTGAGGCTGCTTGGGTGTTCCGGAATTATCCCCCTAAGGAGAGCGGTTTGGACATAGTCTGGCACGTTCTCAGCTTATTACATGCATCCCGAACGCCCATATCAGATCCCCATTTTTCCCATGTCCGACCCGCAAGAGCAGCTACTCTCACCTCACTCAATCTTTGTTACAGCGACTTCTCCAGATTCTTCAATCAGCCGACGCCATGTGATCGGCACTCTGGGAGTGGCCGCGGCAGCGCTCTGCGCCTCATCCGGAACGGCCGGCGCGATGTGGAAGTGGGGCGCCATGAATGATGTTCCCGTGGTGAAGGTGAAAACGATTCCCAGCGATTCACGCGTCGGCAAGGTTGTTGCACCGAGCCAGAAAGTCGGCGGTTTTCCTGAGGAGTGGGTGCGTCTGCAGGGTCGCAATCTCAAGGATTACACGAATTACCTTAATTCACTGAAACTGCGTAATATCAGCGCACAGGATGTGATCGCCGCACACGCCAAGGAGCGCGGCTCGGTCTGGAATGCGCTCCCGCCGCGCGAATGGTGGTCGCGTATGGGTTACACGCTGCGAGTGGTCGATAGGATTTCCTCGGAAATGCGGACTCCCGTGAAGGAAATCGTTTCCGCCTACCGTACGCCCGCTTACAACGCCCGCTGCAGAGGAGCCAAGCGGCAATCCTGGCACCAAGCGAATGTGGCGGTGGATGTGCAATTTGACACATCGGCACGAAACGTCACCTCCGCGACCCGCAGCCTCCGTGACCGCGGCCTCTTCAAGGGGGGTGTCGGCAGTTACTCGTCTTTCACACACATCGACACGCGCGGGAAGAACGTGAACTGGTGAAGTGGTGAGCGCCGATTCGGCATTCCCTTTCCTATTTCGGCTGCTAGTTTCCTGGCATGACCTTCGCTACGAAACTCACTGTGCTCCGGCTCGTGCTGGTGCCCGTGTTCGCATTCCTGGCGATTTCCTACGGCCTCTCCACGTCGGCAGGCTGGCCCGATGAGACGCTGCGCTGGGCCGCTTTCTGGGTGTTCGTCACCGCCGCCGCCACGGATGGCATTGATGGCTGGATCGCGCGGCATTTCGATCAGAAGTCGGAACTCGGCGCGTTCCTCGATCCCATTGCCGACAAGGCTCTCGTCATGAGCGCTGTGCTAATCCTCGCGTTTCTGGACTGGGGGCCGGATGGCTGGGGGATCCCCTGGTGGTTCGCGGCGCTCGTCATATTGCGCGATTGTGTGATCCTCGCCGGCATCCGGGTGATGTGGTCCGCGCGGAAAAATGTGCATATCCGCCCCCATTGGACAGGCAAGGTCTGCACGTTCCTCATGTTTGTCGTGCTCGGCTGGGTGATGCTGCGGGTGACCGAGCTTTCCCCCGCCTATCCCTGCGCCTTCGCCGCCGTGTTCATCCTGCTTTCCATGTGGGAATACATCCGGCAGGGGATGCGCATCATGCAGGGCAGTCAGGGATCAGGAGACAGGGATCAGGAATCGGAAAGAGGGGAGAATTGATTCATGTGGATCGCGAAAACGAAAGTCGAACTCCGCGCCCGCCTCGATGCGGCATCCCGTCCCGTGATCCTGGTGCCGACGATGGGCGCGCTGCATGAGGGGCATGCCTCGCTGATTTCGCTGGCCAGGGAAAAAGCCGGGACGGACGGCACGGTGATCGTTTCCCTTTTCGTGAACCCCATCCAGTTCGATCGCGCGGGCGATCTCGCGGCCTATCCGCGTCCCCTGGCGGCAGATCTCGATGTCTGCGAAGCTCGCGGTGCCGATGGCGTATTCGTCCCGGACGACGGCGAGATGTATTTCCCAGATCGCTCGGTGACCGTCACGGAAAGATCTCTCTCCACGCATCTGTGCGGCGCCGCGCGGCCCGGGCACTTCGACGGAGTCTGCACGGTGGTGCTGAAACTTTTTCTCCTCACCGGCTGCGATGCCGCCGTCTTCGGCGAGAAGGATTTCCAACAGCTCGCCGTGATCCGCCGCATGGTGCGGGATCTCGATCTGAGGACAGAGATTATCCCCCACCCCACGATCCGCGAAAGCGATGGACTCGCAATGTCCTCTCGCAACGCCCGCCTCACCCCCGAACACCGCGCCGACGCACCGCGCATCCGCCAAGCCCTGCTCACCGCCGCCGGGAAAAGCGACGCCGCGTCCATCCTCCGTGTCGCCGGGGAAATCATCGGCGGTTCGTCATTCGCAAGGATCGACTACCTATCGCTGGTGGATGCGGAAACTCTCGCCCCCACGGAAAACCTCGCGAAACCGGCGATCCTTGCCTGCGCGGTTTTTTACGGGGAGGTGCGGCTCATCGACAACATCGCGGTGGCCCGCGCTTTCCCCTGAACTGACCGACTCTTCCCTTGCGGATGGAGGCAAGGGGCATTTGAATCCGCTCGTACCGAATGTATCTGCTCAAGAAAGTTTTCGAACTCAGGGAAAAAGCCCACCCGGATCATGAGAAGCCGTTCCTCGACCATCTCGAGGATCTGCGGGTAATGGTCACCCGGGTGGTCATCACCCTTCTGGTCTCGATGATTGTGTGCTTCGCATTTCAGGACGACCTGATGCGGATCCTGCGCGCTCCGGTAGAGAATGTGATCCTCAGCAAGCAGCTGGAAACCATGCCGGACGGCGAGGTGCACGAGGGCATCAAGGTTCCGAGCGTGGAGACGTGGAACGAGGCGAAGGATGTGGAGCGCATCGCCTCTAGCCTCGGCGAGGAGCAGAGAAAATCCTTCTACAAGGCGCTCGCGAAGCCGGACATGGAATTCCACGCGCGCAGCGTGACCCTGCTGCGGGCAGCGAAGGCGCTGCCGGAGGCGAAGCGCAAGGATTTCGTGAAAGGCCTCGGCGAGGACGAAGCCATGACGCGGCAGCTGCTCGCGCTGCTGGAGTCCGATCCCAGTGTGGAGCCGGGTGCGGGATCGAGCAGCCGCATGCTTTCCTCGCTGAAACCCACGGAGACCTTTATGCTTTCCATGAAGCTCGCCCTCTACGCGGGCATCGTGGTGGCGTTTCCGTTGTTGCTGATGTTCGTCCTCCAGTTCGTCCTGCCGGGGCTGCATGAGCACGAGCGCAAGGTCATGTGGCCGGCGATGGCGGTCGGCTTCGGGCTTTTCATCGGCGGCGTGCTTTTCGCCTATTTCCTCGTGCTGCCCAAGGCCCTGCTGTTCTTCTACGAATGGAGTGGCAACCTCGGAGTTTCCAACGAATGGCGCATCGGCGAATACATCACTTTCGCCACCCAGTTCACCCTCCTCTTCGGCCTTTCCTTCGAGCTGCCGGTGGTGGTGATGGTGTTCGTGAAATTAGGGCTGCTCACCTACGATACGATGTCGCGCACGCGGACTTACGCGATCCTTGCAATCTACATCGCCGCCGCGGTGATCACTCCGACCCCGGACATCATGACCCTCAACCTTATGGCGCTGCCCATGCTGCTGCTATATGAGATCTGCATCTGGCTCGCCTGGTTCGATAGAAAAAAGGCGCGCGAACAGGAAGCCCGCGAAGAGGAGGAGCTGCGGCAGCGCAGGCAGCAGTGGCTCCTGAAAAACGAAGAGCGCGAGGAAGCGCATTCGGATGATCCCGATCCCCACGAGCACGACCACGAGGACGGCTGGCACGATGAATACCACCACCCCGCCGATCACGGTATGCCGGGCGACGAGGAATGGACCGAGCCTGAGGGTGCTGTGACGGGCGATGACATTCCCGAAGAGGAGCGGAAACGCATACACGACGAGAACCGTGACACCTGATATGAAAAGTCAAAGCGTGAGCGAAAAATCCCCCTACGCCGGCTGTGCGATCCTCATCGCCGCCCTGCTTGTCATGCTTTTCCTGATCGGCTTTTCCATCTCGGTGCTTTTCCGCCAAGCCAACGAAATCGCGAAGTTCACCCATGATATGCCCGCCGTGGTTGCTGTCTCGACGCTCGAAGACCGGGAGGCCGAGCTGAACCGCCTTGCGGAGAAACTGGAGACCTTCCGCCTCGCCGTGATCAACGGTGAATCCGCCACGCTTGAGCTGACGGCAGAGGAAATGAACCTCGCCATCGCCGCCTACCAGCCTTTCAGGGATCTGCGCGGCATGTTGCGCATCGCTTCCATTTCCCGGGAGGAGATCCGGCTGGAAATCTCCTTCCAGCTCAACGGCAAGCCTCGGCTTTCGAGGGAAGGGGAGGGTGGTATGGTCACCTCCGATCCCCGTTACCTCAACGGAACGATGGTCGCCAAGCCGGGCCTGCTGAACAAGGAAGTCGTCCTCCAGATTAGCGAGATCGAGGTGCCCGGCAAAACGGTCGCCCGGGGATTCCTCGGTCAGATGTCCCCCTACCGCATCGCAGAGCGCTACGTCGGCAAGGAAGGCATCGGCGGCGTCATGTCGGAACTCACTTCCGTGGAACTCGCGGATGGCACCGTCCATTTCGTGAAAACCGCAGGCGTGAAACCCAAGGACACCATCACGAACGCGCAGGTGGACTCCGCGAGCCAGCGCCTCTTCATGTTTTTCGCCGTCGCGGCCTGCCTTTTCCTTCTTTTCGTGGCGGTCGTGATTTTTATGGGCCTGCGCTTGAAAAAGCGAAATGAGGGGGCAGTATTAAAAGAATGAAATTCCACAAGCTTTTGCTGTTGTTCGTCCTCGGGTTCACTCCGCTTCACGCCGAGGAGGCCCAAGCCCCCACCGCAGCTGAGAAGCCCGACACCGCCCCTTCCGGCGAGGCCGCCCGCCTCGAGTCCCTCAATAAGCTCGCCACCGAAACCCTCACCCAGGAAACAAACGGCCTCCGCGCCGAGATCGCTAGGCTCAAGCTCGAGCGCGAGCTGATCACCGAAAAGCTGGCTCTCGAATCCGCAAAGCGCAAAGAAGCGGTGAAGGATGCCGTCGCCGAAACCGAAATCGAGATCGGCCGCCTCACCCGCGAGAGTGAGCTTTCAAGGATCCGCTCGGAAAAACTAGCCGCCGATTTAAAGAGCCTCCAGAGCGAGGCAGCGCTGGAGCTGACCCGCCTCCAGTCCGAGATGCAGACCATCGAGACGAGGGAAAAGCGCGAGACCTTCGCCGATTCGGATCCCATTTTCCTAGAGAATCCGCTCCGCGCGGACGGCATGCTCGTCATCTCCGACCGCCGCATCCCCCTCAATGGCATGATCGTCGGCGAGACCGCCGATTTCGTCACCAGCCGCATCGACTTCTGGAACAACCGCAACCGCAAGCTGCCCATCTTCATTGTCATCGACGATTGCCCGGGTGGCTCGGTGATGGCCGGTTACCGCATCCTCAAGGCCATGGAGGCCAGCGACGCCCCGATCCATGTCGTCGTGAAAAGCTTCGCCGCCTCGATGGCCGCCTGCATTACCACCCTCGCCGAGGAAAGCTACGCCTACCCGAACGCCGTCATCCTCCACCACCAGATCAGCTCGCAGATCGCCTTCGCGCGCCTGAACCTCACCCAGCAGAAAGAGTTTTTCCAGGAAAGCAACCGCTGGTGGGAGCGCCTCGCCGCCCCTGTCGCAAAAAAGATGGGCATCTCCACCGATGAGTTCATCGAGAAAATGTACGCCCGCTCCACCAGCGGCGATTGGAGCGAGTTCGCCGACAAGGCGAAGAAGCTGAAATGGGTGAACCACATCGTCGATGGGATCCTCGAGAGTTCCATCACCATGAACCCGGATACGGACGAAAAGGAGGCGGACAAGAAAACCGCACTCGTCGAGGAGATCGACCCCGACGGTAAGGTCTTCACCTACCTCCCGCGCCTCAATCCCAAGGACGTCTATTTCCTCTACAATCCGGACGGCTACTACCGCATAAGATGAGCCTCGAGGACGAATTCACCGACGTCATCGCCAAGGCGATGCGCGGGCTGGGCATCGATGTCCCCGCCCTTGCCGAAGACAGCGGCATCGCCGCCGATGAAATCGAAGCGCTCCTCGGCGGCGTGATGGACGAGGCCGCCGTGCGCGCGATCTGCCCCGTCCTCGGACTCGATGCCGCGGCTCTCATCGCATTGCCCGGTTATCATCCGGAGCGGGTCGCGCTCCCCGGCGTCCGCTGCATCGAGTTACCCTATCGGTGGGGGATCGTGAACGCGTGGGAAGTGGAACTTGGCGGCGTCCGCCTCCTCTTCGATGCCGGTTTTGGCGAGCGCGACATCATGGTCGGATTTTCGCCGGCGGGTATCGCGGCACTTCTGATCACCCACTCGCATGAGGATCACATCGGCGGCATGAAAGCCCTCGCCGCCGCCGGCGTCCGGGTGATTTCTGAAACCGAAGCCCTCGCCGCCGGTGCATTCGTTTTCGGACCGCTGGAGTTGGAAGCCGTCGATCTCTCCGGCCACTGCACCCCCGCTACCGGTTATTTCGTAAACGGTCTTGGCCGCCAGCTCTTGATCGCCGGCGACGCCATTTTCGCCGGCTCCATGGGCGGCTGCAAATCCCGCGAAGCCCATGAACTCGCCACCAGCACCCTCCGCGCCGCCTTCGCAAAAGCCGCCCCCGACTGCGTCATCCTCCCCGGCCACGGCCCCGCCACCACCATCAAGGAGGAGCTCGTTTACAATCCTTTCCGCCCGCGCTTTGCTGTTGGAGCAGGTTACGTCGTTAACCAAAAGGTATTACCAGAACGCTGAGTTAACTCCCACAAATCGTCACGAATCCAATCCCATTCATACTCTCCGTTTCGGCAAGGAATTTTGGCAAATGGTCTAAATGACACGGATACGATCCGGTCGGTGAGCACGGTCAAGCTCGCTTAAACGCACGAACTTTTGGCAAATGGTCTAGACCGCCTACGGATTCTGCCAAGATTCAAATCCACGCGCTGAATTTCCGGGAGCGATCAGGGCTGCCTGGCGACCACCCGATAGAAGCCTTTTAGTCGGGATGCTGTCCCTGTTTCGGTGATGGTGATGTTGCCGCCACATTCACCCCGAAAACCGAAATTGAACCACGGATGGCACGGAAAGGCACGGATGAAGAAAGAGTTATGGAAACGTTTTCAAACCTGTTTGGTGTATTCTTAAATCCGTGAAAATCCGTGCCATCCGTGGTCAAAATTCCAATGAAGCCCCCCTGCAACTTCGGAATTCGGGTTCACCCCTTCCGCTTCGCTTTTTTGCTGCCGTATTTCACCTTCTTCTGCGGTGGCATCACCGGGGTGGTGTTTTTCAGCGTGGCGATCTGGTCGCGGAGGTGGGCGGCGCGCTCGAACTCCAGCTTGGAGGACGCCTCGCGCATTTCCTGCTCCAGTTCGGCAATGACGCGGAGCTTGTCGTAGGCGGTTTCATCCTCGGCGACGAGGGAGGCGTTGAGTTGATCGGCGTGCTGTTTGCCCTTTTCGTAGGAATGCAGACTCTGCTGGACGGAGCGGACGACGGATTGCGGGGTGATGCCGTGCTCCTCGTTGTGCGCGATCTGGCGGGCGCGGCGGTATTCGGTGACGTTGATGAGAGTCTGGATGGAATCAGTGACGACATCCGCGAAAAGCACGCATTCGCCGTTGAGGTGGCGGGCGGCGCGGCCGGCGGTCTGGATGAGGGAGGTTTCGTTGCGGAGGAAACCTTCCTTGTCGGCGTCGAGGATGCAGACGAGCGAAACCTCCGGGAGGTCGAGGCCTTCGCGCAGGAGGTTGATGCCGATGAGGATGTCAAACGTCGCGGCGCGGAGCTGGCGGAGGATTTCCACGCGCTCAATGGCATCGATATCGGAGTGCAGGTAGCGGCACTTCAGGCCGGTGGAGGAAAGGTAATCGGCGAGGTCTTCGGCGGTCTTTTTCGTGAGAGTGGTCACGAGCACCCGCTCGCCCTTCTCGACCCGCTGGCGGCAGAGCTCGATGGTCTCGTCGATCTGGCCTTTGAGTGGGCGGAGGGTGAGGATCGGATCTAACAGCCCCGTCGGGCGGATGATTTGCTCGACGACGAGCGGCGTGCCGCGTTTCTCCGGATGGAAATCGGCGATGGCTTCCTCGTTGCCCGAGGGCTTGACCTTGATTTTCTTGAAATCGAAGGGAGTCAATCCGTCCTCTCCAAGCCTGCCTTTGGTAGCGATGAACTTTGTGTTTTCAGGCCGTGAGTTCACGATGTCGAATGGCCCCGGCGTGGCGGAAACATAGACGCGCTGGTTCGTCATTTCCATGAACTCGTCGAAGCGTAGCGGGCGGTTGTCCATCGCCGAGGGCAGCCGGAAGCCGTGCTCGACCAAGGTCGTCTTCCGCGATTTATCGCCCTCGAACATCCCGCCGATCTGCGGGATCGTGGCGTGGGATTCATCGACGAGCAGGAGGAAATCGCGCGGAAAGAAATCGAGCAAGGTGTGCGGACGAGAGCCGGGCGGGCGGGCTGTTAGATGCCTGGAGTAGTTCTCGATGCCTTGGCAGAAACCCATTTCCGACATCATCTCCAAGTCATACTCTGTCCGCATCCGCAGGCGCTGCGCCTCGATGAGCTTGCCGCCCTTTTCCAGCTCCGGGATGCGCTGGTCGAGTTCTTCGCGGATCTTGGTGATCGCGGTTTTCATCTTGTCGCCCGCTGTGACGAATTGCTTGGCGGGGTAGAGCGTGTGCGTTTCCAGAATCTCGATCACTTTCCCGCTGACCGTATGGATGGAGGAAATGCGCTCCACCTCATCGCCGAAGAACTCGATGCGGATCGCCGTCTCATCGAGGTAGGCGGGATGCACCTCGACCACGTCGCCGCGCACCCGATATTTCCCGCGGCCGAAGGCGATGTCGTTCCTTTCGAAAAGAAGCCCCACCAAAGCTGTTAGAAGCTCCTCGCGGGTGATTTGCTGGCCGACCCACACCGGGAACATCATGTCCTTGTAATCCTCCGGCGAACCCAAGCCGTAGATGCAGGAGACCGACGCGATCACGATGGTATCGTCGCGGGTGAGCAGAGAACCCATGGTCGAGAGCCGCAGCCGCTCGATCTCCTCGTTGATCGACGAATCCTTCTCGATGTAGGTGTCGGAGCGCGGGATGTAGGCCTCGGGCTGGTAGTAATCGAAGTAGGAGACGAAATACTCGACGGCGTTGTGCGGGAAAAAGTTTTTGAACTCGGAGTAAAGCTGCGCGGCGAGGGTCTTGTTGTGGCTCATCACCAGCGCGGGCTTGCCGTGGCGCGCGATGAGGTTCGCCATGGTGAAGGTTTTCCCGGATCCGGTCACACCGAGCAAGGTCTGGTGCTTGTTTCCCGCCTCCAGGGATTTCACCAGCTTCTCGATCGCCTGATGCTGGTCGCCCTGGGGGCTGTATTCGCTGGAGAGACGGAACGGCATGTGGCGGGAACATGGGGCTTCTCCGGGATATTTCCAGCGGGGAAATCCCGCCTCACTGCAGTAAGCCATCACCCGCCGTGACCCCGACGCGCGCGAACCCTTTCGTGGCACCCTCCGGAACCGGGTGGCGGGACGTCACTTTTTCCCAAACCACATTCAGCGCGGCCTGCTCGGCGGGGAAATCGCTCGCCGCGGTTGTCACTGCTGTGGAACTCCATGTGCCATCGAGGTTTTCTGAAAACAAAGGCTGATAGATCTCCGGCAGCAGGCGCGAACCGGCGCGGCGGCGCGGATAGGTGATCGTCTGGTAGAGCGTGCCGCCCTCATTCACGAGCGAGAAAACCGGCATGCCGAGGCCGGCGGCGGCGGGAACCGGGCCGCCACGGAGAGGTTCCGTGCCGAAGGCATATTCGAGGACGTTCGGGATATCATCCCCATCCGGATCGGCGGCGAGCGAACTGATTTCCGGATCGGCCAACTGGACGGCTTCGAACGACTCACCCTGCCAGCGGGCGGTGGTGCCGACGGCGAAAATCAGCGTGAAAGGCTCGCTCAAGCCCGTGGGATTCGTCGCGCCCGGCCCGAGAAACGCCGATGCCCGGAGGGTGACGCGGTGGATGCCTTGGGCGGTGAAACCGAACGATGCGTGGGTATGCGAACCGGCCGCATAGTAGTAGGAATTTTCCACCGCCGCATTGAACGTGCTCATCCAGACGGTGGGCTGACCCGATACGGTGTTCCAGAGCGAGAAATGAGAGGTGGTTCCGTGCGGGGGCTGGTAATCCACCAGCTGGATTCGGATCCACGGGCGGGCTGTCCCCTGCGGCACCCGGGGATCGCTCGGGATGTAGCTCCCGAATGTGCCTTCGGCTTGGTCGTTCCTGAAACCCGGCCATGCCTCGCCGATGCCGGGCGTGCCCTGAACCGCAATCCACAGAGGCTGGCCCACAGGAGCGCCAGTGAAGGAGAACGCGGTGCTAGCAGGCTGGGTATGGCGGGCTCCGGCTATCGCGGGATTGACGTTTACGTATGGCTTGTCGGCCAGGGGCAGGAACGCGGCGGACGGTTCGTAGGAAGCCCCGTCCGTTTTGACGATGCAGTCCCATTCGCCTGCGGAAAAGTGGCAGCGGATATCGACGTGCTCTCCCAGCGCTTCCAAGCCCGCATGAGCGACGCCGGATGTGAGCAGAATGGAAAGGAAGACGGCTTTCATGGCAGTCCGGGGGGCAGGGCGATGTTGGTGCCCGAAGACGTCCTCTTTTTCAGTACGGCGGCCGCTATGGATTCCACCCGGCCATCGGCATAGAGATAATTGGAGCGTCCTGCGTCGGCGCTCCCAAAACGGCTGACAGCGACGTCCGCTGTGACCCCGCTCCAGCTCGACCATAGGTTCGAGTGCGTGTGGTCGTTGCCGGAACCCGGCCCGATCTTATCGGAGCAAACGAAAGCAAGGAGAGTCCGCGTCGGGTCGGGAATGGAGGCGGGGCGGTTTAGCGCCGGGCCGATCGGCTCCCCGAACGCGTCGGTTTCGGGAACGAAAAGGAAACTGTTGAGGATGTAGCTCGTCCCCCCGGCGGCAAGCCGCTCCTTGGCGCGCGGATCGGCGGGGCAAATCCGGGTTTCATCGTATTCCCCCAGATATCCCTCCAGAGCGGCGATCCAGGCATGATCCAGCGAAACGGTATGCGAAGTCTCCGGATATTTTCCGCCGTTGTCTGCGGCATAGGACTGCAACGCGATACCCACATGACGCATGTTGGACATGCAGCTCGACTCCTTGGCCCTCAGGACAAACGAGCGGGAAACCGCGGCGGTCAGAGTGGCGAGGATTGCCAGGATCGCGATGACGGCAAGCAGCTCCACCAGGGTGAATCCACGATTCATCCTCCGATCTCCGGGAATCCGCCCGTCCGTTAACCGCATTTTCACGCCCCGTGTTACCACATCACAAAATAACATCAACAACAAAAACTTTGTTGTTGCGATTTGGTTGCGTTAGTGGATGGTTCGCCCACCATGAAACACATCCCCGCATTGATCCTACCGCTCGCGCTGGCCTTGTCCCAGCCTGTTTTCGCCTCCTCCTTGCTAACAGGCGGTCACATTGACGGTCCGGCCTTCGGCTACATCTCCGTAGCTGACGCCTTAAACGATCCCCTTCTCACCCAGGGCTTCGAGCCGCATTTCCACAACGAAGGCGGCACAGCTGGCGCGATCATCGATGGGGTCCGTCAGGAGACCGCATCGGAGTTCGAGCCTGGCGATTTGACCGTGGTGGTCGGCTTGACCTCCACCACTACCCTGGGAGCCACCAGCTATTACTGGCTGCCGGAAGCCGAAACGGCGGCGGCCACCAACAACGTGCCGTTTCTTGGCATAGGGCTCGAGGAACTTAACCTCGCAGACTGGTCGGGCGGCATCGTGACCCTCACGCTGCTCAACCATGTCGGCCCCGGCCAATTTCGCCTGTGGCAGGACAACGGATTCGGTGGAGCAAACGATTTCATCCATACGGATGGCGGCGCGATGAGCTTCAACATCGCTCCGGGCACCCACACCCACTACAACTGGGGCTTCACCGAGATTGGCACCCACGAACTGGAATTCCAGATTTCCGGCACGCATGTCGTGGACGGTGCGCAGAGTGGAGCGGCCACATACACTTTCGCCGTCCCGGAACCCTCCACCACCCTGCTTGGTGCCCTCGGAGCGCTCGCACTGCTTCGTCGCCGCCGTTGAGAGCAGCGAAAACGAGTCCCCCCAATCCGTCGGCATGATGCATGCCGGCGGATATTTTTTGAGACTTCAAAACGCCTTCACGCCCATCTCCCATTTCGGGAAGGGATCGGGGAATTTCTCAGGCCAGAGCACCGCATCGGACGCGAGTTCCGCGCGGGTGAGCAGGCAGGACTCGAACATGGCGGTGAGGGCTTCGCGATCCATGTTGCGCCCGATGAGGACGATCTCCTGGCGGCAATCGCCGTTGTTGCCCTTCCAGGCGCGGTCGATGTGGGCGTGGTCTTCCGGCCAGTGCTCGCGCGGCACGGCGGCCCAGAAATGACCGGCGCACTGGTGGCGGGTGACGGCTCCGGCCTGCGACCACAAGCCCGCGTATTTCAGGCGGGTGGCGAGCCAGAAAATCCCCTTGGAGCGGATCACGCCCGGCCACTCTTTCTGAAGGCAGTCATAAAAACGCTGCGGGTGGAACGGGACGCGGCGCTCGTAGATGAAATTCGAGATGCCGTATTCCTCGGTCTCCGGCGTGTGTTCGACGAGCGAATCCAGCCAGCCTTCATGCTGCGCCGCCCGCTTCGCATCGTAGAGCCCGGTGCCGATCACTTTTTCGAGCGGGACGTGCGACTCGACGGTGTCGTGGATCACCGCCTGCGGGTTGAGCGCGCGGATCATGCCGTGGACGGTCTTGAGTTCCTCGGCCGTGACGAGATCCGTCTTGTTGACGAGGATCACGTCGGCGAAGTCGATCTGGTCGTTGAGCAGATCGACGATCGTGCGCTCGTCGCCCTCGCCGACGGCCTGGCCGCGGTCGTCGAGCTTCTCGGTGGTCGAGTAGTCGCGGAGGAAATTCGGCGCATCAACTACGGTAACCATCGTATCAATGAAGGATACGTCGGAGAGGGAGTTTCCGGTCTCGTCCTCGAAGGTGAAGGTCTCGGCGACGGGCATCGGCTCGGAAACGCCGGTGGACTCGATGACGAGGTGATCGAAGCGCCCCTCGCGGGCGAGCTTGCCGACCTCCTTGAGCAAGTCCTCGCGCAGCGTACAGCAGATGCAGCCGTTGGACATCTCGATCATCTTTTCCTCGGTGTGCGAGAGCGCGGCATCGCCGTTGCGGACGAGGTCTGCGTCGATGTTGACCTCGGACATGTCGTTGACGATGACCGCTACCTTTTTCCCCTCGCGGTTGCGGAGAATGTGGTTGAGCAGCGTGGTTTTTCCCGATCCGAGAAAGCCGGAAAGGACGGTGACGGGGAGTTTGCGGGTGGTTTGCATGGGATCGAAAAAGATTTTCAGCGGGAGAAACGCTTCGCGGGCGGTGATTGGGCGGGTGCCTGGAGAAACAGCCGCAGCCATGCCTCGCCGTCGGCGGGTGCGAGCCAGGGGCGACTTTTGGGCAGCGAGCGGTATTTGCGGTGGCAGGCCGCGCGGTAGGCTTCGCCCATCTCGCGCCGGATCATTTCCTCATGATCCAGCAGCCATGAGAGAAAGGGCGCGAAGGCGGAAACGTGATCGGCCGGGTTCACCGGGGCGAGCGATTCGCGAGGCCATTTGCCGGGCACGGGAATTGCCTCTCCCTTCCAGATATGGCACCTGCCCGACGGCCTGATGAAAAGGAAGCCGCCTTCATTTTCAGACGGGAACCAACCCACGCACGCGCCGTGAAGGAAAATTTCACCGCCTTGCCACGGCAGCGAATAACAGCTCGTTCCCTTCAACCCCGTCGATTCGCTTTTGCGGAATCCGCGTTTCTGGAAAACGTTTCCGCCGGAATGGGCGGCATCCATCCCCCAGTAGAACATCTGCTGGATCAGCGCGGCGGAGAGGTCGCGCATGATCGCGGAAGGTGGGCGGGCTTTGCGGGGCGTGGCTTGCGCGACGGACATAAACGCAACTTATTCGCGAAAGGTGTTAACGCAAGTGAATTGCGTTAGAGTTTTATGTCAGATTGAAAATCGGCATGAGACAAACCCCACTTAAAGGTGTTCATTGGGCGGATGGAAAAACGGAAGGATGTGCTAAAAAACTTCGCCTTGCTCGCACTGCTTTGCGGTGTGGGTCTGTTCGCCTATCTCGCCACCACCTTCACCATTTCCGAAGTTACGGAGAAACCGGAGCAGCCGTCGCAGGCAGCGAAACCGAAATCCTCTCCTCAGGATGATCCCGCCCTGAAAACGAAAACCGTTGAGCGCGGAAAATCCGGACGCCTCGACATGGCGGCCATCAACGACGGCGCGATCCCGAACCAGCGTGTCATCGTTTTCAAGGATCGGGCCGCGCTCGAGGCATTTCTCGCGAAGCTCGGCAACGGCGTGAACCTCCTCGGCCGGCTCGACAAGCTCAACGCCCTCCACGTCGGCTTCGGCAGCGAGGACGACCTGCTCGGCTTGTTGGATGGCACGGAGGAAACAGGTTTCATCTATCCGGTGAACATCCCGGAGTTCAGCACCGGGGCGCAGGCGGGTGCGGCTCCTCTCGGTAACGGGTTGCTCGATTGGCTGGGCGTGACCGGCGACAACTCGCTTTGGGGAAAAGGCGTGAAGATCGCGATCCTCGACACCGGCATCGCCGATCACATCGCGTTCAAGAACGCCATCGAGCGCATCAACCTCGTCCCGCTTCCCGCCAACGCCGCCGATCTCAACGCCCACGGCACCTCGGTCGCGTCGCTCATTTTTAGTTCGAACCCGCTCGCCCCCGGGATCGCGCCGGGAGCCACGCCCCTCTCGGTCCGCATCGCCGATGACAACGGCTCATCTAACAGTTTTCTGATCGCGCAGGGGATCATCGCGGCCGTGGATGCCGGGGCTCAGCTGATCAATATTTCGCTCGGCGGAAACGGGCGCAGCAGCCTGGTGGAAAACGCCCTCGATTACGCGAAGCAGGCCGGCGTCGTGGTTGTCGCCGCGGCGGGAAACAGTGGCACCGCAGGCGTGATGCAACCTGCCGCGAGTCCTTCGGTAGTGGCGGTTGGCGCGGTGGATGCGAAGAACCAGCCCATGGCTTTCTCGACAACCGGCAAGCAAGTGGCGGTGGCCGCGCCGGGTTATGCGGTGAGAGCCGCCTATCCGGGAAACATGGCGGCCACGGTATCCGGGACCTCGTTTTCCTCGCCCATCGTGACCGGTGTAATCGCTGCGACGATGAGCCAGGGCGGCCCGCAAAACCTCAGCGGCACCGCCGCCCTCAGCGCGATGAACTCGAACGTAATCGACATCGCGGAACCCGGCGGAGATACGGCGACAGGAGCGGGCGTGCCCGACATGTGGGGCATACTCAACAGCAACACCCCTGGCATCTACGACGCGGCCGTCACCTCCATCACCACTTCCCGCGGCCAGGTGCAGGCGCTCGTCCAGAACCTGGGCACCGAAACCCTAGTCAACGCCGGCGTATCGGTCCGCGTCAACGGCGTCACCACCAACGCCAACATCACCACCCTCGCCCCCGGCGACACCCGGGTCATCACCGTGCCCACCGGTGATGTGGAAAGCTTGAACATCCAGGGCAGCGTACGACTCTCAACCGGCCAGACCGACCTGCGCCCGTCCAATGATTCGATTTCCCAAAGCAGCACCGCTCCTTAGCCTCCTATTGCTCGGCCTTTCACGTAAGGACTTTTGGCAAACAGTCTAACCAAGCCCGTCCCCTGTAGTCGGGGTATTTGTGACATGTTTGAGCAGGGCTAAAAAAGGAGAAAGCCGCTAACCCTTTAAGGATCAACGGCTTTCATTGGTTGCGGGAGTAGGATTTGAACCTACGGTCTTCAGGTTATGAGCCTGACGAGATACCTGACTTCTCCATCCCGCGTTTGGATGCGGCTTGTGGCCGGGTGGGGAACCTATACCGTCGCAGATCGGATTGGCAAGTCGGAATTTGCTTCCACGCGATTTTTCCGCTTCGCTGCCTGCACACGGCTATGGATTTGATCGATACGAGGAAGAAGATCCTGGAACGGGAGGAGTGGCAGACGATCTGTGATTCGCATCTCGCCGAGGCACGGAACTTTACGGACAGGGCGCGGTTTCGGCGCGACCGCGGCGAGGAGCATCCCGTGAAGGATTTTCTCTTCCGCTACTATCCCTACCCGCTCGCCTTGCTGGAACTCTGGCAGCCAGCCTTGGGGATCTCCCTGCGGTTCGATGAGATATCAGCCCTGCCCGCGCGCTTTCTCGGCAAGCGCTACCGCACGGCGGGCGGCGTGTGTGAACTCAATCCGGCATCTGCGACCGATAAGGAGATGAATCGGCTCTTCTGGATACAAAGCCTTTTGGTCGCGACACAGAGCCACGCGCCGAATTTTGCATGCCATGGCCTGCACGAGTGGGCGATGGTTTACCGTGCCGAGGAAATCCGCCACTCCTCCCTCGCGCCGTTGCGTCTGCCGCAAGGCGAGATTGATGCGCTCGTCGAATCACGCCCCATCGCCTGCACGCACCACGACGCGTTCCGATTTTTCTCGAAGCAGGCTCTACCGCTGAACCGATTCCAACCCACCCTGGACACGCGCCACGAGAACGAGCAGCCAGGCTGCGTCCATGCGAATATGGATCTCTACAAATGGGCCGCGAAATCGATGCCGTGGATCGGGTCGGATCTGCTGCTGGAAACTTTCCGCCTCGCCCTGCGTCTGCGTGACCTCGATATGCGCGCCAGCCCTTATGATCTTTCGGCTTGGGGTGTGGTGCCGGTGAAAATCGAGACCGGCGAAGGACGGCGGGAATACGAAGCAGAGCAGCGCAGGCTCGCGGAAGAGGCGCGGGGCTTGCGCAATAAGCTGATCGGTTCATTGGGATGCCTCGTTGGCACAGGATCCGCCAACGACGGGCTGGGACTGCGAGTCCGAGCCACGGATTGACGCTCCCTCCCTCTCCGTCACCACTATTTGGGGTCACATTTTAACATTCCTCCCTTGATCGGACTCCACTCACCGCTTTTCGATCGCTACGATGGTCACGTCGTCCATCTGTGGCCCCTCGCCGGTGAAGGATTTCACTGCTTCCTGGACTTGTTTCACCACCGCCTCGGCACCCAGCCTTGCGGCTTCGCGGAACGTTTGTGACAGCCGTTCCAGGCCAAATTCTTCTTCGCCCGCGTTGAGTGCCTCTTTCACGCCGTCGGTGTAAAGCAGGACGCAATCGCCGGAGTCCAGGGTGATGCGCTCGTCGGCAGTCACGCGCTCGAAAACGTTTCCCGAATCGATGCCAAGCGCTAGGCCCTTCGGTTTCGAGATCTCGACCTCGCCGCTTGCCTTGCGGTAGATTAGCGCCGGTTCGTGGCCTGCTCGGCAGAAGATGAATGAACCGTCGGCGGGATCGAGGATGCCGTAGTTCATGCTAATGAACATGTCCTCGTGGATGTCCGGAAAAAGGTAGCGGTTCACGGTGGAGAGCGCTGCGGAAGGGGATGAGTTGGCTAGCGAGAAGGCCCGCAGAAGGCTGCGGCACATCGCCATCAGCAGCCCGGCGGCAACCCCTTTGCCGGAAACATCCGCGACCACCACGCCCAGCTTCCCGTCCGGCAGATCAATGTAATCATAATAGTCCCCGCTAATGATTTTCGCGGGAACGTTCGTGCCGTTGACTCGGAAACCTTTGACCACCGGATCCTCCTGCGGCAAAAGCACCCTCTGCACTTCGCGAGCGATTTTCAGTTCGCCCTCGATCTCTTTTTTCTCGTTCACTTCCTGGTGCACGCGGGCGTTGCCGATCGCAAAGGACGATTGCTCGGCCACGGAGCGGAACACCGCGAAATCGTTGTCCGTGAAATCATCACCGCCAGCTCGCCGCGCCACGGCGAGAACTCCGATATCCTTCCCCGCATATCGCAGCGGGGAAATCATCACCGATAATCCCTTTTCTTCACCCTGCACGCGGATCGCCTCGGGCATCGATATACCCTTGCCGATCAACCCATCGCCAACCGCCACACGCGCCAGCCGCAGGTGGCTTTCTAGTGCCCTTGGATCGACCCGCGCTTTTTCCAGGATTTCCGGAGGTACCGTTATGAGCGGCGGGCAGCCTTCCGAAACGTAGGCGGGATTCAGGAAACCCGGTTCCTGCGCCTCCTGATAGATCGCACCACCACTGGCTCCCACCACTTTGAGCACACCTTCCACGATCATCCGGGATAGCGTCGAATCGCTCGGCTCCCGGCCAATCACCAGCCCTAGATCATGGAGGAAACGGAACATGCGTTCCTCCTCGCCCTCCATCTCGCGGAATTTCCGGCGAATCAGCTTAGCCTTTCGCCGCTGGTTGATCAGCGCCATCAGCAAGGCGAGGGCGAGAGCCAAAAAAAACCCGTTCAGCAATGCGGTGGCGAATGCGTTCATAACGCGTTAGTCGGAGGTTTCCGCTTTCTCGGCGAGTTCCTCCTCCAGATATCCGACGACATCGGAAAACTTGCGCTGGTTTCCCTCATTCGCTTCAGAAAGGATTTCATGGGCCTCTAGAATGTGCCGAGTGTGGAGCACCGTGCCCGCCTTGGTCCCCGCGATTTTCGGTTTTAGCAGATCACGTGCCTTGTCCTCCAAACTCTTCCAAATCCCTTCCTCCGGATTGATCGCCATCAGGAAGTTCAAACCCAGATCCTCTAACGAACACCGGCTTTTCTCATCCGCTCCTGTGACCTGCAGGACACCCCCGGTTTCCCTGAGCCGATTGGCCAGTCCTGCGAGAGTCCCCATGAAAGTGGAGTCCATCGCGGTGCATGCCTGCAAGTCCACCACTAGGCAAAGTTCCCCGCGCTTAATCCGGAATTCCCCGAATTCCTTGACCGCCGCGCTGTTCAGGAAAGACCCCTTGCCCTCGCAGCGAATCCAACTGAAACCCTCGAATTTTCCGACTTTAATTGGACAAGCAATAGCCACGAATGATGCGCCGTTGATGGAAGACGCCTTGCTTGCAATCTACTGCCGCCTCTCGGAGCGGTCAACCTCCTTCGCCATTATCTCCTGTCCTTGAGCCTTTCCCCCGCCAGAATCCGACCCATGAAATCACGCTACCTAATCCTCGCCCCCATCATCCTGCTGGCGCTGCTGATCCCGCTCGCCATCGTCCACAACCAGAAAGGCAAACTGCCAACTGCCCCGACTCTCGCCCCGGCGGCATTCGTGGAAGCACCCACCTACACCACCGCGCCCCCATCCCCGGACGGGATCGGGAAAATTTTCATGGGACGCGAGATCTCTCATGTGATGGGTCATCAGGGGCTCAATTGGCTGGAGCGCAACGAGCGCGAAATGGAGGAAGCCCCCTCCCGTGCCATCGCCCTTCTCGATCTTATGCCCGAAGCGGTCATCGCCGACATCGGCGCGGGCTCCGGCTACTATTCTTTCCGCATCGCGCCGCTCGTGCCGCGCGGAAAAGTCATCGCCGTGGACATCCAGCAGGAGATGCTCGATTTCCTGAAAGCCGAATCCGCCAAACGCGAGGTCACCAACGTCCAGCCCCACCTCGGAGCCATCGATGACATCAAGCTCCCGCCCGATACCCTCGACGCCGCGCTCATGGTCGATTCCTACCACGAATTCTCCCACCCCATCGAGATGCTAACCTCCCTCCACAAAGCCCTCAAGCCCGGCGGGAAAATCTATCTCCTCGAATACCGCGCCGAGGATCCCCGCGTCCCCATCAAGCCCCTGCACAAAATGTCCGAAGCCCAGGCGCGCAAGGAGTTCGAAGCCCTCGGCTTCACCTTCGTGGAAAACAAACCCGGTCTGCCGTGGCAGCACTTTCTCATTTTCGAGAAATCTTAAATTTTAAACTTTAAACTCCAAGGAAGAGGTATCTCAAAACAGGATCGATAACCCTATTTTATCCGTTTGCATCTGTGTTTATTTGCCGGAGAGATTGAAAGTTTTTCAGTCCGGCTATCTCCGCTTCGCTCCGGTTGTGGTTCTCTTTTTTCATTTAGGTAAGTTTTCTCCCTAGGTAGGAGCCCTGGGTATCTCTGAGTTTCTTCTTCCTTGGAGTTTAAAGTTTAAAATTTAAGGTTTCCCCATGCCCGGTCTCATTATCGCCCCACGCGCCCGAATCTTCCATGGCCACGAGTGGGTTTACGCCACCGAAATCAAGAAATCCTTCGGCAATCCGCAGCCGGGAGATGTGATCACGCTCAAGGATTTCCGCGACAGGCCGCTCGGCTCCGCGATCTACAATCCCGCCTCGCAGATCGTTGCCCGCCGCTTTTCCCGCCGCCGCCAGGATCTCGATCTCGACTTTTTCACCCGCCGCATCCGCCAAGCGATCAAGCTCCGCGCGGAAACCGAAGGCCTCGATGAAACGCTTTGCCGCCTCGTCTGGTCGGAGTCCGACGGCATCCCCGGCCTGATCGTGGATCGCTACGGCGACTACCTTTCCGTCCAGACCCTTACGCTCGCCATGGACATGCGGAAAGAGCTGATCCGCGACGCCCTCATCGAGCTGCTCGCCCCGAAATCCATCGTCCTCCGCAACGACTCGCCCTCCCGCAAGGCCGAGGGCATGGAACCGGGCATCGAAGTCCTCCACGGCGAAACCCCCGGCGCTTTCACGGTCCTTGCCAACGGCCTGACCTATGAGATCGACCTCATCGACGGCCAGAAAACCGGACTCTACCTTGACCAGCTTCAGGCACACATGGAGGTCGCGAAGATGTCCAAAGGCCTCCGCGTCCTCGATTGTTTCACAAACCAAGGCGGCTTCGCCCTCGCCTGCGCGAAGGCCGGGGCCGCCAAGGTCACCGCCGTGGATATTTCCGCCTCCGCCTGTGCCGCCGCCCGCAAAAACGCCGAGTTCAACCATCTCGATATCGAGGTCATCGAGGCGAACGTCTTCGATTTCCTGAAATCCGCCCAACCGGAATACGACCTCATTATCCTCGATCCGCCAAGTTTCACGAAAAACAAGAAAACCCTCATGGACGCCATGCGCGGCTACAAGGAGATCCACCTCCGCTCGCTCAAGCTCCTCGAAAAGGGCGGCCTCCTCTCCACCTTCTGCTGCTCCCACCACGCCTCCCGCGAGCTTTTCCTGGAAAACCTCGCCGACGCCTCCGTGGATGCCAAGCAAGCCCTCCGCCTTCTCGCCGAGCACCACCAGCGCGCGGATCACCCCGTCCTCATCACCCTTCCCGAAACGTCCTACCTAAAAGGCTTCACCTGCCAGGTGATCGCGACGCGGTGAGTTTTCCCGGCATGTGGGGGCGATCTTCGGTCGCCCACCATGCCCAAAAAGCCTCCTGAAACGCCATTGATTTGCAAAGCGCTTCGTCACAAATTCCAAGGGTGGGTCAGACGTCATCCAAATTGCCAGCAACGGAAGAAAGCGCCGAAAGTTCAGCTTGGGATCATCTCCAAGCCTTTGCCGGAATCGCCAACGAGACATTCACCGACGTGGAGCGGAAAACGGATCACCGCGAATGTTCGGAATCCCCGGCCTTGAAGCCAGGACTGGACGCGTTGACATTCCATCGAAAAATTTAGTGTTCCCTCCCTGCCGGACGGTACATACCCTCCCGCTCCGTGCCCACCACCGCCATTCTCGCCCTCGAAGACGGACGCTGCTTTACCGGATTATCCTACGGAGCCAGCGGAACCACCACCGGAGAAATCTGTTTCAACACCTCGATGACCGGCTATCAGGAGGTCATTACCGATCCGTCCTACCGCGGTCAGATCGTTGCGATGACCTACCCGATGATTGGAAACTACGGGATCAATCCCGAGGACAACGAATCCGCCGGCCCGCACATCCGCGCGTTTGTGATCGGCGAGCTCTGCGAGATCCCCTCGAACTACCGCTCTACCGAAAGCCTTTCCTTGTATTTGGGTCGCCACGAGATCCTCGGCATCGAGGGCATAGATACCCGAGCCCTTACCAAGCACCTCCGCTCGCTTGGAGCCATGCGCGCCTGTGTCACCACTGAGCTTTCCGAAGCGGAAGCCGTCGAGGCCGCGAAAAACTCCGCCCCGATGGAAGGTTCCGATTTCGCCAAGGAGGTCACCACCAAGGAGACTTACACATGGACGGAGGAATCCCGGAAATGGACTCTCCCTAACGCTTCCATCGGCGAGACCGAGACCTACCAAGATCTCCCTCCCGCGAAACACAAGGTCGTCGCCCTTGATCTCGGACTGAAATACAACCAGCTCCGTATGCTGCGCCAGGCGGGCTTTGAGGTCGAGGTCGTCCCTGCCACCACCACCGCCGCGGAAATCCTCGCGATGAAACCCGATGGCCTGTTCCTCACCAACGGCCCCGGCGATCCGGCCGCCCTTGGCTACATCCATAGGGAGATCCGTGAACTGATCACCCAGCTCCCCACCTTCGGCATCTGCCTCGGCAACCAGCTCCTCGCCCACGCCTACGGCGGGAAAACTTTTAAACTCAAGTTCGGCCACCGCGGCGGCAACCAACCCGTCAAAGACCTGCGCACCGGGAAAATCACCATCACCTCTCAGAACCACGGTTTCGCAGTCGATCCCGACTCTCTCCCCGCCGACGTCGAGGTCACTCACATCAACCTCAACGACAACACCGTCGAGGGTATGCGCCACAAGACCCTCCCCGTATTCTCCGTCCAATACCACCCGGAGGCGGCTCCAGGCCCCAACGACGCGACCTACTTCTTCGAAGAATTCGCTGCGCTCATCGAGGCAGGAAAAAGTTAAAAGTTATTGGTTAAAAGTTATTAGGGAGATGCTCCCGCAGAAAAGGCACACTCCGCATCGGACCTCTTACTTGAGGTTTAAAATTTAGAATTTAAAGTTTCATGAACACAGTTATCACCGGCCTCCAATGGGGCGACGAAGGCAAGGGCAAGATCGTTGACTATCTAACAGAGAGCGCCGACGTGGTCATCCGCGGCCAGGGCGGCAACAACGCCGGGCACACGGTCATCGCCAAGGGCGTGAAATACGTCCTCCACCTCCTCCCCTCCGGCATCCTCTGGGACGACAAGGTCAACGTGATCGGCAACGGCGTTGTCGTTGATCCCATCGGGCTCGTTTCCGAAATCACCCGCATCGAGGGGCAGGGGATCGCCATCGGGCCGGAAAAACTCCTCATCTCCGATCGTGCCCACGTGGTGCTGCCTTTCCACAAGGAACTCGACGCCGCCCGCGAGATCTCGCTCGGCGACCAGAAGATCGGCACCACGAAACGCGGCATCGGCCCCGCCTACGCCGATAAAGTGAACCGCTGCGGCCTGCGCATGGCGGATCTCCTCGACCGCCCTTTTGCTGAGGCGCAGATCACCCGCCGCGTCACCGAGGTGAATGAGATCCTCGTGAAATACGATCTCCCCACCTTCACCGCCGAGGTCGTTATTGAGGAAATCTACACGGCTTTCGAGCGTCTACGCCCGCACGTCACGAACACGATCCCTGTCCTGCACAAGTCCTGGAAAGCAAAGAAGAACCTCCTCTTCGAGGGCGCGCAGGGCACCTTGCTCGATATCGACTTCGGCACTTACCCCTTCGTCACCTCTTCGAATACCACCGCCGGCGGCTCCACCACCGGCACTGGCCTGCCGCCGACCGCCATCGAGGCCGTGATCGGCGTTTGCAAGGCCTACACGACCCGCGTCGGCTCTGGCCCTTTCCCCACCGGCGACGAAGGCCTTTCCGAATACCTTCACAATCTCGGTCGCGAATTTGGTGCCACCACCGGCCGCCCGCGCGGATGCGGCTGGCTCGATACCGTCCTGCTCCGCTTCGCCTGCATGGTCAACGGCGTCACTGGACTCGCCGTCACCAACATCGATGGTCTCGACGAATACGACGACCTGAAAATCTGCATCGCCTACGATATCGACGGCATCCGCCACGAACTTCCGCCCGCCGACCGTTCCTTCTGGGATCGCGCCAAGCCGATCTACGAAACGTTGCCCGGCTGGAAAGTGGACACCACTGCTTGCACCAGCTACGCCGATCTCCCGCCTAACGCGAAAGCCTACCTCACCCGCCTTTCCGAACTCTGTGATGCCCCCATCGCCTTCGTCGGAGTAGGCCCAGACAGGAAACAGACGTTGGCGGTGTGAGTGGTTGATTGCTTTCAAGACATCATCGCCACGGTCAACCACACACGATCTTCGCCTTTCACGCACGGATTTTTGGCAACCGGGCTAAAGACCCCAGGCACCGGATTCATTGGCCTTTGCGATGGACTGGAGTTTCATGAGGCGGTCTTTCTGTTTCCGTGCGGATGTGCCGTCGGGCAGCGGCGCGCCTTTGGTGTGGATGCGGGCGAGGCCTTTCTCGACGAGAAGCTCATGGAGAAAGCGCGGCTTACCTTCCGCCGTGAACTCGACGAAGGCGTGGTAGCGCTCGTCGTTGAAGGGACTGTCCCACGCGGTGTGGATGGTGAAGGCGGATTTCCCGAGGGCACCCAGTGTGAAGGCCTTCGCCTTTTTCCCGATCGCGACGGCTTGTTGCGGGGATATGCCGCCCATGTCCGCCGCTTGCTCTGCAATGCGGCGGTGGTTGTTTTCCCCACCCCCATAGCTCTTGAAAGCGCTCTCAGGGGTATCTACGAAATACAGGCGGATGATTTCAGTGCGGCCGTCGGGTAATTTCACACGGAAGCTGTCGCCGTCGTTGCCGCGATCCGGGGCGAGGGTGCAGCCGTGGAAGGTTTCGTAGCCGCCCGTTCTTGAGGGGCGCGGGGAGGTTTCGGCGGGCTGTCGTGTTTCTGCTACCGTGCGGGTGGGGGATGCTTGCCGGTAGGTGTCGAATACCCAGAGGAAAATCGCCGCAGCGAGGATAAGGATGGGGATGACGGAGGATCGGGACGGTGGGCGCACGTTTGAAACTCTAAATGATAAATTTTAAACCTTAAGGAAGAGTCCCTCTGTCCTTGCTCTTCGATTGTAGTTTAAAGTTTAAGGTTTGTAGTTTAAAGCCCCTTGAAGCCGGCGTATTCGTTGTAGGTGCCGGTCGGAACGGCCACGCCGCGCCACTCGCGTTTCAGGCGGCGGTATTTGGTGATGAACTGCGTGGGATCCGCCCAATTCGTTAGGTCGGCCGGGACGCCATTGCGGGCCATGCCGATGGTGATGTTGTGGCGCATCTCAAAGTGAAGGTGCGCGGGATACATACCGCGGTTCGTGCCGATCGTTCCCACTTGCTGGCCGCGCTTCACTCCTTGGCCCGTTTTCACCATCATCTTGTCGAGGTGGCCGTAGAGCGAGTCGATGAATTTCACCTGCCCGCTGGTGGGGTCACGGTAAGCGTGGCGAATGAGGACGACATTGCCCCAGCCTTGGCGGACGTCATGGGCGAAAGTGACGACACCATCCGCGCACGAGTAGACGGGATGTCCGAGGTCGCTGTCGCCACCGCCGCGCCCGTTCCAATCCTCACCGAAGTGCCGCGGGGAGCGCAACCGCAGGCCGCGCGCTTTGTAGTAACCGGCCGCATCCGGCTTACCGACGGGGAAATCGAAACCATCGGCCACGTTCACTTTCACCGCCCCATCCGCCGGTTGGGCGGAAAGCAAGGCGCAGAAACACAGCAAGACCGCCGCCAGCGACTTGATCAGTTGAGTTCCCACGGTTTTTTCCATCCGCCCCGATTCCAGCCCCGGAGACCATCATCGGGCAAGAGAAAAGAAAAACGGCGCACCTTTGAGGGGTGCGCCGTTTTGGGAAAAAAACTTCAACCTTGTTAGGCCTTGCCCGAGGACTCCTCGACAGTCAGAGGCCGGTAGCCGCCGATGGTCTTGAAGTAGATGAACATCAGCAGGTAGATAATGCCCATTGCCAGCGGGATGAAGGAATCGGCTTTAAGGGTGGCACGGTCGCCCTTCTGGTCGGCGAGGACGACGGTTTTCTGGGCTTCGGTCTTCTCCTTGGCTTCCTTGGCCTCAGCGAGTTTCTTGCCATCGAGTCCGAAGGCGGTGGTGGCGGGGATGTTCAGGAAGGTGGAGGGCTTCTCGGCCTTGTATTCCTGATAGAGCGCTGCGTCGGATTTCTTTAGCTCCTCGCCGGCGAAGCGGTCCTTCGCGTAGCCGAGGCCTGGGCCGCCGATCAGTCCGGCGGAAAGCATACCGATGCCACCCATGATGGACATCGCGACGGCTCCGGTGTGCGGGTAGCGGTCGCCAATTACAGCGAGCATGGTGGGCCAGAAGAAGGTCTTTCCGACGGCGTAGATGCCGAGCGCGACCATCGCCATGGCGAAGGTCTGCATATTTGCGGCCATTGTCAGGCCGATGAAGGCGATGACCGAGCAGGCGAGGAGCAGGCCGATGGGGGAGAGCTTCAGCTTGGTCTCAAGCCAATGGGCGCAGAAGCGGAGTCCGAACATGATGGCGGAAGTCCAGAGGAAGAGGTATTTGCCTTGCTCGGAGGTGAAAAGGTTGCCTGTGATGTTCTGGATCCAGCCGTCGGTTCCAAGCTCCACCGCGCCGACGAGTGCGTGGGTGATGAAGAGCACGAAGAGGAGGATGGAGCCGATGGAGAATTTGGTCATCAGCGCCACGGTGATCAAGAGGGCGCCGCCGATGCCGTATCCGATCAGGTTCGATTGTTCCGGAGCTACACCCTTGAAGATATCGCCGAAGAATAATGCGAGAAGGTAGCAGACGACAAGTGCGCCGAGAATGCCCACGGACTTGAACATCTCGACGAAGCTTGCGCCTTTTTCGGCGGCTTCGGACTTGGGATATTTCTGTCCAAGGAACATGATTCCATAGATGGCGGTAGGGATCAGGTAGAGGGAGAGCTGTAGCTTCCAGTTGAGCGCCATCTTGTCATCAAGGAGCCATCCTGCGGCGACACCGAGGATCATACCGGCGGGCCATGCGGCGTGCACCATGTTCAGGTAGTGGGTGCGCTGCTTGGGGTAAAGAGTCGCAACGAGAGGGTTTGCGACAGCTTCGAGAATGCCGTTGGCGAAAGCGAAGAGGAACATGCCCCAAAAGAGGAAGCTGTAGGCGTTCTCCGGAGTGCTTGCGCCGAAGGTAACGAAAGCGGAGAGGACGTGGCAGAGCAGGGCGACGATCACCAGTTTTCCGTAACCGATCTTATCAACAATCACACCACCGATGATGATGCCGAAACAGAAGCCGGAGAAGCCCGCTCCGCCGATTGCGCCAAGCTGAGCTCCGGTGAAGCCGTATTCCTTGGCCCAGTTGTCAAAGATGCCTCCGCGGATGGCGAAGCCCACGCCTGCGGCGAGGATGGCGATGAATCCGGCCCAGAAGAGCCGGCTAGCGTTTGGTGCGATTGCGTCTTGGTTACTCATAGGGTTCATTAGGTGGTTAGTGGGGATTAGCTAGCTGGAATGGACTTGGCAAGCATTCGGGCGCGGAAATTCACGATTTTTTGTCAGGCGTTCATAAAATCACAGGCTTCAGGTCGTAGTTTTCCCGCGGTTTTGTGTGCCGAAAGCCTGTTGAACAGGGTAGGGATCGCTCTGACTGTCGATTTTCGGTCAAAAATAAGCGTTTTGGATTTCGACTGATTCATTGCGCAATTCCTGCGGGCTGGCAGCATGGCCGGGCGATGATGGATGTAGTTTGCGGTGTGATCAGGGATGTGGAGGGAAATGTGCTGGCTTGCCAGCGTGCGGCGGACCGGCATTTGGGAGGGTTGTGGGAATTTCCCGGCGGGAAAGTAGAGGACGGCGAGGATCCCCGGGAGGCGCTGGCGCGGGAGCTTTCGGAGGAACTGGGGATCGTGGTGAAGGTGGGTGAAAAGTTCGATTCGGTGGTAGAGTGGACGGACGGGGTGGTGAGGATCCGGTTGAGCGGGTTTCTGTGCGACATCCTTGAGGGGAAGCCGGAGCCGCTGGAGCATGAGGAGATCCGTTGGTGTGGGCGCGATGAATTGCCCGGATTGGACTGGGCGAAGGCGGATCTGCCCATTCTCGACGAACTGCTTGCCGCGCGTTTTTTTTGACAAGCCGGGCCGGGTCGGGCTAATTCACGCCCCGCCAATTTCCCTAACCATTACCATGAGCACCACAACGACCGAGAAGCACACGTTCCAAGCCGAGATCCAACAACTCCTGGATCTGGTGGTTCACTCGCTCTACACCGACAAGGATATTTTCCTGCGGGAGCTGATCTCCAACGCCTCCGACTCGATGGAGAAAGTCCGCCACCTGGAGGGCACGGAGAAACATTTCAAGGATGCGGGCGCGGATCTCCAGATCACGCTGGAACTCGATAAGGAAGCCAAGACGATCACCTTGACCGATCGCGGCGTCGGCATGACGCGCGAGGAACTCGTCGCCAACCTAGGCACCATCGCCCACTCCGGGACGAAGGCGTTCCTAGAGCAGATGAAAGAAACCGGCGGCAGCCCGGCGGGCCTGATCGGGCAGTTCGGGGTGGGTTTCTACTCGGCCTTCATGGTCGCGGACAAGGTGGAGGTTTTCAGCCGCTCATGGAAAGAAGGCGCGGAAAACCTGCGTTGGGAAAGCGACGGCAAGACCGGCTACGAGATCGAGGAAACGGAGGAACTCCCGCGCGGCGTGCGCATCGTGCTGCACCTCAACGAGAAGAGCGCGGACTTCGCCGAGGAATACAAGGTCAAGGGACTCATCACCCGCTACAGCAATTTCGTCGGCTTCCCCATCCTGCTCGACGGCAAGCGCATCAACGAGGTCGAGGCGCTATGGCTGAAAAACAAATCGGAGATCACCGACGAGGAATACAAGGCCTTCTACCAGTTCGCGGGCAAGGCCTTCGACGAGCCGACCTACCGCCTGCATTTCAGCGCCGACGCGCCGATCGCGATCAACGCCCTTATTTTCGTCCCCGGCGAGAATCCGGAGAAAATGGGCTTCGGCAAGGTCGATGCCGGCGTCGCGCTTTATTGCAAGAAAGTGCTGATCGATCCCGAGCCGAAAGGCCTGCTGCCCGAGTGGCTGCGCTTCGTGAAAGGCGTGGTCGATAGCGCGGATCTGCCGCTGAACATTTCCCGCGAGACCATGCAGGACAGCGCACTGGTGCGGAAACTCAACGGCGTGATCACGAAACGGATCATCAAGATGTTCGAGAAGGAGGCCGCCGGTGATCCGGATAAATACCGCGCCTTCTACAAGAAGTTCGAGCGCTTCCTCAAGGAAGGCATCGCCACCGATTACGCGAACAAAGACGCGCTGGCGAAGCTGCTGCGCTTCGAGACATCGATGACGGAGTCCGGCGAAGTCTGCGGCCTTGTGGATTACGTGGCGCGGATGAAAGAGGGGCAGGAAACCATCCATTTCATCGTCGGCCGCAGCCGCGACGAGATCGAGAGCGGTCCTTACGTCGAGGCGTTCAAGGCCCGTGGGCTCGAGGTGATCTATTTCACCGACGCGGTGGATGAATACGTCGTCGATTCGCTGAGCGAGTTCGAGGGCAAGAAACTTTCGTCCATCCGCCATGCCGGAGTGGAGCTGGAGGATGTGGACGGGGCGGGGAAGGCTCTTTCCGAGGAGCAAATGGACGGTCTCTGTGCGTTCTTGCAGGAAACCTTGGGCGATGCCGTCACCAAGGTCTCCGGCGGAAAACGCCTGGTGGACAGCCCGGTGATCGCACTGGTGCCACAGGACGGCATGAGCCCCCAGATCCGCCAGATGATGAAAGCAATGGACGAGAATTTCAAAGACGAGCCGAAAGTGGAACTCGAGCTCAACCCACGCCATCCGCTCGTGAAAAAACTCGCCGAAGCGCGCGTGAGCCAACCGGAGATCGCCAAGCTCGTCGCTTCGCAGCTGCTCGACAATGCCCTGATTTCCGCCGGACTCCTCGACGATGCCCGCGAGACCATCAGGCGCATGAACAGCCTGATGGAAAAGGCGATGAGCTGAGTTTCTAACCGGTGTGAATAACCTGTGGAAATTTCCGGTTTGTTGCTAGGTCAACGCCTGATTGAAGCGATCGTTTGATTTTTTAGCGGTTCAGAAAATTCCCATGAAAGCGGCGATTCTCCGGATTTATTCACATCCCTGTTTCTGTGAATAACCTGTTTGGAAGTCACATAACCGATTGATAACCAGTTAGATGCAAGGTTACGAATCTGTTACTCAGACTCATCCACAAGTTATTCACAATTCTGAGGCGCTGGATTGGGCGACCTCCCCGGTGATGCGATGAGTCTCAAATTGTGCCGAACATCGGCGTTGTGAATAACTTGGGAATAGGAAGTATCCGGCCTCTCAGTGGAACAGCCGGATAGGAACGGGGCAGGTGCGGACGAGGCTGGTGGTTGTGCTGCCAAGGATAAGGCGGCGGACACGCGAGTGGCCGGAGGCGCCCACTACCAAGAGGTCTACCTTGATCGTGAGCCAAGGTCTGAAAACTGATTGATTGACGGGTGCTGGCGGTCACGTAAGGTTACCGGTTAATACCTACACGGCCATGAAATTCCTTTTCCTCATCCCCATGGTAGCATCACTTTTTCAGCCGCTGTCGGGTCAGACAAAGGACGCCGCCAAGTCTTCTGCTGACACCGAGTTGCTGAGGAAATCCGCGATGGAGATCGATAGGCACATCGCGGCCTTTTACAAAGAGAAGAAACTGAGCGTGCCCGAGGTTACGAATGACGCGACTTTCCTGCGGCGGGCGTTTCTCGTTTCCATCGGGCGCATCCCGACCGCGGAGGAAGCCTTGGCTTTCATCGAGATCGAAGATCCGGCGAAGCGCGAGGAACTGGTGGCTTACCTGATGAAATCCCAGGGTTACTCCAGTCATATGACGAACTGGGCTTTTGACCTCCTGCGTTTGCGCGACGGGCGGCAGGGCAGCCAGGCGACGAACGAGCCCTACCGGAACTGGATCCGCAAGGCGATGGATGACAATATGCCGTGGGACGAGTTTGTGACCTCCCTGGTTGCGAGTTCCGGAAATGGCTGGGATCCGAAAACGGCGTCCGTCGGTTACTACACGATCGACCGCGGCATGCCGCTCGACAACCTCTCCAACACGATGCGTATTTTCCTCGGCTCCCGAATGGAATGCGCGCAATGCCATGACGACCCTTTTGGAAAAACTGAGCGCAAGGATTTCTATCACCTAGCCGCTTTCACCAATGGCCAATACCAGCAGAACGAGGAGCATATGCGAGACCTCTGGAGCAAATACCAGGACGACCAACGGAACCGCGGCGAGGACTATCAAGTCGCGCAGCTTTTCTGGGACAAGGTCTACGGTATGTCGCTCAGCGGCGGGGGCAAAGGCCAGATCGAGCTTCCCTCGGATTACCAATACCGCGATGGGGATCCGGGAGAAATCGTGGGAGCGAAGACACCTTTTGGAAAAACCGTGCGCATGTCGGATCGGAAGGTGGAGGGAGGCGGACGTGGAGAGTTCGCAAATTGGATCGTGGCTAGGACGGGCGAGCAGTTTCCCGCCGTGATCGCGAACCGCATGTGGCACCGCATCATGGGCAAGGGAATCTACGAACCCGTGGATGACTACATCGACGCCAAGCAGACCGTCCATCCCGAGTTGATGAGCCATCTCGCAAAGCTAATGCACGATCTCGATTATGACCTGCGTGCCTTCCAACACGTGCTGATGCTGACGAGGACTTTTCAATTCGCGACGAACCCGAAGCCCTCCACGCTCGAAGGCGGCGATGATTTCCACGGGCGCAAGATATCCCGCCTTTCCGCCGAGCAGATCTGGGATTCTTTGATCTCACTTTCGAGCGGCGATCCGGACAAGAAACCTGTACGAACCGCCGACAACCGCATTTTCGTGGGAGGTAATCCGGTGCTTGTCGGGCAAATGGATATGATCCAGCTGTCCAATGATGTGCTTGCTCTCAAGACGGAGCAGCAGGTCACTGCGTATTTCAATGACTTCCTCGCGATGATAAAAAACGGCGGCGGAAAAAAAGGAAAGCAGAGTGAATCCATGTCGATGGGAATGACCGCTGTCCGAAAATATGGCCAGGATTCGCCGGTGCGAGCTTCGGAGCTGCCCTCGCCCGCGCCGCGCGAGCATTTTCTCTATCTTTTCGGAGCGTCCGACCGCGAAGTGGTCGAGGGTGCGAGCAAGGATCCCAATGTCGGTCAGGTGCTCTCCATGATGAACGGATATGTCCAGCGGCAGCTCGTCGGGAATTCCGGCGCCCATATCTACAAAAGCCTCGAGGGCGCGGGCTCCGAAGGGGAGAAAATACGGCGCATCTATCTCGCCATCCTGAACCGTCCGCCTACCGAGGAGGAAATGGGCTGGATGAAGGAAGAGATCAAAATCCGCGGCGAAGAAGGCTTCCGCAACATCGTCGCCTCGCTGGTCATGTCCTCCGAGTTCCTTTTCCTACAATGAATCATCATTTCATTGGACATCCATGGTGTATCACAAAGATGGTGAGAAAATTATGAGCTGGTAAATACCGGGATTTTCACTAATTTAACAAATATGTCACAGGTCGCGGTATTGCTCAAGGAAGCATCGAAGTTGGATCGGCTGGATCGTGTGGAACTGATCTCGTCCCTTTTGGAGGATTTCGATCCCAATCCGCATTACGTGAGCGACGAGGAAGCCATCCGGCGTCTCGATGATCTCACATCCGGGAAGGTCGAGGGCTTGTCTGAAGAGGAATTCTGGAAAGCCTGCGGGCGCTCATGACCATGCGGATCGTCCGTCATCCAGAACTAGCGGCCGATATCCGCGATATCGCTGCATATTATGCTGAGGTCTCACCAAGGGTTATCCACTCGTTCTGGGCTGAATTGGATCTAGTCCTCGTTTCGATCCAAAGAAATCCGCGCAGCAACCATTTCGACTCCTGTGGTCTCCGCAGAGCCAACCTTTCAAAGTTCCCTTACCATTTGCTTTATGAAGTGGATAATGATTCTGTATACTTGTTAGTGCTCAGACATGATCGTCGCCACCCGCGATATGGACTTGATCGGCGTAGTTAAAAACATCAAAAACCCATGAAAGAAATCCTCAACAAAGCCGATGAGCCGACCCGCCGCCAGTTCATGCAGAACGCCGCGCGAGCCTACCTCGGCGTCCACCTCTTCCCTATGCTCGGCCCGTCCATCGCCAGCGCCGCAGCGGAAGGCGCAGCGAAGGGCGCCAAGGCGAAACACGTGATCTACCTCTTCATGTCCGGCGGGATGAGCCACATCGACACCTTCGATCCCAAGCCGAAAAAGAAAGTTGTCATGGGCCCGAGCGTTGCGATCCCGACCAAGGCGGACGGGATCGAGCTCGGCGGTTACCTGCCGAAGACGGCGGAAGTGACCGATAAGATGTGCATCATCAACTCGCTGAACTCGACTCAAGGTGCGCACGAGCAGGGCAGCTACATCATGCACACCAGCTACAGCCAGCGCGGCACGATCAAGCACCCGGCGCTCGGTTCATGGGTGGTGAAACTCGGCGGCCGTATCCATCCGGAATTGCCGGGTTTCGTGGCGGTGAACACTTCCCCAGAATACACCGGCGGCGGCTTCTTCGGTGCGAAATATTCCGCAGCGCCCATCGGCAGCCCGGATCAGGGGCTTCAGGATTCGCGCCGATCCGAAGAGGTTTCCTCCGAGGATTTCTCCCGCCGCCTGACCTTGGCAGACAAGCTCAACACGCAGTTCCACAACCGTTACCCGAACGCCGATGTGAAAGCCTACGAGGAACTCTACCGCGAAGCGACTGCCCTGATGAACTCGAAGGATCTCAAGGCCTTCAACCTCGCGGAGGAAGAGGCCGAAACGCGCGCCCTCTACGGCGGCGGAAACTTCGCGCAGGGCTGCCTGCTCGCGCGGCGTTTGGTGGAAAATGGCATCCGCTTCGTGGAAGTGCAGCTCGGCGGCTGGGACACGCACTATGACAATTTCACCGCCGTGGAAGGGCGTTGCAAGGAGTTCGACCAGGCCTACGCCGCGCTGCTCACCGATCTTGATCAACGCGGAAAACTCCACGATACGCTAGTGGTCGTGGCCACCGAGTTTGGGCGCACCCCGGAGATCAAAAAAGAGCACAACGACGGTCGCGACCATCATCCCAATGCTTTCAGCTGCGTGCTGGCAGGCGGCGGCGTGAAGGGTGGCATAAAATACGGTGAGACCGATGCATCCGGCAACAAGGTCAGGAAAGACACGGTCTCCGTGCAGGATTTCAACGCTACCATCGCCTACGCCCTAGGCCTGCCGCACGACCTCGTGCTGATGTCCCCCACAAAACGCCCCTTCAAGATCGCCGACAAAGGCACGCCGGTGACATCGATCTTTGGGTGAGTTGTTTAGGAAACGCCCCACGAAATCACTTGCGATGGGAGGGATTTCCCATCGCCGACTTCGAAAAGGCCGTGGTTGTCCGCTTTGTTTGTATCCATGGGCTGGTCGGACTCGCCACCGCAACTTTCAATCGTAACGTTTCCGTGGTTGTCGTGCGGCCCGTGTTTGGTTATTTTCCGCCCATGTCAAACACGCATACGGACACGACCCCGGCCTGGGTGGAAAGCAGCGCCCTCGCGGCACCGGTAATCCTCGGAGTGGCGACGGGCTTGTTGGTGGGAAATCTCATGCATCCCGGAGCGCGGCGAGGTCTCGGCCTCGGGCTGGGGATATTGGGGATCGCCGCCCTGCTACCCTTTGTGGTGGACGGTGTCGCGGATCTCATCACCGGGCCGCGAAGCAAGTTCGGCGTACGTCGCAAAATCCAGAAGATCCGTGACATCGGCCTTGGCTCCCCGATACAGGAAGATGAAGTCGATGCGGAACTGCGCGAGCACGGGGTGATCTGATTTTTTCGCTCCCTCCGGCCTGTGCGTTTTTGGCCCAGGCCATCTGAAATCCGCACGCCTCGGTTTTTACAAATTTCCGAATCTCCTCACGCTCAACGAGTTGTGTATCAGATTTGTCGCGTGTATGTGCTGCATGAACTGGACATTACATCTTTATCGAAGGGAAAAATCCATCATACAAAACGCTATTTAGAGTGAAAAATGGAATAAAAGCCGTCCCGGCGACGTTCATTTGAGAAACCAAAGAAGAATTATGATTATGTCCTACGAATCCGATTCCAGTCTCAAGTTGTATCTCCGGGAAATCTCCAGAACGCCCCTTCTCACCATTCAGGAGGAAATCGACCTCGCCGAGCGCATCAAGAATGGCGACAGCGAAGCCCGCTCCCACATGATCCGAGCGAACCTGCGCTTGGTCGTAAAGATCGCGCAAGACTACTCGAACTACGGCCTTCCCGTGACCGACCTCATCTCGGAGGGAAATATCGGGTTGATGAAGGCGGTGGAGCGCTTCGACCCCGCGAAAGGCGGCAAACTTTCGACCTACGCGGCGTGGTGGATCAAGCAATCGATTAAAAGAGCCTTGGCGAATCAGTCAAAAACCATCCGCCTCCCCGTCCACATGGTTGATAAGATCGCGAAGATGCGTCGTATCTCCGGGATGCTGGCAGAATGCCTAGGCCGCGAGCCCACGGACGAAGAACTCGCGGAAGAGGTGGGCCTCCCCCGCCGCAAGCTCGCCATGCTTAAGCAGGCGTCACAACGCCCGACGTCGCTCGACGCGCCCATCAATGAAGGGGAAGCCACGGAATACGGCGAAGTTATCAGCGACGAGCGCGCGGAGAACCCGTTCGACATGCTCGCCGATAAAAATCTCCACGGTGAAATCGACGGCCTGCTCTCCGTTCTCGACGAGCGCGAGCGTCGCATCATCGACGAGCGCTTCGGCCTCAACGGCAAAACGCCGATGACGCTTGAAGACGTGGGTCGTGAGTTCGGTGTTACCCGCGAGCGGATACGCCAGCTACAGAACTCCGCCCTCAACAAGATGCGCCGTGCCCTCAGTAAGAAGGAGAAACCGCTGCCAAAGCCAGTGACCGGTATTGCCTGATCTGAGAAGGTTTCCCTGAAGCCGCGGAGGATTTCCTTCGCGGCTTCTTTTTTCCCAGGATCAGAGCCCCGAGCTTTCGATTAGGGCGCGGAGTTGCTTCTGGAATTCCATGACATCCTCGCGGCTCGGCGCGTATCCGGGCGTGTCAGGATCGAGGGCGGGCCGGCCGGTCTGATCGAGCATCCAGATCCCGGCTTCGCCATCGGAGAAAACCACCTTTCCGCTGACGATCGCGCCGGGAACCGCGATGGCGTCCATCGTCACCGAAACAGCTCCGGTGGGTAGGGGAGCTTGTTTTATTTCGGCGGCAGGCTCCTCCATTTTCTCGACGATAATCTCGATACCGAGGTCCAGCACCAGAAAGCGCGTGTCCATGTAGGTGAGGGAGAAACCGAAATCCTCTTTCATACGGAGCTGGATGTCGGGAAGCTGCGCCCCGCCGGCGGCCCAGGACTGGATGGCCGTGATTTGCTCTCCGGATAGCTGCTTGGTGCTGAACATGGCTTAACTCTGGAGGCTTGCGATGAAGTTGGCGAACAAGAAAAAGCCGCCGCCCTTTCGGGCGACGGCTTAGCCGAAACACAACAGTCGAATCCAAACAAAAATCAGTGGCAGAAGTTAGAGCCGATGGACTCTTTTTTGCAGAAGAACCAATATTCCAGTCAGGGAACAAGGATAGAGCGTCTCGGCCTCGTGTTCTTATCTCCGATAGTGTAAATTTTTTCCGAAAACTCCCAAACGCAACAAAATCAACGGATGAAGGTGCAGAGCAGACCGATGGTCGCCTGAATCGAGGCAAGGGATGCTGTTTCCGAGGCGGTGTGGTAACCGGTGGTCGGGATCTGCAGGGTGGTGCCGTTGATCTGCCCGCCGCTGGCAGCGACGAGGCGACCCAACTCCGTCCTGCCCAGCGAAGAGGTTTTTCCCCTCAACAGGTTCTGCCGCTCGATCCACTCGTCCTTGAACGTGTGGGAAATCCCGAGCGTGTCGCAGCGGCTCTCGATTTCCGCTGTGAAACGCGGATCGAAAACGGCGGTGGCATCCTTTTTCCTCAATACCACGTCCTGCTCCGAAGCAGCCTCGCGGGAGGGATAGGGGCTGGTATCGAGAACCAGTAGGCGGCTTGTGGAGATGGCCTCACGCTGGAACCATGCCAGGGCATAACGCCAGCTCCGTCCCGCCTCCTCCTGGGCGGTGAACAGCGCGGTGCCTTTGAAGCCGATGCGGTAGAGATAGATGATGAGGGCGACGCTGAGCACATTATCCAATTGAGCGGAGACATGGTTTTCGGTCAGTGACAGGCTGTCGAGGAAGGCGACGGGGGTGCCCGGCTCAAGGTATTCGAGGCCAACCAGTTCGAAAATCAGGTTGTTCCGCTTCGGACAGAGGTATCCGGAGGAAATCGTGCCCTGCCCGACGTAAGTGCCGGTGTAGGGCAGGTGCGCCTGCACACGCTGGCCGGTGAAGCGGTCGGCGATGGTGGCGACCATTTGTTCGGAAACGGAATCGCCCGTGAGTTCGCCCCGGTTGCCGGCGATGAAGGCGGCGTATTGGAACTCGTTCGGACCGGTGCAAACTAGGCCATGGCGGTCGATGTGGGCGGAAAGGATCACGCTTTCCGGCTCGCTCCCGCGCGCCACGAGGCAGCCGCTGTGGCGCTCCACGGAGATGTCGAGCTCCTCCAGTTCCCTCCGCAGCACGCGGAAAAACGAATCCTCCGCACCGACCACGGAAGGCTCACGGATCAGGTGGCGCAGGGTGATCAGGAAGGCGGAGAGATCGGCGGTGGGCGAGGGACGCATCGGGCTGGCCGGAGCCTAGCAGGAAGGGTGCCGGGCGCGAGAGGGGAAAATCAAGCGTCTCCGATCAGGTGGAAATCGAGGCCTTTGAATTGGGAGAAAGCCTTGTCCGCGGAAACCAGCTGATATCCGGATCGGATCGCGAAGGCGGCGAGGTAGGCGTCCATCCAGAGTTTGGGGGAAGGGGTTTTCCGGAGGGCGAAGGATTTCCATGTTTCTTCGAGACCGGGTGGCTCGGGCGCGAAGGAGATCCTGTGGTCTGTTAGAAATTCCTCATACCTATCCCATGCCTGGATGTTGGAAAACGGAGGGTAGCCATATCCTTTCATGACTGTCGCTGTTGTAGCGAGACGGAGGAAGCCCTGAAGTGTGGGGCGGCAGAAGACGATGCGGGTTCCACCATCCTGCTGATTCATCCATGAAAGGGCGGCCTCATGGTGATCATGGTTATCCACCATGAGTGCGAGCCATATATTAACGTCCGGAAGCTTCATGGTGCCATTCGACCTCCTGTTGCAGCAGAATTTCGTCAATTTCCGCCGGCGTGAACTGACGAACGGCCTTGCCTCCGGCAAGCATGGGCAGCTTGACCCTCCTGAATTCTGTTTCCGGCTTTACGGGTTTACCCGAATTGAGGCCGCGCTTGATCACTTCCGTAGCTACATCACGCAGCTTCCTGCCTTGGCTGGCCGCACGGATTTTCATTTCCCGGACGAGCTCTTCGGGAAGATCGAGGGTAGTTTTCATGCAGCAAACTTTCCAGCTTTCCATCTTTGTGTCAAGGCGAGAGCCTCCTAGACGATCCTGCCCCCATTTTTCCCGCAGCCGGGGCCGAGCTGGATGAGGTGGTCGGCGGTGGGCGAGGGTCGCATCGGGCTTGCCAGAGCCTAGCAGGAAGGGTGCCGGGCGCGAGAGGGGAAAATCAAGCGTCTCCGATGAGGTGGAAATGGGTGTGAATTTTATCCGGTAGGGCTGATCCGGCTCGGTCGGCCCATCTCCAAAATTGAACGCCCCGCTCACCCTGGCGGGAGTGAATTCCCGGAATAAAAAGCCCGCCTCATTGCGGTTTCAATACCATTCCGTGATTACGGCTCCTCCGTTTTCAATCAGGGCCGACCGAGCCGGATCAGCCCTACCCGCATCCGATGAATCCCGCGGAGCGATCATCATCCGCTGGAATAAATCACGCCCTGTTCACGGCGCAACCCAGCCTATGGAAAGAACACGAGTCAGTTGCCATTGCCGGTTGAGGTGGCTTTGCCCGGTGTTTTCAAGCGCGCTGGTGTAGCGCTGGGGCTCTTGGGGCAGATTTTGCAGGAAAAGCAGCAGATCCGGATGGTTCCTCCGCGCGTAAAGGTGGATCGGGTTCTCCAGATCCGGCGAGGTGGCGATCAGGCACAGCCACTCGCTCTCATCCGCAAATGCGAAGTTGTAATAGCTGCCCTGCTGCAGAAAGACCCGCATCTCGTCCGCTTTGGCGGCGGTTCCGTCCAGAACCGCGCTCCATGGCACGCTGCAGTGGCGTGCGTAAGACTTGAAATCCACCCTCGCACCGCTTTCGTCAAAGGGCACGCACAGCAGGCGTCTGGAACCATCCGTCATCGTCACCGTGAACCTCTCAAAGGCATGATCGTCTGTCGCAGCCGGGGGCATTTCATGGTGATCCGCCACCTGTTCCGTGGCGCCAAGGCCATCCCGATAAAAGCGCTCCATCAAATCTGCCACCTCCGCTGGCTGGCGCACCCAGCGCAGGCGCTCTTGCTGCGTGCTTGCCGCCAGGAACTTGTCGGCGATTTGTCCCGGCAGCAGACCCTGCCACGCCACGGGCGGCGCTGTTTCCGTGCGCTCGGTAGCCATCGGCGGCACTTCGACATCCCGATTGTCGTCGGTCAAATACCGGATTCCCAGGAAGAGAAAAATCGACAAGGGCACGCCGATCATCAGCACCAATATCAATCGGGAGGTGATTCCGCCGCGAGGCTTTTTGGCAAAGGACGCCTCCGCGTCTTTGCGCCGTCTCCGGAGCCGTCTCTGAGGATTGGCGCTTGGGATTCGCTTATATTTACCAGTCATGTCTTACTGGATGAGTTTCTATCACACCCATGCCTTCCTGTCCGTGCATCACGGTGATTGAGCGGTCTCGTGATCGCGTTACCCATCTGTGATCTATGGAGCGGCAGGCTTCAGGATGCATAGAGGAGAGCGGCATGCCAGCCGCCCTCCTCCGGTTTCATGGATCAGGCGGCGCGGCGGCGACGGGCGATTAAGCCTGCAGCGCCGAGACCGAGCAGGGCGAAGCTGCTTGGCTCGGGGATCGCTCCGAATTCGGTTTGCGTGTCCGGGATCGAGGCGAATGCAGGGCGTGTCGTGCTAGCATCGTCAAAGATAAGGCGGGTGAACTCGATCGTATGGTTAGTCGAAGACGTATTGAATGCGTGCACTTCTAGCCAACCTTGTGTTGGCGCTCCGCCGTTGATCATGCCATCATTGAACGAGATCGGATTCAAATAAGTGGTGGATTGTGGAGAACCACCAACCAATCTCCCTGCACCCACCCCACCACCAGCAAAGGAAGCATCAGCCATGTAACGTTTTCCCGCGCCAAAAGAGGGCATAGGGGGCGAGTAACCGAACTCTACATAGCCACCATTGATCATACGCGCCACATTACCACCACCACCGGCACTACCACCGACGATGATATCAGCAGTCCCATCCCCGGTTAGGTCCGCGACTAGTTGATATCCCCCGATGGTGGAAATCTTATTTCCCGAAAGGGTAATCTGCACGGTGGCGGCTTGCGAACTGGCGGTGGTAGCGGCGAGGGCCATGGCACCCGGTAGCCACTTGGCTCCGGAACGATGGATCGTTGTCTGTGTTGTTTTCATGTTTTTGCTTTTTGTTTTTATTAGCTCCCGCCAGCGACTTTCGGTGACGGTGAGAATGGTTTGCCTCAGGCGGGCGCGGTGGCCCGTGGGGCTGCGGCGCGGGCGCGGTGGAGGGTGGGATCGATGACGCGGCGCATGGCATCGAGCTTCTCGGGCACTCCGAGGAAGGTGGCGAGCTGCGGGAGCACGGTCTCCGGGGCGTGGACGAGCGCGGCGTAGTCCACGCTCATGGCGGGGATGCCGTGGCCGTTGATCCAGGTCTTGGCGGCGTGGACTTGCTGGAGGTAGCCTCGGGAGACATCGCCCTTGGGGCGGTCTTTGCCGAGGCGTTCGAGCATGGTGCTCTGGCTTTCGAGGATCTCCGGCATGGCGCGCTCCATGAAGAGGATGCGGTAGTGGAGGGAAGAGATTGATGATTGGGGGGGGTGGATTGATGATTGAGGATTGTTGATTTTTGATTTTTGAATTTGAAGAGGGAGGGCGGCGAGCAGCGGGGCGACGACTTTGAGGGCTTGGCCCTCGGCTTGGGGGAGCCAGGTGCGGTCGCGGTTGGTGAGGAGGCTGGCGACTTGGTCGTGCTCGAAGTAGCCTTTTTGGTTGGAGTCATCGGCGGCGCGGTGGCCATCGGTGAAGCAAGGGATGCCGGCGGCTGCGAGCAGCTGCATCATCAGCGAGGTGCCGGAGCGCGGCAGGCCGGAGACGAGGGTGATGATCTGGCTGGCAGGGATTTCCGCGAGGGCTTCCGGGCGGGGCTGAAGCACGGGCATTTCGCGGTTCTCCCCGACGGCCGCGGCCGTCGGGCTGGCGGCGACGAGGCCTTGCTGCTGCTGCATTTCCGCGATGCGGCGGCGGGCGAGCTTGGCTTGCTGGAAGTAGAAGCCGGCTTGCAAGGCGTCGTTTTTAACGCTGCGGTAAATTTCCCCGAGCAGGCGCCAGGCGGCGGTGGCGAGCGGTGCTTGGCGGATGCAGATCATGAGGGCGCGCTCGGCATCCTCGAACTGGCCGAGCCGGTAGTGGGCGAGGCCGACGATGTGGTGGGCGCGGGGTTGGAAAAAGAGCAGGCCGAGCGAGGCTTGGGCGTGGTCGATGGCGGACTCGAAGTCGCGGCTGGCAAGGGCGACGCGGGCGAGGCCGAGCAGCGGGCCGGGGGTTTCCCTGTCGATTTCGAGGGCCTCGGTGAAGGTTGCCTTGGCCTCGTCCCAGCGCTGGAGGCTGTTGAGGATTTCTCCGCGAAGGAGCAGGGCCTGGCGGCGCGCGCCGAAGTCGCTGTCGAGCTGTTCGAGCTTGCTGAGGGCTTCCACGAAGTGTTTTTCCGAGGTGTCGGCGACGGCTTCGAGGTAGCGCAGGGAGAATAGGTTCGGGCGGGACTTGGCGATGAGCTCGCGGCGCTCGTGGCCGAATTTTTGCTTCTCGTCATCGGTCATTTTCTCGATGCGTTCCTGCTCGGCTTTTTGCACCGCCTCGTCGTCGAGTTTGAGGGCTTTGAACTCGGCGATGGCCTCCTCCGCCTCCTGCATGCGGCGGGCGATGACGGTGGTGACGGTTTCGCGCAGCTGGGCGGGGCGGTCGAGGCTCTGGTAGCAGGTGGCGAGCTTGAAGCCGAAGCGGTGCTCCATCGGCCATTTTTCATAGAGCCGCTGGAGGATGGCGAGGGCTTCGGTGTAAATGCCGCCATCGAGGTAGGCCTGGGCGAGGTTGTAATCCAGCTCGCGGACGGTTTGCTCGATGGCGACGGATTGATCGGCATCCGGCTCGTCGATGTAGCCGAGGGCTACGAGTTGATCGAGCGCGGCCTTGGAGTCGGCGGCGGAAATTTGCTTGTCGGGCGGGTGCATGCCGTGGTCGCCGGCGCGCTGGTCCCAGCTGGGGATGCGTTGGATGTCTGCCGGGCGGTCTTCGTAGATTTCGAGCAGGACTTTTCCATCCATGTCCTCGCCAACGGGAAGGCCGAAGAGGTGGAGCAGGGTCGGGCAGATATCGAGCAGGTTGGCTCCGTAGATGCGCTCGTCCTTGCGGATGCCGGGGCCCTTGGCGGCAAAGATCCCGAACTGGCGGTGCTCGGCGGCGGGACCGGCGGGCTCGCGCGGGATATTGCTGAGGCGCAGGTCGTCCGGGTGGAAGCCGTGGTCGGACATGAGAATGACGGTAGTGTCCTCATCCGCGAGGGCGAGCAGGGTGCCGAGCATCGCGTCGTGGTAACGGTAGCCGGCTTCGACGCAGCAGTTGAAAACCCGGTAATCCCAATCGTTCACCTGCGGGCGCTGCGGCGGGTGGTATTTCATGAAGGCATGGCCGAAGTGGTCGATGGCGTCGTAATAGACGCACATCAGGTCCCACGGCTCGTTTTGGATCAGGGCGGTGGCGGCGCTGTGGATGCTGGTGCAGTCGGCGATGATTTTGGCCAGCGAGGAAATGCGTGGGTCTTTGCTGACCTTGTCGAGATCCTCGCGGTTCATGCCTTCGATGCCGGGTAGGAAGGGGCGCAGGTCGTCCTCAGCCAGTTCCGCCGGGTGGAAACGGAGATCCTTGAGGTGGCGGACGAGCCGCTCGGGGTGGATGGTTTCCGGCTTGAGCGGCCACGTTTCCGGGTCGTAGGTGGTGCCGTGGGCTTTCTGGTAGTCGTCGGAAACCATCGCGCCATGGCTGAGCGGCTCGGCGGGGTTGGACGGCCACCAGCCGACGGTGATGGTATTTTTGCCCTCTTGGTTGAGGATGTTCCAGATGGCCTTGGTCTTGCGCGAGAGATTGGTGATCGGGCGGATGCCGCCGGTGACCGGATCGGGCTCGGAAAAACCGAGGATGCCGTGTTTGTAAGGGCGCTTGCCAGTGGCGATAGACGTCCAGAGCGTGGGGCTCAGCGCGGGCTGGAGGGTGGCGATGTTACCCATGACGCCCTGTTCGAGGAAGCGCGCGAGATGGGGCATTTTCCCGGCGTCTAGCAGCGGATGGATGACTTTCCAGTCGGCGGCGTCCCAGCCGATGAGCAGGACTTTGCGGGAGTTGGCGGCGGCGGTTGACGGAATGCCATTTGTTGCCGACGGAGAGGCCTGAGGATGGATCATGGCATGGTTCTTCGAAATCAATCCCCTATCGTGGCTGTCCGTGGCAGCGGGGGCAAGAATGCTGGCGGGGTAATTTCGGGGTAATGGGGCGACCAAACGCGGCCGCCGAACGGAGGCGAAATCGGCGGCATCCTGGGCGCGCTGACGTCCCCGTCGGCATGGCGAATGGGAGGCCAACGAAAAGCCGTGAACGACCCATCGTTGTCACCTCATTCACCCACAAGCATTTATCTGTTACCTTGTAACGCCTTCATACTTTAAACGAATTCCGTTGCCGAAACTTTAATTTCACCCATCTTTGAAAACGTATGACAACATCACTTCTGTCTCCTAAATACCAAGTCGTTATCCCAAAGGAAATTCGTAAAGCGCTCGACCTCAAGCCCGGCCAGCGCCTCAACGTGATTGAAAAAGACGGCCACATCGAACTCCGGCCCATCCTCACTCCCAAGCAACTCATCGGATACTTGAAAGAAGATCAACCTCTTGAATTCGAGCGAGATACGGATCGCGAATTCTAAACCAGATCCCTCATCCTACCGCCCATGAATCCCGATATTCTTGATTCCAGCGCTTGGCTCGAATGCCTTGAAGATGGCCCCAACACCATTCACTTCGGCCCCATTCTCCTCAAGCTGCCCGATCTCATCGTCCCCAGCATCGTCCTCACGGAAGTCCGCAAAGTCACCCTCAAGCAACGCACAGTGGCGAAAGCCGACGAAGTGACCCAGTCCATGCTCTCGGGCATCGTCATCCCCATCGACGAGGCCATCGCCATCGCCGCTGCCGATCTGTTCATCAAACACAAGCTGCCCCTCGCCGATTCCCTCATCTACGCCGTCACCCTCGCTCACAACGCCACTCTTTGGACTCAGGACGACGACTTCGAAGGCCTCCCCAACGTCCGCTACTTCCCGAAAATCAAACTCTGAACACAATCATTTATCTGTCACCTTGTAACGCAGTCCAAGTTTCAAGGGAACACCACCCCCCTTTTCCCCACCCTCCAATCTTCGCCAAGGCTACGACAGGCAGGCCGGTCCGGCCACAGGCTCTTCAACGGCCTTCCCGCAGAAAGCAAACTCCTTGGCGCCAGCCAGGATTGTGCGTTTAGGCGCGTTTCACTTGTGCTTCAGGGTTCAGATTCGGCATTGAGAGGTTGGCTAATCGAAGGAATGTCAACTTCACACGGGGACCAAATGGATAATGCCAGCTCTCGGGATGGAATCTGACCACATTCCTAGCCCTTGTCATTGAACCTTTGCGTCAATCTTATGAACTTTTGCGTCAATCTTCAGTGCCTTATTAGAGGATGAGCTGTCCTGATGAAGGGGCGATGTACAGCCTGCCATCCCAGAGACGCCAGAGACGCCGCTATACGACGGCAAGCGCGACAAGGCGCGGAAGACTTTGAAACGCATAGAGCGGGATATTCAACACCCGGCCATCGAGTTTCAGGTTACGGAGCGATGTCCGGAGGGCCAATGAGGGCTCGTATTTCCCAAGATAGAATGCCAGACTCTTGGCGCGAACATTCGTTCCGGATTTGGCTTCGATCGGTAATATCCGCGAGCCGTGCTGAAGCAGGAAATCCACTTCGGCATCGCGGCCCACGTTCTTCCAATAGTGAAGCTGCCCATCCGTCATGACCGCCAGATGCTGCGCGACATGGTTTTCGACAAAGGCTCCCTGATATTCCGTGAGGATCGACAGATCGCTTTGCACGGCATCGGGCGGCACCCGTGCAAGAGCGCCCAGAAGGCCTACATCGCACGCATACACTTTGAAGCTGGATCCGTCTGCATGGGCTTTGAGAGGAATCCTAGGCGTGGCCACAAGCGAGCAACAATGGATCAAGCCCGCGTTGACTAGCCAGGTCAGGGCGTTTTCATATCCGCGCGCGCGTGCTCCTTCCTTGGCCAGCGAAAACAAAAACTTCTTGTTTTCACGGGCGAGTTGGGATGGCAGCGATTCCCACACCAGCGACAACTTGGGAATATCCGCCGCCGGAGCGTGCTTGGCGAAGTCGAGCGAATACGAGTCCAGAATCGCCCGCTGGACGGAGCGACAATCCGCCCCGCCGGGATCCGCAGAGTGGCGAAGCACCACTTCGGGCATGCCGCCCACATAATAGTAACGCCGCAACAAGCCAGTCAGCTCATGGTGCAGGGCATCGGGAAGTGGTGCGATTCGGTCGATACCTTCGAGGTAGGTCCGGTAGGCGGACTGGCCCACCGCATCCAGGAATTCATAGAATGTCATCGGATGCAGATCGAGGAAATCCACTTTGCCGACGGGAAAGGACTTCGGCTGCGACATCCAAACCCCCAGCAATGATCCGGCTGCGGCAATGTGATAGTCGTTGGCTTGTTCCTGAAAATATTTCAGTGAATTGAGGGCATCGTTGGACGCCTGGATCTCATCGAAAATAATCAGATCTTCGGAGTGATGGATCTCGTTTCCGCCATAGAGAGCCAGATCCCTGATGATCCGATCCGGGGAGAGGTCGCCGGTAAAAAGCGAGCCCAGCCGGGAGTCCTGTTCGAAATTGAAGTAGTGGCAACGTCGATATTCGCATCTCCCAAACTCGCGAAGAATATACGTCTTTCCAGTCTGGCGGGCACCCCGAAGAATCAGTGGTTTGCGATAGGCGGAGCTCCTCCAATTCAGCAGATCCTTGTAAATATCGCGTTTCATGCTGCGAAATTCTCCCACGCCACCACTGGCAAGTCAATCATAAAGCCGTATTATTGTGACATTTTGCCATTATTACCCCGTGTATTTTGTGATTTTTTTCACTTATCAAGGTTCCCACTTCTGCCCGCGGCGAGAGGAAGGCGGCAGCACCAAGAATCAGCCGGATTTGGATCACCCCGGCTCAACAAGGTCCCGGATCATGGGCGCGCTTCTCGCCAATGGTCGCCAAGAAAGAAGAAGCAAGCGTGGTATCGGACGCCGAGCGGAATGCGAAGGCGCGAGAGACGGACAGAGGCAGTCTTAGTATCTTCATAGTAGCGATTGAAAGCAGGGAACCGGAGCGAAGCGGAGATAGAGCCGTCGGGTGCACAAGAGGGACTACGCATCAAGATCGGCAGCGGATTGACTTGGACTGCGTGCAGCCTGCTGCCGCTTTCCCGGAGCCAGCCTGCTGGCTCGGAAGCGAAGGTAGAGCCGAAGAAAAAGCCCGGAGGACTCAACATTCTCCACCCAGTAGCTCCCCGCAGCAGGCTGCGGGGGAGAAAGCGGCAGCAGGCTGCACGCAGTCCAAGTTTCAGGGGAAATGCAGCGGTCGGCCCTCGCTGAAAATTTCGGCCTCTGATCAGGTCGCCGACTGGCTCTGCGCCCTGCCTCCACAAACCAAGCGCCGCGTCCGCGCTGCGTTGCAAGCCTTGGCGAAAGGGAAGGGCGACATCAAGGGATTGCAACGAAGCTTGGAGGGCTTCAACCACCTCCGTGAATCGGGGGCGTGGAGTGTTAGAGTCATACGCATCCGGGGTGGCAAAGAGGCTCATGCGTCCTCGCCCACCCAATTCCCGCATCATGCGCCCGGCCTTGATCATCCATCAAGAATCCTAGCGGGGTAATTTCGGGGTAATGGGGCGTTTCCGATTGCGCGGCCAGCGGGGGCTGGGCATGAGACGGGGGTGCTCCATGTGCCCACACTGATTTTCTTGGTCGGTTTGATCAACTTGCTGCAGGCGTGCGCGTTCTGTATCGTAGGTTTTCATAACCGCCGGGTGAAGGGGCTGGGCTGGTGGGCGGCGGCGGCGTTTTTTAACGGGGTGGCGATGCCGCTGATCGCTTTCCGCGAAGTGACGGATTCGGCGTTGCTGACCAAGTTGCTGCCGACGACAATGAACTTAGTATCGGCCTATCTGTTCTACATGGGCGCGGTGTGCTTCCGGGATCGCGGAAGGGTTCGGTGGTGGCCGCTGGTGGCGGCGCTACCGTTTTACAGCGTTTTCAGCTGGCTGATCCTGAACGATGAGGGTCTGCGCTACCGGCCGGTGCTGACCTCGCCGATTTTCATCCTTTTTCTGGCGATGGGCGCGTGGGAATTGTTGCGGGAAACGCGGCCGGCGCTGCGGTTTTCGGCGCGCTTCACGGCATATGCCGCGCTGTTTATCTGTGCGATCTTCGCCTACCGGGTGGTCGACTTGTATTTCCTGAGTTCCCCGGCGGAGCTACTCGATCCGGTGCGGCCGCAGGTGGTGAGCTTCATCGGCGGGATCCTGTGGGTGGTGCTCTGGACCTTTGGCGCGCAGATGATGATCAACCAGCGGCAGACGTCTGAAAACGAGCAGCTGCATGCGGAAAAGCTGCGCAGCGTGGAAGCACTGGCCGCCGCGGAAAGCGAGCTGATGGCGCTGCGGACGCTCCAGCAACGGCAGGAACTGGCCAGCGACCTGCACGATGGGTTCGGCAGCATCACAGCCAATCTCGCGATGCTGGCTTTCCAAGGCAGCATCGAGGACAAGCCGCCGCAGCAGAAGGCTATTTTTCAGCATATCGAATTTCTCGCCACTGAGTGGAACCGCGAGCTGCGGTTGTGGATGAACGGCGTGGAACGCGGGAACCTGTGTTGGGGCGACCTGCTGGCCGAAGCCCGGTCATACGCCGAACGGCTGACGGCCACCAAGGGCATCGAGCTTCACTGGCGCCAGAGCGGCCGGCAACCATCGGCGCCGGAAACCCGTGTGCGGGAGGTGATCTCGCTGATGCGTGTCCTCAAGGAGGCGATCAACAATCTGGTCCGCCACTCGGAGGCTCGCAGCGCGCGGGTGCATATCGCGTTCCGGCCGAAGTTGCTGGGAATTGTGATCAAAGACGATGGCATCGGTTTTGATCCGGCGGATGTGAGGCAGGGTGGCCGTGGATTGGAAATCATGCGGCGGCGTATCACCGAGCTCGGCGGAGGCTTCAAGTGCCGTGGAAGGGAAGGCACCACGCTCTGCCTGACGCTGCCACTGCCCTTTCCGCGCACTGCAGGGATGGCGGCTGAAGAAAATGGCGGATAGCGGATTACGCTCACCATGTGAAGCGGCAACCGATGCCGAAGACACGCGCCGTGCCGATCTGGCGGGAAACCGGCAGGCCCTTCGCGGAGTTGTCGAATTTCGCCAAGGCGTAGCCGTCGTCCAAGAGGTTGCTGCCGAAAAGATACACGCTGTTCTGTTGCCACGAGTAGCCGATGCGGGCACCCAGCAGTCGGCGGGGCTCCAGCGCGGTCACCTCCGGGCTGGCGGGATCGGTATAAGAAGCATCAGCCCAAGAAAACAGCGTGCTAGCAAAAAAACCTGACGTGTGCTGGTAAGAAGCGCCAAGCGAGGCCGTCCATTCAGGCGCGTTCGGGAACGCTTGGCCGGAGCGATCCATTCCGTAGAGGATCAGCTCGTCGAATTCGGTGTGAACCCAGCCGAGCGTGCCAGTGAGGGTCAGCGGCTGGCAGGGTAGCCAGCGTGCCTCCAGTTCGCTGCCGTAGCGCCGCGAGCGGGCGGCATTGGCGACGTAGGAATCGATGCCCGTCAAGCCGCCCGGCGAGTCGAATGTGATTTGCTGATCCTCCAGCCAGGAATGAAAGACGCTGGCGGAGAGCGCGAGTGTTTCAAGGGGTTCCAGCCGGCCATGCAGTTCCAGATCCCAAGAGGACTCCGGATCAAAGGGCTGGGTAATGCCGAGGCTGGGCGCGTAGCTGACGCCGCCGCCGCGATAACCGCGCGACAAGCGGAGACCGACACTTGTCCCGTCCTCCGGCCGCCACTGCATCCCGAACTGCGGCAGTAACACGGTGTCCGCGGTGTCGTTTTCGGATTGTGCCTCCGGTTGGGGTTCCACCACGGCAGCCACCCGGACATTGCGCCGTTCCTGCTGAAGGCGCAGGCCTCCGATGAGATGGAGATTTTCCGCGAACTCCCAGTCGCCGCGACCGTAAAGGGCAAGCATCCGCACGTCTTCCTCACCATTGCTTAGGAAAGGCGAGCCGTCGGGTAGCGGTCTGATGCCGATGCCCGAATAGCCGAGATGATACTCGCTGGCTTCAAAATAGCCGCCTGCCCGCCAATCGAAAGTTCCCTCGTCACGGGCGACGCTCAAATCCTGGGTGAGGCGCAACTCATCGATATTTCCATCGGCCACCCATCGCAGGATCGGGGTTTCGTCGAGATCCATCAATGGATTCACCTCAAGCCGCTGGAGAGCAGTGGTGGACTGGAATTCAAGGTCATGGGGAAGTGCCAGGGTCGTGCTGAGGATGGCGGCGTCCCGCCGCGCCGGATAGGAGGGATCTAGGTTGAGGGCGGTCTTGCGATCAAGCAGGTCGTAGCCGGAAATTTCCCGTGCGGTGCCGAAGGTATTGCCGTGCGACCGGTCATGGATCAGGGAAAGGTCAAAGCTGACGTCCCGGTTCTGGTGGGGGTGCCATACCAAGCGAGCCTGGAAGCGGTCACGACGTGTGGCAGCGAAGTCCTCGTCCATATTATGGAGATTGGTCACATTGCCATCGCTTTCATCGTGATAGATTGAAATCCGCAGTGCGAGTTGATCGGGTCGCAACACGAAATCCTGTGCGACGCCGGCGCGGAGCGTATGGTATCCGGAAGCTTCGAGCAGCGCCTCACCGTCATTGGAAAAGCCCGCTGTAGGGGTGTAGAGTCGCAATGCACCGCCCATGGCGTTCGGGCCATGGTTGAACAATTGCGGCCCGCGCATCAGGTCGGCACGCTCCAAGTCCCACAGCACCGGCGGCAGGTAACGCAGCGTTTTGATCGAGAGCGATGCGCCATCCTCCATGACCGAGATGAGGGGGTTTGCCGCTGTTCCGACAGTGTAAAAAAGGCCGTCCTGATTTAGGCCGCGCAGGCTGAAGGTGCCGATTGAAACGCTACCGCCATAGGCACCGGCGACAGCCTGAAACAAATCCTGATAAGTCCCCTTTTGGATCGGCAGCACAGCCAGCGCGTCGGCATTCGGAAAAAGGAAGTCAAAGGTTGGATCCGCAGCTTCTGAATGAGGTTGGCTGGCGGTGACCGTGAGTGTTTGAAGCATCTCAGCTTGCAGCCCGATGCCAATGAGCCCCATGCAGAGATTAAATCCGCATATGAGTTTCCATGGAAATATTCGGATTTGGGCCAACTTCGCAGGATAAGGCTGGGACTCGCGAATGGTCAAACCTAAGCGTAACAGGAACCAGTTGGGTTGTGTGCACCATAACGAAGCAGTTTAATCTGGACGGATCCGCAAGGGCAGGTAGAGTAGTTTGCAACCACATAGAAGGGCTTGCTGCTTCATAATCGGGTTATCCATGGTTTAAATATGACAGTAAATCCCAGTTGTTTGGCATTAAGTGTGGGTGTGGGGGATGGGAGTGCCCTTGCCAACTGCGCCCGCAGCACGCCCGCAATGGTTGACGACTTCATCCGCCTCGTGATCGTAGAGGACGACTTGGGGCTACTCGACTCGCTGACCCGAATTATGACGATGCAGGCGGACATTACTGTTGTGGGCTCCTATGCTTGCACTGAGGAAGCGATGGAATGTGCCGATTGGCAGAAGGTGGATGTGATGCTGGTGGATCTGAGCCTGCCTGGAGTCTCCGGCGTTGACCTGATCGCCGCCGCCACGTTTCGGAACCCACGAATTCACCCGTTGGTTCATACCGTTCATGATGATAGGGAGTCCCTCTTCGCCGCGCTGCGCGCCGGGGCGTCTGGTTATGTGATCAAAGGTACGCCCGCCCTGGAAACCCTGCAGGCCGTGCGTGCGGTGGTCGGTGGGAAAACTACGCTTAGTCCTTCGGTGGCGCGCTTCCTAATCGAAGAGTTCCGCAGCCAGAACGCTACGAAGCAGGAGGAAGGACTCACCCCGCGCGAGATTGAGCTACTCACCCTGAGCGCCCAAGGATTGATCTATAAAGAAATCGCCGAACGGCTTTCGATCAGCTCTGGGACCGTCCACAGCCATATCAAGCGGATCTACCGGAAGCTCCAAGTCGCCAGTCGCGTGCAGGCGCTGAGTCGTGCCCGGGCTCTCGGTTATCTTGAAGTGCGCGCCCCCTTAGGTAGCTCCGGGGATTTATAAATTCTGATTGATTCTCCAAAGGGAAACTTTCCAGATTGCCGTTTTATCTGAAATCGACGGCTTCCTAAACGAGCCTCCCCCCATTTTTCCCGCCTCCCGGGCCGAGCTGGATGAGGTGGTCGGCGGTGGCGATGACGTCCGGGTGGTGCTCGATGATGAGGACGGAGTGGCCGGCGTCGCGGAGACGGAAAATAGCTTTCAGGAGTTTTTCGACATCGCCGAAGTGGAGGCCGGTGGTGGGCTCGTCGAAGAGGTAGAGGGTGTGGGGGGATGCCGGTTTCGAGATTTCGAGGGCGAGCTTGAGGCGTTGGGCTTCACCGCCGGAGAGGGTGTTGCCGGCCTGGCCGAGCGAGAGGTAGCCGAGGCCGAGCTCGTCCATGGTGTGAAGGAGACGGTAGAGCTTGGGGATGGGGCGGAAATGGGCTTTGGCTTCCGCGACAGGCATTTCGAGGATCTGGGCGATGGATTTCCCCTTGTAGGTGATTTCCAGGGTTACGCGGTTGAAGCGTTTACCGAGGCAGGCGGGACATTCCGTCCATGCGTCGGGCAGGAAATGCATCTCGATCTTGAGCTTGCCGTTGCCCTGGCAGCGCTCGCAGCGGCCGCCCTTCGCGTTGAAGGAGAAACGGGCTTTCGTGTAGCCGCGCTGCTTGGCGAGCGGGAGCTTGGCGAAGAGGTCGCGGATCAGCTCGAAGGCTCCGATGAACGTGGCGGGGTTCGAGCGGGGGGAACGGCCGATGGAGGATTGGTCGCAGAGAACGAATTTCTCAATGTGCTCCATGCCGGTGATGGCGTCGTGCTCGCCGGGTGCTTCCGTGGCGTGGTGGAAATGGCGGGCGAGGGCTTTGGCGAGGATGCCGTTGATCAAGGTGGATTTGCCGCTACCAGACGGACCGGAAACGACGACGACCTGGCCGAGGGGGATGGTGACGGTGAGGTTCTGGAGGTTATGCTCGCGGGCGCCGTGAATGGTAAGACGGGTCTCTGGTTTCTGGTTTCTGGTTTCTGGAGCAAAGCGACAAATTTCGCCTCGCAGCCATTGGCCGGTGGGGGAATTGATTTCCGTAGGTTTTCCCTGCGCGAGGATTTCGCCGCCCTGGAGACCTGCTCCGGGGCCCATGTCGATGAGATGGTCGGCGGCGCGGATGATGTCCTCGTCGTGTTCTACTACGACCACCGTATTTCCGAGATCGCGGAGTCGGGTCATCGCGGCGATGAGGCGGGCGGTGTCAGAGGAATGGAGGCCGATGGACGGCTCGTCGAGGACGTAGATCACTCCGCTCAGGCCGGCGCCGAGCTGGGTGGCGAGCTTGATGCGCTGGACTTCGCCGCCGGAGAGGGTGCCGGAGGAGCGGTCGAGCGTGAGGTAATCGAGGCCGACGTCTTGGAGGAAATTGAGGCGTTTTTCGACTTCGGCAGCTAGGTCTCCGAGCGGGGCGGGGGATTGTTTTAATCCTGAGATCCATGCTTTCGCTTCGCTGATGCCTTGTTGGCAGAATTCCATGATACCTAAAGGAGGGCGACCGAAGATCGCCCCCACTTTTACGTGCTGGATCTCGTTTTTCAGGCGGAGGTTTCCGCAGGCCTTGCAGCCGATGCCTTCGCAGGCGGGGCAGGCACCTTCGAGGGTATTGAAGGAAAAGTGGCGGGGAGAGAGGTCGCCGAAAATTTCGCCGGTGCGGGGGTTGCGGTAGGAGGTTTGGAAGGTGAGTTCGCGGTAATCGCTTTCGCCGGGCGGCATGAGGAGGACGCGGGCTTCGGCTCCGCAGAGCCGGAGGGCGAGCTCGATGGAATCGGCGAGGCGGGCTTCGATGCCCTCGCGGATGACGAGGCGGTCGATGACGATCTCGATTTTGTTTTTGGAATTTCCATCGAACGTGACCTCGGTGATTTCCTGAATCTCGCCGTTGAGGCGGATGCGGATGAAGCCCTGCCGCTGGAGATCGCCGAGCAGGCGCTCCGGCTCCGCGGTTTCCTCCTCGGGGACGGCGGCGAGGATGATGAGCTTGGAGCCTTCGGGTTGGCTGGAGAGCTCGGTGATGATTTCCGAAGGTCCCATGCGGGTCATGGCTTTCCCCGTTTCGGGATCATGCGGGACGCCGGCGGCGGCCCAGAGGATGCGGAGGTAATCGTAAATTTCCGTGGCAGAGGCGACGGTGGATCGCGGGGAAAGACCGCCGACGCGTTGTTCGATGGCGATGGCGGGGTTGAGCCCCTCGATGGAATCGACATCCGGCTTTTCTAACTGCGCGAGGAACTGCCGGGCATACACGGAAAGCGACTCCACGTAGCGGCGCTGACCCTCGGCGTAGAGCGTGTCGAACGCGAGCGAGGATTTCCCCGAACCCGACGGCCCGGTGATCACCGTGAGTTTCCCCTTCGGGATGGCGACCGTGAGGTTTTTCAGGTGATGCTGGCGCGCACCGCGGATGAGGATGTGATCCATGTGGTGGAAACTTTAAATTTTAAACCTTAAACCTCAAGGATGAGGATTTTCGGTTGCGGACAATCGCTCATCGGGGAGAATGGCGGCGGAAATGAGCAAACCTAAGATAGGAATGGTCGGCGTGGGGCGGATGGGCGCGAATATCGCGCGGCGTCTCGCAGATCTTGGGTATGAGATCGCGGCGGTATATGATTCGCATCATCCCGTGGCGGTGTCTGTGGCGGGCGAACTGGGCGCGAAGGCGACTGCATCCTTGCCCGAGGTTTCCGCGCTGTCGGATGTGGTTTTCACGGTGGTGACCGATGATGCGGCGATGGATTCGATTTTTACGGGTGTCGGTTCGCTTTTGGAAAACGCCGCCGGAAAAACCTTTATCAACTGCGCCACGGTGAGTCCGGAATCGCACGAGAAGGCGGCCGATGCCGCCGCGAAGGCCGGGGCGGAAACCTTGGCGGCGAGCATGGCTTCCTCGATCCCGCAGGCGCGCAACGGCACGCTCTATCTGATGGTCGGAGGTGAGGAGGCGACCTACACGGCGAACGAGCCGCTGCTCAAGGACATTTCCTCTGCGCTCCGTTACGTCGGGCCGGTGGGTAATGCTGCTAAGATCAAGGCGCTGGTGAACATGGTGATGAATATCAACACCGCGGGTCTCGCTGAGGGGCTTGGCCTCGGGAAAGCGCTCGGTCTCGATCTCGATCTGCTCATGGAGATTTTTTCCCAGACCGGCGCGAACTCGCGGGTGCTTCAGACAGACGGCGCGGACATGGTGACGCGTGAGCATGATTGCTTTTTCTCCGCCTCCCACGCCGCGAAGGACAGCGGGATCGCGAATGCCATGGCAAAGGCAGCGGGCGTGCATGCGCCGCTCTCCCACGCCACGGAGGCGCAATACCGGAAACTCATCGAGCTGGAACTCGGCGAACTCGATAAATCCGCCGTCGCGGAACTCACCTTTCCCGGACGTGCGGGGAGCAACTTCTGAACCCCTATGCAAAGTACCAGCCAAATCCAGAACCTGCAGGGCGAGCGGCTCGACTTCGCGTTCCACGGCAGTACGAAACTCGGCACTCTCGTAATCCTTGGCCACGGGCTCACGGGAAACAAGGACAGGCCTCTGCTTGTCGCGGTGGCGGAGGGCTTGGCGGCGAAGGGTTGGCCGTGCCTGCGGATCTCCTTTTCCGGCAACGGCGATTCCGAGGGTGAATTCGGCGAATCCACGATCACCAAGGAAATCGGCGACCTGTGTGCGGTTCTCGCGACCGTTCCACAGGAAAAGCGGATCGCCTACATCGGGCACAGCATGGGCGCGGCCGTTGGCGTTCTTACGGCTCCGCGGAGGATGGATATCCAGGCGCTCGTTTCGCTGGCAGGTATGACGCATTCGGCGGATTTTGTGGAGCGGGAATTCGGCGATGTGGTGCCCGGAAAAGGCTGCATGTGGGACAACGAGGAATGCCCGCTTTCCGAAGCTTATGTGGAGGATCTGAAGTCCATTGGCGATACCTTGGGAGCGGCCTCGCAGATCAACCAACCGTGGCTGCTCATCCACGGTACGGCGGACGATGTGATTCCTCTTAAAGACAGTCGCGATGCCTTCCATGCCGCGAATTGCAGGAAGGAACTGCTGGAAATCCCCAACGCCGGGCATGTTTTCGATGAAGAAAGCTACGCCCGCATCGTGGAGGCGGTGGATGCGTTTCTCGACAGATCCTTCGGTTGAGTTGGCATCACTTCGCTTCGAGCATTAGCATGAGCGCATTGTGATCTGAGGCCTTGCGGGAAACGGGGACGGCCTTGGCCTGCGTTTCCTTGAAGCCAATCGTCAGCACGTAGTCGAAGGTGGTGGGCTTGAATTGCGGCGTGAACTCGTTGGGAAACCATGTCAGCCGCTCTTCCTTCGGGGTCTTGTCCCATGTGTTGAAGAAACCGGCTTTCACGAGATCCGCCACCGCCGTGCATTTCGGGAACTGGCCGTCGTGGTTTGTGTTGAAATCACCGCCGACGATCCAGCCCATAATCTTGCGCCCCGCGTAGCGTTTTTCCATCTCCGCCTTGTGGGAGAGAATCTGCCGGACGCTTTCGGAGCGCGTGTCCGCGACGCTCTGCTCGCCCTCGGGCGTCTCGCTGCCCCGGTTGCTCTTCAGGTGGACGGAATAGATCATGATCAGGCCGCCTGCCGGGTGCTCCAGCGCGGCGAAGGCGAAGCCGCGGCTGAGGTGGGGGAGTTTCTCGTTGGGCTTGAAGTTTTCAAAAAACGCGGAATCCGCTTTCAGGTTCGATGCGATCGCGCACTGCTGGGGCGAGAGTTCCTTCGACTCTTGGTTCATGAAGCGGCTGCAGACATGCATGGTCAGTTTGCCGGGCATCGCGGAAACGACTTTCTCGAAAGCGATCTCATCGGTGATCTCCTGTGCCAGAAAAATGTCGGGCTGGATCGCGGCAAGCTGCTCCTCAACCAGTGTCGTCTGCTTTGTTTTCTCCGCCTCCTTCGGCTTGGGATTGCCGCCGGGGAACCACTCGATGTTCCATGAGAGCAACTTGAGCGGCTCCGCGGAAAGCTGTGCCGGAATAAACAGGCCGAGGACGGCGGCGAGGAGCGGGAGAATTCTTGGGCTATTCATCTAGGTTTAGGACATTACGACTATCCCTAAGGTCTCGCCGAAGTAAATGATTTTCCGTGACGGTTTGTGGCTTGCACGTTGGCATGGGGATTGACAGGGTTTGGAACCATGAAGAAATCCTCTCACCTGCGCTCCTACCTGACCGCTCTACTATTTTCACTTTTTGCCTGCGGGTTCGCCATGGCCCAGGCATCACCAGCACAGACGCTGCCGGAGAAGTCACTCGACCAGAAGATCGATGAATGGTTTGGAAAAGTGACCGGGCCTTTCGTGAACATGATCTTCTACCCGATCGCCACGGAGATCGACGCGGAGAAGGTTGCCAAAATGCCGGAAAACCTGACGCTGTCAGCACCCGGATCGGCGGACATGTGGTATTACCGTGCGGATGATCAAAGCGTTTGGCAGCGGTTACATGTTACGAAGGTAGGGGGTGGCCTTTATTGCGCCGAGCTTGGGATGGCGGAGAAGCCCGACGGTTCGACGAAACCTTTCTCCGGTCAATGGACACCCGCGAAGCTAAAATCATTTCTTGTGATTTTCTGGCTGGCCGCCGCCGGGGTGATCCTCACGCTTGTATTCAAGTTCATTAATATCCGCGCCTTCGGCCTCGCGATGCGCACGGTGCGCGGAAAATACAGTCTGGCGAGTGATCCGGGTTCGGTGACTCACTTTCAGGCCTTGTCTGCGGCGGTCTCTGGGACAGTCGGATTGGGCAACATCGCGGGTGTGGCGATCGGCATTCACAGCGGCGGGCCGGGCGTGGCGTTCTGGCTTTTCCTGAGCGGCTTTCTGGGAATGTCCACGAAATTCGCGGAGTGCACCCTGGGTGTGAAATACCGTATTTTCGATAGGGAAGGGAATGTTCACGGCGGCCCCATGTATTACCTGCGCCGCGGCTTGCACGAGCGGGGAATGAAGTCCTTAGGTATGGTGCTGGCGTTCTTTTTCGCGATCTTCTGCGTCTTCGCTTCCTTTGGCGGCGGTAACATTTTCCAAGTGAATCAAGTCACCTCGCAGTTGATCAATATCACCGGTGGCGAGAAGTCGTTCTTTTATGCAAACCAATGGGTTTTCGGACTGATCATGGCACTGATGACCGCGCTGGTGATTATCGGGGGAATCAAAGGCATCGCCAAGGTGACAGACAAGCTGGTTCCGGTGATGTGTATCACCTATGTGGTAAGCTGTATCCTAGTTCTGGTGGTCAATGCGTCGCATATCCTCCCCGCGCTGCAAATGATCATCACGGAGGCTTTCAACCCGCGAGCGGCGATCACCGGCGGCCTAGTGGCCGCGTTCATCTGGGGTATGCGCCGCGCCACATTCTCAAACGAGGCGGGAATCGGATCCGCTCCGATCGCGCACGCGGCTGCAAAAACCCGGCGGCCTGCTTCAGAAGGCGTGGTCGCCCTGTTGGAGCCTTTCCTCGATACCGTCGTCATTTGCACGATGACCGCCCTAGTGCTGTGCGTGACGATGGACTTCGAGGGCGATTCCGCAAACTACGTCATCAACGGCCATGCCTATGTGCTCGGCACGTCCGGCACGGGCTTTAAGGAGGGGATCGCGATGACTTCGGCGGCGTTCGAAACGGTTCACACATCGTTCAAATACGTGCTGTTCCTGTGCGTATTCCTGTTCGCGTTCTCGACGCTGATCACCTGGAGTTATTACGGCCTGCAGGCGTGGCAATACCTGTTCGGGAAAAAGGCTGTCACCGCATGGATCTACAAGGTCATTTTCTGCCTGATTATCATCGTCGGTTCCGCCGCATCAATGGGGAACGCCACAGATTTCTCCGACGCGTCCTTGTTCGCGATGAGTATTCCCAACCTGATCGGCGTTTACCTGCTCCTGCCTGTCGTGCGTTCCGAACTCGCCCGTTTTGTGGCGTTTTCCAAACGCGTGGATGCCGGAGCTTCCGTCGAGGAAGCGGACGCGGTGGATCGTGGTCATCATTCTTAACCGAAGATGGCGCGCGAATACAAATTGCAGCGGGCGAAGTCAGTTTCCGCCTCCGGCATCGACTACGCGGCGGCCCTCAACGAGGAGCAGTTCCGTGCGGTGACATCGCCGCCGGGAAAGGCGCTGGTCATCGCGGGAGCGGGCTCCGGTAAAACCCGGACGCTGACCTACCGGGTCTCGTGGCTGCTCGACCAAGGGCAATCGGCCCGCGAGATCCTGCTGCTCACTTTCACGAACAAGGCCGCGCGGGAAATGGTCGAGCGGGTGCGCTCGCTAGTGCCGGGCGATGTCTCGGATCTTTGGGCGGGCACTTTCCACTCGATCTGCAACCGCATCCTCCGCCGCCACGCGGACGAGATCGGTTTCACAAAATCCTTCTCCATCCTCGATAGGGACGACCAGAAATCACTGATGAAGGCTGTCGTGGAAATGTGCGACATCGATACGAAACAGCGCCGCTTCCCCAAGCCCGACGTGCTCATCTCCATGTTCAGCCTGATGGCGAACACGAACATCACGCTCGAAAAACTCCTGCACGAAAAATACCCCTATTTCCTCGATTGGCAGGACGAGCTGGAGAAGGTGCGCACCGCCTACTCAAAAAAGAAACGCGATACGAACTCGCTCGATTTCGACGACATGCTCAGCCTTACGGTGGAGCTTTTCCGCGAACATCCCGATGTCCTCGCGATCTACCGCAAGCGCTTCCGCCACATCCTGGTGGACGAGTATCAGGACACGAACTGCGTCCAGAGCGAGCTGATCGACCTTCTCGCCGGTGCGGACAACAGCCTGATGGCGGTCGGCGATGATTCGCAATCGATCTACTCGTGGCGCGGCGCGGAGGTGGATCACATCCTGAATTTCCAGAAACGCTACACGGACTCCAAGGTCTTCACCATCGAGACGAATTACCGCAGCGTCCCGGAAATTCTCGATCTCTCGAACGCCGCGATCTCGGCGAACAAGATGCGCTTTGAGAAAAATCTCCGTTCATCCCGCGCGGAGGTCGGCGCGAAACCGGCGCTGGTGGCGCTGGAGGATCCATACATGCAGGCGGGCTTCGTCGCGCAGCGGATGCTGGAACTGCGGGAAGAGGGGATCGAGCTTTCGGAAATGGCGGTGCTTTACCGCGCTCATTTCCAGAGCCTGGAAATCCAGATGGAGCTGACCCGGCGCGGCATCCCGTTTTCCATCACCAGCGGGCTGAGGTTTTTCGAGCAGGCGCATATCAAGGATGTCGCCGCGTTCCTGCGTTTCGTGACGAACCGCAAGGACGAGGTCAGCTTCAAGCGCATGATCCAGATGCTGCCCGGCTGCGGCCCGGGTGCTGCGGAGAAACTCTGGCAAAAATGGCTGCGCGATCCTGTTTCCGAAAACCCCGAGCCGCCCGCTAAATGGTCGGAGATATTCCTCGGCTATCCCGTCCCGAAAAAAGCTGTGAAGCATTGGCAGCAGTTTTGCTACACGCTCGATGAGCTGAATCCCGGCGGCGTGTTCGCGTCGCCCTCCGAAATGATCTTCAGCGTGCTGGAGGGAGTTTACGACGATTACCTCAAGGAGAGCTTCGAGAACTACGAAGCCCGCCGCGCCGACATCGAGCAGCTCATCCAATACGGCGGCAACTTCACAGATGTTTTGGAATTTCTCTCCCAGCTCTCCCTGATGAGCACCACCGACGGCGAACCGACCGGCGACAAGGCGGAGCAAGACGATGACAAGGTCACTCTCTCCTCCATCCACCAAGCGAAAGGCCTGGAGTGGAAAGCCGTGTTCCTGATCTGGCTGGTGGACGGCCAGTTCCCCAACGGGCGCATCCTCGATGCCGATGACGAGGCGGCCTTCGAGGAGGAAAGGCGCCTGTTCTACGTCGCACTGACTAGAGCGAAGGACGAGCTCTACCTCACCTACCCCATGCTCAACCCAAAAAGCTACACCGGCGACATCCTCTGTCGGCCTTCAAGATTCCTCGACGATTTCCCGAAGGAATTGGTGGAGACGTGGAACGTCGGGAACGAGTGGACCTCTGATGACGATCCGTTTTGAGGCACACCATTCCATGGAGCCCGATCTTGGACGGCCGCATCATCCTGAAAACCGGAATTGAACCACGGATTTCACGGATGGACACGGATTATGAAAGAGTTATGGAAACGTTTTTAAACCAGTTCGGTGTATTCTTAAATCCGTGAAAATCCGGTGCCATCCGTGGTCCAACGACTTCATAGCAAATGCTCACTCACTTTCTGGATGAGTCGTGCCGAATGTCCAAGTGATTGTAAATTGAGAACCTAATCTCTTAATTTCAAATCCCCAATTTCCCTTCAAGGATAACCGTTAGGTGCTGCCGGATGAGGTTTCTGGCACCGTGCGCATTGTGGTCAAGTGACGCCGAAGGGTGTGACGCCGAAGGGTGACACCTCCGTCACGTCAGCATCCTCGTTCGTATCACCCGGACGGGCATAGTTGGCATGTCTTTGGAAGGAAATCCCGCGCCTTGCATGCTTTTCAGAAAAAATGGTGAAAGGCGCGCGCGGCTCTTTCCGTAATCGAAGTCACATGCGCCAGAAGGCATGATGCCTTCTGGCACATCGGATGCTTAATAAGACTTGAACATCACACACCCTACCATGAATACCAAACTACATCACACACCATTGCCCGACGTCGCCACGGTTCCCAACGAGCTGACGATGGGCGACAAATGGGACACACGGGCCGTTTCCGACCTGATCCGATCGAAGAGCACAAACGGGGAAACCCCGTCGTTCCTCTTCCTAGGCGCAAAGGAATCCAACCTGCTGCGCGCCCACCTCGCCGGAGCCTTCGGGGCCGAGGCTGTTACCACCCTCCACGATACCTATTACATGGGTCTCGAGGTGGTTGTCATCGACTGCGAATCGTTCGTCTGCACGGGCGGTCGTAAAACATCCCGCACCCTCCAGGATCCCATCTCACGCCGCCCCGAATGGCGCGACCGCGAGACGGAAGGCCTCTGGCAACTACGACTCTAACAACGGATCACCCCCGCCACTGGTGCGGCATCGGCAGAAACCCCAGCGCGTCTGCCGATTCCGCCCCAACCGACAGGGAGACTTCCAAAGGGATTCCCATCCAAAGGGAAATATCCAAAGGGATAAACAAAATACTGTTCGTATTCATCCTCGCCATCGGTGCCTTCGCCGGTATCCGCATGGCCGAGCTCGAGCGCCTCGACTGGAAAGCCGTAGATCTAGATCGGAAAGGAAAAAATCGTCCGGACGAAGGAACGCGGAATTGTTTGAGCGGCTGGGAGTGTTGTATTCCGAGATTTTTGTTGCCGGGGTTGCGAAGGAGCTGGAGCAGGCGCGGAACGAGGGTGATGAGGCGATGGTGGCGGAGATTTACCAACGTTTTACCTACCGGATGAACGATTTGGGGCAATTTATGAAGGGGCTGTTGCAGCGGTTCTCGCAATGGTTCAACGGCCAGCATCATCGAACCGGCACTTTATGGGAGCAGCGGTTCAAGAGCGTGATCGTGGAGAGCGGAACGGCGGCGCGGACGATCGCGGCTTACATTGATTTGAATCCGGTGCGGGCGGGGATGGTTTCTGATCCGGCGGATTACCGCTGGAGCAGCTATGGCGAGGCGGTGGGTGGCGGTGCGA
>Ga0247833_1000148_pt1 | contig 120037 bp, 105 predicted proteins | sample LaCruzMarch2015__7_FD_187117 | JGI IMG/M metagenome (GOLD analysis project Ga0247833, IMG submission 187117) | Freshwater microbial communities from meromictic Lake La Cruz, Castile-La Mancha, Spain - LaCruzMarch2015_8m | ecosystem: Environmental > Aquatic > Freshwater > Lake | place: Spain...
CTCTGGTAGGCTTGCTTAGATGCACGCTTTTTGGATGCTACTGGCATTATTCCTTGCACTTGTTGCCACAAGGTTACAAGCTTAGTAACTTATTTTCAAATTGTTATGGGTTATTCAGTAGACCCTATTTAGTGTAAGATTTACATGTTGTTCAGAAAAAGCTTCTGGACGGCTGTAAAGGTAGTAGGGGAGCCCTCTGAACGATTTAAGGGGATCTTGCGTAACCAGGAAAAATTGATTGCCCTGGAAGTGGAAAAAATCTGGAAAAAATAGCTTGTATCGGTCTGCGAAAAAACCACCACCGACGTAATACATGAGGTTGCTATTTTGGAGAAATGCTGTGTTTTGTTCTACTCCACCTTTTATCGATGTAAATCTACTTTCACTTCCTACAAGCCCACTGAAACATTGGCGTATGTTCAATAAAAAAATGGGCAAATCAGACCCGATTTTATACTTCTTTCCGTTTCTGAGGCCGAAATTGGAAAAAATGTCAGCTGCAAAATCGAGGTTAAGCACAGCCACCCGATGACGTTGAAACATACTGGTTCCCTGAAAAATATTTTGGTCTTCATTTGGCATGTAACTGCGATACGACCAGTCGAGTACGGATTTGGTGACGGCATTTTGCAAATACCTTCTTTCTGCCCATTCTGCTTCAATATTCATTTTAAATCGTTGCTCCCAATTTTTTGAATACCAGACTTTTAGATAGTCTTTTTCCATCAATCGCATGAAGTTGAGTTCCCAAAACAAAGTTGCTGATGAATTGATGATGGGTGCAATGGGCGGTTGACTTTCGTTCCATTGCGCTACATAAGATCCACCTTCAAATCCGGCTGTGTAGGTGCCTTGGTTGATGCGTACACTTCCAAAACCCAGCCATTTTTTTCTGGCAAAAGCATACCGCCCGGTTCCTTCCATTTCGATCCAGGTTCGTTTTTCGTTCCCTTCGAATGATGTGTATCTTCCGGTATATTTTCTAAATCGAAGACCTGAGCTAATGGTATAGCCTTCAACGGTGTTGAAATGCGAATCGCTAAGTCCGTTGTATTTAATACTATACTTTTTATCCGATTTTCCGTCTTTAGGGCCAAATGACCAGGTGTAGCCCAACATGATAGGCATGGCATCAAAATCTCTTTTCTTTTTTCCTTTCAGGCTATCTTCTTTTTCCTTTTTTTCTTGTTTAATTCTCACGCTGTCAAGCTTTACTGTACTCTTTACTTCTTCCAATGTAAGCGGCACACCTCGTTCCATTTCCCAAAACGTTGAGTCACGCTTGTAGGCCATTGAGTCGACGATGGTTGAATCTTCTCTGAGCATTCTGGCTTTTTCCGGCTCTTTTTCAAGCCTTTTTTCCCGCTGACTTTTGCGATATGCCTTGGCCAGTTTTCGCATGTTTTTTACTGTGAGTTTTTGGTCTGTGGCAACCAGGTCTTCGATGGTTTGGTCTTTTTTAGATTTTGCTGCGAGTGCTTTAGTGGCTTCTTTGGCTTTTTCGGGTTCTTGTTTCGCATCTATTATTTCAATGGTTTTTACCAAAGCTTGATTTACTTCAACTTGATAATCTTTGATAGAAGCGGCATAATTGAGCGAAAATCCAAATCCCAATACTTTCCCATCAATTTTATACTGATGTTTTACTGGCATCCAAACGGTTTTAATCGGTGAAAAAAGTTGCTCAGCCTGAATTTTGCTTCCATTGTGTTCTGTGCTTAGCGCCAAACTGTGCAAGCACCAAAGTTCTTCGACGATATTCAATGTTCCCGAAAACAAATCGTCGGCTTTTGATTTAGGAGTAACCTTTATTTTATGTACTTCAAAACCCCGATCCTCGAAGCTTCCTTCATATTGAAACTTGTAATAACTGAATGCCTTGGGGCTGAGTGGCGAAATTCCTTCGCCTACTTTTGGTTTGTAAAATGAGGCATAGATGTATTGATTCGGACTTGGGTATTTGTCCATATTGCTTCTCACTGAAATGACTTTATTTACATACTTAGAAGGGTAGGTGTACCTTAGTTCAGATACTGATTCTGTGAACATAGTGGTATTTTCTTCCACACCTTCATCCTTCAGCTTTCCCTTGAAAAGCCAGGGAATTTTGGTAAGTTTTCCTCCTCCCTTCACATATACTTTGGCTGTGTAGCTCCTTACCTGCATCTGATGGATGAGGCTTTTCGATATGGCCTTTCTCATGATAGAATAGGCTGGATCTTCTTTAGACCTACTTACTACGATCTCAGAAAGTTGAAGGCCTTGTTCTTGCAATACAGGAGCTATTTCAGTGAAATCATCCCCTACATCTACACGCATGATTAAGGTTTTGTATCCAATAAATTGAAAAATCAATTCATAGTTTCCAGGCTGAATTTTGATGAGAAACTGGCCGTTTTCATTACTCATGGAGCCTTGGCTGGTACCTTTCACAAGAATGGAAGTGAAAGGCATGGGCTCATCTTTGGTATTTTTTACAACACCTTTCACGCCGCCGGCAAAGGCACCAGATGAAACGAGAATAAAACCTAAAACGAGAATAATCCGGGTCAAACAAACAGTGTTTTAAAGTGGCCAAAACTACCTAACAAACCCTAAGCCCCAACAAGTTTTTATGAGTAGCAGCATCTTTACATGGATTTATGGTGATAAAAACAGGTATAAGGTACCTTAATTTGAAAAACAAATCCTGAAAAATTCCTGTTCACATTGTACTTTTGACCAAACTTTACACAGGAATGATAGAGCTTCCGGTAGTAACTACTGATAATCAACAAAGAACAAGAAAGCCGGATTGGCTCCGGGTAAAACTCCCCATCGGCAAGGAGTATGCTCAGGTGCGCCAGTTGGTAGATCAATATAAGTTGCACACCATCTGCGAAAGTGGAAATTGTCCGAACATGGGCGAATGCTGGGGTGCAGGTACGGCCACGTTTATGATTTTGGGAAATGTGTGTACCCGAAGTTGCTCGTTTTGTGCTGTGGCCACCGGCCGACCTAACGAATATGATGCAGATGAACCAAGACGTGTAGCCGAAGCCATCAGGTTGATGAAAGTAAAACATGCCGTAATTACCTCTGTAAATCGGGATGAATTGAAAGATCGTGGTGCTGAAATCTGGTACCAAACCGTGGTGCAAGTGAAGCAGGAAAGTCCTGCAACAACCATTGAAACCTTAATTCCGGACACGAAAGGAAACTGGGAGGCACTTGAGCGAATGATTAGTGGCGGGCAAGAAGTTGTGAGTCACAACATGGAAACGGTAGAGCGACTTTACAGAAAAGTACGTCCGCAGGCTAAGTATGAGCGCAGCCTCGAGCAAATCAGCAAAATCAAAAACTTTGGAAAGCGAACCAAGTCGGGTGTGATGCTTGGTTTAGGCGAAACCGACGAAGAGGTTTACCGCATTATGGACGATTTGGTGGCTCATGGTTGCGATGTGCTTACGCTAGGACAATATTTGCAGCCAACAAAAATGCACCTTGAAATTGCCGAATTTGTAAACCCTGACAAATTTGCACATTTTAAAGAAGTAGGACTTACCAAAGGATTTAACTATGTAGAATCTGGGCCTTTGGTGCGCTCGTCCTACCACGCTGAAAAGCATGTTTGATACCCGCTAACCAGAATATGAATTGGTTTGACTTGATTTGAATCAAGCAAACTATAGAATCTTGCTTACATTTGTTGCACTAAAACCACCATTACAATTCATAACAGCTTATCAGCAGCAAAGAAAGTATGACAAGATCCATGACAGGTTACGGCTTTGCCCACCTGGAAACCTCCCAATACGTAGTAAAAGTAGAAGTGAAATCGCTCAATTCAAAAAATCTGGACACCAACATCAGGCTTCCAAAAGGGTTTTTTGACAAAGAAATTGAAGTGAGAAACATGATAACTACCGTGCTGGAACGTGGCAAAGTGACCCTTTCCGCAGATTTTGTAAACAAAGAATCTGTTCGGCCTAAAGCCTGGATCAACAAACCAGTTCTTATGGCTTATGTGAATCAATTCAGGAATTTGCAGGAAGAACTGGGAGAAATTGATCCATCAGAAATTCTGAAACTGGCCATGAAACTCCCGGATTCGGTGATTAACGAAGTGGAGGACAACGCCCAGGAAACTGAGTGGTCGTTTTTGAAAAAGGCAGTGCAGCAATCGCTCGAAAAGTGCAACCAGTTTCGAAGTGATGAAGGCAAAATGACAGGAGATAAAATGGAGGGTTATATTAAGAAAATCAAAAAACAGCTCCAGAAAGTAGAATCATACGACCCAAGTCGCCTCGAACAAGTGAGGCATCGGCTGCAGGAGAAAATAACCCAGTTATTGCAAAACGCTGAATTAGACAAAAACAGGTTTGAGGAGGAAATGATCTATTACCTTGAAAAACTTGACATCAGCGAAGAAAAGGTGCGATTGGAAAGCCATCTGGACTATTTTTTGGAAACCTTGAACAGTGAGTCGAGCAACGGGAAAAAACTTGGATTTATTAGCCAGGAAATCGGCAGAGAAATCAACACCATAGGCTCGAAAGTGAACGACGCAGCCGTGCAACGCCTGGTGGTTGAAATGAAAGACGAACTGGAAAAAATTAAAGAACAATGCCTGAATTTGCTGTAGATCAGCCCTTTCAGACGAGTATGAGTAACAACGCAACGCTGAAGTCATTTGTTATTGATTTCGACTCCACGTTTACCCGGGTTGAGGGTTTGGATGAATTGGCCAAAATTTCGCTGGAAGGCCGTCCCGATGCCAAGCAAAATCAAGAGCAAATTAAGCAAATCACTGATTTGGCCATGGCGGGTGAAATTTCATTCCGGCAGGCTTTGGCTCAGCGGGTGGCTTTATTACATGCCCACAGCAGCCACATCGAAAAATTAGTTGAGGTATTAAAAACCAAAGTCTCCATTTCCTTTGTGCGTAACAAAGATTTTCTGCGAGATTTTGCCGGGCAGATTTATATTATCTCCAGTGGCTTTAGAGAATTTATATTGCCCATTGTCACTGAGTTTGGCATCAGACCTGAAAATGTGTTTGCCAATACTTTCCTGCTTGATGAACAAGGCTTTATCATAGGATTTGACGACAAAAATCTATTGAGCAAAGACAAAGGAAAAGTGCATTTACTGAAACAGCTCAACATTCCCGGCGATGTGTTTGTGATCGGCGATGGCTACACAGATTATGAAATTCGGGAAGCAGGATTGGCCAACAAGTTTTATGCTTTTACCGAAAACATTAGCCGTGAATCTGTTGTAACAGTGGCCGACCATGTAGCCGCTACACTAGATGAGGTATTATTTGAAAACAAACTTCCCATGGTGGTTTCTTACCCAAAAAGCAAAATATCAGTTCTGATTCTCGAAAACATTCACAGCCAGGCCAAGGATATTTTTCAACACGAGGGCTATTCAGTTGAATGCCTGACTGGTGCACTGGACGAAGATGAACTGGCCGACAAAATCAAAGGTGTTTCCATTTTATGCATTCGTTCAAAAACGCAGGTTACAGCAAAAGTGCTTGAGCATGCCAATAAACTGATAGCAGTTGGCGCTTTTTGCATTGGTACCAACCAAATCGATTTAAGCACATGTGCCAGAAAAGGCGTAGCAGTTTTCAATGCGCCTTACAGCAATACCCGATCTGTGGTAGAAATGGCCATCGGCGAAATGATTATGCTCATTCGAAACATTCCTGAAAAAAGCGAGAAAATGCACAGGGGTGTTTGGGATAAATCGGCGATAAACAGCTACGAAGTTCGAGGTAAAAAGTTGGGTATTGTGGGCTACGGCAACATTGGCACACAACTTTCGGTGATTGCAGAAGCATTGGGTATGCAGGTGCTTTACTATGACTACATTGATAAAATGGCAATCGGCAATGCTCGCCAATGCACCAGTTTGGATGATCTTCTGGCAGAATCTGATGTGGTAACACTGCATGTGGATGGCAGAATTGACAACGCCAACATGATTGGTGATCGGGAATTTTCACTCATGAAAAAGGGTGTTGTTTTTTTGAATCTTGCTCGTGGCCATGTGGTGGATATTGCAGCTTTGGTGAAATATGTTAAATCTGGTCATATTTCAGGTGCTGGAGTTGATGTGTTTCCTTATGAACCCAAAACCAATCACGAAGAGTTCTTCAATGAACTACGTGAACTACCTAATGTGATTTTGACCCCTCATATCGGTGGAAGTACCGAAGAAGCTCAGCTAAATATTGCCCGCTTTGTGCCCGACAAGATTATTGGCTACATCAACTCAGGGTCCACATTTACGAGTGTCAACTTCCCTGATTTGCAGCTACCTGCCTTCAAAAATGCACATCGGCTTATCCACTGTCACGACAATGTGCCTGGTATTTTGGCTCAAATCAACAATGTGTTGGCAGGCCACAACATCAATATTTTGGGGCAATACTTGAAGACCAATGAGCACATTGGCTATGTGATTACTGACATCGACAAAGCTTACGATCAGGAGCTGATTTCATCGCTGCGGAATATTCCAAATACGATAAGGTTTAGGGTGTTATATTGAGGATTGATCGTTTTTTTTGTTTCTGGTTCCTGAGTAACTAGTTTTAATTTTAACTTAGAAAAGTCTGAATCCTTGTCTTTATCACAGTTTTTAGAAGTCTCTTTGTTCGGGCTTTTGGACTTTTTTATGTGGTACTTTACGCTCCCATAAAAAAATGCTCCCACAAATATGTGGGTGTTATCAAATGTTTCAGTTTTTACCACACAGTCTCTTTGGCAGTCAAATAATTTTTGACTGAGTAGGTTATCTTACGTTTTCTAGCTTATAGATTTACTGTAATCTGATTGTGGGCAGTATCATTCATTATTGCCAATATCTGCATTTTATTAAATTTCAAAATAAAAGATCCTTAAATATCTTTTTTAAAATATTTTCTACTGTCTATAGAAGGTTTGGCAATATATTCTCACCATTGTTTCCATGATTAAAACGCTAGCCCCAATTTCTCAATACCAATTCCTGCCTGGCTTATGGGATGAAATGAAAGACGCATCCGATATAATTCGCTCTTCTCCTCAGGAGAGTGTAGTGGTTGAGGTTATTATTAGCGGTATGTGACAATGAACAAACACGTGTCGCTCCTCTGGAGCTCACCTAACAGCTTGTTATTTATTCTATTTACATCTGGCTCATCTGGAGTCAAAACAAGAACTGACACTAATCGATTTTGAGCCCTATTTCCTCTCAGTTCTTGGTAGAAATAAGTACTTAAAAAGAACTTGGGTGTCTTACACAATCGGTATTTTAATCTGCAACATCAGGGCCATGCTCATCGCTTGTTGCTTGGCTCTTTTCGCAGTTTCACCTTCAAAATGTTCATCCACGGTTTGACGAAACAAATCTGTCCAACGCTCGAAATGAGCTGGATTCATCGTTTTTCGTTCATGTACATGCCGATGAACAGCCATCATACCGCCGCTGTAGCCACCCGAAAAGAATAAGGCATTGTCCCAAAAGGCATACATGAGCGGTAAATGTTTTTCCCAGTCAATGGCCATTTCAGTAGCAAAAAAGTCGCCAATCAAATCGTCTGATTTAGCTTTAGTATAAAATGCATTGATGAGAACTTCAATGTCTGTTCGGTTCGTGATGTCGGAGCGCATGTGAGGTAGAGTAGGAGTGAACAGCAATATTACAAAAAGAAAAGCCGGACTTTCGCCCGGCTTTCTAAAAATCCTGGAATCAATTTTTAAGGAAACCGAACCCCCCGATAGCTACCCACATTCACAGGTGGAATGGTGCTGCCAAACTTTTTGTTGATGCCCGAAATAAACTCGTTCGCAGCAGCTGCATTGCCTCTTGGCGTAAGGTGTACCCCATCGAGCGAAAATATGCCGCCTGAAATGAAGGATGCATTGGAACCAATTCCATCAAATACCAAACCTGCATTGGCCCGGGCCAGGTATGCATTGGCATCAATCATAACAAGTTTGTTTGGGTGCCTATCCACCGCACTTTGAATAACCTGGTTGTAAGCTGCAGTGGCTGCTCTTGCCTGAGCCGTTTCAGCAGCATTGAGCACAAACACATCGGGAATTGGATTGGCGGGATCGAGCCCAAAAGGTTTGGTTGAATCTATGCCCGACACTTCAGGCCGCATTAGGTCGTCAACTGTTAATGGAATGGGAATCAGGCTGCCATAAGATTTTAACAGCTGGGTAAACAATGCCCTCCAGGCCTTGGCTGTAGGTTTGCCTACATCGCCTGCGTACGGTGCAAAAGTGAGGGTGAAAAACACATTGCCATCCCAGGTTTTAGTCATTGGATTGAGGGTAGCAATGGCCGAAACCGGAGAGGGTCGCACATTTGAAGAGTCTAGTAAAGGCAAAGGTGGAGTGGCAAATAACCTTGGCACAATTACTTCACTCAACATAGAATCGAGATGATATTCCAGAAAAACAGGGGCGCGAGCAGCAGATAATCCTACTTTCAATGCTGGTCCAACTGAGGTAAAATATGGAATAGAGGTGACATCCGGAATATTCGCCACTGCTCCTTTTGGCGAGTTGGCAGAGTTAAGCAAATCATCAATCATCCTGTTGTAATTGTTTGCAAACACTCCTAGTGGAGTTAATTTACCTAAATCAGGGTAACCACCAGCAGTTGAAAAACCAAGTACATCATTGTTGCCTAACCAGCATGTGAAAAAGGTCGGATTGGTTTCAATTACTCTAATGGCATAAGGTTTACCATCCAAGTAATCCGCAGGGCTCAACAAACGACTATAGTATGGATTTTTATTCCTAGGTGTATAAATGTGTTCTACACGTATTCCAGGTACACCAAAGTTATTATTTGGGCCAACAAATGGCTGCAACAAAATTGAATCAGGATTAAAAATTGAATCATAAGCCAATGCTGATTTTTCTTTTATTGCTTCTGGACTTCCGGGCTCATCCACAATAATGGGCGAACCTGTGGCCGTGAAACCAATCAATTTTTTGTAGCCAAGTCCTTTGGCCTGATTTAACTCGTAGAGAGGGGCATAAAATTCTCCACCACCAGCAAGTTTGAATTGTCCGGCTAAAATTACTGGCCAGGCTACTTTTTGTCCTTCCAGGTAAAGTCCTCCATCGGAATAACCGGCCGAGAGTGAATTGCCTATGGCTATATAGTTTGTGATATTGATACCACCACCTGTTCCTGTTCCTGGTTCAGGGATATCAATTTTGGGTTCGCAGGCAGTAAAAAACAAAGCTGCCCACAAAAGGTAAAATGCGATTTGTATTTTTTTCATGGCTTTATCTGTTAAAAGTTGAATGAAACAGAAATTCCCGGAATAAGAACCCTGAGCTTGTAGGTGCCTGGCAACACATCGGTGGTTGTTTGCTTTTCAGCCACGATTTCTTCGGTTTGATCCCGCTCCCTTCCTTCAATGAAAAGAAACGAAGCGTCGATGTTCACCCGCTCGCCGATTTTGTAACCAATGCCTGCTGTAATTCCAATACGATCGGCATCGGGGGTTTCGGGTGTCATGTAGCCCAATTCAACCGGTGTTTTATCGTAGTACAAACCTCCACGCAAAGCCAAATTGCTGGTAGCCATGTACTCTGCTCCAATTCTGACCGTGGGTGCATCTACATAATTACGCTTCGAAGTGCTTTTGTTCGATCCATTCACCTTGTCTTTGTATTCAAATTCAAGTTGTTTATAAGCGCTCCAGAATGAATAGTTCACATCGAAAGCAAGCAAAAATTTATCGTTCAATTTGTAGCCTAAACCAATGGAGGCCACAGCTGGCAGCGGAAGTGTGGCATCGAAAGTTGTGGTGCCGCCCTGCGGGAAAGTGCCATTTGCCTGCAGAAATCCGGGGATATTTCTGAAAGTGGCATCGCCACCTGAAACTTTCATATTCACCAAACTACGGTAGCTTGCTCCAATGCTTAGTTTTTCAGTTGGCTGAATGTGCACACCTGCGTTAAAACCCATTCCGCTGGCAGAACCTTTCAACTGTGCACTCGCATAACCGTTTGCTGTATTGATTGCACCAATTCCCCGATTCAAATCAACACTTCCTAGTGCATAGACAAACCCGACTCCAATGCCGATCATGTCGTTGATTTTGTAGCTAACAGTGGGCTGAATGAAAATGGCCTGCAAACTAAGCGACTGAAGCAGCGAATAGCCCTTCCAATCATCGGCCCATTTCACAGAACTGCCATAAGGTGTGTAAACGCCCAAGCCATACTTCAATTTCGACTCTTTTTTGCCAAAGCTGGCATAGAGCATAAAAGGTGTTCCAATCGGGCTTTCTGTGTTGGCAGTGTATACACTTGGGCTTGGAGCCAGATAAGCAACCCTGGACCGGATGAAACTTGCACCCATCATCACATTGTTGACTTTGGTAAAAGAGAGCCCCCCTGGGTTGAAAAAAATGGAAGACGCATCGAGCGCCAGGCTTGTGCCACAATGGCCCATGCCAATTTGCCGCTGGCCCTGCAAAGCAACCTGATAGCCACCTGCCATAGCAGAATAGCTGCTCAAAGCTGCCGCCAGCATGAGTAATGGTTTTTTCATTTTTAGAAATTAATAGGTGTAAAGACGGGGCGAAAGTGGGGTTATTTATCAAAAATAAAAATGCATTTTATCAATGGTTTTTAAAGAACTACTGGTTAAATCGTATTAAAGATGTTTTCATTTGTGTGTGATTTGTTATTCATTTGATTTTTGGAATTCCAATTGTTGTATGAATGCCCGGAATTGCTCTATTTTCGAACTACGCCAAATCATAAAATGCAGGAACAAATGCTAACAAACCAAACTAGTAAACGAACAATCAAGCAAGTTGCCATCTTAGGTTCCGGAGTAATGGGAAGCCGGATTGCCTGCCATTTTGCCAATGCTGGTTTTCGGGTTTTGCTGCTGGATATAACTGCCAAAGAACCGGCGACCAGAAACCAGATTGTAAACGAAGCCCTCAAAAATGCCATTGCCTCCAATCCTGCTCCGCTGTTTCTGAAAACAGATGCAAGCCTAATCGAAACCGGAAATTTTGACGACGATTTACCTAAAATAGCTTCTTGCGATTGGATCATGGAAGTGGTGGTCGAAAACCTGGAAATCAAACAGCAGCTTTTTGAGCGGGTTGAACAATACAGAAAACCAGGTACGCTCATCACTTCAAACACATCTGGAATTCCAATTTCATGGATGGCCAAAGGCAGATCTGAAGATTTTCAAGCCAATTTTTGTGGCACGCACTTTTTCAATCCACCACGTTATTTGCCTTTGCTCGAAATTATCCCCACTGCAAAAACGCAAGCTTCAGTAGTAGACTTTCTGCTGCATTTCGGTGATTTGTATTTGGGCAAAACTTCCGTGTTGTGCAAAGATACCCCAGGCTTTATTGCCAACAGGATTGGGGTTTATGCCATCATGGACGTGCTGAGGTTGATGAAAAAATACAATCTCAGCATTGAAGAAATTGACTACCTCACTGGCCCGATTATAGGACATCCTAAGTCAGCCACATTCAGAACAGCTGATGTGGTAGGCCTCGACACGTTGGTTAAAGTAGCCAAAGGATTTTCCATGGCTTTGCCCAATGATGAAGAAAAGGCAGTGTTTGAAGTGCCTGATTATCTGGATAAAATGCTTGTAAATAAATGGCTGGGTGACAAAACAGGTCAAGGGTTTTTCAAGAAAATAAAAGGGGCAGGAGGGGAGCGTGAAATTTTGGCAATAAATCCCGAAACCCTCGAATATCAACCATCGAAAAGGGTGAAAATGGCAGCGTTGGAACAGATTAAATCCAATGACTCCTTGGCCCTAAGGTTGAAAAATATGCTTGCGCTCGACGGGAAAGAAGGTCAGTTTTACAGGGAAATGTTCGCCAATTTGTTTGCCTATTGCAGCAACCGGATTCCTGAAATTTCAGACGAGATTTCCAAAATAGATGATGCACTGAAAGCTGGCTTTGGCTGGGAAATGGGTCCATTCGAGATGTGGGATTTGTTAGGCCTGTCTAAAGGTTTGCAATGGATGCAGGAGTCAGGGAGAAGTGCAGCTACCTGGGTACTTCAGTTAGTCGAAAGCCAGGAAAGACCTGCATTTTACAAGCTTGAAAACGGTAAGCAGCTGGAATGGAGCATCACTTCAAGCGAATATGTTAAAATAACTGGTAAAGAGGCTTTTATCATTCTGAATAATCTGAGAAAAACCAATAAACTTTGGGGAAATGATGGTGCCACGTTGTTCGATTTAGGCGATGGCATTTTAAACCTAGAGTTTCATTCTAAAATGAATACGATGGGTTCGGAAGTGGTGCAAGGCTTGCAGCATGCAGTGGCAGAAGCAGAGAAAAATTTCAGAGGATTGGTCATTGGAAATCAGGGAGCCAATTTTTCGGCCGGTGCCAATTTGGCTTTGGTGTTCATGTACGCCATTGAGCAGGAATACGATGAAATTGACATGATGATTCGTCAGTTTCAGCAAACCATCATGCGGGTGCGTCACTCGTCAATTCCTGTAGTGGTAGCACCGCATGGACTTACGTTAGGCGGTGGGTGCGAGCTCACTTTGCATGCCGATCGGGTGCAAGCCTCGGCCGAAACGTATATTGGTTTGGTGGAAGTAGGCGTAGGCTTGATTCCCGGTGGTGGCGGTACCAAAGAAATGACCTTGCGCCTGTCCGATAGTTTTGAAAAAGGAGACTCTGAACTCAACAACCTGCAGGAAATGTATTTAACCATGGCTACTGGAAAAGTGGCCACTTCGGCCAAAGAAGCATTTGGAATGAAAATATTCCGCAGGGGCGATCAGGTGTCGATGAACAAGAACAGACAAATAAGAGATGCCAAAGCCTTGGCACTCGATCTGGCTGAAGCTGGCTATGTGCAGCCCATTGAGCGCAAAGATATTAAAGTGCTGGGCAGAACAGGCTTAGGTTTTATAAAAGCTGGAACGTATGGCATGTTGGCAGGTGGCTACATATCAGAACATGATTTAAAAGTAGCCGAAAAATTAGCATGGGTGATGTGTGGAGGTGATTTGTCGGCACCCACATTGGTTTCTGAGCAATATTTGCTGGACATGGAGCGAGAAGCCTTTTTGTCGTTGCTGGGTGAAAAGAAAACTCTGGAACGCATTCAAAGCATCATTGCCAAAGGCAAACCGTTGAGGAATTAAGCGAAGTTGGAATCTGATTTTATTTCTTTTTCCTGGCTAATATGCAATCGGTTTTCCTTTGCCCTGCATAGTTGATCCTTTGAATCGGTAAGGAATAATTCCCTGAACACCTTGAATTTCTAACTTTTTGTTGACTGGTATTTCTTTGTTAATAAGTACCTAACTTTTGCCTGTTCGTAGGTTTTTCCTCTTTTTTCCTGTTCGTTTTCGTACTCGGAACTCACAATAAAATCCAGTACCTCAGTTCCGGTAAGGCTGGGAAATACTCCGCATATAGCAGGCTCTCCATTCACCAAATGAGCAACAGGAGCCTGTCGAAAAATTCGTTTGCACCGCAACAACCTCAAACCCCGTCAGTCGCCCAAATTATCCTACTTTTGCCCCGTGAACATTTTCGACAAGATCAACCGGCAATTTCTAAACCCCGAACTGCAATTCCAGGCATCGAGAAGCAGCGGACCGGGCGGGCAGAATGTGAACAAGGTAAACACACGGATGGTTTTGATTTTTCATGTGTTCGATTCTGCCATACTTTCCGACATTCAAAAAGAACTCCTGAAAACCAAACTGGCTAACAAAATTGACAGCGAAGGGAAAATTCAAATACAAGCCCAGGAAAAGCGCACCCAAACGCAGAACAAAGAAGTGGCCATCAAAAAGTTTTATGCCATGCTTGCCAAAGCATTCATCAAAATAGCACCCAGGCTGGCCACTAAACCTGGCAAAGCAGCCATTGAAAAGCGCCTCACCGGAAAGCGAAAACAAGCAGAACGGAAAAATGCCCGATCAGGTAATTATGACGATTGAAAGAGGGCTTTTATGCTTTGGGTTTTCAGACATCAGCTTTCAAAATCGGGCATCAACTCATTGATGTTTTTTGCCAGACTTCCCGTGTCAACGCATACACATAGTTCAACTTAGGTTGTTCACCATAATAGGTGATCAATTCCTCAGCTACCTGAGTGGCACCTAACCTGGTTATCGCAATTTGGGAGCGGACATTCACGGCCCCGATATGAAAATACACCTTCGACACGTATTGAAATATGTAGTTCAGCATCAGGGCTTTCACGGCGAGATTGATGCCTTTGCCCCAGTAGGCCCTGCCATAAAAAGTGTAGCCAATCATGATGCAATCTTCTTCAGGTTTATAATCATAAAATCGGGTGCTTCCCAGGGCTTTTCCCGTTGTTTTATCTATGATTTTAAAAGCACCCTGGCTTTGCATGGCCCCTTCGAAAAATACTTCAAATACTGCCCTTTTCCAGCGGTCTTTGTTGGGGTGCTGCTCCCACACTTCTGGTTCCGATGCCAGCTCATACAGGGCATCAAAGTCGTCTGCCTGCAGAGGAAGGAGTTTTATTTCATGGTTTTCAAGTATGGATTGAATGCTGAACAACATGGCAGAATAATTTTTGGGATTTTTGAGGAGCCATCAACTCAGTACTTGTGATTTGCCCTTCTTGCTCAAAATCAATAACAGCAAAAAGCAGATCAAGCCATTGATAATCAAAATTTCAAAGCCCATTTGGTAGCCATTGAACCATTGTTCCGAATTGGTTTGCAACAAAAACGTGAGGGTAGGACTCAGCAAACAGAAAAGTGGCACATACTTGTCGTTGGTTTTTCGCTTGGTGAGTATGCTAAAGCCAAACAGACCCAGCAAAGGGCCGTAGGTGTAGCCAGCCAGTTTAAAAATGAGGAAAATCAGACTATCGCTGTGAAAATGGTCAATGATGAGCACAATCACCAGCAGCACGACAGTGAACGTGATGTGTACCACCCATTTTTGCTTTTGCCGGGTAGATTCGCTCTTCTTGTCGAAGTGGAGAAAATCAAAGCAAAAACTGGTGGTCAAGGCCGTGAGTGCCGAGTCGGTACTGGCGTAGGTGGCAGCCACAATGCCCAGAAAGAACAACAGCGTGGCCACAGGCGCAAAGTGGTTTAAAGCCAGCAAAGGAAAAACAGCGTCGGGCTTGCCGGGCAATTCAATGTTGTTTTGGGCGGCAAACAAGTACAGCAACACACCCAAACACAAAAACAACACATTGATCACCAGCAAAATCAAACTGAATGAAATCACATTCTTTTGTGCCTCGCCCAGATTTTTGCAAGTGAGGTTTTTTTGCATCATATCCTGGTCAAGACCGGTCATGGCTATGGCTATAAATGCGCCGGAGAGAAACTGCTTGAAGAAATTATTTTTCGAGTTCCAGTCCCAGGTAAACACATTGGAATAGTCCGATTGGGCTATGGCCTGTATGGATCCGCTTTCAAATTTCATTTCACCAACAAGATAGAACACAGACCAAATGAGGGCCGACACCAGCATCAAGGTTTGCAGTGTGTCGGTCCAGATAATGGTTTTGATGCCCCCCTGATAAGTATAGAGCCAAATGAGCAACAAAGCCAGCAGCACAGTGAGCGGAAAGGGCACCTGAAAATGGTCGAAAATGGCGTACTGCAAGGTGTTGATGACCAGGAAAAACCGGGCCGCCGAGCCAATAGATCTGGAAATTAAAAACAGCACAGCGCCAGATTTATAAGCCCATGGACCAATCCGGGTTTCGAGGTAAGAATAAATGGAAACCAGGTTCAGGCGGTAATAAACCGGCATAAGCACAAAAGCAATCACAGCATAGCCGGCCAGGTAGCCAAATACCAATTGCAGGTAAGCAAATCCATTGGCTTTCACCTGTCCGGGCACAGAAATGAAGGTAACGCCTGAAAGCGAGGTGCCAATCATGCCAAAGGCCACCAGATACCAGGCCGAATTGCGGTTCGCCACAAAGAAACCTTCAGAGTTGGTGTTTTTGCCTGTGATGTAAGCCACAACCACCAACACAGTAAAGTAGGCGAGGAGGGTAAACAGTAAAGTTGCAGGAGTCACAGATTTGATTTTATTTTGCGGTGCAAAGAATAAACATAAAAATGAAAACTTGGGAAGAACTGCTGGGAACCCAACCCGAATCAGACGTAGCCTTAGCCACGGAAGAATCTCCTTCATTTAAACTGGTGGTGTACAACGATGACTTTAATACCTTCGAACATGTCATCAACACCTTAGTAGATGTCTGCGCTCATTCCAACGAACAGGCGGAACAATGCACGCTCATCGTGCACTACAAAGGCAAATGTGTGGTGAAGTCGGGTAATGAAAAAAACATGATTAAAATGCGCAACCAGATTTGCGATCGGGGCATCTGGGCCGAAGTACTGGGTGATTGATGGCTGTTGCTTCAATCTTTACTATTGATTTTTAGTTTCCACCAACTTTTGGTTGCAAATCAGGTTTATCCTTCATGTCGCAAGCACTCTCTTCTGCCATATTTCAATTTCTGGAAAAATTGCGGGTCAACAACAACCGACCTTGGTTCGACGAAAACAAGGGTGAATATTTGGCTGTTCAGCAGGAATTTAAAAGTTTCATAGCTAGTTTACTTCCAACTGCTGAGCAGTTTTATCCTGGTGCTGGCCTGCTCAAACCTGAAAATTGCATCTACCGCATTTACCGGGATGTTCGTTTTTCAAAGAATAAACTGCCATATAAAGTCAACATTTCTGCTTCTATAGGCAGCCAGGGGCGCAAGTCTGGCTTCGATTCCATTTATCTGCATATCGAAAACAATGCGTCTTTTTTAGCTGCAGGTGCCTACGAATTACAACCGGAGCAACTGGCCGCTATTCGTCAGGAAATTGACTACAACAGCCAGGCTTTGAAGTCAGTCATTTCCGACCCTGAATTTGTTTCGTATTTCGGGCAAATAGAAGGCAACAAGCTGAAAACCTCACCCAAGGGTTTCGACAAAGAACATCCAGATATTGAACTGCTCAGATTTACTCAAATGTACATCATGCATCCGTTTTCCAACAATGAGATTTTGAGTGCAGACTTTGCCGATAAAGTGCTGGATGGCATTTCCAGGACAAAACCATTAACCGGTTTCCTCCTCGAAGCAACCGCTCAACACAGCTAAACCTTCCTTTCTGTAATTATGGGGCTACCACAAATGCATTAGTATTAATTTGTAAGCTCAATTCAACATACATTGAACCTGTTTACCAATTTTAGTGAGGGAATATCTGCCATCAGAAGTAATTTTCTGCGGGCATTTCTTACTGCATTCATCATCACCATCGGCATCACGGCTTTGGTGGGAATACTTACTGCCATAGATGGAATTAAAGCCACCGTAAATTCTGGTTTGGTAGATTTGGGTGCAGGCATGTTCGACATTCAGCAAAAGGGTAGTAAAGAGCGTTCACGCCGATTTGGACTTGTGAACAAAAGTTATCCTGAAATCACGTACCGGGAAGGACTTCGGTTCAAGCGTTTGTTTGAGTCAGAAGCCAGGACATCAGTCTATTCCAGGGTTTCTTTCAACACCCAGGTTAAAAACGGACAACTTAAAACCAACCCCAACATTAGCCTGTTTGGTGTAGACGAAAATACGTTGTTTGTGAAAGGCTTTGCCCTAGAGAAAGGCCGAAATTTTACCCCAATTGAAATTGAAAAAGGCTCAGGTGTGGCCGTTATTGGCTTTGAGGTGGCCTCGTTGCTTTTTCCCACAGAAGATCCGCTCAATAAATTCATCATGGCCTATGGCAACAAATTTCAGGTCGTTGGGATATTGAAAGAAACAGGTTCATTTTTTGGCGGGCAAGGTGCCGACCGTGTACTTTCGGTGCCCTTAGCAAAAGCGGAAGTATTGGCGGCGGGCAAAAATGTAACTTACGATATCACGGTGTTGGTGGAAGATCCAACCAGGCTGGGCGAGACCATGGCACTGGCCAGAGGCATGATGCGCAGGGTGAGAAAAGACCAACCCCTCAACGACGACTCCTTTGAAATTAACAAAAGTGAAACCTTGTCCAGCTCCCTCGATCAGGTAACAAGTTCGCTTCAGGTTGGCGGTTTTGGTATAGGTATCATTACACTTTTAGGTGCAGCCATTGGCCTGATGAATATCATGCTCGTTTCTGTCACCGAACGCACCCATGAAATTGGCCTTAGAAAAGCAGTAGGGGCCACACCTGGAAATATTTTGCAACAATTTCTGCTCGAAGCTGTCCTTATCTGTTTGTTGGGCGGTTCACTTGGTATTGTTATTGGTATCATTTTAGGCAACGTGGTGGGCGATTACATAGGAGCTTCAGCATTTATCATTCCCTGGGTTTGGATCAGTGTAGGTTATGCATTTTGTGTGGGAGTAGGCGTTGCCTCTGGTTTATACCCAGCAGTGAAAGCCTCGAAGTTGGACCCCATAGATGCCTTGCAGTTCGAATAAGAGGCGTAGTTCCACCAATTCACTAACTTGCCGTCCTTTTTACATCCCTTGTTATTAGAAACAGCTCAATTTAAAACCACTTGCACGCTTACTTTTTTCACATGAAGAATTTCATTTTGAAAGCCTTACGTAATTTTTCTTTCCTGCTGGCCATCTACTTATTTAGCTGTTATGCGCCTGCAAACACCAATGATAATGAAAAGCTGGCACTCAGCACCATGGTGGCCATGCTCAAAAACCAGCACTATTTGTTGAAGGAGTACAATGATCAGTTCTCCAGGGAAGTGTTTGATCAATATTTGAAAAACCTGGATGTGAACAAACGATTCCTGCTTCAATCTGATGTAGACCAACTCAAGAAATTTGAAAATCAGATTGACAATGAAATTGAGGCTGGAACTTTCAATTTTTTCGACAATTCCATGTCTATCTTTAACAAACGAATACAAGACATTGAAAGCTGGTATCCGCAAATGCTCGAAAAACCTTTTGATTTTTCAAAAAATGAACAGTTTGAATATGATGCCAAAAAGAAAAAGTATCCCGAAAATTTAGCAGCCCAAAAGACCGAGTGGCAGCGTTACTTCAAATACCAGGTGCTCACCAACATGGTGATCGAAATGGATATTCAGGAAAAATCAGCTGAAAAAAAGGACACCATCATAAAAGTGCTTACTGTGGCAGAAATGGAAGCAAAAGCCAGGGAAAAAGTGCTGAAGAATCATAAAGATTGGTTTAAAAGACTCAACCAAACGGACAGGGCTGACAGGATGAGCGAATACCTCAATGCCATTGCCCAGGTGTACGATCCGCATACTGACTTTTATGCACCCAAGGATAAAGAAAATTTTGACATCCAGCTTTCAGGCCAATTGGAAGGAATCGGAGCTACATTGACCCAGAAAGATGGCTATATTAAAGTGGCTGCCATTGTGCCAGGGAGTCCCAGCTACAAGCAAGGTCAATTGAAAGCTGAGGATATGATTTTGAAAGTTGCCCAGGCTGATAACGAAGCAGTAGACGTGGTGGACATGAAGTTGGACCAGGCCATCAAGTTGATTAGAGGCAAAAAAGGAACTTTGGTGAAATTGACCGTGAAAAAACCGGATGGAAGTATTGTCGTCATTCCCATTGTTAGAGATGTAGTGATCATTGAAGATACATACGCCAAGTCGATTATTCTCAAAAAATCAGACCTCAATGAGCGGATTGGATACATTTATCTGCCTACTTTTTATGCTGATTTCACCAACCAGCGTGGTGGCAGAACCTGCTTTGAAGATGTCCGTATTGAAATCGAAAAACTGAAAGAAGAAAAAGTAGACGGCATTGTGCTCGACTTACGCAACAACGGCGGTGGTTCCTTAAGCGATGTGGTGAAAATGGCAGGTCTGTTTATTCCTACTGGCCCCATTGTTCAGGTGAAAGGCAGAGAAGCCACGCCGACACGCTTGAATGACAAAGATAACAGCGTCCAATATGAAGGACCTTTGGTAGTCATGGTGAATACGTTTAGCGCATCAGCCTCCGAAATCCTGGCTGCTGCCATGCAGGACTACAAGCGAGCAGTAATCGTAGGCAGCGAACATACCTATGGCAAAGGAACAGTGCAGCGCATATTTGACCTCGATCAGGCACTTTCAGGCGCCTATGCATCGCTCAAACCTTTTGGCAGTGTGAAACTCACCACCCAAAAATTCTACAGAATCAACGGTGGAGCTACACAACTTAAAGGTGTGGTGCCAGACATTGTGTTGCCTGATATGTATAAATATGTGAAAATAGGAGAGAAGGAGTTGGAGAAAGTGATGCCTTGGGATCAAATTTCGCCAGCATTTTACAAAGAATATAATCGTCCTTCGGCCAGTATGGACAAATTGAAAGACCTGAGTCAAAAGCGTCAAAAGACCAACACCACGTTTACCCAGATTGAGGCGGCGGCTTTGCGGTTAAAAACCAGGCAAGAGCAGACTAAGTTTACCCTCAACCTGGACAAGTACAGAGAAGAACAAAAGAAAATTCAGGCAGAAGAGCAGGTGTTTAAAGACGCTGCAAAAAAGGAGTTTGACACAGAAGTGTTCACTTTAAAAGCGGACTTAGACCAAGATGCAGATGAAGCGAAAAAGGAACGCAGAAAAGCCTTTCAAGACAATCTGAAAAAGGATATTTATCTAAGTGAAGTGCTTCAGATATTACATGACCTTTCAACTCAAAAATAACCAAGGACTTAATTTTTAAACCTTTTGGGTTACTTTTGTTGAAACTTTCAGTATACAAGTTCAACTGCTTCACCTAAAATCGAAATATGGAAGATTCAGTCATTGTTGTTCAAATCAAAAAAGGAAATCAAAAGGCCTTGGAGTTTCTCTATAAGAAACACTACAGGATGATGGTAAAAATGATCATGAAAAACAGTGGAACTGAAGACGAAGCGAAAGATGTTTTTCAAGACGCCCTAATCGTATTTTGGGAAAAAGTTGTGAATGACAGACTCGTGCTGACCTCAAAAATAAGCACATATCTGTACAGCGTTTGCCAAAATTTATGGAGAAAAGAATTGGATAGGAAGGCAAGGTTATCAATGGAATTTGTTGATCGACCCGACACAACCGATCCTGACCGGGCTGAAAGAATCGCCATCATCAACCAATGTATCAATGGATTAGGTGATACCTGCAGAAAGATTTTGCAGTACTATTATTTCGACAAGCTTTCTATGAATGACATTGCCGAAAAAATGGGCTTTGCAAATTCAGATACTGCCAAAACAAAAAAATACAAGTGCAAGCAGGAGCTTGACACCAAAGTTAAATCCCTTTATTCAGCAACAGATTTTCTCGATTAACCTATGCTTAACCAAAACTTACATAAGGAAATTGAGGCCTACATCAATCATGATTTGTCGAAGGCAGAACGCCATGCTTTTGAGCAAAAGATTACGCAGGACCCATTACTTCGAACCGAAGTAGAGTTACAATCGGCCATTATTTCTACCATCCAGACCAATGGCCGTCTGGCGCTAAAACAAACGCTCGAAGTTACAAATGTTTCATTGCTGTCCACAGCAGTGAACGAAGCCATCAAATACGGTGTAGCGGCCTTGGCTACAGGTGCTTTTGTAGTAGGTACTTACTTTGCCCTTCAGTCGCTGCCGACCGACATTTCGACTGAGGCACCTGTTGAACAAGCAGTGCCAACGGTCACATTGCAAGAAGAGAAACCAGCTGAACCAGCGAAAGTGTCTTCAAATGCTTCTTCAACCCGCAACTTGAATGTATCTGCAAATGCAGAAGCTAAGCAAAGTGCGAACAGAAAGTCAAAGGTAAAAAGCCAGAAAGTTCAAACTCCGGTTGTTGGTGTAACGGTTATCGAAAAACCGGAATCTGCTGTTTCTGTAAATGTTGAAGACCAAACTATCGATGCTGACATGGCATTACCGGCAGCAGCTGGTGTCAACAAAATACCAGGTGGATCCATTGGTTTTAATGAAAAAACTTTTGGACCAAAATCAAGCCCGAAAGTAGAAATTTTGGCAGGCGACAAACTCACCCACAAGTATACTTATCACAACAGTAAACTGATTCTGATTGGTGACTTTGCGGACAAAATTTATGAATTAATTGAGCTCAAGGTAGACGGCGGTAAAATGTTGTTCATCTACTACAACACGAAGTTTTATCCGATAGAAGATGGAACGGTTGAGCCAGTAACTATGAAAGAAATTGAAGACCAGATTCTGCTGCAGGAACTTGTGAACCTGCGGAAGAAAAACGTGGAATAGAAATTTTTCAACCTGATTGTTTAAATAAGCTGACCGGTCATACTTAGATAGTTTGACCGGTTTTTTTTATAGCTTTTCTGTGTCCAGCACTATGGTTATGGGGCCATCGTTCACTAATTCCACTTGCATCATAGCGCCAAAAATTCCTGTGGCAATTGGCTTTGATATTTCAATGTTGAGTTTTGCAACAAATTGCTCATACATGGGTAAAGCAATGGATGGATGAGCTGCGTTGATATAGGAAGGCCGATTCCCCTTTTTGCAATCAGCGTACAGCGTGAACTGACTGACCACAAGAATTTCACCGCTTATGTCTTGCACTGAATGATTCATTTTGCCTGCTGAATCACTGAAAATTCTAAGTTGGCAGATTTTCTTCACCAATTTGTCGATGTCAGCCGATGTATCAGTTTGGCAGATACCCAGAAAGACTAACAAACCTTGCTTTATCTGGCCTGTAATTTGATTTTCAACAGTCACTTTGGCTTGACTTACCCTTTGTAGCAATGCAATCATTCTATTTTCAAAAGGTCAAAAATAAAAAACCCGGCCTCAAAAAGACCGGGCTTTTTAGAAAAATAAACCCTAAACAAAATATTGTGAAGAAGGACGGGATGAAATCATCTTTCCTTTTCTATACCTTAAAGACAAATATAGGTCAAAAGGTTTAATTTTAAAACCAAAATGATAAAAAAAGTACAAAAAAAAACTTGAAAAATCTTGCTTCAAACTCCTGGTAGCTTGGTGAAAGTGGTTTTGAAGGATTCTATGCCGCCAAGTCTTCTTTTGAAGTTTGCAACCCCCTGATTGATGAGTCCATTTTTTGAGGCTGTTCCCAAGTCAAGCATGGTGAATTGATGTTGGATGCAGAAATTGTACATGCATTCATGTAGCATAACTACAGGGCTTAACCTTCTGAATTCTAGCCTGTCTGCCGTGTAGAACGTATAGCAAATGTGGACTGAAATGGATACCGTTACTGCAACAGCAGCTAATTTCTCGTCCGACCAGACTCCGAAAACCTGATATGATTCGGGTAGCCTTTCAAACATAGTCATAAATTCTTCTTTGCATAAACTCAATGGAAAGCCCTTTCGGAAACGGCTTTCCAGTATGAGATTGTAGACTTCGTTCAAATCTGGATTTTGCCAAATGCTTGCTCTAAATCCTGCTTTATGCGATTGCCGGAGCTTCCAGCGTTCGCCTGGGTGAATTTTATGAATGAAAAGTAAATCGTCGACAGGTAAGTGAAAATTAAGATCGTTCCAGAGTTTTTTGAAGCCATTTTGCACAAAAGCCTCTGTGAGTTTTTTACTTTTTATTGGTTCGTAACAATTTGGATAGGAGGTTATTATGATTTCCTTCAAACCTAGATCTATAGCTTTTAATGTAATGCTTTCAATAAACGAATTCAGTTCGGCTTCTGATAGGTCGTCTGTAAATTCAATAGAACCAAATGGAGCTTTAAATGGGCTGAATCCAATTTGATTTTGAACGAACAAATGGAAGAGTGCTTGAATTTTTGAACTGTCACTGCTGTTGGCTTGCTGGAAAAAATGTCGCTCTCCAGTAATTTGATGCTGGAGAAAAATTTCAGAATTAAATAAATAGGTATTTTTCAATCAGTTATTTTATTTCCTGACACAGTTCGATAAGGGTGCCATGGCTTTCTTTTGGATGTACAAAACATACCCACTTATTATCTGCACCTCGCTTTGGTTTATCGTTGAGCAAGGTAAACCCTGCTTCTTGCAATTGTCTCATACTTAGTTCAATATCTGAAACATCGAAGGCAATGTGGTGAATGCCTTCCCCTTTTTTTTGAAGAAACTTTGCTATTGGGCTGTCTTGGTTTGTGGCTTCCAATAGTTCTATTTTGTTTGGCCCAGTTTGAAAAAAACTTGTGTTAACGCCTTCACTTTCAACAGATTCTCGTTTGTATGGCATTGTTCCCAAAAGTGCCTCAAAGGTTTTTTCTGCAACAGCCAACTCGTTTACTGCAATGCCAATGTGCTCAACTTTATTCATCATGTCCGTTGCGTTTCGGTTATGTTTGCCTCTTAATTCGCCACGAAAATAGGAATTTACCCGAATGATTGATTTTGAGTCGTTTTCACTGGACAATGGATTGCAGGTAATTTTTCACCAGGATACCACTTCACCCATGGCTGTACTCAATCTGATGTACAATGTGGGTTCGAGAGATGAACACCCGGAAAAAACCGGTTTTGCACATTTGTTTGAACACCTCATGTTTGGGGGTTCTAAAAATATTCCTGTTTTCGACGAGCCGTTGCAGCGGGTTGGTGGTGAAAACAATGCGTTTACAAACACCGATATTACCAATTACTATGTTTCCCTCCCCGCTGATAATTTGGCAACGGCATGTTGGCTTGAAAGTGATAGGATGCTTGAGTTGAACTTTAGTCCTAAATCACTGGAAGTGCAACAAAACGTGGTGATCGAAGAATTTAACCAACGCTATCTGAACCAGCCATATGGAACAGCCATGCACGAATTGCGGAAACTGGCTTACCAACAGCATCCATACCAGTGGCCAACCATTGGGTCTACACCGCAGCACGTGGCCGATGCCACCTTGGAAGAGGTAAAGTCATTCTTTTATAAATATTACCGACCAAATAATGCCATTTTGGTGATTGGCGGCAATTTGGAGCTTTCCCAAGCTAAAGATATGGTTTTCAGGTGGTTTGCTGATATTCCAAAAGGAAATACGCCACAAAGGAGTTTGCCGGTTGAGCCTCGTCAAATTGCGGCTCGATTTGCCGAAACAAAAAATAATGTGCCGCTGGATGTCATATACAAAGCCTACCACATGCCGGGAAGATTCGAGTCCGACTTTTATGCGGCAGATTTAATGAGTGATATTTTGGGAAGAGGAAAATCGTCGAGGTTACATGAAATTCTTGTTGATGAGCTGAAAATTTTTCAATCTGTTCAGGCCTATCCAACGGGTAGTTTTGATCCTGGTTTGTTTTTGGTAGAAGGTAAAGTAAATCAAGGAATACAGGTTGAAGAAGCCGAAAAAAGGCTTAATGATGTCATTGGTTCATTTGTAGAGAATTTGCCAGGTGAAAGAGAGTTAACAAAAGTGAAAAATCAGGCTGAATCCACCTTGCTTTTTGGTGAAGTTGAATTGTTGAACAGGGCTATAAATCTGGCTTTTTTCACGTTGGGCGGCAGTACGCAGGCAGCAAATGAAGAATCAGAAAAAATTCAGCAGGTTTCTGTATCCGATCTGCAACGGGTAGCGCACAACGTGCTCCGACCTGAGAATTGCTCTACTTTATACTTTCGAAAAAACTAACCAATGATGAGCAAATTCAGGATTGGTTTTGGGTATGATGTTCACCAATTGGCAGTTGGCTTGCCACTTTGGTTAGGAGGAATAGAAATACCTTCAGAAAGAGGTGCAGTTGGCCATTCAGATGCTGATGTTTTATTGCACGCCATTTCTGATGCTTTGCTTGGTTCGCTGGCATTGGGCGATATTGGCATTCATTTCCCAAATACAGATGATCGTATAAAAGGAATTGATAGCAAAATAATTCTTCGAAAAGCAGGTGAATTAGTTAAGGAACAAGGATACGCCATTGGAAACATAGATGCCAGTTTATGCCTTGAAAGGCCAAAAATAGTTCCACATATAGGGGCGATGAAAACTGCCATCGCAGGTGTATTGGGCATTGATACGAATCAAGTGAGTATTAAAGCCACTACCAAAGAAAAACTTGGATTTATAGGAAGAGAAGAAGGAATTGAAGCCTCGGCTGTGGCCTTGGTTTTTAAACTTGAGGCCTAAGCATGGCAATATTTTGGAAATATTTGAGTTGTATGAACCGATGAATAAACTATTGACAATCATTTTGAATTATGTGTTGAAACCTGTAGAAGCCTGGATTTTGTGGGTTTTTTTCATCACCACGTTCACCAGCACTTATGTTTTTGGCCAACAGGTCAGTCATACTTTGTCGGACAAGCAAATAACCTACAGCAAAAAGAAGATTAAGGAGTTAAAGAAAGGTGCCTTACTGGTTCGACTCTTAAATCCCAAAAGCAAAAAGGCAGATAAAACTACAGCGGCTGATAATCTCGACATCATCAAGGCCTTTCGAAAGAAGTTTGATTTTTGCCCGGTTTACTTTTTCTATTCCGAAAGTTCGCCTTCAGTAAAATCTAGAAAATTAGATCAGGTAAATTTCATAAACAACCAAGGCAAACTTGATAAATCCATTCATTTCAATGGAAAGTACTTTCTAACTGCTGAATTTCAGGCAGTTGATATAGATAAACTAAAAAAGAGTAATTTAGATTCGAACCTGATCCAAACTTATAGATATCAAATGAAATATTATTCGCTGGTGGTGATGTCTGAAAAGTTTGAACCTATGCAAATGCCGTTTCCTTACTTTATCAGAAATCCAAAGAACCTGTCGAAAATTAGACGGTTTGAGAAGACGATTGCAAAGCTGAGTAACAAACTTCACCGCTACCACTACATTGCAGTTGCGGAAGATTCGACTGGAAAAACCATCAAGCCTAATCCTTCCAAACTTCCTGTTGTTGGCTGGTTTCCATTCATCCTTTTTGAATCTAAGTACGATATTCAAGAGTTGAATGAATGCGGGTGAAGGTCTTGCTAGTAAATCTCTGGCTCGATGTAGTTGGGAAAAATGGTAACATGAACTTTTTTGACCAACTTTAACATCTCCTGGCGCAAGGTTTCTATGTTGAGGTTATTTTGGGCCGATATACTCACAAAACCCATATTTTTTTGACTAGCAGGACTTACAATTTCCCAATCGGCTAAATCTTGTGCTTCTTCTGAAAGGGCATCTATTTTATTGTAAACCAGTAATGTGGGTTTCTGAGCACAACCTAAACCTTCCAGGGTTTTTTCAACCACTTCAACATGCTCGAAGTACGAGGGATGGCTCACATCCACTACATGTATGAGCACGTCGGCCTCCTTTACTTCGTCAAGGGTCGATTTAAAGCTTTCAATCAGGTGGGTTGGCAGCTTTCGAATAAAGCCAACAGTGTCAGTCAGCAAAAACGGTATTTGCTGCCACACCACTTTCCTTACCGTGGAGTCAACAGTGGCGAACAGTTTATTTTCAGCAAAAACATCTGATTTAGATAGCAAATTCATGATGGTAGACTTGCCTACGTTGGTATAGCCCACCAAAGCTACCCGCACAATTTTCTCTCTGTTTTTTCTTCGGGTAATGCTTTGCTTATCTATTTCTTCAAGCTTTTCTTTCAAAAATGAAATTCTGTCGTTAACTATCCTTCTGTCGGTTTCAAGTTCTTTTTCGCCAGGACCACGCATGCCAACTCCTCCTTTTTGTTTGCTCAGGTGAGTCCACATTCGGGTTAGTCTGGGATAAAGATATTGATATTGAGCAAGTTCTACTTGTGTTTTGGCTTGCTGGGTTTTTGCCCTCATCGAAAAAATTTCCAAAATGAGTAGGCTGCGGTCAAGAACCTTTATTTTCAATTCTTCCTCAATATTTCTGCTTTGGGCAGGAGTGAGATCGTCGTCGAAAACAATCATATCTGGCTCCTGGTCTTTCACAAAGGCCGCTATTTCCTCAAATTTGCCTTTGCCCACATAGGTGCGATGATCTTTTTTTTCCAGCTTTTGGTGAAATGATCTTAAGGTTATAACTCCAGCAGTTTCGCATAAGGACTTGAGTTCTTCCAGGTGTTCAAGTGTTTGAACCGGGTTTTGTTTGCCGTAAGTGAGCGATACTAAAATCGCTTTTTCTGGTTCAGGAGAAGTAGAAAACAGTTTTTTTTCAATCATGATTTTGTAATTCTTGAATTGCCAGCCAGGCCATTAATCCACTGCCAATTTCAAGGGCATCTTCGTCAATATCGAAGGTGGGAGTATGGACAGATGAAACAATGCCTTTGGCTTCATTTCTGGTACCTAGTCGGTAAAAACAACCATCCATTTGCTGCGTGTAATAGGAGAAATCTTCTGCTGCCATCCAAATGTCCAGATCAACCACATTATCTTCACCTACATAGCTTTTAGTAGCCGATTTTAGTCTTTCAGTCAGCTTTGGTTCATTTACCAAAAACGGGTATCCGTGATGAATATCGAATTCTACAGTTCCGCCCATGCTTTCCACGAGACCGGTGGCCAGCTTTTTCATGGCTTCTAAGGCTTTCTTTCGCCAGGGTTCGTCCATGGTTCTGAATGTGCCTTCAATGTACACCTCGTTTGGAATTACGTTGGTTGCGCCATTGGCTATCACCTTGCCGAACGAAAGCACAGATGGTATTTTAGGATCAGCCATGCGGCTCACAATTTGTTGCAAAGCCACGATCATGTGCGAAGAAATGAGCACAGGGTCAATGTTGATGTGCGGCATAGCCCCATGGCCTCCTTTTCCTTTCACCGTGATGTATAATTCGTCGGCGCTGGCCATATACAATCCAGGTCGGAAACCAATTTTCCCCACGGGCAATAAAGGCATTACGTGCTGGCCCATAATTTTGGATGGCTTTGGGTTTTCGAGTGCACCCGCTTTGATCATCAACGATGCACCTCCAGGTGTTTTTTCTTCTGCCGGTTGAAAAATGAGTTTAACAGTGCCTTCGAATTTGTGTTTCAATTGTTCTAGAATGGCTGCAGTCCCAAGCAAAGAAGCAGTATGTGCATCGTGTCCACAGGCATGCATCACGCCGGGGTTTGTACTTTTGTAGTCAACTTCATTGGCTTCGAGGATGGGCAGAGCATCCATGTCAGCTCGCAGTGCTATGACTTTTTTCGCTGGGTTATTCCCTTCAATCAATGCCACCCAGCCTGTTTTAGTGGTTGGAGTAATCTCAGAAATTCCCAGTTTTTCTAATTCCTGTTTTACAAAAGCAGCCGTATTGAATTCATGAAACGAAAGCTCAGGATATTGGTGCAAATGCCTTCTATTAGCAATGGTGAAATGTTTGAGTGTTTTTGCTTGCTCTTTTATTTCTTCCAGCATAACGTAGTGAGTGGTTTGGTTGTAAAACTAACTCAATCTGAAGAAGTTTGCCAAACTATACTTTTCCAGAGTTTATTATCTGATCCTTGCCACTTTGAAGTGATGTGACTCGGTAATGGCAGGCATGTTTTCGCCATGGTTTTTATCCACAACCAAATACCAATTCCTATTTGGTTCAGAAGCTGATATTTTTCTAAAATCAGCAGGTTTTAAGGTTTTAAATGCAGCTGATGCCTGATTCCTGTTTTTGCCGCCCATGGTCTTAAGTCTGTTCATCCAGGTGTGTGAAAATTCAACACTTCCCATTCCAAATTTGCCTTCCTCCCAGTCGAACCAAACGCTTCGTTCCGATAAGTTTCTAAAGCCACTTAATGCAGGATCAATGATGAAAATGGCATCTTTTGGTGTATTTTTCTTGCTCCAAATTTGTAGCGATTGCCACTCAAGGTTGCCTTTTTGATACAAACTGAATGTTGGAAAAAAGTAGAAATTGAGACCAGCCAAAAAGCTGAGTACAATGGCCAGAATAAATGGCAATGTTCGTTCATAATAGCTTCTGCTGCTGGTGTTTCGCAGATATACAAAAACCAACATGATGACAATAAAAAATGCCACGCCTTTCACGTTGTCATCGGGAGCAAACAATACTGTAAGCACAACAATGATCAACAAACTTTTGAAGGTTAAGCCTTGGTTGAAAATTTGGTTTCTAAGGAAAAGTGCAATGGTTGGTAAAGACAAAATAAGTGCCAAAGGAAAGGAGCAGGCCAGTTGCAATTTTATCGCCAATGGAAATGGAATCCAGTTGGAAAAAATGAATCCAATAGTGAAAAGGATGATGTAAACAGGAACAAGTGCCACCAGAAACCAGCGAATTACATTGCTTTTAGGAATGGCCAAGGCACAAAAAAGCACCACCACCAGTACAGCGGGAACGCTAAATTTGAAAAAAAGTGGCCATTGAGAAGGGTTCCAAATATAACCTGAAGAAATTTGTACCTGTTCCAACCAGATTGGGTCGTAATACCATAAATCTAATCCAGGTGCGGGGTGCATCAATTGCCAGATCCAAATTGGTGCGGCAGTGAATGCCAATGCAAAAATAGATAAAATTACTTCGCCTGTTGGGCGATGATAAAATGGAGAAAAGCCCAAAGGCAAGGTGAATATCACTGCATAACAAGCCAAAAGTGGATGAGCCAGGCTAGCAATTCCAAAAAGTGCATATCCTTGGACTGGTCTTCCAGCCAACCAAAGCCAAATACCATGCAGCACAAAAGGCAGGGCAACATGATAGCCAAGTAAAAGTGAACTTATGGTAGATTGGTGTGGTAATAATTCAATTGAAAATGCAAACATGGCCAAAGCCAAATACGATGCACCACGCTCATTGGTGATGAGTAAACTCAGCCTGAAAAGCCCGCTGAAAGTGAAAATGAGCAAGATGCAATACAGCCCAAAAATCAAATGTTCGGCGGGCAATTGGATTTGAGTGACCAATAGACCAAGCAATTTCCAAAGATGGGTATGATAAAAAGACACTACCTGAGAAGCCCAGGCATCGTTCGGAAAAATGCTTGCATCCATACTTTGATGCATCAATGGCAAAAAAAGTAGCTGATCGCCAGAGCCAAACTGGTAGGCATTGATGCCAAAAACACTGCATATTGTTAAGATGAATATAAATATAAAATCTGTTGGATATAGCTTGTGATATTGTAGGTAATTTAGCTCGTCGGCTTTTGATTTAGAATACATGGGGTCGGTAATGCGATGGAATTAAGAATTCAAATGTATTTGTTCTGAGCAAAAAACAATTTCGATACCTGCTGGAGGCCTTGAAACCTTTGCATTTGCTGGAAATATACCAAAAACAGTAGAACCTGAACCACTCATAAGCGCAAACTCAGCTCCTTGGTTGTACAACCAAGCTTTTGTTTCTTCAATGATGGGATGTGCCTTGAAAACGGAAGGTTCAAAGCTATTGAATAAACTGTATTTCCAATCCTTAACAGGATTGCGCAAAGCCATTTCCAGATTAGATTCAACTGGCTCAAGGTTCAAGCCTTCAAAAGCTTCCCTGGTTGAAACGTGGATGCCTGGTGATAGAATAAGTAAAGGCAAAGTCGGGAGTTCCACATGCAGTGCTTCCAGTATTTCTCCTCTTCCATAACCGAGTGTAGGCTCATTTCCAACAAAACAGGCACAGTCGCTTCCCAATTGTGCAGCTAATTTTTGCAGCTCAATATCTGGCAATTTCAGCCTGAAAATCAGATTGCAGAGTCTGAGCACAAAAGCAGCGTTTGACGATCCACCACCTAAACCAGCACCCATTGGTATTTTTTTATGTAAATGCATGTGCACGTTGGGTAGGGCAAATTCTGCTTGCATCAATCTGAAGGCTTTCACCACCAAATTGTTGTCTAAACTCGAATCAATAGGCAAGCCAGAAGAAGTAAAACTGAACTGTTCAGCTTGCACTATATCCACAACATCGGTGAGTCCTAAAACAGGATAAAAGCAAGTTTGAAGTTCGTGAAAGCCGTCGTTACGCTTGCCAAGTATGTGCAAACCCAGATTGATCTTGGCGTGGGGAAAACAGATCATAGCTGCAAAGGTGACTAATTGCCACACGATTTAAGTAAAAATTAAGTTCTTTTGTAGGTTCTGTCCTTATACTTGCAAGGCAAAAACAACACAAAGTCAAAACCAAATCACCGAATGGCAATACTTGGAGCGCTCATAAAAAAGGGAATTGAATTAAAAAAGAACTTCGACAAGCCGAAAGGCAGCCCTGCACAGCTCCAACTTCGAACCTTGCACAAGTTGTTGACAAAAGCGGAACAAACACAACTTGGACGAGCCTATCACTTCGACATGGTGCTTTATAGTTTCGACACCAGAAATCCTGTCCAATTGTATAGACAGTTTTGCCGAAATGTACCTACATTCAGCTATAATGAAATTTTTAACCTTTGGTGGCATAAAACCTTGAAAGGTGAAGCGAATGTAGCTTGGCCAGGCAAGATCAAATATTTTGCATTAAGTTCAGGCACATCTGAAAGCACTTCGAAATATATTCCTATTACCAAAGAACTTGTTAAATCGAACCAACGAACCTCTATCAGGCAGATTCTAACACTTTCGTACCTCAATTTGCCAACGGACTTCTTTTTAAAAGGTATACTAATGTTAGGCGGAAGCACGAAATTGAAGTTCAATGGTACTTATTATGAAGGCGATTTGTCTGGCATTCAGGCCAGTTTGATTCCTTACTGGTTTCAGCCTTTTTACAAACCTGGTCGAAAAATTTCAAAAAATACAGACTGGAACGAAAAGCTGGACGACATAACCCGGCAAGCAAAAAACTGGGACATTGGTGTGGTGGCTGGCGTGCCGGCTTGGATTCAAATTCTGCTCGAAAAAATTATAGCTTATCATGGTGTAAAAACCATTCATGACATCTGGCCAAATTTCCGGCTCTACAGCCATGGAGGAGTTTCTTTTGAGCCTTATAGAAAGTCATTCGAAAAACTGGTGGCTCATCCGCTCATATGCTTGGAGACTTACCTGGCTTCAGAAGGTTTCATTGCCTATCAAGCTGATCCAAATGCAAAAGGCATGAAGCTTTCGCTCGATAATGGCATTTTCATGGAGTTTGTACCCTTTAATGAAGCAAACTTCAATGCCGACGGCGACATGGTGAAAAACCCACAGGCTTACATGATTCATGAGGTAAATGACTTTACCGACTATGCTTTGTTAATATCTACCTGTGCTGGTGCCTGGCGCTATTTAATTGGTGATGTGATTCGGTTTACCGATGTAAACAAAGCTGAAATCGTGATTCGAGGGCGAACAAAACACTACATCAGTTTGTGTGGTGAACACTTGTCGGTAGAAAACATGAACAAGGCTGTTTCAAGCGTGATGGAAGAAATGAATTTATCCATTCCTGAATTTGCGGTGGCAGGCGTTCCTTCAGGTACACTTTTTGGCCATAAATGGTTTTTGGGCGTAGAGGAAAATGTGGAAGACATCGATGCTGGCTTGCTGATAAGCAAAATTGATAGCAAACTGAAAGAGCTGAACGACGATTATAAAGTTGAGCGATCTGCAGCTTTAACTCGTGTTTTTGGTGAAGTGTTGCCTGTACAACGGTTTTATGAGTTTATGAAAATAAAAGGAAAAGAAGGCTCACAAAACAAATTTCCTAGGGTTTTGAAAACAAATCAACTCGACGACTGGGAAACTTTTTTGGAAAAGGGCACTTTGTAAAGTTTTTTACGCATGATATTTCAGGCCCTCCTCGAAGGCATAGGTTTTGGCTTAGGACTGGCATTTTTGATAGGGCCGGTCTTTTTCACCCTCATTCAAATTAGCATTGACAAAGGCGCCCGCATGGGAGCAAGCATGGCAGCGGGGGTTTTGAGTAGCGATTTTGTAATCATGCTTATTGCCTATTTGTTTCTCGACAGCCTTCGAAGTCTCACCTATTTCGATGCGGTTATTGCCATTTTTGGTGGATTAGCACTCATCGTTATTGGAATTGGCATGGCTTTCAAAAAGGCCAGAATAGTTCAGGTCGACGATTCTGATATTGTCCGAAAGGACTATTACAAAGCATTTACAAAAGGGTTTCTACTCAATACCCTCAATCCTTTTGCCTTTGTGTTTTGGGCAGGAATTTCATCTATGTTATCGTTGCGAGCAGGATTTAAAGCCATTGATGAATGGACTTTTCTGTTTGGATTGCTGCTTTCCGTTTTTGGAACAGACTTGACGAAGGTTTACATGTCAAAAAGAATCAAGCGCTATTTGAAACCCAATGCATTGCTATGGATCAACAGGGTGAGCGGTGTTTTTCTGGCTGGCTTTGGAATTCGTTTATTCTTGTATTCGTTTGAAAAATTTGTCTGGTAGCAGCAAGCGTTTGTATGCGTAGTTTAAGCAGCCACGGGTAAAGTCGGCAGCCCATTCTGAGTGTTTAATGGTGGAAAATTTGCTGTTTCGCCAAAAAAAATCAGGACTCTCGCCCTGATTTTTTTTAACTTGACTGGCCTTAGTTCGCCATTTGGTTCACCGATTTTTGATATTGTTGCCAAAAGAAAAGCGGAAAAAATACCAAAGACAGCAAGGCAACTCCCAGCAAAATCTGGATGTTGGCAGAAGGCCAATGGAAAACCTTGAATGTAGATCCTAATCCAAACAAGCCGACTGCAACTGTTCCTGTCACAATCCTCAATCGCTCAATTCCCGACAAGCGTTTATAGCTTTGTCTGTATTCAAATATTAAGGCAGGAAGGAACAGTAAAAAAAAGGCGGCACATGCAATCAACAGCATAGCATTTGCTCCCGGCCAATGCATTGTGCGAAAAACCACATACAAGCTTTGGCCAACGGCGGCTAAAAAGCCACCCAAATACAACATTCGTTTCATACTCAACTGAAATTTAAAGGTTAATAAAAAAACAAGGTCAACTTCAATGGCCTGAAATCCGTCAGGTGCCATTTCTGAAAGTGCTTTTTGGTAGGCAGGTTCGAAATCCATTCCGTCGCTCACGTATTTTTCTGTGAGACAGTAGAAGTGATCGAGCAAGTCGTCGTAAAGGCCTTTTTTGGTTAATCCTGCTGAATTCAACTGGTATTCCAAGGTGGCGCATTGTGATTCGGTTAAACCTATCATGCTGGTTTTAAGGTTTTTGTGGAAATGATAGATTGAATCGTTTTAAGAAATTGCTGCAACTCGTTTAACACTAAGGCCACATGGCTTTTTCCTTGGTCAGTGAGTTGGTAATACCTGCGAACCCGCTTCCCAATAAATACTTCTTCAACTGTTACGTGGCCATCTGCTTCCAGTTTATGCAGGGCTGGGTACAAAGAACCTTCTTTTACCAGGATTTTGCCCTCGGATAAGTCTTTCACATGTTGGGTGATCTCGTACCCATACATGCGGCCTCTTTCTGCCAGCAATCTGAGGATGATGGTGTTGAGCGTCCCTTTCAGTAATTCTTTCTGATTCATGAAGCAAATGTATAAATAGATTTTCAATGCATCAAAAATCTATGTATTTATTTTCCCCTCAAAATTTCTTGTTGATAACAAAAATTCCGATCATTTATTTCATTAAGTGTCTGATATACAATATTTAATAATATTGAAATTTAACGAAAAAAAATATTGAGGAAGTAACTATAACTTGGATTTTCTTTAAAACTTGCTGGAAATCAATTGCTGACGAGCTGCCAAATAACCTTGCCAAATACCAGATAGCACATCAGCGGCAGGTTTGATATCGTGAATGGCTCCGGCTATTTGTCCGATTTCCAATTCCCCTTCTGTCATGTTGCCTTCAAAAATTCCCCATTTCGCCCTTCTTTTTCCCAGAATTTCATTCAATTCTTCAGGTGAGGCACCTCGGTTTTCAGCCTCTTTGATTTGTTTGTAAAAATCATTTTTGAGCAATCGAACCGGTACCGTTTTTTTCATCACCAATTCAGTGGCACCTTCGCCAGCTTTGAGTACGGCTAGTTTAAAAGATTCATGTGCAGACGATTCATTGGTTGCTGCAAACCGACTTCCAACCTGTACGCCTTCTGCTCCTAGTGCCATAGCTGCTAACATAGATCGTCCATCGCCAATGCCTCCGGCAGCAATGAGTGGAATATCTATGGCATCTCTAACCATGGGAATGAGCACCATGGTTGTGGTTTCTTCCCGCCCGTTGTGCCCCCCAGCTTCAAAACCCTCCGCCACCACGGCATCTACACCACAATCTTGACTTTTCAAGGCAAATTTTACACTTGATACCACATGCACAATTTTAATGCCTCTTGCCTTGAGCCAACTTGTCCAAGTTGCAGGACTGCCCGCCGATGTGAAAACAATAGGCACATGCTCTTCGGCTATAATGTTCATAATGCGGTCAATGTCGGGATAGAGTAGGGGCACGTTTACACCAAAAGGGTTGGGTGTAGCCTGTTTGCATTTGACAATATGCTCTCTTAAAACATCGGGATACATGCTGCCTGCACCGAGCAAACCTAAACCACCAGCGTTGCTTACTGCAGAAGCCAGTTTCCAACCACTGCACCAAACCATACCAGCTTGTATAATAGGAAATTCAATACCAAACAGGTTGTTGATTCTGTTCATTTAATCTGATTGAGTTTAGACTTTTTCTGCTCCAACACCTCACGCACTTTCTTTATTTCTTCAAGCGCCTGATCTTGTTCTGCCACATTCCTGATGCTGTCTTGCTTAAGCTTTCGGGTATTAATTGTGTTATCCTCCAGATTTTGTATCAACTTCTTGCGCTCTTTGTAAGAGCGCTCCAATTTATTTTTGAGGTTGTTGCCTTCAGAAACTTTTTTCTCCTGCGCCTTAACGCTTAAATCTACCACTTTTTCTGCCTGGGTTATTTGGTCACCTACATCACTCCGGTAAATTTGAACCCCAAATTCATACAAGAATTTCTTTAGGTTTTCTGCGTCACTGCCTTCTAAAGGCTTTTCGGTTTCATCCCTGCCCGACACAAATACCACCATGCAATTGCCTGTTTGCTCCACTTTTGAACTCAGATTTACTGACTTATGAAAAAACTGAGAAGGCTGGGCATTCAAAGCATGATACACATTCCCTTTATTAGAAATCACTTTTCCTTTGGTGTCTTTAAGGGTTTTTTGCCAAAAGTTTGTCACACTTTTTCGATCTAATTCAATGCAAACCGCATACCCAGTTCTATCTGTTTCTCCAATTTTTGAAGTGGTGGGGCGCACATCTACGTTTTGGGCTTGCGCATTTTTGAAGAAGAATAGACCCATAAAACAGCAAATGGCAAAAAACATATTCAAACGAACATGCTGCCATTGGAAGTGATATTTCCTACTTTTGAACTCGAAAAATTCTAAGAAGCGAGTGAATAAGTTACAATTCATACTGTTATGTGTTTTTGTTGGTTTGTTGTTTTCAAACAGCCAACTGGTGGCTCAGCAAACAACGGATTATGAACTTCCAAGAATAGGAAAAACCGTTGATAGTTTGGAAATATTGTATTTCAATTTATTCCCAGGCCTCAAAAATTGCCGTTCTGCTACCTACAAAATCGACAACTTCGGAAACCTTGCATTCAAGGTATTGATGGCAAGCGGGCAGTTTGAAAACGCCATAGTTTCTAAAGCGTCCATTCCTGAATTCGAAAAATTCATTCTTCAATTTGAAAACAAGTTTGAAGAAGAAACCGAAATAAACTGGTCGAACCTACCAGAGTATAAAAACCACAGATTTAAAAATTATGAGGGTAAAGGGGTTTGGCTTACAGTAAGCACCTTTGATGGCATGTTCGATGGAGAATTTTTGTACTCCGACACAAACACACTTTATTTGTGGAACAAAGATGATTATTACGATTTTGCCTTTTTTGACAAATCAATCAGAAAAATTCCAATCCAAAATATTGATAAAATATCTGTGAAACAGAACCTCTCAAACCGGCTTGCTTTTGGCACAGTTGGCCTCGGACTTGGCATTGCCTATTCAGCCATTAGCTATAGTTTTGATCAAATAGGCTCAAATGCTGGAACAGTGTTATCCATCACATTGGGTGCATCGTACTTAGGCTCCTTGGTAGGCGAAATAATAGATTTGATTTCTAATAGAAAACGAGAAATTTTTGTTTACGGGGATTTGGAACCATTTCTAAAATTTCAGAGAAAATACTACAAAAGTTCAATGTTTCCCACTGTTGCCCCGCCCGAACTTCGCTAAACCATTTTGACTGAATGGTAGTTAATAGGCTAATCAACATGAATTGATGTCACAAAGCACTTTGCAGGAAAGCATAGTTGATTGTTCAATCGATCAATTATATACTTCATTTTCTGGTTTTGTAGCGTTTCGGTTACCAAAGTCCTCAGAAGCCCAGGTTTTTGTTTCCGACAAACATTTTACTGCATTAAAAAATCCGGCCATTCACCAACTTCCCCTTGGGTTTTTAGTAAAAGATTTTGATCCTGATTCTGGGATTTCATGGTTTTTGCAACCTCAGCAAAGCTTTGTTTTCGATGCAGCATGGCAAGTGAAAACCGTGTCGCACAAGCATCAAAACATAGATCAAGGCATCCTTGTTGAAAATCAACCTCAACCTCAATCCTTGATGCGCAACAACAAAAGCTTGCTGCTAGAAGGAATTTCTGAAGAAGATTACAGACAGCAAGTCGAACTAGCCGTTGAGGCAATTGAGGTTGGTAATTTCGACAAAGTGGTTTTGGCCCGAAAAACGTCTCAAACATTAGAAAATTCTGTTTCGCCTGAATTACTTTTTAAGAGAGCATGTGAAAAATATCCAGATGCTTTTGTTTACATCTTGAAATGGGAAGATGGAAGTTTTTGGCTTGGAGCTTCTCCAGAGCTTTTGGTTTCTTCCGATTCTTCTACTTTCTGCACACAAGCTTTGGCTGGCACACGCCGAAGATTGGATGTAAATCAATCCATTCAGCAAACATTATGGTCGCAGAAAGAAATTGAAGAACAGGCTATTGTAAGTCGCTATATCATCGATTGTTTTAAGAAAATAAGGGTTCGGGAATACACAGACATTGGTCCTCATACTGTTTTGGCTGGCGATCTACTTCATTTGAAAACAGATTTTATTGTTAAGAAAAGTGAAGCAAACTATGAACACATTGAGACCGAAATGCTTCGGTTGCTCCACCCGACTTCGGCAGTTTGTGGCATGCCAAAACCGGAAGCTTTACGCTTTATTAAACAAGTGGAAAAGTTTGATCGGGAACTGTATAGTGGTTATTTAGGGCCACTTCATGTGGATGGGAAAAGCCATGTTTTCGTAAACCTCCGATGTGCGAAGGTAGAGGGTACAATTCTTCACTTATTTGCAGGAGCCGGTATTACTTCATCATCGGTTTCTGCAGCAGAGTGGACAGAAACTCAGGTGAAACTACAAACCATGCTACAGGTTTTTGGTGTGTAGTTGAGTTACAATGCACTCATTTTGGCCTCATCTACCATTTTGAATTCGTGCCCACCCTTCACATTGTCCAAATGAATAATGCCTTCTTTTTGGCTCATAGAAATGGAGATAAAAAATATGACAATGGCGAAACTGGATATGGCAATTCCTGCTTTGGAAACTATTTCAGGTACATCTTTGCTGACGTAGTAAGATACGATACCTAACAATGTGAGTACCGATAAAATAATCATGGTTATAAAAAAGTAAAGGTTGATGCTAAATTCGGGTTGATTGGGAAGTATAAAGATACCCTCGTTTAAGAGTGCTACAAATGAAAAAACTAAAATAACTGGTATAAATGCAGTGAGTCCTTTGTGGATCATTTTGCCATCTTCAAATTTTTGACCTTCAACAAGAAGTACTAAACCCCAGATTAGAAAGCCTGCAGGTATTAGTTTTAGAAAAGATTCGAAATTAATTTCCATGTTAAAAAAATTGGTTTGAACAATTAAATGCTAATCAGAAAGCAACACCAGGCTTCGTGAAGTAAATTCTCATGTAAAAATAATTTACCTTCCTCAAAAAGTTGTTGTTTTTCACCTTCCGACAAACTTTCGGAAAATGCTTGTTTCCTGAACCAAGTTGATTGTTTGAATTGAACAACATCCTCTGTTCCTGGTAACGCTGCAATATTCGCTAGCCTTCCCAGTTCATTGCCTGTAAGTAGGTGTGAATTTAGCACCGATGTAGGGATTTGGTCGAATCCGATCCCTTTTTGCTGGTTTGGTTTGGGCACTTGAAAGAGTGCATCTCCAGAAGCCCTGCAATACCAGTCGCCTCCGAGTCTGGCCACTAAATCAATTTTATGTTGATCTATAAGTCCTTTACTATCAAGTATTTGTTTATTGATATGCATTTTTAGTATCTGGCAAATAATCAGATTTCCAGCGCCGCCTTCTTCGCCAGTTTCTACAATGTTCAGCACCTTGCATTCGAACTGAACAGGCGATTCTGCCACCCTGGGAGGCTTCACCAACATAGACGAAACGGGTGTAAGACCAGCTTTCAAAAATTCATTTATTTCCTTATCATACTCACAACTCGAAAGCGACACCTGTTCAACAATGGCATGATTCACCACGTTGATCACCACTTCCATGGTTTTACGGGCATTTTCAAGGGTATGTTTTGTGGTATTGTCTCGCACCCGGCGGGCTGGTGAAAAAATCAAAATGGGTGGGTTAGAGCCAAACGCATTGAAAAAACTGAATGGGCTCAGGTTCATATTTCCTTCTTCATCTATCGTGCTGGCAAGAGCAATAGGTCTTGGTGCCACAGCACTGAGCATGTAGGCATGAAATGAAGCTACAGCCATTTCGCCTGGTGTGATGGTTTCAAATTGGTTATTCATATTTATCTTCGTTCACGGTTTTTCAACCAAAGTGTCAATTCGTTTAAAGGCAACGCATTCAAAGTTTGGCTGGTTTTCAGGCCTGCTTTTCGTCCTGCCATGGTGCCAAATGTCATGTCAATAAGTGATTCTTTTTTGTGAGCATCAGGATTAATGGAAATCATGATGCCTTTTTCAATGGCTTTGTAGACCCAATGCCAATCCAAATCAAGTCGCCACGGGCTTGCATTGATTTCAATTGCTACCTGGTTTGCGGCACAAGCATCCAGGATTTTGGACATATTTAGCGGATAACCTTCCCTTTTTAGCAACAATCGCCCGGTTGGATGCCCCAAAATACTTGTATAAGGATTTTCAATGGCCCTGACCAGGCGTTGGGTAGCCGTAGCTTCATTCATACTCAAAGTGGAATGCACAGAAGCAACCACATAATCGAAATTCGACAAAATTTCTTTTTCATAATCCAAGGAACCATCGCTTAAAATATCTGACTCTATTCCTTTTAATATGGTAAAAGGTGCCAAAGCTGCATTTAGCTTGTCAATTTCTTCATGCTGGGCATAAACACGGTGAGGCTCCAGGCCAGAGGCATAGGTTGCAGTTTGCGAATGGTCGGCAATGCCAAAATATTCCCAACCCTGAGCTATGCAAAACATGGCCATTTCTTCCAATGTGTTTACGCCGTCGCTCCAGCGGCTGTGGTTGTGCAATGGGCCTTTCAATTGCTCATAAGTAAGCAACAATTCTATGCCTTGCGAATCCAAGTTCATTTCTGCAAAACCTTCTCTCAATTCCGGTGGAATAAACGGAAGGTTCACTTCGGCATAAAAAGCTTCTTCAGATTCAGCTTTCGATTTTTTGGCGGCTTGTTCAATGCTTGTTTCCTGGTCATACTTCCAACTCAGATGTGCTGTTGAGCCGGTGTTAAGCAACCAATGCTTCCAGAATTTTGTACCATCCACAAAGTGAAATGCAATTACATGAGGCGTATTATCCCAAAAAGCTTTCCACACAAAGGGCCCTGATATTTTTGCCTGGTATTCCAGCAGTTCATGTTTTCCTAAAAATGCTTCGATATCATTCTGAATATCGTCCGAAACTACCAAGTCTGTTTGGGTTACTGTGTTGGCATGTCGCCTGAGTTCCCCGCCCGGTTCAACTTGGATTTCCGGAAATTCATTTGATAAAGTTTGCTTCCAAAATTCAAACAAAGCCATGGACTTGTTGATACGTAATTTCCGGGCATTCTCGAGTACAAAAACAACACTGCCTGCAATGCTGGCCTGTGTTTTTTCGCCGAAACCGGAGAATGTAGCCAATTGCCCTGACTCGCAAGCTTGCAAAACTTTCTCCAGGCTGTCTATCTGGTGGTCTAGCCACAATAAGCGAACTTTTTTAGGACCCAAGCCACTTACCTCTTTCAGTTGGCGAACCGAATGGGGAATAGTTGTTTTCAGCTCTTCATATTCTTTTAAACCTTCCGGCAGCAGCAATTGCTTTACCTTGCCCGCAAAACTTTTCCCCAAAGCAGCTTCCAGTTCAGTTGTTTCCATGGCCGACAACCTGGTGCCTGCCTTTTCAATGACATCTGCAGCGTTTGCATAACCTCTGGCTTTGAAGCTATTTTCGCCCAACACTTCCATGAAAAAAGCCATTTCTTCAAAAATTTCGGCTATTGCTGCATTATCTATTCTATTTTGCGACATCAGATGCTGGAGATTTTAGACCAACTTGGGCGAAAGGTAAGCCCCTACCCATTTCCACCCAAACGAATTGTGAGCCTTGTGCCTTCGCAAACCGAATTGTTGTTTCATTTAGGGCTTGAATCAGAAATAGTTGGAATTACCCGTTTCTGCATTCATCCGGGTGAAAAAGTAAAAACAAAACCTAAGGTTGGCGGGACAAAAAACGTGAGCAAAGAAAAAGTGCTGGCCTTACAACCTGATTTGGTTTTTGCCAACAAAGAAGAAAATACCGCAGAGGTAGTGGAGGAACTTCAAAAGTTTGTTCCTGTTTTTGTTTCTGATGTAAACAACATTTCGTCGGCTCTTGAAATGATAGAAATGGTGGGGCGCATCACAAAAACTTCACAAAAGGCTGACACGTTGTGTACAGACATTAAACAGTCTTTTTCGGAATTGCCAAATTACAAACCATTGAGAACGGCCTATCTGATTTGGAAAAAACCCTGGATGGCTGTTGGCGGCGATACATATATAAATGGTATAATGGCGTTGGCAGGATTTGATAACGCTTTTTCCCAGGCCTCTCGATACCCGGAAATTACCATGGAACAGCTCCGTGATGCGAACCCGGAATTGGTGCTTTTATCTTCCGAGCCATACCCCTTTCAAGAAAAAGATAAAAAAGATTTTGAGTTGTTGCCGAATAACTGTTTAATTTCGATTGTGGATGGTGAGGCATTTTCCTGGTATGGAAACCGAATGCTTCAAACACCGAAATATCTACAAAAACTGAACGAACAAATTAGAATCAATTCTGCTGTGAATTGACGTTCCGAAACTTGTTTGCTAATTGCCCTAAGACATTGTTGCTACTCAAACGGATTTGCTCAGGACATTCATCCTGTAAAATTACCGTATGTTGTTGCATTTATGCCTAAAACAAAATATATTTTGAAAACTGAAAAGAAGATTGGCCAGTTGTCGGGGAAAACAACTATTTTCGGCTGATTTTTCTGAAACTAACTACCAGAAAAATTGAAATTTAGTATTATAAAAAGATGATCGTTGACGAAAACGTTGAGAGCGTAGAAATCGCAAGTGAAGTAAAAACTACCTTAAAAAAGGTATTCGGGTTTAACCAGTTCAGAGGTACCCAGGAAATTATCATTAACAATATTCTGGCAGGCAAGAACACGTTTGTGATAATGCCTACCGGTGCCGGGAAGTCGCTGTGCTATCAGTTGCCTGCTTTGGTGCAACCAGGAACAGCTATTGTTATTTCACCCCTCATAGCCCTGATGAAAAATCAGGTCGATAGCTTGAATGCAGTAGGTGTAAACGCACAGTTTCTGAATTCTACCCTCACCAAAACTGAAATGAACCGGGTGAAAAAGGAAGTGTTGAGTGGCGAGGTGAAGTTGTTGTATGTGGCGCCTGAATCGCTTACCAAAGAAGACAATATAGCTTTTTTGAAATCTGCCAATATTTCGTTTGTAGCCATCGATGAAGCCCATTGTATTTCGGAATGGGGACACGATTTTAGGCCTGAGTACCGGCGGATTAAAACCATTGTAGCCATGTTGGGTAGTTTGCCTATTATTGCTTTGACGGCTACCGCTACCCCAAAAGTTCAGCAGGACATCCAAAAAAACCTGCAAATGGAAGATGCCGCAGTGTTCAAATCTTCATTCCGCCGAAACAACCTGTTTTATGATGTTCGACCAAAAGTTGACACCAGGAAACAATTGGTGAAATTTGTAAAGAAACACCATGGCAAATCGGGTATCATTTACTGCCTCAGCCGCAAGAAGGTAGAAGAAATTGCTGAATTACTCAGAGCAAACGGCGTAAAAGCATTACCGTATCATGCAGGCCTTGAGCCGCAAACACGGATGAAAAATCAGGATGCTTTCCTGAGCGAAGATGCCGACGTAATCTGCGCCACAATTGCATTTGGTATGGGAATAGACAAGCCAGATGTTCGTTTTGTGGTTCACTACGATGCCCCAAAATCGCTCGAAGGATATTACCAGGAAACTGGTCGTGCTGGTCGTGATGGTTTGCAATCTGACTGTCTCATGTTCTTCAGTTATGCTGATATCGACAAGCTTGACAAGTTTAATAAAGACAAGGCCGTAACCGAAAGAGAAAACGCAAAATACCTTTTGCAGGAAATGATTGATTTTGCCGATTCTTCCATTTGCAGGGTTAGGCAATTGCTCAATTATTTTGGTGAATTCATGGATGCCACCTGCGGGTACTGCGACAATTGCCAAAAGCCCAAAGAAAAGTATGTGGTAGAAGATGAAGTGAAGTGGGCCATAAACGCTGTAACCGATACAGGCGAAAGATTTGGTGTAAATCACATTGTAGACTATCTGTCTGGTGTGAAAAGTGAATATATTGAAAGTTATGGGCACTATAAATTGCCTGGTTTCGGGCAAGGAAAAAACAAAGCATACGATAATGTAACTGTTGATAAATATTGGTACACCCTCGTGCGCCAAATCACCATCCTTGGATTTTTGGTGAAAGACATTGAAAATTTCGGAACCTTAAAAGTGACTGAAAAAGGCCACAAGTATTTAGATGGTGCTTTCCCTGTTACACTTACCAAAGATCACGACTACACCCTGGCTGAAAAAGAAGCTGACGACGACGACAGCGAAAGAGAGCAATTTATGGGTAAAGCCTATGACGGCGAACTTTTCGAATTGCTTAAAGGTCTTCGCAAGAAGATAGCCAAAGAAAAAGGTGTTCCAACCTATGTTGTGTTCCAGGATCCAAGTATGGAGGAAATGGCCACTGTTTACCCTACCACCATGCAGGAACTCATGCAAATAACAGGTGTAGGAGCAGGAAAAGCCAATAAATTCGGTCAGCCTTTTGTAGCGCTTATCAAGAAATACGTTGAGGAAAACGACATTACCACCGGTGACGATATTGTGATTAAGTCAGCTGCCGGTAAGTCGCAAAAAGTATCCATCATCAAACAGATTGATTTGAAAATGAACCTGGAAGATGTGGCCCGTTCGAAAGGTATCAGCTTCAGCGAACTGTTGGCGGAAATTGAAAATATCTGCTATTCTGGTACCAAACTCAATCTGGATTATTACATCAACGACTTGCTGGATGAAGACAGACAGGATGAAATTTATGAATATTTTATGTCTGCAGATACCGATGACATTACTACCGCTCACGACAGTCTGGACGGTGAGTATACGGAAGAAGAACTTCGGATCATGCGTGTGAAATTCATGTCAGAGTTGGCTAATTAATAGTTTTTGTTCGTAAAATTGATTTCGGATTTTTCTCAGGAAATTGATTTTCAAAATTTTGAATCCCCGCCTATGGTGGGGATTTTTTTTGGTAACTATGAAAAAAAAACTCCCACCTAAAAGGCAGGAGTTTTCTCCATTACTTACCAAAAAAATATAAAACATGAAAAACTAATCTTGTGGAAAAGGATCGATGAATCTGTGCCCTTTTTGATATAGTACAATTTCAGAGGGCATGAGCTGGCATCCGCTAAGCTCTTCAATAATCTGTCCTTTGTCCATTTCTTGACCTATAAAAACAAGCTCGTTCATCCTGTCGCCCCAAATTTTATCCCAGCCGGCCTCAATTCGTTTTTGATTTTCTACAAATGCACTATAATTTAGTCTTTCTGAAAAAGGCATGCTCGCCCACCAAACTCCAGTTTTGTCCATTCGGGAAGAACCTCCTGCCTGGCTAAAAACAAAGGCATCGCCGGGTCTGCTCGCTATCCAAAACAAACCTTTTGTCCGAATCACATTTTGTGGAAATTCGACATTCAGGTAATGCCAAAGTCGCTGCGGATGAAAAGGTAAATGCGACCTGAATACAAATGAAGAAATGCCATATTCCTCTGTTTCCGGCGTGTGTTCTTCTTCCAGGGCTTTGATCCAACCTGCAGAGTTGCTGGTTTTTTCAAAATCATATAAACCTGTGTTTATGATTTTATCCAGATTTACTTTACCAAACTCAGACCGAACAATCTTGGAATCGGGGTTCATTTTTTGAATAAACGATTCTAAAAGGTCAACATCGGAAGGGCTCACCAGATCAGTTTTGTTTAAAATTACCACGTTGGCAAATTCTATCTGGTCGGTGAGGAGATTTACAATGGTGCGAATGTCACCTTCCATATCGGTGAGATCCCGATCTGCCAGGTGTTCAGCACTACTAAAATCATTGAGAAAGTTAAAGCAGTCTACCACCGTAACCATGGTATCAATTTCAGAAAATCGGGACAAATCAATTCCCTTTTCATCGTCTGAAAATGCCCAGGTTTGGGCCACTGGCAAAGGTTCAGAAATGCCCGTGCTTTCAATGAGTAAGTAATCGAATCTGTTCTCCTTGGCGAGTCGTTCTACCTCTACCATCAAGTCTTCTCTTAGTGTGCAACAAATGCAGCCATTGCTCATTTCAACTAATTTTTCATCGGTTCTACTTAGCACATTTTCTCGGGCTACCAGCTCGGCATCAATGTTCACCTCGCTCATATCATTCACAATCACAGCCACCTTCAGGCCTTGTTTGTTGTGTAATACATGGTTGAGTAAGGTGGTTTTGCCAGAACCCAGAAAGCCACTTAATACGGTAACAGGAAGTTTTTTATTCATAAATGCAACAATGTTGCAAAAGTAATAATTTTCATTTAGCAGCAATATTTTGACCAATAAAAAATCTTTTAAAATATAGGCGAGGACATTTCAAATAGGGCGTCATTTCTTTGAAATGGCTATGTCATTCATCTGCCTGCCTTGTTCCAAAATTCGTTCAACGGACAATGCGAAACAGGGTTTTGATAGCTACCAAAAATTTCGGGCAAGCATCCAGTTTATGATTGACAAAAAAATTGAGTTGTTGTTAAAAGAGTGCTGGAACAAAGAAATTGTGGATGCAGAAAAGTATAAAGCATACATCAAGCACATGCAAGTTTAAAGTGTTGGAAAGCCAGAAACAGAAAGAAATGTCAGAAGCATTGCAATATGTTTGAATCGGTATACCTCATTGTTTAGGTTTGCGGCTTATATCAATTATTTGATCAATGGCCGGACACAATAAATGGTCGCAGATAAAGCGGAAAAAAGGAGTTTCTGATGCCAGAAGGAGCAAGCTGTTTACCAAAATCCTGAAAGAAATTGCCATAGCTACCAAAATTGGCGGGCCCGATCCTGACGGAAATCCACGCTTAAGAATGGGGATTTTAGCGGCCAGGCAGGCCAATATGCCCAAAGACAACATTGAACGGGCTATAAAGAAAGGGGCAGGCATTGATGCCGACAATTTCATTGAGGTCACTTACGAAGGTTATGCCCCGGGCGGTGTAGCCATTTTTGTGGAATGTACCACCGACAATCATACCCGCACGGTACAAAATGTACGCAGCTATTTCACCAAAGTAGGTGGCACCTTAGGCACAAATGGATCTCTTCAGTTTATTTTTTCCAGAAAGGGAATTTTCACTTTTCCAGAACCTGCAAATTTCAATGAAGAAGAATTTACCCTTGACATGATAGACGCCGGAGCTGATGATGTGGAAATCGATGATGGATATGTGACCGTTGTTTGCCAGTTAGAAACTTTTGGAGCGGTTTCTCATAAATTGCAGAAACTTCACATTGAGCCGGAATCTGGTGATTTGCAGCGGATTGCTCAGTCGTTTGCCAAAGTTGATGATGAGCAATTGAAAAAAGTAATGAAACTCATAGACTTACTTGAAGACGACGACGACATCCAAAAGGTATATCATAATCTGGAATTGAGCCAGCAGCAGCTTGAGATGGTGGATTAAAACCCTGCATCCGAATCGGGCTGTTATATTTGCCGCTCAATATCCACGTGCATGCAGATCGAACTCGACCTTCAACTATCCGTTTCTAAAGCCCTTCAAGCCGTTTTTTCCATTCAGGCTGCACCTGAAACCGTTTTATTGCAGCCAACCCGCAAAGAATTTGAAGGCGATTTTACCCTTGTGTGTTTTCCATACACCAAACAAGCTGGTAAAAGTCCAGAGCAGGTAGCCCAGGCTTTGGGCGAGTATTTGACTGCTCAATCTGCTGTTATCAAGCGATTTAATGTTGTCAAGGGCTTCCTGAATTTGCTGCTCGACGACCAGGTTTGGCTCCACCATTATGCGCAGATTGGGCAAAATTCCAACTTTGGCCAGTTGCCTGCCAATGGCCAAAAAGTGATGGTAGAATTTTCGTCACCGAACACCAACAAGCCGCTGCATTTAGGCCACATGCGGAATATTTTTATTGGCAATGCTTTGTCCAATATTTTAAAAGCGGCTGGTTATGAAGTGATTAAAGCCAATTTGATAAACGACAGAGGTATTCACATTTGCAAGTCGATGTTGGCTTATCAAAAGGCCGGGGTTGAAACTGATCCGCTTCAGTCAGGGCAGAAAGGCGATCACCTGGTTGGGCATTATTACATTGAATTCGACAAGCAGTACAAAGAAGAAATCAAGGAACTTATTGCTCAGGGTCAAACGGAGGAGCAAGTCAAGAAACTGGCTCCTTCCATGGTTGAAGCCCAGGAGTTGCTGTTGAAATGGGAGCAAAACGACCCGGAAACGGTGGCTTTGTGGAAAAAAATGAACAGCTGGGTGTATGAAGGTTTCAATGCTTCATATCAACGAATGAAGGTAGAATTCGACAAATATTACTATGAGTCGGATACCTATTTGCTGGGTAAAGATTTAATAGAAGAAGGACTTGAACAAGGTGCTTTTTACAAAAAAGAAGATGGCTCTGTTTGGATTGATCTTTCAGAAGACGGACTCGATCAGAAACTTTTGCTCCGCTCAGACGGTACCTCGGTATACATAACCCAGGATTTGGGCACTGCTGATTTGAAGTACAAGGATTTCGGAATCAACAAAAGCATTTATGTGGTAGGCGATGAGCAGAACTACCATTTTCAGGTCTTGTTCAAGATTCTGGAAAAGCTGGGAAGGCCTTATGCTCCTGGTTTGTACCACTTGAGTTATGGCATGGTGGACTTGCCAAGCGGCAAAATGAAAAGCCGTGAAGGAACCGTGGTAGATGCGGATGCACTTATGGATGAAATGGTAGAAACCGCCCGTGAACGAACTTTGGAACTGGGTAAAATAGAGGGTTTTAGCGAATCTGAGCTCAACCAATTATTTGAGGTTCTTGGATTAGGTGCCATCAAGTATTTTTTATTGAAAGTAGATCCGAAAAAGCGAATGTTGTTCAATCCAGCTGAGTCGATTGACATGCAGGGCAACACGGCCACGGCCGTTCAATATTGTTTTGCTCGAATTCAAAGCATAAAACGCAAAGCGGCTGAGTCTGGCATTATGCCATTGTTCCAAATAAATTTACTCTTGGAACCTGCCGAGAAAAATCTGCTGGTGCAAATGGCAAGATTTGAAGACGTCCTCAAAGAGGCCGCTGAAAACTACAGTCCGGCCTTATTGGCTAATTATTTGTACGATTTGGTCCGGGACTATAACCAATTTTTTGCTGAGCTATCCATCTTTAAAGCAGAGACCAACGATTCGATTGCTTTCAGGGCCGGACTTTCTGGTTTGGTGGGTCAAATTATAGGTGAATGCGGCAAACTGTTGGGCATTGGCATGCCCGAACGCATGTAAGGGTTGGAAATCTGGTTTAGACGCCACACATTGCTGGCTGAAATCAGACCAAATACCACCATGGCCAGAAAAATTAAATCAGGACTTATTCAAATGAGCCTTCCCATGACGGAGGGCGAAGGCAGCATCCAGCAGATTATGCAGGCCATGCTCGATAAGCATATTCCATACATTGAAGATGCTGGTAAACAGGGAGTTCAAATACTTTGCCTTCAAGAAATATTTAATACGCCTTACTTTTGTCCGGGTCAGGACAAAGCCTGGTATGCCTCTGCTGAAGCAGTACCTGGACCCACAACGGCCATCATGCAGGAGTATGCCCGAAAGTATAACATGGTGATCATTGTTCCCATTTACGAAAGAGAACAAGCTGGATTTTTGTATAACACAGCTGCTGTAATTGATGCCGATGGCACCTATTTGGGCAAATACCGAAAAAATCATATTCCCCACACAACAGGTTTCTGGGAGAAATTTTTCTTCAAGCCGGGAAATCTTGGCTACCCGGTTTTTGAAACAGCTTATGCCAAAGTGGGTGTTTACATTTGCTACGACCGACATTTTCCGGAAGGTGCCCGCTTGTTTGGATTGAATGGAGCTGAAATTGTTTACAATCCTTCAGCTACAGTTGCCGGTTTGTCGCAATACCTCTGGAAACTGGAACAACCTGCGCACGCAGCTGCAAACGGGTATTTCATGGGTTGCATCAATCGGGTGGGAGAAGAGAAGCCCTGGAACCTGGGTCGGTTTTATGGCACCTCGTATTTTGTCGATCCAAGAGGGCAGATCATTGCCCAAGCCAGCGAGTACAACGACGAATTGTTGGTAGCCGAGTTTGATTTGGACATGATCGACGAAGTGCGCTCCACCTGGCAGTTTTTCAGAGACAGAAGGCCGGAGACTTACGGTGGTATGGTGCAACTGTAAAAGCTGGAAATCTCTTTTTAGGTTAATTTCAGGTGTCGGTACCTTTGGTCTGACACCTTTCTTTTAATTTAGCCCCATCAAAAAGCAATTCATGCCGAAGTTTGGTGTCGTTATTTTCCCGGGGTCCAATTGCGACAGGGATATTATTTATGTGCTCAAAGACTATCTGAAGCAACCAACGGTAACCCTTTGGCACAAAGATCATGACTTGCAAAACGTGGATGTGGTGATACTTCCGGGAGGTTTTAGCTATGGCGACTACCTGCGTTCCGGTGCCATTGCCCGCTTTTCGCCCATCATGCAGCAAGTTTCGGAGTTTGCCGATAAAGGCGGCATTGTATGGGGTATTTGCAATGGATTTCAGATTTTAACAGAAGCCGGCTTGTTGCCGGGAGCATTGTTGAGGAACGAAAACCAACAGTTTATCTGCGAAAACCTGTTTATTACTGCTGCCAATAACGAAACTTCACTTACACAGGATTTGCAAGTTGGTAAACCCTACAGCATTCCCATTGCCCATGCCGAAGGCAGATTTTATGCTTCGGCACAAACATTGAACGAACTGGAAGCCAACGGACAAGTAATTTTCAGGTATTGCAATGCAGATGGAGAAACAACGCCTGAATCAAATCCAAATGGATCGTTGAACAACATAGCTGGTGTTTGTAACACTGGCAAAAACGTATTTGGCATGATGCCGCACCCGGAAAGAGCAGCCGACGAAATGTATAAAAACACAGACGGAATTTGGCTTTTCAAATCACTGATTAATCACTTAACTGAACTGGTATAAACATGAACATGCCCTTGCTAGCCGCAAAAGATTCGCTTCACAACCTCATTGCTTTGTTCGAAGCCAATATAGAAATCTTTGAAGCAGAAACTGCTATCTACAATCGTTTTCTGCAACTTCAGGTATTGCTGCAAGCCATGCAACAGCACATGGACGACAACAAAGGCATAGAAAGAGCCAAAGTGAAAGCTCTTATTGCCAAAGTGGCCTTCGAAACGCTGACTGAAAAGGTGGTGCCTTATGTGCGAAAAATCAGAAGTAGCAGTTTGCTGAACAAGCTGGACTACACCGAAGAGGATTTTTTGGAAATCGAGGACGATGAGTTTCCAGAGCGCATGAGCGACTATACAGCAGAAATTGATGTGATTTTGCCCAAACTTCGTGACCTGGATCTGGATCAGAGCGATCTTGATCTGGTGGACCTGGGTGTAGAAACCTTTGAGTTGGTAGACCTCAAGTTGCGAGATACACCCGAAAAGAAAAAAGTGGCCGATGCCAATGCGGTCCGCTATTTCGAGCAAGCGCTTGAAATTTTGGAACATGTGGACGCCCTGATAGAGCTGGCATTTGATCCAAAGCAAAAAGCATTACTCGAAAAATATAAGAACCTCAGAAAAGCGGCTGTTGCTTCCTGAGTTTCATGTAACTTCAAGTCGAATATCTTGAAAAAGCTGGCTTTCGCATTCAGTATGAGCTGGTTCATGACGAAATCATCATTTTTGTTCAACGCCTGATTGCACAACCCCTTTGGATTTCCCGACTATACTGGACAGCTAATGTGCTGTTTTTTGTTTTGCTGATAGGGGTTGGTTTTTTGCAATTTAAAGTTGGTAACCTTAGTGCAGACGATGTGATTTTACTTGCCTTGAGTGGTATTGGGCTTTCGGTAATGCTTATGCCTCTGCACAAGGCTTTGCATGCTTTGGCTTACAAATTGGTAGGTGCGCCACTCGTTTCATTCGACGCCCAATGGAAGAAATTGGTTTTTATGGCTGTTGCCCATCGGTTTGTTGCTTCCAGAAATGAGTTTTCCGTAGTGGCACTTGCCCCTTTGTGGTTATTTCTCTGATGCTGGCTTTGCTGGCGTTGTTGTTTGGTGGAAGTACAGCCATGTTTTGCTTTGGCATGCCCCTTGGCTCATACTTCTATGTGCTCATGCGATTTTGCCTTGCTAGCTTATTTTGAGCAAAACAGCGGTAAAGAATTGCTTACCTACGATGATCGCTATTTGAAAAAGTCCTGGTTTTTGGTGCGCCAAAATCTTCATTCGCTATAAATTATGTTTGCCTTTATCAATATTACACACTTGTATTAAAGGCAGGATTCAAGTCTTTAAAAAAACATTTCTCGTCTAAGCGGGTTATCAATGCTAAACCAATTTTATTTATGAAAAGTCTTCTTTTAATTTTCGTTGCTTCGTTTCTTTCGGTAACCGTATTTGCTCAGAAGGATGATGTGGTGGATATTGCCATCGGATCTAAAGACCACACCACACTGGTGGCTGCCGTGAAGGCCGCAGATTTAGTAACCACTTTGAAAGGAAAAGGTCCTTTTACAGTGTTTGCACCCACCAATGATGCATTTGCCAAATTGCCTGCTGGTACTGTTGAATCGCTTTTAAAAACCGAAAATAAGGCTAAACTTTCTAAAATTTTGACTTACCACGTTGTGAGTGGAAATTTAGACGCTGCTGCCGTTGTTGCTGCCGTGAAAAAGGGTAACGGCAAAGCCGAAGTAGCTACTGTTAGCGGTGGTAAGCTTACTGTAACTTTAGATGGTGACAAAGTGAAGCTAACAGACGAAACAGGCAAATCAGCCTATGTTACAGCTGCTGATTTGAAAGGCTCAAATGGTGTTGTACACGTGATTGACAGCGTGGTAATGCCTAAGTAATTTGATAACTCTTTGAAAAAAAGTTCCCTGATTTGCAGGGAGCTTTTTTTTGAAAGCATTGTGGTATTGCTGCTCACTTAAATGCGCTAATACCAACCCGACAGTTGCAGGTAAAACCCGCGATGTGTAGTAACCGAGAAATTTTCTGAGACAGGATATAATCTTGAAAGTGAAACCCGTAAAATGGTTCCTGCTGGAATGATGGCTACAGTGTCCTGCAAGCCAACAAAACTTATTTTTTTATAATCCGATCCGTTTGGATACAAAAATTGAACTTTATTTATCTTGAAAGGTGCACGAATCAGGTCTTTGTCTGCCATCCAAAAACCAACGCTTTTGCCAGGCAATTGCCCCTCTGCCGGTATGTAGCCAGCTTTACCGTCTGTCCAACTCAGCAAATTGTCGAACAAATGCATAATAGACCCAGACCAGTCCAATACTTTTTGTTGAGAAAGAAAAGCAGGCATATCATCCACTTTGCGAAGAAAGGCTTTTGAAGAAACGATTACATCTTCAACATGTGGCGGGAGAATATGTGTTCGTTCTGTGAAATCCATGTCATACACATCTCCGATTTCAAACTCCGTATTGGCAGGCTGGTTGTAATTTCCGGGATTTAATAGCCTCACGTTGCGCTTGTTTGACAGTACCAGGCCACCCACACAAGCAGCATTCGACATGTTGGTTTTTGAAACGATTAATACTTCCATGCTACAGGTGACTTACATTATACTTGTAGTTTTTTGCCAATTGATTGGCTACAATAGAGCGATGGCAAGCCTCATGCTGTTGTTCAACACAGAATAGCACAATACTCTTGGCACCCATCACATGCAGATTGTTAATAAAATGCTCAAAGTCGAAATGAGCCAGAATGCGGCTTATATACTCGGTTATAAACACCTTTCCAAGTTCTTCCCGCTCCCGTTTCATTGTTTTATTCTCCTTGTCCGCTTCCTTTTGAAGTAATCTGATTTCTGGAGTCGGAGCCAGGTTGTGGATGTGTTCATACCTGATCTCAAGATCTTTTAGTTTTTGCTGTAGTCGATTGCTGTTTACAAAGGAATATTTAGCGCCTCGCACTCCTCTCCGTTGCCTGATATCACAAAAAGTGTCGATGTTTTTTTGAGTGAGTTTGTCAAAAAACTCCTGCTCAGTTGCGTTGTAAACCCCAATCGTGAAAAACTCCATATTCTACAAATAGGATTTTCTTGAGGTGGCGTTGATGGGATTCCCAAACAGGTCATATTCCGAAAGTCCTTTGTTCAATTCATTGATGACAGTGGTTTGGTCTTTGAGCTTTCCTTTTTCGTCAATGTGTTGTAAAACAATATTTTCCGAGATCAGCACCTTGCCAATCAGCTTGCTTCTGTGGCATTCGCAGGGCTTACTTTCGCTGCACATCATTACTACTTGTATGTTTTTGTCGTAGGCCTTTTTCAGTCTGTCGATGCCGGTTAAGAAGAAATCTTTTTCTTTCACCATTTCATAATCCACCTTGCCGTCGTCATCATAGCAAGTGGGGTCTGCGGGTCTGCCTCCAATTGTGTCGCCCATAAATACATATTTCAAGCCATTTCGTTCTAAGAAGAATTTCAGGTCGTTTTGGTTGAACTGGGGATTGAACTTTGAAAAGGGTTGTGAACGAACATCGATGAGATATTCTATGCCAAAGTCTTTCAACAAAGCCAGAAAATCTTCTGGCTTTCTGTTGCCGTGCCCAATGGTATAAAGTGGCTTCTTTTCCATACTTCAAACGTACGATTTTTTCTTTTTCGAGGATATACTACATGCAGCAAAGGACAACCTATCGGGCCAAAGCGGCCAAATAAAGTTTAGTTGAAATTCGAGGATATTTTTGTTTGCAATCTCTTGGTGTTTTTTCTAGCGCAACCCTCATTACAACACCTGCATAGCAAAGCTGGAGCTTTGTCTAAAATATCCTATTGGCTCAGCAAAGTTGTGATAACCTGACTCCAAAAATAAGTTTCGAATCTCCTCCACTCCCTCAGCCTTCACGCTGAACAACAAACCTCCATTCGTTTGCGGGTCGGGCAACACCTGAAAGGCTCGGGTTGCATCCACATCTGAGGCTATGTTGCATTTGGCGTTGTAGGCATTCCAATTTCTGTAGGTGGCATCGGCAATTACATGTTGGGATAACATGTCGTCCACCATGGGTAATAATTGCAATTGATTGAGCTCAATTTCGGCAGTTAGCTTGGCGGCTTCCGCCATTTCTATCAAATGCCCCATAAGCCCAAAGCCTGTTACATCGGTCATGGCAGTTACATATTTCGATTCGCCCAACTTGCTTCCAATGTCGTTCAGTTTTTTCATTTGGTTGAAAAGAGCAGATGCTTGGTTAGCTTGTAAAAGCACTCTTTTCAATGCAGTGGATAAAATGCCAGTCCCCAGGGCCTTGGTAAGAAAAATAGCGTCTCCTTCCTGGGCTCCACTATTCTTCTTAAGATTTTCGACCTTCACTAAACCATTTACACTCAACCCAAACAAGGGTTCCGTTGAATCGATACTGTGTCCGCCTGCAAGGGGAATATTTGCCTCAGCGCAGATTGACCTGGCTCCTTCTATCACTTGTTTTGCCAAAGCCGGAGGTAGTTTTTCAACAGGCCAACCCAAAATAGCCAGAGCCAAAATTGGCTTTCCGCCCATAGCGTACACATCGCTAAGTGCATTGGCAGCGGCTATTTGCCCAAAAAGAAATGCATCGTCGACAATTGGTGTGAAAAAATCGACTGTGCTGATCAGTGCTTCAATTGCATTAAGTTGAAAAACCGAAGCATCGTCGTTGCCTTCGTTGCCGACCAGCAAGGCCGCAAAAGAGCCCGATTTATTACCTTCCAAAATGGTTTCCAGCACCTGTGGCGCTATTTTGCATCCACAACCTGCACCATGTGCAAATTGGGTTAGGCGAATTGCTGATTGTTGGCTGCTTTCCATGCAAGTAGCGTTTTGGCGTTTTGTTTGTGATTTGTGTTTTCCAAAGAAATAAGGGTGATGCTACCTTCCGACGCTTTGTTGCTCTTATTGTAGAACCGGTCGTAGTAGCTAAGCAATATGCGAAAGCAACCCTGAATATCTTGTTCAAGCAAGTACTGAATGGCATTTTTGGCATCTAAACCTCCCAGTCTTTTTCTGATTCTGAATACGCCGTGCATCAATTGTTCCACTTCAAACCGCCCGTACATTTTTACTACATAGGTCAATCTCTCCTCAAATGGAGTGTCGATAAACAGCACCGGACATTGTTTAAAATGTGCAAAAAAGCTGTTCGGCATATTGATTCGACCTATTCTCTGACTTTCGTCTTCGATCCAGATGCTTGCATTTGCCTTTGATTTCGATGCGATTAAGGCACGTTTTAATTCTAATGCAAGCTTGTTTTCAAACATTTCCACACTGGGTTGCGGGGGTAAACCCAGGTTGCCAAAGGTTGATCCTTTGTGACCTGCCAAGTGTTCCAAATCAATCACGACTTCGCCGGCTCGTTGCAGTTCCAGCAGTATTTCTGTTTTTCCACTGCCGGTATAACCGCCCAGAATCTGAAAAGGGTAGGGGAGATCAAATTGGTTTAACACCCAATTTCTGAACGATTTATAACCTCCCTGAAGTGTAAAAACCTGAAACCCATACAAATCTAAAAGCCATGCTACACCGGCACTGCGCATGCCGCCTCGCCAGCAATGCACCAATACGGTTTTGTGTGCAGAATCTTTCAGTAGAAGTTCCACCTGTTCCACCATCTGCCGCATTTTCGGGCCGAAATAGTCTAACCCGATTTTGATGGCTTCTTCCCTGGAAACCTGTTTGTAAGTCGTGCCGACTATTTTACGTTCTTCGTCAGTAAACAGCGGCAAAGAAACTGCCCCAGGAATATGCGCATGCAGGTATTCGGCAGGGCTTCGCACATCCAACAAAGGAACATGCTGTGCTTTTTCCAGAAAATCGTTGATGGAGATGATTTGCGCTGGCATGCCCCAAATATAGCAGGAGCCGATGGGTATTATTCATAAACTACAAGTTTCAAATAATATGTCACCTGGAGGAGAGGCTTGGATTCAATGTTATTTTCATGGCAATTTAAGTTTAAGATTCAATGTCGTTTAGTTAAGGGTTCTTTTTACAAACCTCACCCTAAATCCCTCTCCCAAGGAGTGGGACTTGAGGACTTAACTAAACGACATTGGTTTAAGATTACCTATATTGCGATAATTGATTTACTAAATTAACCAGTATGAAAACTGTTTTTATGTTGGCCATGGGTGCCATGCTGCTGTTTACTTCGTGTGCTTCACACAAAAAATGTTCAACCACTCTTGAAGGTAACAAACCGAGTGGAGGTCTATCTTCCAAACGCTACAAAGCAGCTATAGCCGAAAGAGATTCATTGTGCCTGCTTGTAGATGTATTGAAGATGGACACAGTGGCTACCGGTAGTTTGACAAGAGCATTAAGAAGAGATATCGAAAATCAGATCAGGGACAACCAAGCCTTAAAGCAAGCCACAGGTGAACAGCTGTCTAAACTGAGCGACGAACTCAATAGAAAACAAAAGGAGCTGGAAAGCAAACAAAAAGACCTCAACGACAAGGAAAAAGTGCTTGCTGATAAAGATGCCCGACTTCAGAATCTGGAAAAACTGGTAAAAGAAAGAGACGAAATGCTGTCTAAAATTATGGGTACGCTGCGCAAAGCCCTGGATGCCTTTCCGAAAGACGAGCTGAACATTGAAATCAAAGACGGCAAAATTTATGTGTCGATGTTGGATAAACTGTTGTTTAAATCTGGAAGTGCCACGGTAGAACCAAGAGGTATTGAGGCCATTTCGAAACTTGCGCCGGTGTTGATCAGTAATCCAGACCTGGGTATTGTCATTGAAGGGCATACAGATAATGTACCGATCAAGACGTCAATATTTAAGGACAATTGGGATTTGAGTACTTACAGAGCCACTAGCGTGTTGAGAATTTTGCTCGACAATAAACTCAATGCCAAACAACTGGTTGCTTCGGGTAAAGGTGAATTTTCGCCAGTTGCTGCCAACGATACGCCAGAAGGAAAATCACTCAACAGAAGGACAGAAATTATCCTTACGCCAAAGCTCGATGCGCTTTTTCAGTTGCTGGATAGCCATTAAGATTGACGGTTCGGTTTCTACTGCTTAAACGTCCAGAAAGTCCAAACTTTCCAGACGTTTTGGTGAATAACGGCTCAAGCTGGTTTATGCATTTCTCGACCGCCCTCGTTACAATCGAAGGCAAGCGGACAGATTCTTGGAAACATTGGGAGTAGTAGTGCCTAGGGATTTTTGGGAATATAGGGACAGACAGGATATAGAGGCTGCACCTCGCAAAGCGCAGGGCTATACCCTGTGACATATATCACCCTTTCAGGGCTGGGGAGTGGAATTTGTCTGCATTGGGATTTTTGGTACGAGGGGATTGAAGGATTATTTTTGGGTGGTCTCTTCAATGGAACGGTGTAACTACCTCTGCTGCCAGTGAAATTGTAAAATACCTGGAGGTTGTTTTCTACTTGCTTCATATCATACACTTCAATGCTTTGGGCGAGAACAGAAATAGTAAAAAGTAAAAAATTGTTGATGCCAGAAATGCGTTTGTGGCTTGTAATAAAAGCTGAGAATGTGTAAATAAGTCATGACTTAGCAAGGATTGGGAGCATACATGCTGGTGTTTGGGGAATTTTGGCAAAAATGGAAGGGAGCAATATTTGAAGTTTGACCAAATTTTTATGCATTTCATCCCGTTGAATTATCATTCCGTCGTATGGACATATTACGGATGAAAGTTTTTGTACAATATTCATATTCTTTCGTTTACCTTTGGAGTTCGATTCTGCATACAGAGTCACTTATCACCAAATACTAAAATTGTTAATGAAACAATCCAACCCAATCGGCGGTTCCTGCCGATCTCGTGCTGTTGTAAATGGCACTCCCGTTTCTGCACTTTTCTTTTCACCTTCAATAACCCCACTTGCTATGTTTCACTTTATCGCCTCCATGCGGATGCTATGGATATGGCTTCCATTTCTTGCACTAATTGGCGCCACGGTCAATACTTGGGCTCAACCCACTGTTCTTGGTTCACAAGTAGTTAATGGTGGATACACCACCTATGACCTTACGAATAGAGGTGGAGGTAGATTTGTTCGCCTTCAAGCCTCTTCTTCAGCTGGTGCGCTAACTCGAAACTGGGAGTTTGCAACAGGCACTTCTGGTGCGCCAAATTATTCCAATAACTGGAGGCCTTATAGTGGTACATGTAATTCAAATCCTAATGTTCAGATTCTTGGGTATAACACCGTTATTGCACCTGCTGCAGGTTTCCCAGCACCTACTGCTTCTGCTACGTTTAACTCAAGTTTTGGTGGGTGTTCTGGTTTTTTGCCTGCTGTAACCAATGGAAACTATTACACTTTCAATGTTTCAGGAAACGGTGGAGATAATACCATGTCTGTTTTGGAAACTACTTATAATCCGGTTTCAATTACTTCCGTAACGTCGCCTTTGGTGCCTACAGCGTATCAATATCAGTCTATGGCCGTAAGGGCAACTCTATCGGCTGCCCTCAATGCAGGTGAAGCTGCTGTAGTCAGATACACTACTGATGGTTTTGCCACCAGTTCATTTTTGAATATGACATTGATTTCGGGTACTACATATCAAGCTGTAATCCCTGGTATTACATCTGGTACGCCTACAGTTCAATATTATGTACTTACAACCAACAACTTTGGTGGTTTGACCAACGCCAATGCGGACTTTTTAACGTTAAATTCCCGTAACCTAGCAGGTGAAAATGTTTCCGGTTCAAATTTTTCTTATACAATTTCAGGATCATCCGTTCGCTTCACCATAGCCGATGGCAACTGGGCAACTGCAGGAACTTGGAACGGAGGCTTGGGAGTACCTGCATCTGGTGCCATTTGCATTATTCGAAACAATGTAACTTTAAATCAAGCTGCCACGGTAGGAGGTTTGGTTGTTAACAATGCAGCTAACTTTACAAGTGCCGATGGATCCGCAAGAACGCTTACTGTTAATTCAGGAGCCCCAATAACCGTTGAAGGAACCTGGACTAACAATGTTGGAAGTACACTAGCTTTTGGTGGATCAAATACGGTGCGTGGCTTATCAGGGATTACTTTACAAGCTGTAACCATAGCTGTAGGCGGCGTCGATTTTGGAACCCTTAGTGGCGGAGGACTTACTACTATTAACAATTCTCTCACACTGAATGCGGGAGGATTTGTGAATACCAATGGAGTTATATATGGGTCTAGCTCTACTTTGGTTTACACCCAAAACTTTACATGCGGAGCAGAATGGTATGCAGGCGTTTCATCAGGTGTTGGCGTTCCCCAGAACATAACAGCCAATGCAGCTATAACCATCACCCAAACTGGTGGTGCATACCGCAGAGCAAATGGTAATTTTACATCAAGCAATGGAAGTGGTGTTTTAACCTTGTCGGCGACTGTGGGTGGAGATTTTGAAATTGGTGGCGACCTTCAGTTTAATACCATCAACACCAACAACCGCTTTATCACATTCCTTGGCACCGGCAACCAAACCTGGAACCGCCAAAGTGCAGGAGATTTAACAGTTCCCTTTGTTCGGATTAACAAATCGGGTGGAAGAGTAATCGCAGGTGGAAACATCAACACACTTACCATTAACGGATTGTCGGGCTCAACGCTCAATTGCCTTGAAACACAATCGGCCACCAGTATACTCGATATCAACGGAAGAACTTTGGCCCTTGGCCAAAGATGCTCTTTTGTTGCTGGAGGCGGTCTATATGCTGGCTTGCCTGCCACTGCGAGTGGTAACCTCAACTTAGTAAATGGAAACGCTTCTACCACTGCAATGACCGACTGGGGTACCCTGCGCTTTGTTTCTACGAACCCTCGAGTTGCAAACTTTACTGTAAATGCCACAGGAGGCAGCGCCCCCGGCGTGACCCTTGGAACAGATATGATTTCTTCTTCAACCAATCTTAATGGAGGAACCTTGAAAATCGGCGCATTTAACTTCAATACATCTACAACTGCCGGAGGGTTTTCTGGCTCTGTCGGTGCGGTATCTGTAGGTAATGGAGGTACCTTGTTCCTAGCCTCAAACGGCCATTCCGGTACCTCTACTTTCGATGACGGCTCAACTGTAACCCATATTGGTAATGGAGAAAACAACGTAAGAGCAGGGGTGAGCTATTATAATCTTACATTCAATGGATCTGGTGGTACCAAAACCTTGGCCAATGGTGGCGTGCTGGCTACAGAGGTGAGAAACAATTTAACCGTACCCTCAGGTGTTACATTATTGGTAGCCAACCGCATTTTGAATGTAACCGGCGCAGGGACCCGCCTAACCGGAAGTGGAACGGTAACTGTAGGCAATGGCTCTGGTGCTGGCTTTGTAACTGTAAGCGGTAACTGGGGTGGCCCGGCGCTTACCCTTCAGAATAATGCGAATTCAGTTGTAAGGGTAAATGGTAATATTACTGCCGCCGGAACTTTTAACTTCAATAGCCTTGTTGGAGCCACAGTTATGCTTTTGGGCGATTGGTTGGTTGAGAATGCATTCAGTAACAACACAAATGGTGGCTTAATTTACCTGGCTGGCGGAAATCAGCAACTAAGGCCAGATCGCATTACAACAGGCGCCTCTTTGTTGATTCATAGACTAAGGTTAAAAAGTGGTACCAAAACCCTTGCTGGTTTAACAGCTGGTGCTGCAGGGTTTGCAACAATCACGGTTTCAGACTCTATTAATTTAATGAATGGTGCAACAATTGCTTTTTCGCCCGCAAACGCTGGAAATTATGCCACTGATTTAATCATCAATGGAAGAATAGGAGGCCCTGCTTCAGGTGCTAATAGCCCTGCTGGTCAAATACAAGGCAGCACGAAGGCAAGAGTTTCGATAGGAGGTTCCGCTGCATTTTCAGCTGGTGATATTAGGTTTACATCTGACGTGTTGGGTGAAATTAACTTTAACCGTACAAATGCAAATATCGAAGAATGCAATATCGTTACCAACCTTACCGTCGGTGCATATACTTTTCCTAGCACTGCTGGATTTGTTCGGGTAAGTAATAATTCAACATTTACATTGACAGGTTCAGGTGCCAGACCCGGGACAGCCATTGCATATTCTCAAACTGCCCACCAGAGTGGCAACAGTCAAACCGGTGCTCAGCGCTTCTTTGCTTTAGGACAGGGTAGTAAATATGTATTTGCCCCATCTTATGGTATCTTGGCAGGAACTTTGGTTCCCTATCCTGTTGGACCTGATGTAAACGATGCCAACTTTGCTACCTTCTTTGAAGGCGTGGCCGATGGTACCATAAGCATAAGCGGTACAACCGCTGTAACCGGCACCGGCACATTTTTCAACGAGCAATTGGCCATTGGCCAGCAGTTGGTAGACCCTTCAGGAACAGTAATTGGTACTATTACAGCCATTGCATCTAACACAGGTGCTACCATTGCTTCGGCCACTACCTATTCTGGTCAGTTCCGCATCCGCAAGGCATACCGCCCATTCCAGCTTGGCCCTGTAGGAGCCGATGTGCTGACTGGTTACAGCATGGAGGTTGAATTTTTCAACCACAGCGGTGGAGGTTCACAAACAGCCACCAACATTCCCACCATAGATGGCAGCCGCCGTACAAACTACCTGTTCCGTCTCACTCCACATGCCACGCACCCTACCATGGTACTGCGTCATGATGTGTTGGTGAGCAGTAACAGCACCGACTTCAACGCCTCTATGACCTACAACGTGACGGCATTTTACCGCTACACTGGTGTATGGGAAAGGGTTGCTGCAAACTCCAGATCACCCCTTACCTTAACCCCAGGTACACGCACCACACTTACCCGTAATACGGTAGAAACGCCGGCAACCAGTAATACCTATGCAGTTGGACAAACTGGTGGTGGTCTGCCTAATGACCCAAGTTATTTGTGGACAGGAGCATCGAGCAGCAGCTGGACTGTTCCTGGCAACTGGACTCCACTTGGTGTTCCACCTGCTACATTCCCTAATTCTTCTACCCACAACGTAATCATTACAGGTGGCGCAAACAATGTTGTACTACCTGCCGGAACCTTTTCGGTAAACAACATTCAGCATTCTGCACAGTCGCTCACAGTTTCGACCAATTCAAATCTTGAGGTGTCAGGAAACTATAACCTTAACTTCCCGGCAGCAGCAGCCTCTGCGGGGATTGGTACTATTTCCTCTACCGGTACCAATGCTGTAACAGGTGACGGAACATTTTTTACTACCGACCTGGCCCCTGGCAGCTACTTGTACGATGCTCAAACCAACTTGTTTTATGGTGTAGTTCAGTCAATCGCCAGTGATCTGACACTTACGCTTGCCAATATGGCCAACAGCTCTGGTGGTGTATCGTTTTCAACTATTCCACCAGGAACTGGTTTCAACTACATCACACCAGCATCGACGATGTCAGCAGGCACCATTACTGCCACAGCAGCAAGCCGTGATGTAACCATAGTTGGTGGAACTTTTACTAATAGCATGCTGGGTAGGGTTATTCTCGATGACGGAACAGGTGCCTACATTGGCGTTATTTCAGGCATAGTAAATTCTACCACGGTTCTTCTAGCAGCCGAAGCTCCGGCCAACTATACAGGCAACTTCAGGTTAAGAGGCGCTGTGAACCCATTAGGCAGCGGTTCGTTGGTGTGCCAGGCTGGTAGTTTTGTAAACTATGGTGCTGCTGCATTCCAGAACATTGCCCACGCTACCTATGCCAAACTAGGCTTCAGAGACAGCAGACCCAACAACCTGGGTGTTGGATCTGTAGCCGGATTGAACCGTTATGTAATTCCTACAGGTCGCACGGTAGTAGTTACTGATACTTTTATCACCAGAGCTGGTGTGAAAGCTATTCCAGTTACCGGAACCCAGTTTCAATTCACAGCCACTTCAACTTATAAAGCCATACTACCAGCATTCTCGAATGGAGGTAGTGCTTTGGGTCTTGGTACTGCTCCAACTTTCCGAAGCTACGATCCATTCAATGGACACCCGGCCATAGTATGGGGCCCTAGCCCAGGAGCGCTTATTGATATGGTTTTCGATAACCGAAACAATAACCCGGGTGCATATAACTTCCAAGGTCCGGATGCAGCAGCGTTAACGGAGGCTAAGATTCGGAACTTTACTATTATCTCAAGGGGAAGTAACACCATAACTACACCAAATGGGTTCAATATGACCGTAAAAGGAACTCTTGATTTGCAAAAACCGGGACTTGCTGCATCTGCCATTCAATTAGGTAATGCTGCCACGCCTTCCTGTACCCTTACTGTTTTTGGGCCTGTCTTTAATGCTAACTTTATAAATCGGGGAGGTAACCTTACATACTTTAATATATTGGGTACAGGTGCTTTTACAGGTGATTTGTTCAGGTCTTATTATTCAACTTTAACCACTGCGTCATCATTGGGCCGATTAATACTCAATCGTCCGGGCGTTACTCTAACTTGCACCACAGGAACAAATTTTCATCTTAATTCCGCCACTAGCATCAGAGTACTTGCAGGGTCATTGGTGAGAGCAGGTCGATCCAATATTTTTGCGGATACTTTGATTGTTAGCGGATCAGGTAATATAACTCACAATGGTGGTGGTGGTACATCCGGCATTCTTGGTGGTTTGGGCGGTATCGCTGTTTCTGGAAACGGAAGCATCATTGCAGATAGTGCTGCAATGGTGGGTATTTCCTCGTTGGTTACCCCTCCAAATGGTACCTTTACTCTTTCAGGAAATGGGGTCATCAATCTTACTGGCAATGTGAATCCTAATGGCCATGGATCAGTTGGCGACTTTACCATCAATGGAGGCACCTACACAGGCCCCAATAATGCTGTTTCTCCTGTTAAGACCTTAAGTAGTTTTGTTATGAATGGTGGTACATTCACTAAGGCGCTTGGTTTGGTAGGTATAGGATTCGGTGCCTCAGGAGGTAATCTGATATTTAATGGTGGTACCATGAATACCTCAGGTGCAACTTTAAGGATAGAAGGGAACGCTACACAGAGTTACTCATCTACTGCCAATAGAACCGCTTCTTTCAGCGATGTTGAGATTAACAAAACTGGTGGCTCTTTTGATGTACTTTCAGGCAGGTTGAGGGTGTTAGGCACTTTAAATGTACAAACAAGTACAGTTGTCAATACTACTGCAACAGGTAATATTACATTGGCTGCCAACAATCCAAATTCAGCGAGAGTTGCTCAATTGCCAAGCACAACAGCTACCAATCAACTCCTCGGCACAAACTGGACCGTTGAAAAATACGTAAACAGTGCTACTACGCCAGGTTGGCACTTTATAGGCACCAGCATACAAGGTCAAACCATTTCTGATTGGGGTGATGATTTTGCGATAAATACACCATTGGTGGCACCATCCACCACAACTGTGGCGGCTAACCGTACAAATTTCTTTGCTTTTGATGGCACTACTCCCGATCCAATTAGTACAACTAATGAAAAAAATGGCTGGAGAGTACCAAACACCATCAATGTGGCAGAAGGTAAAGGCTATCGTGGATTCTTTAATGCTCAGTTCTTTGGTGGTTCAAGAATTATTGATAACACCGGAGCTATTACGCATGGATCGTTTAACTTCGGAGTAGTTCACAACCCTGCAGGTTATGCTGGAAGTTCAGGTCCTGGCTGGAATCTTGTTGCCAATCCTTATCCAAGCACCATCAACTGGAATGTAGCCAATGGCAGCGGGTGGACACGAACCAATATTCTGGGAACTTATTGGACCTGGAATAAAACTGGGTCAGGAGGCGGATCCTATGCTACTTATGCTTTTGGTGCTCCTAGCGGCACCAACGGTGCTACCCAATTCATACCAAGTAACCAAGGTTTCTTGGTTGTGGGTCAACCAGGTCCTATCATGAGTTGTGACGAAAGAATAAAGTCATCAACCAGCAGTACCTTCCTCAGAACTGCTGAAGAATACACCAATGCTTTCAAAATCGGACTATCGAATACTGCCAATACGGAGCGGGATGAAATAGTAATCTATGAGCGAGCTGAAGCAACCGATGATTTTGATCCGCAATGGGATGGCTCTAAGATGACCAATCTTGGCATTAACTTCAGCACCTATACTACTGGAGGGAGACACCTGGCGATAAATGCTTTTGCCCCCATAGCTGGATTCAAGACCATTAGAACTAATGTGTCGGTGGTATCTCCAGGGCTATATTCGCTTCACTTCAAGTTCCTTGGTCAAATGGGTGCAGGCGTTACAATGTATCTACGTGACAATTACTTGGGCGTGGTGCAGCAAATACTCAATGATGAAGAAATGGTTCAATTTACCGTGAGCTCTGACCCTATGTCGCAAGGCGAAAACCGTTTCGACATTCTGTTTGGCTCAGGTATCATTACTACCACTGGTGCCAACTCGAAATTGGGTAACGTGAATGTGTTTCCAAATCCTAGTCATGGAAATGAAATCAACCTTGTGGGCAAGGATCTGCAACATGACGTCACTGTGTCAATATTTGAACTTACTGGTAAAATGGTTCATTCTACCAAGCATGAAGTGATTGGTGGACGTTTAAATACCACCATTCGTCCTGGTCTGGCTTCCGGAGTTTATACCATTAGGGTATTTGGTAAAACCAGTGTCATGTCATTTAAACATGTAGTGGAATAATCAGAAATAATTTTTTCCTTCAGAAGTCCCGCCTGAAAAGGCGGGACTTTTTTTATGCTGTTTCAGTGCGCAACTTCTTACATTTGCTTACCATTAAAGTAAACCATTATGTGTGGGCGTTTTTCATTGTCAAAAAAAGTAGCTGAACTCGAAAAGCGATTCAATGCCAAGGCAAGTACAGCAGTTCAGACGCCACTTTATAATATAGCTCCCACGCATCAGATTCCTGTCATCACCAACATAACACCATCAACCATTGATGCTTATCAATGGGGATTGTTGCCGTCTGCCAAAGGCTTTAACAGCAACAATTCGATACTCATCAATGCAAGAGCAGAAACGGTACTCATCAAGGGCATGTTTAAACGTTTGGCAACAAACCGACGCTGCCTTGTACTGGCAGATGGATACATAGAATGGAAACTGGCTGGCGGTATTAAAATTCCTTATTTGGTTCGTTTTCAGGATTACAAGGTGTTTGCCTTTGCCGGAATTTACGATTCGTTCGAAACCATTGAAGGGGAATTGAAACGACAGGTATGCATACTCACCATGCCAGCCCAACCAGATTTGAGCGGTTTGCATGAACGCATGCCCATGATTTTGAATGAACAAACCGAAAAGTCCTGGTTGTTGGAAACTCCGAGCACTGAAAGTATGCATGCATTCATGTCCAGAACACAACAAGGCTTGATTCAATACCCCATTTCTCAAAGTATCAATAAGGATTTTAACAATGCGGCAGAGCTACTTGAAAAACAAGTGTATAACGTTCCGGTTCAGGGTAGTTTGTTTGGCTGAAAAGCTTGTTCAAAAGTTGAACATACTTGGTAATTTTTAGGTAAGGTTGAATGCAGAAATTATAATACCTTGCCACTGAAACGATAACACCAACATGAAACTAAAAAATCTAAAAACGCTTGTTTGGGCGGCATTTTTTGTGGTACCCCATGCCATGTTTGCTCAAACCTATGAGCAGGAATTTCAGCAAAGGGCTGGAGCACTTATAGATCAAGTAGCAGATCGCTATGCCGATTTGCGTCCTCCTGGTTTTCGAAACAATACTTCGGGTGGAGGCTCAGTGCCTGATCCCGAGAAATTCAACTGGCCTCAGGTGATTGCCCGCTTGTATAAATACGGCAACAACGACGATACGGCCAACGTCCGTATTGAACGGTTCAGAAACAACAATCCCTTTCATTTTCGCATTGTAGGCACTACTAGGATTATGAATGGATTTCCTGGAGCTCCTAAAATGGTTGAACATAAGCAACTCTATTTACAACGCATTTTTTCCCGCAACGACAGTTACAATGCCTGGACTGACGAAGGAACTGAAAATCATAACAGCATGGCCAGAACCAGCGGATACCTGGCGGCGCAAAATGCCTTGGGAAATGGCGCTTTTCCAGATGCACAAACCCGATTGACCCAAAGTAAAACCTGGATCATGGAATTTGCAAAGCGTCTATATTCCTGCGGTGCTGCTGAGTGGAACTCAAGTCAGTATCATGCTTACAATGTGATTGGTTGGCTCAATCTGTACGATTTTGCAGCTGATCCGGAAGTAAAGGCAGCAGCTCGGGCCGTGTTGGATTATTATGCCGTTGAAATTGCCATTCACCATGCACAGGGTTGGTTTTCAGGGCCGGAAATGCGTTCGGTAGGTGTGCCATTGTTTGGGGTTACCAGCAACCAACCTAACAACGTGTTTAGTAGTAATTCTGGCGATTATCTGGGCTGGCTTTGGTTTGGAGATTTATGCCGGAAATTAGGTCGCAACTATTGGACAGGAAACGAATATATTCAATCGGTTCATGCAGCCATTAGCAGCTACAGACCGCCACACTACACCTGGCTCATTGCCAAAAAAGAAATGACCTTACCTGCTGAATTCAGGTCAGCGAAAGCCGCTTATTATGCGCTGCTGCCTGCCTACATGCATGAGCAGCAGTTCGAAGACAGAGGCTTCAGTCTGGGTAGCGCCTACTTGCCTTATGGTGGTTGGGGTGGCGGATCTTTTGCCATCCTTTCCTGGAAACTGGTGGGTCGGAGAACATTTGAACCATCTGATTCTGTAAAAGCGCCGGAAATGGTGAGTGGAGCAGGTCGCTATTACAACCAAAACAGAGGGCGAGGACGTCAGCCTTATGATCAATTTGTGCAACATAAAAATGTGCTGATTCAAATGACGAAAACTCCGGGTGATGCTGCAGCCATTGACACCTTGGTAAAGTATGTTTTTCAGCGATGGGACACACGCTGGACAAACGATTTTATTCAACGTTTTTCAGCTACAGATGATAAAATGAGTATGAAACCAGTTAGCAAATTGAGCGGAGTGGCAAATAGAAATGAAAGTTACATTTCTTATCCAAGTTCTGCAAACGTTGTGAGAGTCAATAACACTGTTTTTGTGGAATTGGAAAACTGTTTTCTTGCTGTTCGAAGTTTGCACAATGCGCTTCCTTCGGCACCAGCAAACGATAACAATATAACCCGTCAGATGATAACAGATGTGGGGGTCTTGGGAAGTATTTGTGGGTTTGTGTTGGAGGCAGCGAACAAAGCAGATCATACCAATTTCGCAGCTTTTCAAACGGCTGTGACCACTGCCAACGGACTTGATAAATCGCAAATGGTACAAAACAAAGTAAAATACACCAACCTGCAAGGTGAAGTTATTGAAGCTATTTACCAGAACAGCGGCACCTATGTGGAGCCAATTTTCGACTGGGGTTATGGGCCTACTACACGGCAAATTATTCAAACAACACCGCCTTATATTCAACCTAACGACTATCCGGTTGCTCAGTCGGGTGGGAGAGTGGCTAAGTGGACAGTGAACGCTGATACAGCAAGGTTGGATTCGAACTGGCCATTGTACAGTGGAGGTGGAGTAACATTTGACAATGAGAACCTTCGACTGGATTATGATTCTGCTGGCAGGAGGTATTATTATAATGTGGATTTTACTGGAAACATCCCTGTATTCACAAGTGGAACCTCTACTGCAATTTCTTTAAAAAGGAGAGAATTGCAGCCATTGTTCCCCAATCCGGTAAAAGCAGGTGAACCAATCACACTCAATTTATCGACAGGTGAAAAGCTGTATGGTTATAGAATTGTGAGCGAAAACGGGAAAATGGTAAGACAGGTGAAAATTGCGCAACAACAGACTCAGATTTCGATACAAACTAAAAATTTAGTACCTGGATTTTATAGTATCGTTTTTGAAACGCAACAAGGAAATGCTACACAGAAACTGTTGATCGTTAAGTAATTGAAATTTAATGTAGAAAGCCTCGGATTTGCTTCCGGGGCTTTTTATGTCCAAAAAAAAATCGAGTGAGCTTTGCTGTCAATCATACAGTCGATGGGTGCCATTTTTAGTTCTGAATATGCTCTTGGTCGCAACAATTGGTTTCAATCATATGGCTAGCATAGTCAACACGTTTGCACACACAGCCCAATATACCACAGGAATGGGTAACGTCCATTCCGACAATGTTAATATTGATTTTTGCGAAGGGCGTTGACCATCGCAAAGATACATCGGCCTTTCAGGGCTTGGACCGAATAGCACTGAAGAGGCGCACTCAGGCTGAGTTTCAGATGTAGCAAGCTATTTTAGTATTGATGTTTCCCCGCTGTCCAGCTTTTATGTTTTAAATATTTATTACCCGATTCAATAGCCTCCTTTTCAAGCTCTGTACCCATAGCGTCATTCCATCTGTTTAAATACCCAAAAAGAGCAATCACTCCAAGTATTTCTACAATTTCGCCTTCATTCCAATAAAGCCTAAGATTTTCGGCAATCGTGTCATCTACTGAATTGGGTATGGTAGAACTTGCATAGGCAAATTCAAGTGCTGCTCGCTCCGCTTCCGAGAAGGTAGCGTGAGATCTAAATTCCCAAATGTTTTCCATTTTTTCTTTCTCGGCTCCATATCTCTCCGCAGCTCTTATTGTATGCGCTTGGCAATATCTGCACCCGGCCACATTGCTACAGATGTAGCCAATGAGTCTTTTAAGTGCACTTGTTACCCTTCCCTGGTTTTCCATCACTGCTTTATTAAGCGCAATAAAAGCATAAGCAATAGATGGCCTGTGATACATGGTTTTGACACTATTTGGGCAAAAGCCCAATGTTTCATCAAAAAAAAGTATCAAATCCTGGAAGTCATTATCTTCTTGTTCTTTTGAGGGGAGTACTAAGGGTCTTTTCATGGGTAGCATGTTTAATCAACGGATTGCATAAACGGTTTCAGGCCTGGCGAAGCTGTCAATTTTTACCATTCCGCAATACTGCGGAATTGATATGTTAAACACAACTTTGATTAACTTCAAATGTGTTTGAGAAGTGTTGAGCCGCCCATTTATTAAAACTGCTGTAGCACAAAACCTGCGGTAGTTCCCTTTAATTCCTTTGTTCGACATCACTGGTACTTTGCAATCATTCAAGGTAAAGGTGAACAAGTTGTTTTGAGTTCGCAGTAGATGGCAATCGCTACTCTTTCATAAACTTTGCGATAGATTGTCTCTGTTCACCGAGGCGAATGAAATACATATAGGCAGCTACATGAGCTATATTCAACCTGGTACTTTTAGCTTCCTTTTTACCCATATAAACCAGTGCTCCCTCATGATTGTAAACCTTCAAAACTTCGTCGATATAGGCTGGCGAAGCATGGATGGTCACCACGTTTTGTGCAGGATTGGTGTAAGACCAGTAGCTTCCTGTTTGTTTCGCCTGAGAAGGCAACATGCGTATCCCCAAATGAAAGCTGGCATGTGTCAGTATTTCCTGCATCGTCCCTCCCTGAAATTACTTGATAGTTTTAAGGGGAATTTAATTGTAGATGTCGAAGCATTTTTTGACTGCGATTCAACGTTATGGAATGGTTTTTTAATTCTGAAATGGGGTGCAAACCATTCACTAATTTTAAGTTTTGGGTTTACAGCTTGAGGATCAATTCCGGCAGTTGGATGGCCTCCACAGTACACTCTTGTTTTTATCCTGGAAACCGAATTGTATTTCCTTGTGGTGGCTTATAGGAATGTTCCTTTTTCCTGAACTCACTTGTCAGCTGTTGAATTTTGCCAGACCATTGCCATATGTGCATGAATAGCTGTTGAAATAGGTCATGGCGTTCTTTTCAGCCTGAATTTAACTGCTATAGGTACCCGCACTTTCACCGGGTGTCCGTTCATTCTGCCAGGTTTCCACTTGTTTAGTTTTTGGATGACCCGCAAGGCTTCTTCATCGCAACCAAAGCCAATACCCCGCATAATTTTAAAGTCGGAAATGCTGCCATCGACTCCTACTACAAAACTGGTATAGACCAAGCCTTCCACCTCGGCCCTCAATGCTCGCTGCGGATACTGGATGTTTTCTGCAATAAACGTATGCAGGTTGCCACCCAGAAACTCAGGCATTTCTTCCACCGACGAAAACACTTCTTCCTCAACGGGTGCCACGATCTGAGCGGCACCATCTCCGGTGCCTACCTGGTCAAGATCAAGTATGGCAGGATCGGCGTTGGGGTCACCTTCTTTTGTTTCTGCAGCCGCTACAGCTTGTTTCAATTCTTCCTGCTTGGGTGGATCTTCTTCAATCACTTCTTCGTCTTTGGCCACTTCTGGTGGAATAAATCGAACAGTAGAAACTTTCGGAGGCGGAATAGATGCCACAGGCAACGGAGGAGGAGGAGGTATTTTCGGGTCAATAGGAGGAGGCTGAATCAATGTCGGTTGGGAGAGAACGAGCTTTTCATCAACGAGTTCAGGGTTGCTAAACCAACTGATCCAAATGGGTTCAGACATGATCAGCGAAAAAAGTAGACTGGTTAAAACCACCGCTTGCAACACCCGATCAGGATAAGCTTTGATGAGCGTGTAGGCTCCATAAGCTTTGTTTCTACTTTCAAAAACCAAGTCGGTTCGGGTAGGTGGTGTCATAGTCCGTGTGTGTTGCCAGGTCTGTTACGGTAACGCAAATCAACCCGTTTCTGCCAAGTTATTTTAATGCAGCGAATCAATTTTTTGGAAGGTACATGTGTTAAGTGATTGGGTTTAAGAAAGCACGCATTTAGGCATGATGTTAAAATGCTAAATTCAAACTGACATGTAGGCGGAAAAATAAAAAAGGTAATTCAGGTTAAACTCAAATGCCCTTTGCACTGATTCAGAATGGATTATTTTACCATTTTGAAAAATACGGGAACAATCAGCCGAACTTTCACGGGTCTTCCTGCTTGCAAACCATGTTGCCAGGTTGACCTTTTGCTGATCACCCGCAAAGCTTCTTCGTCCAATCCAAAGCCAGCTCTTTTTCCCACGGCTTCTATGCGGGTAATGTTGCCTCGCTCGTCTACCATAAAAGAAAAATGCACCTACACCTTCCACTTTAGCTTTTACAGCAGCCACCGGATATTTTAGGTTTTCTTTTAAGAACTTCATGTGGTTGTAAGCAGCCTGCGGCGAAACTTCTGATACCAAAACAAAGTCATCTGTTGGGGTACTTTGTTGTTCAACCTCTCAAGGACCATTGCCATCTGGTTCAGATTGAGGGTCAGTGCTTCCTACGTCTTCTCCTTGGTTGTCGTTTTTGCCAGATTCAATTCCTTTCATTTCTTCCTTGGTCGGCGGTTTATCATTGCCATCTTTGCTTACCATGATTGGAAGGTTTTTTTTAGTGGGTGCCCAAAGAGCCGGGGCAGCGGCCTATATTGGGTTCGAAATATTCACTTTGGAATAAAAACATCGGAACTCAGCATGTCTGGCACTTTGTAAATGGGCAATTTATCAATGGTTTGGCTCCCAAAAATAGGTTGTAAAGTGCTGGTTTCCTATGCTAAACAGCAAGCAGACAAGCACGAACAGGAGGGCTATGTTTACATGGTTGTGGTAATGCTTATGGCAATTGGTATTCGCCGTAAGCTTGGTTTCGTCCTTCAAAAATAATGTCGCTGAGTGTGGGAATCTTTTGCAAACCTTCAGTGATGAAATTATTTTTAGTTACATAGATTGATTTTACTTTGATCAATCCTGAAGCGTTATTTCCACCTGCGTATTTGATTTGCGCTATGAGAGAAATGGAAATTTTCCATTCATTTTTTTTCGCTTTTGTTTTTTGCCAAATCTTTGTCTCCCAAAAACCATTTTTGAATGGCTTTGCCAGGTTCGTCTCTTAGTGGAATCAAAGTTGCCAACACCCTATAGCCCGACCCGCCAGCCTGTTTGGCAATAGGCACCATGGTAGAATTTCCTAAAAAATTGGCGGGCAATTTAAATCCAATGAAACTGGCAAACCAAAGCACAGCCGAGATGGAAATCAACACCTTTGTTGCTCCCAAACAAGCTCCTGCCACTTTGTCGAATGTGCCAAAGATGGTATAGCTAAGCATTTTTCGGGTGGTTTTGGCCAAATATCCCAGACCGAAAACAACGCCCATAAAAAGGGCTAAAAAAGATATGATGGGCAATAGTTTGCCAGCGTCGGGCAAATGTGGCTGTAAAAAAGCGGACATCAGATCTAAAAACCGAAACCCAACCAACACAGCCACAATGAGAGCAAAAGTGCCCACTACTTCCACAATCAGCCCTTTTTGAAAACCAGAATAGGCTCCCCAGCAAAGAAAAGCCAGAATAATCCAGTCGATGGTGGCCATTTGCACCTAGCCAAGTAATGTTTTCACCATGGCCGATATGGCTTTTCCGTCAGCTTTTCCAGCCAATTCTTTCGAGGCTACACCCATCACTTTGCCTAAATCAGCCGCAGAACTGGCTCCCACTTTGGCTATGATGGCCTGCAAAGCATCTTTTAATTCATTTTCAGAAAGTTGTTTGGGCAAAAACTCTTCAATCACTGTGAGTTCAGCTTGTTCTTTCTCGGCCAAATCTGCCCTGCCCTGGGTTTGAAATACATCCAGAGAATCTTTTCTTTGTTTCGCAGCCTTGGTCAAAAGCTTCAATTCATCAGCTTCGCTCAAATCTCCAGAGCCTCCTTCTTTGCTTTCTTCAAGCAAAATCATGGATTTAATGGCCCTTAAAGCCCTCAGCCTGTCCTGGTCTTTAGCCAGCATGGCTTGTTTAATGCCGGCATCAACAGTTGTTTTTAGAGACATATATTCGGTGTGTTTTTGTTCTTGCTGCAAATTGATAAAAATATCCTGAAACCACCGAAACCCATTTTCGATTCTTGGATTATGGCTAACATTGCCCACATGTTGCTATACCACTCGTTGATGAGGCCGCTGCTCTTTGCCATGGACCCAGAAAAGGCGCATCATCTTTCAACCCAGTTACTTTCTTTTTCTGCCAATTTCCCTGGCGGCAAATCACTACTTTCTTCGCTTTTTCAGCCAAAACCAGTACCCGTTCAGGTGGCTGGTTTGTCTTTTACAAATCCTGTAGGTTTAGCTGCCGGGTTCGATAAAAATGCCACTATGATGTACGAAATGGCATTGTTGGGCTTTGGCTTTATCGAAATTGGAACCGTAACTCCAAAACCGCAATCTGGAAATCCATCACCCAGAATGTTTCGGTTGCCACAAGACGAAGCCATCATCAACCGAATGGGTTTCAACAACGACGGTGTAGAAGCGGTTGCCGAACGATTGAAAAACAGACCTCGGCACATCATAGTGGGCAGCAATATTGGGAAGAATAAAGACACACCTGCAAGCAAAGCTGTCGACGATTATTTGATTGGATTTAATGCTTTGGCGCCTTTAACAGATTATGTAACCGTGAATGTGAGCTCGCCAAACACGCCCGGCTTGCGTGATTTGCTTGCCATTGAACCACTGAAAGAATTGTTGGAAACATTAACTGAAGCCAATAAGGTATGGCAGAAACCGCTGTTTCTTAAGCTTTCGCCCGACATGGCCAATGAGGATATTATGGAAGTAACTCAGTTGTGTGCATCTTTAAAATTAGCTGGGATCATTGCCACAAATACCACTATTGGACGAGCAGGATTGAGAACGCCTCAAACCAGCATTGACAAAATAGGAGCTGGTGGATTAAGTGGAAAACCTGTGATGCACCGAAGTACAGAAGTTGTAGAAATTATTAGACGGGAATTGGCTGGCGAGCAGTTGGCGATTATTGCATCTGGAGGAATACACGCTCCCAGCGATGCATTGCAAAAGCTGGAAGCAGGCGCAGATTTGTTGCAGCTTTACACAGGATTGGTGTATGAAGGCCCAGGCTTGGTAAAGCAAATCGTAAATAAATTGGCGTAAATGCTAAATAAAACAAGCAGAATACGAATTTTACAAACAAGGTGCAATGCTGCTTCATGATGATTTATCAGAACGGACTCAGCATCAAAAAAATGAAAGGCCAACTCACTGAATTGACCTTTTTGTTATTTTACTACAAAGAAGCAAACTATCAAAAACCTTGAATGGAGAAAAAGTATTGGTGTATATTGAAAGTGCAAAATGATTAAACAAAAAATCTACCTGAAAGTATTTTAATTATGATTTCATATTCAGAATCAACGCTTAAAAATCTTGACTCTCGCTACAGGGCAAACCTTGTCAACAGTCTTACAGGCTTTAAATGCACAGTGCTTATTGGTACTAAAAATTCAGAAGGAAAAACCAACCTGGCTATTTTTAGTCAGGTAATGCATATTGGGGCTAATCCGCCCATGATTGGTGTTTTGTTCAGACCTGAAACTGTTGGCAGGCACACATTAGCAAACATCAGAGAGTCTGGATTCTTTACCCTTAATCATATCAATCCTCATATTGTAGAGGCTGCACATGCCAGCAGTGCAAAGTGGGAAATAAGTGAGTTTGAAGCTTTGAAACTAACTCCAGAATTGATGGCAGATTTTGATGCTCCCTTTGTGGCCGAGTCAAATATTCAGATTGGGTTGCAATTGAACAAAGAATATTTGCTCGACGTGAACAACACTATTTTGCTTGTTGGTGATGTGAAGTTAATCAGACTGAAAGATGACTATGTACTCAATGATGGATTCGTAGACATACATGCAGCCAACACCATTACTTGCAATGGTTTGGATGCCTATTATGAGGCAAAACCATTAATTCGATACGATTACGCCAGACCTGGCACAGAGGCAAAACAAATTCCAATAAAAAAGCCTATCGAATCCGATCCATTGACCTAACCAGTCGCTCGTCTCTTCGAATCAATCTATTGGATATGATATTCATCATGATGGCTATCATCGGTAGAAACAAACCCAACTGATAGCGCCCTGGTTCACCTTCCATTATCCATGATTGCGGTGCCTGGACTTTATAAAGCATCAAACCCAAAGTGGTGACAATTACCAAGGAATTTAAAGCACCAATCACCATTTGCAGCTTGCGGTTCTTGTAACTTAGAATAGAGAAAAACGACATTCCAGCCGACAATAAACAGGTTATCAAAATGTAGTACCTGGGTTCAGATTTTACTATTTTCAATTCGCCTCCTTCAGTCTTTTTCCATTGTATGGAAATTCCTGTTTGAACAATGGTTTGGTTGCCATGTTCCTTTTTCCAATTTGGAATAAATGGAGCCACAATCAGCATAACACCTATGCAGACTAGCAGGATCGATTGCATTCTTTGAATCATAACCTTGAAATTTTCAGGTGCAATATGACGGACAAAAATTTAAGGAAGGCAAATTTGTGTTTTGAAATTTATTCTGCAAACACCTCATTGGCTTGGTTCAGGGCGTTAAATCGAATGACTAGTAGCTTCTTCACTTCGCCATTTGCGCAGTCTGGATTACCAGCAACCCAATATCTGTACATTTTTTGCCCCCTTGTTTGCAAGTCCTGTTGGTCGGGCATTCCCAAATAACTTTTAATTACATTTTCACGTACGCCTTTCAGTTGTTGGCGCTTCTCGAATATAACGTCGTATTGCGTTTTGCGCAAACCCTGGCAACCGTTTTTGTCTTTTTTCCAAGCCTGATTATCGAATCCTTCAATTTCTACGGAAGTTCCACAGCCTTGTAGCAAAAGCGCCAATAGCAAAATTAATATCTTATTCATTGTTTGTGTATATGAACTGGCAAAGGTGTTTGAAGGTTTTGCTAAAAAAAAAATCCACCCTTCAGAGGTGGATTTTCGAAGTGAAAATGAAATGAAATTAGGGTAATCTTTTTTTAGATTTAAACATCCCAGTGAAAATGTTGCCTGAACTTTTTTTAGCGACTTTTGTAGCAGGTGGGCAATCATTCCAATAGATATTTACCTTTTTCCTTGCTCTTGGTTTTTCGCCCGAAACAATTTCGGGTTTTTTGGCAAAATCGATAACTGCGTTGGAACAAAAAACTTTGTGAGGCTGAATAGAAACGCCGATATAATGGAGATTGCTACTCAATAGGTTGTTTCTGTGCCTGAATTCAGGATCGTTTTTGCCCGTTAATTGGCTTACTACAATGTCAACTGGATCGCCAGAGCCCACATAAAAATTTTCTGAAAGGCTGATTGACTGCGGAAAAAATTGATGAATGCGGTCTTCAAACTCTATTCCACTCGAACTTGAAGTGCCTGTTTTTCCATGAACGCCCATGTCTCTGGCATGCAACATGGCAGATTTGTGTAATGAAAACACAGGCAATAACGGTAATCTGTTGCTTACAGTTCTGAGAGCCTGAATGGCAGATAATACTTCTGCTTTGGATGTATCAGGTTCTGCTTTTTTCAAATATTGATTGATGAAGGTGTTCGGTTCAATTCTGGCCAGGTTAATCAGTGCTATTACCTTTTTTTCCTGGTCTGAAAGATAATACTCTGATTTTGCAGTATTTACCACATTGTCTTCCGTCAATGCGCTTGGGTATTGAGCAAATGAAGAGAGCGACTGAAAAATGATGATTAACACCCAAACAGTCACATTTTTAAATTTTTGTTCTTGTTTCATACGTCGTAGTTCAACGTTTAAAATATTCTCTTTCAATTCAAATTTCGCTAATAAGAAACTGTTTCTTGTGGCGATTGGTAAATGTTTGTTTGCTTGGAATTGAACGACATTTTTTAGGGAGTGTTCTTTAAGCTTTCAGGCTCAATTTGCTGAAATTCCTACATGGATACCTGCTTGGAATAAAAGGTAAACATAAATAGTCGAAAAAAGTAAAAATAGCTCGTTTTTAATTGCCAGGAATTAGCGAGAGTGAATTTTGTTGCCTGTTTAAGTGAAAGGAAAAGAACAAGATCAACTCATTTTCGTTAGCATTTTCTGCGAAATCTTACGTGCTAAAATTCTTGATTTCTATGTGGGATATTCCATCGAATAGAGGCTGAAATAAACCGGGTGTTCATATTTCTGCTCGCCTTAGCACTCTCTTTTCGCCTCATTAGCATTTGGATATCCATGTAGAAATTGTGAAATAACATGTAGCTGGCTGTGAACTCTGCGAAAACGATGGTGGTAGAAATGCCTTGACCTATGGAGTTATTAAATTCTTGTTTTCTTCTATTGTAGCTAACCATTGGGTTTTGACCCCATGACACTACCTCGTTGTTGAATTTCACAGTGTCCTCGCCCATTTTGTTCACAAATGTTTTCAGAGAAAAACGTAAACGGTTAATCGGTTGATACCTGGCCACAAACATTACCTCCCTGAAGTTTGCCCCCATAGGGTGGGCCAAAGCCTGATTGTAGTGAGAGTAATCTGTAAACGCATCGCTATGTTGGTATGTGTATGGCCTGGCATGATTATATTCTACCTGCATGTCCAAATTGCGTACTCCAATCACGTCTATCCATTTTAAGCCAACCTGAAAAGCATTTTTATTTCCCCACCAGCCCCGGTTTTGCCTTACTTCGGACAAAAGAAATTCGTCGAGAACAATCTGGCTGTACAAAGAAAAATGGTTTAAAAAGTTCCATTTCAAATCTGCTCCGAGCACAGCGTTATCCGGACTTCCATTGTTTTGTTCAATGGCTCTATAAAAAATGAGTGGATTCAGATAGCTAATGTCATACACGCCTTTTTGGTTGGGGTCTGTTCGTCCAAACACAATCGATTCAAAAATTCCAATGTTGAGGTTTTTGGTTATGTTCAAACTAAGCTGGTGAAGGGCAAAATACTTTTTAGGAATTCTCTGCGATTTTGGCGAACCGGAACTTTCGAACCTATCGAGCCTGGTAAACATTTGAGCAAACAAATTGGTGTAATTTAGCTTCCAAACATTTGTGTTGAGCTTTAAAAAAGTATAGTTGTTAGCAAAATCAGACAAAATCATAGAACGAAGGCCATTTCCGAAAAAATGTCGGTCATGGCCAAATTGGGCATGTATATGTTTGGTAATTGAAGCTGTGATGTATCCTCTACCTGTAAAAAAATCTACACCATTCTGCCGCTGATTGGCAGGCGCACTTCCAAACGGTTTCCAGAATCCTTCATGTGGCACAGCTCCATGGTCGCGGATAAATTGAGTGACATACCCTGGATAGAAAATCTGATTCTCCGTTATAAAAGTATAAAAGCCAACCCGTTTGTCTACCATTCCACGTAGTTCTACTCCACGTGTATTGATGTACTGACGGTAGTTTGTTTCCTGATCTCTGCCCAATTGCCCATAACCAACGATGTTGGCATGCACGTCGAAATCTTTATCACTGTAACTGAGCAAACTGGCTTTGTTTCTGAAAACGCCTCTCCAATTGTATTTGCCAATATTCGCATCTTTGTTTTGAGTCCATTCGGGGTTGTCAGCAGTCAAGTAGCTCAAGTTAAACCGATCAACCCCTGACCATTTGGTTGAACTATCTAACATGGTTGAATCGGCTAATGCTGCAATTGCTTTTCTTTCATAAGGTTTCACGGAAGTAAACAATCGATCTGCCAACCTATTTTGCTTGATTTCAAGCCTGTCTATCAAATGCTGATAATCAGTGTTTAATGGAGCGTAAACACTTTGCCCATTCGAAAACTGCGTAGATAAGATGCATAGAGTCAGCAAGAAGGTTAATCGTAAGGACATAAGTTTTAAATTGGCCGGAAATATCAGCAATTACTGGAAATTCAGTGCTGAAAGTGCAAAAACTCAAATAGGTTCATGTTGCATATTTCAGTAAATTTGCACCTCAATTCTCTGATTTTGCATGTTGAATAAGGTAAAAGATTTATTGTTAGAACATGGTCTTAGATTTACTGAGCCACGAACGAAGATTTTACATCTGTTTCTCGACAACAGTCATGCATTGTCATACCATTTTCTTGAAAACAGCCTGGGTAGCGAAATGGACCGGGTTACCATCTACCGGACGTTGAGAACCTTTGTGGATTCTGGTTTGTTGCATACCATCCCCGACGAACAGCAAACCATCCTCTATGCCATGTGTGCAAAAAGTTGTCACGATGGACATAAACATGAGCATAACCACCTGCATTTCAAATGCCTGGTTTGTGGTGAAACCACTTGCTTGCAGGAAGTAAATCTTGTAATTCCTTCAGTTCCAATTGGCTTTAAGCTCGACTCGCTCAAGTTGATTGGTGAAGGAGTTTGTAGTGACTGCCAATAAAAAACCCTGCACGATGGCAGGGCTTTTCTGGGTTTATACAAACAAGTGTGCTCACTTACTTTTTAGTTATTTTGTACGATTGCAGGGTTTGTCCTTTTATATGAATGGCAGCTGTCAGCGTGCCTTTTTTTATTCTTGGTGCACGTTGAATCATAGCTGAAAGCGATTCGATTGACTCAAAAGGCATTTCAGCGATCAAAATACCTTTTTGCATGATTCTGGCTTTTGCGCTTACTAAACTTGATTCTTTGTGTTTATCGCTTGTGAGCGATTGATTTTGATCTGAAGTTAAGTACTCCACTCTTATGCCAGATTTTTTTATTTTTTTTATGGGCTGTGCCCAATTTCCGCTCGCTGCAATGGTTTGAAAACTAAAGCTTGTTAATAAAACAGCCAAGGTGAAGAAAGATTTGAAAGATGAAGTTTTCATGACTTTTAATTTTTGGATGATGGGGCGGTAACGGCTTTGGTCTATCGTGAAGTTTGTGGTATTCTGTGAAATGGTTAATTGTATCTGTACACATATTTAAATAAACGTTAAAAGGTTTGGTTTTTAAAAAATATGATTATTTCCACACATCTAAACTGGATCGAAAAATAAAAGTTGAAATCCAGGTACTTATATCAAGGCCTTTTGATGTTAAACTCCCTACTTTTGGGCCATGGACCAGTTCATCGTTTCGGCCAGAAAATATCGTCCCGCTTTGTTCGATAGTGTGGTTGGGCAATCTCATATCACCACCACGCTAAAGAACGCCATAAAAAGTAGCCATTTAGCCCAGGCATTTCTTTTTTGCGGGCCAAGGGGAGTTGGAAAAACCACATGTGCCCGAATTTTGGCAAAGACAATCAATTGCCTCAACCTCACATCAGACGGAGAAGCCTGTGGCGCATGTGCATCTTGTGTGAGTTACCAAAACAGCAGCTCTTTCAATATCTATGAGCTCGATGCTGCCAGCAACAATTCAGTGGACAACATACGGGAATTGGTGGAGCAGGTGAGGGTTCCGCCGCAGGCCAACAAATACAAAGTGTACATCATCGACGAAGTGCACATGCTGTCGCAGGCTGCTTTCAATGCATTTTTGAAGACATTGGAGGAGCCTCCTTCTTATGCCATTTTCATATTGGCAACAACCGAAAAGCACAAAATTATTCCAACTATTTTGAGCCGGTGCCAGATATTCGATTTCAACCGGATTCAACTAAAAGATATTGCAAACCATCTGTCGGGCATTGCAGCAAAAGAAGGCATCAGTGCGGATGAAGAAGCATTGAGACTCATAGCAGAAAAGGCCGATGGGGGCTTGCGAGATGCTCTCAGCATGTTCGATTTAATCAGTACATTTTCTCCAGTTCGAAGCATTACCTATGCCAGCACGATAGAAAACCTCCACATACTTGACTACGACTATTATTTCAAAGTTATCGAATTCCTGCTCCAGGAGGCAGCAGGAGAGTTGCTTGTGTTGTTCGATGAAATTTTGAAAAAGGGCTTCGATGGACATAATTTCATTGTGGGTTTGGCCGACCATTTGCGTAACCTTTTGGTTTGCAAAGAGGAAGTGACAATTAAACTTTTAGAAGTAAGCGAAGGTGTAAAGAAGAAGTACCTTGAACAAGCCCGAAATGCAGATTTCGATCTTATTCTATCCTGGTTGAATCTGGCGAGTCAGGCTGATATTCAGTATAAATCCAGCAAACATCAACGATTGACCGTAGAGCTTGGCCTCATGAAAATGGCCAAAGTAAACCAGGCTTTACAGTTTGCACAAGAGTCAGGAGATGGGCTTGATATAGAGCAAGTTGGTTATCAAGCTCAGTTTAGAAAAACAGAAGTTAAACTGGTTGAAATTGAATCTTTACCCAAGCCAGCAATAGAGGCAAAATTAGAAGTGCCTTCTCCTGCCATAAAGCCCATTCAATTGGGTAAAGTTTTAAAAATAAAAGGATTATCAACTAAAATTGAAGAATCTGCTGCAACTGAAAGCACAAATACTGAAGTTAATTTGTTTGAACCTTTGCCATTCGACCGAGCCTGGCAAGAACTTGTGGCAGATTGCTGGAGTAAAAATTTGGGTTCAGTAGCATCATTGTTAGCCAATATTCCCAAATCTTTTGAAAACAACACAGTTCAACTTGGCATCGCAGGAAGTTTTGAGGAGAATGAAATTCAAACCCTACGAACGGATTTAACGCAATTCCTCAGGCAAAAAATGGCCAACAATGCCATTTCGATAAACCTATACACTAGGGAGACAGAAGTTGAAACTTCGCCAGTTACCAATCAGCAAAAACTAACTTTTTTAATAGAGCAAAATCCTACTGTTTTAGCATTAATTAAAAAACTAGACGGACAGGTATATTAATTTTATGAACGCAACTGAAACTGAAAAAAAGCTTCCTGACCTGATTACTGCTCAAAAGCTGGGTTTACTCGAATCTGAATTTGAAAAAATAAAGCAAATTCTTGGCCGTAATCCAAACTTCACGGAGCTATCTATTTTTTCTGTGATGTGGTCAGAACACTGTTCCTATAAAAACAGTATTGTTTGGTTAAAAACATTGCCAAAAGACGGCGAACGAATACTCACCAAAGCTGGGGAGGAAAATGCTGGATTGGTAGATTTAGGAGATGGCCTTGCCTGCGCTTTTAAAATTGAAAGTCACAATCATCCGTCAGCCCTCGAACCTTATCAAGGTGCAGCAACTGGTGTTGGAGGTATCAATAGAGATATTTTTACCATGGGTGCTCGGCCCATCGCTGGTCTGAATTCACTCCGATTTGGTGATCCAACAACAGAAAAAACAAAATGGTTACTAAAAGGAGTAGTCAAAGGTATTGGAGATTATGGCAACGCATTTGGTATCCCAACTGTGGGTGGCGAAGTCTATTTTGATGAATGCTACACCGTTAACCCATTGGTAAATGCATTTTCGGCTGGTATTGTGGAAGTAGGAAAAACTGCTTCTGCTATTAGTTATGGAGTAGGGAATCCAGTGTTTATAGTAGGTTCTGCCACGGGGAAAGATGGAATCCATGGAGCAACTTTTGCTTCGGAAGATATTAGCGACAAATCGTCAGAAAAACTTCCTGCGGTACAGGTTGGCGATCCATTTATGGAGAAACTATTGCTGGAAGCAACACTTGAGGCCATAGCTACCAATGAATTAGTCGGCATTCAGGATATGGGAGCAGCTGGTATCATTTGCTCAACTTCAGAAATGAGCGCCAAAGGCGAGCACGGTATGGATATTTGGCTTCACAAAGTGCCTACCCGACAGGCAAACATGCAGCCATTTGAAATTCTATTGTCTGAATCTCAAGAGCGAATGCTCATTGTGGCAAAAAAGGGTTCTGAACGAAAAATACTCGATATTTTCGAAAAATGGGATTTGTATTGTGCTCAAATTGGCGTAGTTACAGAGTCAAAACGATTGCACTTTTATTTGCATGACGAGCTGGTTGCCGATGTGCCAGCCAGTGATTTAGTGCTGGGTGGGGGAGCACCAGTTTATCACAGAGAATATAAAGAGCCAGCCTATTTTAAGCAGCATTTGGCCTTTAATATCAACGAAGTGAAAGTTCCTGCTGCATCTGAATGGTCAAAAATCGGGGAGCATTTGCTCAAACACCCCAACATTTGTTCACGCAGGTGGATTGCCAGACAATATGATAGCATGGTGGGTACAGCGTTGCTCAATGCCAACGAACCCAGCGACGCTGCTGTAGTCAACATCAAAGGCACATCCAAAGCCATTGTCATCACTACAGATTGTAACGGAAGGTATGTATTTGCGAATCCCGAAGAAGGATGTGCTATTGCTGTAGCAGAAGCTGCCAGAAACATTATTTGTAGTGGCGGAGAACCTGTTGCAATTACAAATTGCCTCAATTTTGGTAATCCATACATACCCGAAGTGTACTGGCAGTTTGTAGGTGCCATAAAAGGCATGAAAAAGGCATGCGAAAAACTTGGCACTCCCGTGACTGGTGGCAATGTGAGTTTCTACAACCAAAGCAATCCAAAAGGAGAAAATGCAGGTGTTGAAGCGGCAGTTTTTCCTACGCCAACAATAGGCATGTTAGGGTTGCTGGACCACGTTTCAAATAAAATGACACTTCATTTTAAGCAAACTGGCGATTTAATTTACCTGATTGGCAAAAGTCAGAATGATTTGGGATGTTCAGAATATCTTCACAGCTATATTGGAGTGAAACAATCTCCTGCGCCTGCTTTTGATTTAGATCAGGAATATCTGGTTCAGCAAACAGTTTCTGAGTTAATAAGTGAAAAACTGGTGAATGCTGCTCATGATTGCTCTGATGGAGGCTTGTTTGTTGCACTTGCCGAAATGTCGTTTCAAAATGAACTCGGCTTTGACGTAGAAACAAATCCCATAGTAAGATCTGATGCTGCCTTATTTGGTGAAAGCCAGAGTAGGGTAGTAGTAAGTCTTCGACCAGCTCAAGAAACAGCGTTTCTTAGCTTTCTGCAAAGCAAAGGTGTTGATTATGAGTTTTTAGGTAAAGTTGGACAAGGCGAAATGGTTGTCAACCAACAAGTACTGTTTTCTGTGAGTCAAGCTAAGGACTGGTATATCAACAGCTTAGAAAGGATTTTGAGCAACTAAATTTTGATTTTACTTTCATTCCTTGATAGTATTTATTCAATAAGCCAATTAAGCTTTCACTATTCTATTATCCATTAAAAATGACTGAATTTCAACAATCTTAAGGCTTTTAATGTCCGGATGCGAAGGATTGATCAGGTAGTTTGAGTCGTACGGCATCACCACCGATGGCACTTGCATCATAGGAAATTGAGATTTTAGAAATACTGAACCCAGTGTTTTTAAAGAACCAGGCGACGGGCTGTTTCGCCAGTCCAGCGGCAGTGCACCAAGGTTGATTGAGTCAAAAGTTGTTTCGCCCATGTCAATGGTTATCAATACCAAGTCAGAAGGTACAATCATCGCTTCGTAGTGAGCCAACGTTTCTAACAAAGCAAGTGATGGGTTTTTTGCAGCATATAGCATGTTCTCCCCCTTAAAATTCCACCTACCACCATAAAGGAACGAGCCAAATCCGCTCAAGTCATTCGCAAATTGTTCCTGGGTTATCCTGTAAACAAGCATTAGGAATAAACGCCGTGTTGCATTCTACCTAGCTCGTCCATGATGTAAGCTATGCCCATGGAGGTGTCCAGAAATTCTTTAGGTTTTTTGAAACCTAAAGCAGAAATGTGGCCATCCATGTATTTTTTGAAAAGGTCAAGTGAATGAAAAACATCTTTACCCCTTTCGTAGAGAAGAGCAATTTCCAAGGCTCGCTCTGAAGGTTCGGCACCAAGCCTCGTGTCTGGCGCATAGTTTCTCAGGGTTCTTTCTGTCATGTGCATAAAGCTGGCCAACTCGGAAAGTGAAAGCCCGGTCATTTCCATCAACTCGTTGAGCGCCTGGCGGGTGATACCTTTTTTGACTAAATTCAGCTTTCCAGAAAAATCTTGCGGGGCTACTTTGTGTTTTGAATAAAACAAATGCCCGGGCATAGAACTACTAATGGTGTAAGAAGCCATGGGTTCTTCAAGGGTACTTTTTTGGTCTGTAACTGCTTTATATTTTTTCACCCAACAAATTTACGAATTATTTCCTAATAAAAAAGAAATTTTTCTCAATGAATTCTATCCGCCCTCACTACAATGCTTTTTATTATACTGGCTTCTTCTTCCAATAGCTCATTCCAGCGTGTTTTTACCACTTTTTCTTCTGTATAGCATTTAGCGAGGTCGAGAAAAGTCCTGTAGTGCCCTGCTTCAGAAACCATAAATTCATAATAAAATTTTCTCAGTTCAAGGTCACCAACCTGTTCAGAAAGCAATTTGAAGCGCTCACAACTTCTGGCTTCGATCATGGCACAAATGAGGAGTTTTTCCATGACCTGCATATTTCTGGAACCTCCTTTTCGCTCTTTTGTCAACAAACGCTGTACATATTCGTCTTGACGACAAGGCCCAAGTTGAAATCCACGCTTTTTAAGTTCTGACAAGACCCGCTCAAAATGTGCCCATTCTTCAGCCACAATTTCCGTTAGTTTTTCTACCAATTGTTGCTTTTCTGGGAACTGTACAATTAGTCCGATGCCAGATGAAGCCGCTTTTTGTTCGCAGAAGGCATGGTCAATCAAAATTTCTTCAATCGATTTACTGGCAACATCTGCCCAACGTGGGTCGCTTGGTAGTTTTAATCCTAGCATAAGTCAATCAAAAAATTGCCAGTTCACGCCAAATTCGACAATTCGTTTTTGACCTGTGTAAAATGGTGTAGTAAAATAACCAGGTGCACCAAAACCTTGGTTGGCATTGTACATCCGCAAATAAAGGAATGAGCGCTTAATCCTGAGATTCACAAAAGGCTCAATCAGGAAATGTGAATTCAACATAAATGATTCATTTGCAGTATTTTGCAGATACCAGATCATACCAAGTGGCATGTAGTTGTTGCCCAGCCATGCATCTCTCCACCATAGATTAAGTCCTGTTTCTACACTTATTCCTCGGTTGCCAAAAATATTTCGACTGTAGAAAAAGCGCCCAGAATAAAACTGAGATGGAATTCTGATAACATCAGCACCTGATTGTAGGGTTTGGCGAAAACGATTGTGAAAGTGCCATTTGCCCAGATTCAATTCTAAATTCGCAGTCAGATAAATGATTTGAGCGGAGCGGGCGGCTTGCTTTGGAGTCAAATCTTCTGAAAAATAGATTTGATTAAATAGATTCATCACACTAACTTCTGGAGTGAACCGCCATTTTCTTTGTTTTAAAGTGAAACTACCCCAAAGGTGTGTGGCATTTTGAAGATCAAAATTGGTATTCCAATTCAATATTTGCGCAGAAAAAAAGCTTTGCTGAAGGGTTGGTGAATACCCCATTTGCCTAAAACCTGCTTGAAATTTACTACCTGAAACTTGCCCTGAAAACAAATAATCTCTTGTTGGATTTATTTCTGCTTTTGCCACAAGGTTTAGACTATCTGTTACTTTGCCTATCAGAAATCCACCCAGATAGTTTTCCTGTGCATTGGGAATACTGGTTACTCCATGGTTGGAAATGTATCGCAAATCTCTTCTCCTGTAATATGCCGCATAGTCGAAACGCCCCCATCGGCCTTTTACGCCTGCCTTATTTTCAAAACTTGTATAAGTGTGGAGAGAAAACAAAAAATTTCCTGCCACAGTATCTGGATAAAAGCCTGGAGTCATGTTCGCTTTTTCGTCTGTATACCTGTTCACTTGCCGCATGCGATCGAACATGTGAAAAACCTGCAATTTGCCTGTTGAATCTAGAGAATATTGTTGGTACATGTGCCAACCATTCCGTTTTTCTCTATTTCGGGTTTGCATATCCAGAGTTGCTTTCTCCAATTCGAAGTTGAACAAACTGTCTTTCGTGCCCCCTGGCTTAGGCAAAATACCACCCGTTTCGTATAGTAAATGGTTGAGATGTGTGAAATTGCCCATGGCTATATACCGCCTGTTTGGTGATACATAATTCGCCTGACCTGCAAACGCATGATGGTCAGCCAAAAACTGACGCTGTTGGACCAGATTTATGTTTCTCACTGCCGTAAGCCTCTGATATTCGAACCCGACATTCAGGTTTGGTGTGATGTTTCTGCTGAATAAGCCTCTGAATATTTCTCTACCTCTTACGCCAATATTGTATTGAACCGAGGTGACAGGCGATTGTGTGCTGAAATACCTAAGCTGTGGCGGCTGAAATGCATACGGATTAAAGCTCGTTGGCCCGAAATAGGCTCCAATTTGTTCTGGTAATTCAAAGAATATAGGTTCTGTAGCTGTACCCAGGTTTCCCAAGTCTTTTAATTGTCTACCACTTTTTCTGGCAAAATCGCCCGAAAATTCGATATCGTACAAACTGGTATCGAGGTAGTGCAATCTTTTAATGTTGTGGAAAATGTCTTTCTCTAAAAAATACCGTGTGGTTTTGGGGCCATATTTTTCAGAAGTTGTATCGTCGAGTAATTGGGCATCAACTTGTCCCGAAGCAAGAAACGCTAGAAAAAAAACAATAAATAGAATCTGTAGGGCTTTGGTTGGCACTTTGCAAAAATAGTGCATGACTGCTACAAAATTTATCACCACGGGTCAGGAATTGAATATCTTTTTCGAAATAAACTCTTCAAAAATTTGCCAGTCCTCCATCGTGGATTCTATGGGTAAAGTAAAAACATCCATCGTTTTCAGCATATGGAATTCCCGAAGTCTAACGCCATCTTTTTCAGTAGTTATTATTTTGGTGTTTTGGGGTAGCTTTTGCCACTCTTGCACTATCTTGTGAATATGCCTTTCTTCAAACTGAAAATGATCGGGATAAGCCAATGCCTGAATTTCCCAGCCTTGCTGTTGCAAATAGGTGTACATAGGAGTTGGATTTTCTATGCCTGTCACAACCATGGTCATACCTGGTGTTGGCTGAGTCAAAGTTTGCTCAAAGAGTGGAAGCAACTTTCCGTAACCGATCGATGAAAAAAAGACTGGTATATCGAGGGAACAATATCGTCTGATTTTTTTCAAATAGCTCTCTTTCAATTCAGGGGACATATTTTCTGGGCACTTGGTCACCACAACAATATCTGCTCTTTTAGCATGTTTTGGCCCTTCTCTCAATCTGCCAGCTGGCAGCATATTGTCGTCAAAAAATGGCTGATAGAAGTTGCAAAGCAAAATATTTAACTTGGGTTTTACATATCGGTGCTGAAATGCATCATCAAGCAGAATCAGATCTATTTCTGGCTTTTCTTGTAGTATTTTTTCAATACCATGTACCCTTGTTTCGTCTACTGCTACCAGACATTTACCTTTTAATTTCCATTGTATCAGGCAAGGTTCATCACCAAATTTTTTCCAATTTTCTTCTAAATTCACCCAATGAAAACCAGTTGAACTTCTTTTATAGCCTCTGCTAAGCACTGCAACCTTTTTGCCGTGACTAGAAAAATGCTCAGCAATGCGAATAACCATGGGCGTTTTTCCTGTACCGCCTACTGATAAATTGCCTACACTAACAACTGGAATCTTGAAGCTTTTTTCACGCAAAAAACCTATGTCAAACATGAAGTTTCGGAGACCTATACCCAGACCATACAGAATAGACAACGGCATTAGTGCCGCTATTTTCATTCTATGACCAATTTTTTGTTCAACTTTGTCCATACAGATGAAGTTTAGTCCAGCTCAAAAGCAATCAGAATTCCCATTTTTCCTGCCTAAAAGGGTAGTCTATGGTATACTTTTGTTTAGCCTTTTGGGGAGTCTATGTCCTGTTTTATTGCATGGGCAGACCACCCAAGCACCGCTGAAGCGAGTGCAAACATACTATGGAAAGGGCAACCGTGTTACCAAACAACGTTATTATGTAAAATCAAGCAATCCGAAAATACTGGAAGGGCCTTTCGAAGAATATTTGGCAAATGGAAAATTGTCGATGAAAGGGTCTTTTAGAAACAATAAGAAAGACAATACATGGCAGTATTACTTTGAAAAAGGCCAGGTAAAATCTGTTGGAAACTACAATCAAGGAGAGCAAATAGGTGATTGGGTTTATTTTTTTGAAAATGGAAATGTGAATAGGAAGGGCACCTTGGCCAATGGTGTAAAAGAAGGCGATTGGGTGTTCTATTATGAAAATGGAAAGCCAAAAAATGTGGGAAGTTTTTTGAATGGAGAAAACCATGGTGTGTGGAAGTATTTCTATGAAGATAGCACACTGAAAGCCACGGCGTTGTTTAAAAGGGGAGTGGGATACTACAAGGAGTTTTCTACTGCAGGTAAATTGAAAATGGAAGGTCTCATCCGAAATGGTAAAAGCGACAGTACATGGAGATACTACTATGAAAATGATTCTTTAAAGGCCTCAGGAATTGAAAAAGATGGAACTAAAACTGGATTTTGGAAATTTTTCCACCCGAATGGAAAACCTGCATCAGCTGGCAACTATGAAAACAATAAGCCCGTTGGAAGGTGGACTTATTTCCATGACAATGGTGAGAAAAGCTCAGAAGGAGATCACGACAATGAAGGCCAAAGGCAAGGGGCATGGAAGCTATATTTTCCTGATGGGAAACTGATGGGAGAAGGGTATTTTGAAAAAGGAAATGGCGACTACAAGGAATACCACGACAATGGAAAATTGAAGTTGGAAGGAAAAGTAGTGAAAGGTCAAAATCAAGGCCGATGGAGCTATTACTACGAAGATGGCGTGCTTGAAGGCTACTGCGACTATGAAGAAGGCGAAGGTTTATTTAAGAGTTTCTACCAAAACGGTCAGCTTAAACTTCAGGGGAAGCTCAAAAATGGGCAAAAGACCGGAGTATGGCACCTCTACAATCAAGACGGAAAATTGGCTGGTATTTATAAAACATACTACGATTTCGATTTGCCCATACCTACCCCCAGGAAATTGGAAAAAATAGCAGACACATCCATTATCATTTTACCACCCAAGCCAACCACAAAGCCTCCTATCATTCTGTCAAAACGCAGAGTTAGGTTTTATCAAGCGAGGATCAATGAACTACAAGGTGTGATCGTAGCAACAAATCCAATTGCCACCATTGCAGGTGGTTGGCCTGTTGCAGTTGAATACTATTGGCAAGAGCGTTTGGGTTATCAATTCGGCGTCACAGTATTAAGAAAGCCCTTTTTTGCCGTACATAAATTCCCGAAACCAAACAGAGTGTACACCAAGGGTATTGCTTTAGACCTGAGACAAAAATTGTATTATAGCGATAAGGGAGATGGTTCGTTTTATCTTGGGCAAGAAATCAGGTTTACAAGTCTACAATTTCGAGCCATGCAACAAGTCTCAAATGACTCTGTGATATTGTCGAGAGAGCATGTTTCTGGAGAAGAAAAAAGAATTGAATTGTCGTTCTTGGTTGGGAATCGGTTGTTTCGAAGTTTTAACCAAAATGGAAACTGGACAGTCGATTTCTTCGCAGGTATTGGGGTTGGTGCACGGTTTGCTTCAGTTCCCAATGAAGATGTATTCAAAAATCTTCGGCTCAATAGTTTAGCCATTCCAGTTAGGATAGGCTTAATGGGTGGCTACTTCTTTTAGCACTCAAAGTTTAACCAATTATTTGCTTGAGATTGAAATGTAATTTTTCAGCTATTTCCTGAAGCTCTTCCAGATACATGTCTTTTGCTTCTTCGTTGAGTTTCGACATGGCCTTATTTGCTTTTTTAATGTGCGAAACAAACAAAGCCTCAACCGTTTTGTACTGGCTGTAATCGCCTAATACTTTTTCCATTCGCATGAGAAAGTGTAGCAAAAGTTCTGTCTCGGTTTGCTTGTTTCCTGAGCATTTTAGCCTGATTGCCAGCATTTTACTAAGTTTTTTAATGCTCTTGGTCATCAAGTACAAATTTTTGATTATAGCTTCAAATTCATCATCAAGCCAGGTTTTTAAATCCGTACGGTAGCTCGGTTCGTCATGTTTATAGAACAAAAAATAAGTGGCCAGTTCCTTGTTATTCTTTTGAAATTGAACCAATTGCTCGCAAAGTGTAGTTAGTTCTTTTGCTGGAATGAAGGTTAGCTCTTTTCTGATGGCACCAATTCCTGCTGCTTTCATATATCTAGTTTATCAATTCTTCTTTGGTGTTTTCCGCCTTCAAATTCTGCAGCTAAAAATGCATCAACTATTAACTCAGCGTGATGTTTTGCAGTAAATCTGCCGCCAAGGCAAAGTACGTTGGCATTGTTGTGTTCTCGGCTCAGTTTTGCCAATTCTGCATGAGTAACCAAAGCGGCTCTGATGCCTTTGTGCCTGTTTGCTGCAATGTTCACACCTATGCCGCTTCCGCAAACCAATATCCCAAAATCAGCTTCTTCTTGCTGAATCGCTTCCGCTACTTTGTAAGCAAAATCAGGGTAATCAACTGAATCTGTGGAAAATGTACCTTTATCTACTACCTGGACTTGCTTTGATTTTAGGTAGTCAACAAGATGATTTTTTAAGTCTAAACCAGCGTGGTCAGCTCCAATGGCAATGGTCATTATTCAAATAATTAAGCGGGGCAAATATCCATTTTATTCATGTAAAGAACGTATTGATTTCATCTTAACCACAGCTCTTTTGGCTTCATCATATTGATTTTACCTTAATTTACAGGCTAAAAGTTTTTAAACAATATTTCATGAGCAGCAAACCTGGCATTCCACGAGGCACCCGGGATTTTGGACCGGAACACATGCGAAAGCGGAATTTTATTTTCGATACTATCCGAAAACACTTTTCCCGCTATGGCTTTTTGCAATTGGAAACGCCATCTATGGAAAACCTATCCGTGCTCACAGGGAAATATGGAGACGAAGGCGATCAGTTGATTTTCAAAATTCTCAATTCTGGTAATTTCCTGGAAGGTGTAGAAACCAATGCTGTAGAAAAGGGGTATAAAAATCTCACAAATCAAATTGCTGAAAAGGCACTGCGATACGATCTCACGGTACCCTTGGCCCGGTATGTAGTCATGCATAGACACGAAATTACATTTCCTTTTAGGCGCTACCAAATGCAACCAGTGTGGCGGGCAGATCGCCCGCAAAAAGGCCGGTATAGGGAGTTTTATCAATGCGATGCAGATATCATCGGTACACATTCCTTACTTGCAGATGCAGAACTAGCCTTATTGGCTACCGACGTGCTGAACGATTTGGGAATTGGAGAACACGTCATCAAAATTAACAATCGAAAAGTACTGGCTGGGCTCACTGCTATAGCCGGAAAACCAGGAGCTGAATCAGATTTTTGTGTTGCCATAGACAAGTTGGATAAGGTGGGATGGGATGCAGTAGCCACTGAACTTGAGAGCAAAGGTTTTGAATTATTGGCTATCGCAAAAGTTAAACCCTTGTTGGAATCTACTTTACCCTGGCAACAGCAATTGGCTCTTTTAGAACAAATTTTCGAGGCTTTACCCCATGCTAAAGAAGGACTGGATGATTTACAACATTTGTTCCAGTTGATTTTGGCAGCGAACGAAAATGCTCAAGTAGAAGTCGATTTTTCGCTGGCACGTGGGCTTTCTTATTACACAGGGGCTATTTTCGAGGTGAAAGCCATTGGCGTAATCATGGGCAGCATCAGTGGGGGCGGCCGGTACGACAATCTCACCGAACTTTTTGGTTTACCCGATGTGCCAGGTGTTGGTATTTCATTTGGTGTAGACCGGATCTTTGATGTAATGGAAGAATTGAATCTATTTCAAAACATATCGTTGCCCACTACCAAAGCACTTTTGGTTCGATTTGATGAAAACGACGGACTTGATAATCTGAAACTTGTTCAGCGGCTTCGAGGTGAAAACATTGCAGTTGAAATTTATCCGGAATCAGTGAAACTAAAAAAGCAGTTTGCCTATGCCGACGCCCTGCAAATACCATTCGTACTTATGTTTGGAGCTGAAGAAAAAGTAATAGGAAGCCTGAAAATCAAAAACATGAAGACGGGCGAACAACATTCAGCTGGGATAGAAGAAGTCATTCAAATCCTAAAAAATTAATTTTATCTTGCAGACGAAAAACGCTTAAAGACCCAATTACAATAAACTAAAGCCTCCATAAAATGGAAAACCACGAAAGCACATTGTACTCTTGTGTTATAGTTGAGGACGATGAAAGTGCTAGCTTACTTCTCAAACACATGGTAGAGAAATACCATGAGTTCACAGTGTGGGCTACTTTCTCATCTGGAAAAGACTTTTTGACCTTTTTTAATAAAGAAGGTGCTCCAGACCTGTTGTTCCTTGATATAAATCTGCCGGATGTTTCTGGAATAGACCTGGCAAAAATGGTTGGCGAACAGTCTGCTGTGGTTTTCACAACAGCCGAAATCAACCATGCAGTAGATGCCTATGATATCGACGCCATTGACTACTTGGTTAAGCCCTTGACCAATGTGCGCTTTAATAAAGCTATGGAAAAGGCACTCATCAGGGTGCAGGAAAAAAGAAACTTTATATCCATCTCTGGAGCCAAAGACATTTTCATTAAAAGTAATTACAAGTACATTCGTTTGGGTCTTGATGAAATTTTATATGTCGAAGCTTTGGCAGATTATGTGCTGTTTCATGCCTCTGGCGACAAAAAATACATCGTGAATGCCACCATGAAGCTAGTTGAGGATAAATTTAAAACTTTGAACTTTGTTCGAATCCATCGTTCATTCATCGTAAACAAAAGTAAGATCGAACTGATAGAAGACAACCAGGTTAAAATAAACAATAAGCATTTGCCCATTAGCAAATCCTATCACGATTGGTTTTACAGTTCACTCAATACGCTGTAGCAATTGTGAAATTCTACTTTCAAAAAAAATGGAATGAATGGCCCCCTGAAGGAGGCCGTTTTTTTTGGCCACAATCGGCGTTTGCTCAACAGGTTCAACAGTTTGTTTCTGACTGGGAGAGTGGCCAAACTTCTTTTGAAATAAAGACTTCCGGCTCTACTGGAAAACCAAAAACTATTTCGTTGAATAGGAAACTTATGGAGGCTAGTGCAAAGGCAACCATGCAAGCATTTGAATTCGGAAAAATTAATTCCGTTTGGTTGGCCATTTCGCCCATGCATATTGGTGGCCTGATGGTTTTGGTGAGAGCTTGTTTAGCTAATCAAGACGTAATTTTTTCAGAACCAACTAATCAGCTTTCTACCGAAATTCAAGCGGGATTGCCTTTGTCCCATTTTACTTCTTTGGTTCCTTCGCAGCTTCATCATTTGCTTTCTGATGAAAAGAGCATTCGATATTTAAACCAAATGAAAGGAATACTGGTAGGAGGCGGCCCGGTAAGTCCAGCCTTGCAGTATTTAATAGCTTCAAGCTTGAAAGTGCCTGTTTACCAAACATTTGGAATGACGGAAACCATTTCTCATGTGGCTTACCGTACTTTGAATGCGGTCGATTCGCTCAATTTGCCTTATGTAGGACTGCCAGGGTATCAATTTGCGGTTTCTGACACTGGATCTCTGTTGGTAAAAGGTGGTGTAACGGAACACAACTGGCTTGAAACCAATGATCTGATTGATCTTAATAGCGATACATCATTTTTTTGGCTGGGTAGAAAAGATAGGGTAGTGATTTCCGGAGGTAAAAAAATCTATCCGGAATTGCTGGAACAGCGGTTGAGGCAAATTTTGCCAAACTGTAATTTCTTTTTTGCTGGTTTGCCGCATACCAGTTGGGGCCAATCGCTTGCACTGTTTATAGAAGGTGAAAAAAATGCTGCATGGAATGAAAATATCAATTCAACACTAGAAGGATCAGAAAGGCCAAAGTCAATTTCATATCTACCTCAGTTTGTTTACACTCCAACCGGGAAAATCAATCAGTCAGAAACCATGGCTTTAATAAATGTTACCCATGAAAATAACGCTTGAATCTGTACCTCATATTCCGCCGCCGTACGCTTACAGGCTTTCAATTGAATTGGAAGAGTCAAATCAAGGCTTTTCGGTAAATATCAACTGGCATTTTACGGAGCGGGAAACGTTGACAAAGGCCGAAATTTTAGACGAAGGTTTTGAGCCGGACGGTGATTTTAGCTGGAAGGGCATTTTGCCGCTTTCATGGGTGACCTACTTCAAGAGCTTGCCAACGGACTTTCAAAAATCTGAAATTCCGGCAATTCATGGTGATGTTCAGATTAGGGTTGAAACAGAAGAAGGTTATTTGAGGCCTAAGCAGTTCGACCACTGGATTCTTTTTGCTCAAGAAATGTTTCAGGCAGGGTTGGAAGCCGCAGGGGTAGAACTTCCACTTCAGGTTCACGTGCGGTCTTCTTTTGACGGCAAACAGGCTGCATGCGAATTCAATGTTTCCTTTCAACAGCATCAAGGTCAGGTTGCAATTTCAGCATCTGAAAAGCCAATATCATTGCAGTGGGGTGAATGCCAAAAATTATTGGCATTATTTTTTGAAGGCGACGAAACGGCAGATCCAGTTAAAAACCCCATAATAGAGAATTCAGTTGCCTTTTCGACGGATAAAAAGTATTGGATGGTGTTTGGGAAGAATTACCATCACATGGAAGTAGAATGGGTTGGTAAGGTTTTAGCACTTTTACATTTGAATTAAGGGTTACATTTTTTTCCTTTGTCAAATGCAGGTACCTCTATTGTTTAAAATTCTTCTCAGTTCATTCCTTTTCACTTTTTTACAACATGCTGCGAACGCTCAGGGGTTAGATTGGGCAGCCAAAATTGGCGGTGCTGGAACTGACCTTGTAAATGCGTTAGCCTCCGACAAAGAAGGGAATGTGTACACCGCAGGAAGTTTTAGTTTAAATGCCAAGATTGGTAAAACAGAAATGATCAGCCGGGGAGGCGGTGATTTTTTTGTAGCCAAATTTAATGCAAAAGGGCAGCTGTTATGGCAACTTTCTGGCGGAGGACCTTACGATGATTTTGCTACCTGCATGTCAGTCGATGCTTCTGGAGATGTATTCGTAGCGGGTATTTTCACAGATACAATTCATGTTTCTGGTCAGTCTGTCAAAGCAAAAGGAGAAAATGATGCATTTCTAATGTCTATCAGCCATGAAGGTAAATTCGAATGGATAAAAGGTTTGGGGTCGGGTGGGAGTGCTCTACCCCAGGCAATAGGTAGTCAAGGCGACCAAATTTATGTAGGTGGTGTGTTCACCACAAATTTAGGATTAGGGTCATTGGAAGGTCATGGTGAAACGGATGCATTTATAGCAGCCTATTCAAGCTTGGGTGAATTGCGTTGGATGCAATCGGGTGGAGGAGCAGGCTACGAAGAGGTAAAAACGCTTTCCACGCTGAGTGATGGGCAGGTGGTGCTTACTGGTAGGTTTATGAATTACGCCTATTTTGGAGAATACAAAGTAAAAGGAGGCGACAATCCTGCTGTTTTTATAGCATCTTATCTTTCGGATGGTCGACTTGCCTGGGTTCAAAAAGTGGCTGGAATTGATGCAGAGGTGGATATTGTAACATCGGCTTCGTCAGGTAAGGATATTTACCTAGCCGGAAAATTGTCGGGCGTAGCGTCAATTGCCGATTTTAACATCAGAGCTCAGGGTATGTTCGATGCCTTGCTGCTTAAATTTGACGCCGATGGCACTCCTGTTTGGGCACTCACATCAGAAGGCGAAGACGATGAAGGTTTTCAACGAATTTCAATTGATGAGTCCGGGCAAATTCGAGCTGTTGGTACTTTCAGGCAATCTTTTGTTTGGGGTAAAACGAAAACCAAATCTTCAGGCGACAACAATCTTTTTCAGCTTCATCTGGATGAAAACCAAAAAGTTGTGCAATTACTTTCCATGCCGCTTTTGCCCGATGTGGTCGACAATTGCTATGCCTTGCATGCTGATAAAAGCTGGCTCATTACCGGGTATTTTAAAAATAAGCGATTCTTCAGTAAAGACTACTATTTAGTTGCAGTAGGTGAGGAAGATATATTTCTTCAAAAATCTTTCAACAAACCCGCCACCAAAAAATAGGCAGAACATTTGCCAGAAACCTGCTGTTCAAGGCGAATAATCCTTATTATTGGCTTTCGATTTCACCCATGTCGCTTACCATTTATTCTTCTTCAGCTGGTTCTGGCAAAACCCACACCCTAGCCCGGGAATACCTTTGCTTGCTGTTGCGCAAACCGGAGCAAGCCCAACAGATTTTGGCTGTTACTTTCACGAACAAAGCCACAGGAGAAATGAAAGCCAGGGTGATTAAGTTTTTATTTCAACTCAGAGAAGGGCTAAATCCAGGTCTAGCCAGTGAGTTGGCCGACTATCTGCAACTAGATCAAGAGCGGATTGCTCGACTTGCATCTGCATCTCTGCGCCATCTGCTGCATCATTTCTCTGACTATCGAATTATGACTATCGATAAATTTTTCCAACAGATAGTCCGAAACTTTGCCCGTGATTTCGACCTCTCGCCTGGCTACCGCCTCGAATTGGACACCAACGCTGTAATCGACGATGTGCTTGGAGAATTATACCAACAAATTGGAACCAATACAGAACTTCGAAAATGGCTTGAAAGAATAGTTGAAGACCAAATTGAGAATGGTAAAAACTGGAATTTTCGAGACAATTTGTCGGCTTTTGCCAAAGAAATTTTTAAGGAACATTACCAGCAGTTGGATTGGGGAATGTCCGATGATTCATTGGCAGAGCTATATGCAAAACTAAATGTTGTTGCTAAATCATTTGAAAATGAGGTTTATAGAAAAGCCTCGGCACTCCAATCTCATTTCGATGCTTTTGACAGTTTCAAGGAAAATCTTGAGAAAAAATCAGGGAATGCAGCCTTTGTTGTTTGGAAAAAGGCCTTTGCTGGGGATTTTACATTTATTGACCAAGTGAATTATCAAAAAGTGCTTGACCCTGATTATGAAATGGTTAAAGCCGGGGTGAGTTCCAACGAAGTGCACAGTTGGGCTGCTGAACTTATGCCTCAGTTTAGAGATCTGGTCAATTTTATTGATGAAAATTATGAACACTACATTTCATCTATTCATATAAAGAAAAACTTTGCACCCTTAGCCATCACACGCATTATTGCCCGGGAAGTCCAACACTACAAACAGCAGAACGATATTTTTTTATTGGCTGAAGCCCAGTTTTTTCTCAACAAATTAATTGGCGCCAACGACGCCAGTTTTGTATATGAAAAGGTAGGCAACAGCATCAAGCATTTCCTCATCGACGAATTCCAAGATACATCAAATGGTCAGTGGAACAACTTTTTACCCTTGCTCACCAACAGTTTGAGTCAGAGTAATTTCAATCTCCTGGTTGGCGATGTGAAGCAATCCATTTATAGATTTAGAGGTGGAGATTTGCGGTTGTTGCTTGAAAAAGCGGAGAAAGATCTCGTGCATTTGGGCGTGCAGAAGCAATATTTGCAAAGAAATTGGAGGAGCAAAGCCAATGTAGTTGACTTCAACAATGCTGTTTTTCAGTTTCTGCCCGGTAAATTTCAACAGGCACTACTCGGGAAAGGAGTTGTAAATGCCCATTTACTGGATTTGGCTTATGCCGACGCAAAGCAAGTTTGTCAAGCGCAAAACGACAAAGAAAAAGGGTTTGTTCAATTGCATTTTCCCGAAAAGTCGGAAGAGGGAGACATCAAAGAAGTGATAGCCGATTCGTTCATCAAACAGATTAAGTGCCTTCAGGACAATGGATATAAGGCATCGCAAATTGCGGTTTTAGTCGATAAAAATACTGAAGGAGCCACTGTGGCTGCGTGGTTGGCGGATGCGGCTGCGGACGAGCAAAATGAGAAATATAGTTTTGAATTTATTTCGAGCGATTCCTTGCTTTGTGGCAGTAGTTTGGCCGTGCAATGCCTGGTGGCAGGGCTTAAGTTTGTGGCCAATTCAAGCGACATTTTCAGTTTTAGAGAATACCTGGTTTTCAAAAATAAACTCAAAGGACAAACTGGGATTGTGTTTGAAATTCTGGCTGCTTCTACTCAAAATCTTGCGATTGAATACGCTGATGAAATGGCGGAAATGAACCAGCTTCAGGCTTATCCGCTCAATGAAATTATAGCCCGTTTGGTGTTGCTTTCGCAAGTACACAGCAATGAGAATGACTTGCAGTTTACCCAACTTTTTGTTGAACAGGTCTATCAGTTTTCAGTAAATGAATCCAATGACCTGCTTGCATTTTTGACACGGTGGCAGTCGGCAGGCAAGTCACTCAAACTTTCGGCACCTGAGGGTACAGAAGCCATTACCATCATCACCATTCATAAATCTAAGGGCTTGGAATTCGATGTGGTGCTTATGCCTTTTGCAAGTATTACACAATTTAAAGGTGGTCAATTGGCTAATTATTTGTGGACATCTTCAAATCAGCAGCCCTTTGTGGCAGGTCAGCCAGTTTGCGTGAAAACGAGCAAAGAACTGCTTCATACTTATTTTTCTGAAGAGTATCGGCAGGAAAAGATGGACGAATCGCTCGACGCATTGAACAAAATCTATGTGGCATTCACAAGGGCAAAAATTGGATTTATAGGCTGGTTTCCACCGGTACATTTAAATGAAAACCTGGGAAATCACATGAAGAATGCCGTAGAAGAAGAAATGTTGCCAACCAATGGACATTGGAATGATGAAGATTCATGTTGGCAATTAGGTGAGGTTGTGAGTCCAGTGCATAAAATGGGAGAGAAGCTAAAGTCACAAATCGAGACACATTTTCCTCTCAGTACCCACATGCAAAAACTAAGAACTGTGTTGGTGAAAGAAGCCACGCTTAAACAGCAACAAGACATAGGCATTGCCTTTCACAAAGCCATGGCTTCAATTCATTCGATGGCCGATGTAGAAAAAGTGAAAGAATATGTGTCGGATGAAGTTTTTGAGCTGATTTTGAAAACGATAGATCATCCCATCATTACTTCGTTTTTTGAAGCAAGTTGGACGGTGCGAAATGAGCGCAATTTGTTGTTGACCAACGGGTCACTCATACGGCCAGACAGATGGCAAAGCCGCAACAACCAGCATGTGCTTATTGATTTCAAAACAGGAAAGCCGATTGAAAAAGACCACAAACAAATGGAAGTCTACCTGGATTCACTCAAAAAAGCTGGCATATCTCAGGCTTCCGGTTATTTGGTTTACCCGAACTCCAATGAGGTTCTCGAGTTAAACTAAGCGAAATCTACTTTCTTTTGATCCAGATGCTGCCACCATCATTTTCGAGGCATAGTGGCATATTTTCCTTAAACCATGTTCTGTGGTGGTGCTCTAAAAATGTGTTGAAAACCACAATCTCAAAAACTGGGTTGAACATCAGAAAAGCTCTTAAAATGTAGATTTCATTGAATCCAAACCAGTCGTGAGTGCGCATCACCCAGTCTTTAGGATATTCGAATGGTGTGAATACATCGTGAACGTGGATGAAAACGCCGGATTTGAGTCGGGGAATTATTTCAAAAAAAAGATAATTAACATCACTGCCGGTTTTGGAAACATGTGTAGAGTCGATAAACAAGAAATCGCCGGCTTCTAATTTGTCAAAATAACTCAGCGGCAAATCCTGAATGGGTTTCACCTCAATTATATTCTTCTGTTTGTCTTTTTCGCTCAACAATGAATACAGCCTTTCGGGGTAGGGTTCAATGAAAGTGAGCTCTATTTCGTTGTTGAAAAACCGCTCGTTGGTGTCAAGCATCACTGCTGAACTGTGGCCAGAACCAACCTCAATAATACGCTTGGGCTTGTAGTGCCGCATCATGCTGTAGAGAAAAATGCCGTCAGCGTAAGGGTATATGCCGTTGCTCAAAAAATACCGGGTGCTGCCATTGTCGGTTTCAGGAAAAGGCATATCTCGGTAATAAGCCTTTAGCTCTTCCATCACTGCCAATTGCCCTTTTTCATTCATATCAATGCCCGGAACATCTTTTATACTCATGTCGAAAATCTGATCTACACGAGGTTCAATATCTGCTCGGGACACCAATGGACTGTAGTAATGTCCAGGTGGATACCATGTTCTATACTTGGTCAGTTCCTTGTTCAGGTAACTGATATATGGCAGGCTATTGAGAATCTTTTTTACAGCTTGTTTTATCATGATGTGCGATTCGCAGGGCGAAAGTGAGAAACTATCGTTTTATATTCAAATTATATCCCGACATGGGTTCAACTTTATTCTCCAATTGTTGTTAAAAACTGAACGGTGTATGGTTTTGGGCATTTTGCAAAAAATGGGCTTTTAGCAATAACTACCTTCGCATCCGATCGCATTATAACCAAGTTGATACAATGAAATCTGTAATAAAACGAAGCATGCCGACCTTCACATTTTGGTTCATGGTCTATGCTTGCCAGTTGGCTACTAACCTGCCCCATGCCTATGCACAGGACAGAACGGCAAACATAAAAAATGGAGACTATTTCTTTGAGAAACAAGATTTTTACAATGCCCTGGCACTGTATGAGGCAGAATTGAAAATTAATCAGGACAACAAAACGGCCCGCATGAAGGCTGGAATCACCTATTTGTATTTGGCAAAATCGGATTTTGGTCTCCAATTTATCAAAGCCTCCAGGAGCGAAAAAAGCGAAACAGATCCTTACTATTTTTTCTGGTTGGGCAGGGGTTTTCACCTCAATATGAAAGTTGATTCTGCGCTCATTCAGTATCGGAAATACCTGTCACTTTCTGAAAGTAAGGACGAGTATAGAAGTGTAGTATCTGAATTCGTCAAGCAGATTCACCAAACAGAGGCATACTTTGTCACATCTGAACAATCACCTTACATCATTAAAAATCTTGGCGAAGCGGTAAACTCACCTTACACAGAGTCAAATCCCATGTTGTCCCCAGATGGGTCATTGCTCATATTCGTAAGTAGAAGACCCATGTTTGCTGACGAAAAACCTTTAGTAGATGGTGAATACATTGAAAAAGTGTTTTTCTCAAAAAAGCAAAGTGATAATACCTGGACCAAAGCAGAACCTTTGTTCACCACCAAAGACGCCAGGAATGTGTTCAAGCCTGTTCAGTTTTTGCCCAATACTTCCTCTTTGTTACTGCATCAGCCCAAAGATCCAAATAAGCTGTTTGTAGCTGAGAGAGATCAGTCTGGCTTTAAATCACCAGTTGTTTACAGCGGCATGTTGCCTACGCAATATTTTCAAGCAGATGGTGTACTCAATCCTGAATTTAAGAAAACAGTTTTTGTGCGGAACACCATATTTGATGAAACATTCGATTTGTATTTCTCTCAATTAGAAGCCAATGGCAAATGGTCGAAAGCAGAAAAATTACCCGATTACATCAATACACCTATGGATGAAATTGGGCCTTCACTCATGAACAATGGCAAAACGTTGGTCTTTGCCTCTAAAGGTTTGCCTGGTATGGGCGGCTTTGATTTATACCGGACAGAATGGGATGAGTCGAAGAAAAATTGGGGAGCTCCGCAAAACTTAGGCTATCCAATAAATACACCCGGCGATGAAACCAACTATCATTTGGGCACCGGCAACAAGGTATTTATCTCATCGGCTCGCCATAAAGGCTTTGGTGGATCAGATATTTATGAAGTGATAGATCAGCCAAAAACATTAGAAAACCAATAATCAACTATTTGAATGTAATTTCGTAGCCAATTTCAAGCCACTTTTCTCCAGACTTGGGTTTGACTACCGAAATCACTTTTTGGCGCAAAGGGCAAAATGCCCCCTTTTCATTTACAGTAGGGCTTTCTATTGTAAATGGGTGTGAAAATTGAATAGATCGTTCTTTTGCAGACATGGATGTTGAATTTTTTGGTGAATACTCATTGTTAAACCATGCATTCAAGCTCAACTGTTCTGCATCTGCTGGCAGGTTTTCTATTTTAAAATTTGCACGAACCCCTGTTTTTTTCCTTTTCCAGCGCCCTGTTATTTTGCAAGCAAGTTGTTTGTTGCCAGCTTCATGTTTCAACTGGTTCCAAATGGCAATTACTTCATTATCATCTTTTGTAACGTACAGCGAATCAGGTCTCCCGCTCAGAATAAAGGTTTGATTTTGACTGGTTTGGATTTCAGGCACTAAAAATCCTTTACTCTGACTCACTGGCCATCCTATTCCATCCACTCCATACAAGCCTGAAAGATAGTCAGAGTTTGGTTTATTGCCCAAGCCATCGGTGAAAGGCACCATTATTCTGTACTGATTATTTTTCACAATCCACACTCCGGCGGGTTTACCCGAAGTCCGGTAGGGTATGAATGTGGTGATGTTATGTTTTTTGGGTTTTGAATCTATAGTTGTCAGTTTTCCTGATTCGACTACACTTTTTAGAGTTGAAAATCCACGCAAAGCCTTGGCAAAAGTGCCTACGGTGTATCCCCAGATTCTATTTCGGCCAGCGTAGCTATAAGTACCTCTGCCATCGTCGAGCATGCGATTCAAATGCATTTGTTCGTTATATTGATTTTGAAGGTAATGCTGCCAAGCCTGAACAAAAACACCTGCCAATTCAGCGGGTGATGTTGGTGCTAATTCAGGGTTTTCGAGGAAAAATCCCACTTGTTCCATGCTGTCGTCCCAGGTATTTTGTAAACTTCGTCCATATTGAAAGGCAAATCCTTTTTGCGGGTCAAGCATGGTCCACCATAACTCCCCAGAATATTTCACATACGGTTTCAGCTCTTCCATCTCACGCTCGGCATCAAGAAGTTTCGCTGATTGGTATAGAAAAATGGAATATTCCATGCCATATCTGTCGTATCGGGCGTTTTCGTTGCTGTTGTCGTCGCTCAGGTAATTGCCAGAAGCCTGCAAAAGTGAAATGCATTTTTGTAACAGGCGCATCAACATGGGTTTGTCCAGTTCATAGCCATTTGCATAAGCCAATGCACCTGTGAACAATGCTACAGCAAAATAATTCGGTGGTCTATTGTTGACAATAGTCTCTGTGGCTGGGTCATAAAACTTCCTGATGTCGCTCATGGCGGCAAATATTTTTTCACTGGTTTGCGAGGGCTCTTGCTGCTTTAATTCTAAGCCAAATTTTTGTGCATGGCGTGTTTGCATGGCAAACAGCTGTGCAAACGTGGTTCCGTCAGCATCCTTGACTAGCAAGCCTTCAATCCACTTGCTGTAGTCGTGTTTCGAATTTTTTCCTGCGTTCACTTGCCTGTCCAATTCTAATGCCAGCATCAAGTGGGTAAATGCAAAATCGCCTTTGATTGAAACACCAAATAACGAATCAGGAGTATTTTCCGGTGAATTCAGTCCTGAAAGATGGGTCTGAAGTTCACGATGAATAAATGAAGTTTGATCATCGACAAATTGCTTTAAGTTCAATTTTTTCTGGCTAAAACCAGGTATGGAGATTAAAAGCAAAGTCGCCAGCGTATATCTGGCAAAGGGTAACTTCATAGCTGTATTGTTGTTTTCCAACAAAAGTACAAGCAAGTTCCTGGTTTTAGCCCAAAAGGCAGGCTGTCAACTTTTAAATTTTTAAGTACTGCATGCTGATTCTGTTGAGCACTTAATCGTAATTTGATAAGGTGAAAGTAATTGTGTGATTTTATTTTTGACAGATGCTAACCGCTGCCATCTTTTTAAGCTCCTACGGCTATATTTTCGCAGATGGATCAATCGATTTTGGGTTTTCCATGGTTTTGCGGAGTTCAATAATTTCTGATTTCAGTGCTTTGATTTTCTGCAATCCGGCAACGGGGCCGTCTTTTTCCTTTGCATCATGAGCCATGAAATAGCTATCAAAAGTTGCCGTGAAATTTCCGAGAATGCTATATCCGAATACAGCGATTAAAAAAACCTAAGGTGCGCCCTTCGGAAGATTTAGGGTAAAATTCGTTGCCTGCCGTGATAACCTGCATCGCTGTCCACCAAAAGGAAAGCCCTTAGCTGGTAAAACCAGCAGAGGCATTTTTGAAAGCATGCATGCCAGCGGCTCCCACAAAAATAACAATCATAGTCATAACCATCCCATAGCCAATTGACCGGCGCTGCATGGTTTTACACAGGCTTCTATTCATCCAATTGTAAAATAAAAAGCCTAAGCGAGACAGTAAGACCAAAAGAGTCTTTCCTTGCTGATTATTTCCCCCTATACTGCCCTGGCTTATATTCTCTCGTTGCTCCCACTACGCCATTTCTGAAGGTGATGGTTTTGATCACCTGCCCTTCTGGGTCGTAGTGCTTCCAGACTCCTGTTTCTTTGTCGTTCTTGAATTGGCCCATGGTGGTCAGCTTTCCTTTTTCGTCAAATTCTTTGATTTCGCCGGCTCTACTTCCACCTAAGTAGTTAATTTCTTTGGCTTTTTTTCCAGTGGAGTGAAAGTATATCTGCGTGCCTGAGCGTTTTCCGGCCAGGTAGTTTTCTTCTTCCAGCAAGGTGCCTGTGGAGTCGTAGAGTTGTCGGGTACCGTTCAGTTTACCAGCCTCATCGTAGTTTTCAATCAGTTGTTTTTTGCCGTTGGCAAAGTTGGATCGTTTCGTTCCAACTGGCTTGTCTTTCAACAAGTTCACCTCCAGTTTTACCTTGCCATTTTCGAAGTAATGAACTTCTTCTTTTCCGTCTTCGAGATTGTAGAAGCGCACTATTTTTTCGTTTTTGCCACTTGGGAAGTAGTAGGAGGCTTTGCCATCTTTTTTACCCATGGTGTATGGCACTTGGTAGCGCAGTTGGCCATTGTTATGGTAGCCCTTGGTGAGGCCGTGGACGTAGCCGTTTTTATAGGTACCTTCGAGAAACAGATTTCCTTGGTCGTTGTAGGTTTTGTAGTTGCCGTCTTTGGTTCCGGCCTTCATGGACGACTCGGTATCGAGCTTTCCATTGGAGTAAAAGGTTTTGTAATCCCCGTTCAGTACGCCTGCCATATAATTGGCCTCGATGTGCAAAACTCCTGATTCGTAATACTCTTTGCAGATGCCGTTGGGTTGATGGCGGGCGTAAATCAATTCCTGCTTCAGGTTTCCGTTTGGCCACCATTCGAGCACCAAACCTTCCAGGCTGTCACGCTCAAATTTTCCTTTACTTTTCAGACGACCGTTGGGGTGCCAGGCGAACAGGGTGTCGTGCAACTGTCCGTTTTTGTATTGGCCTTTTTGCATCCATTTTCCGTTGGAAAACCAGGCTGAGGTGGCTCCTTCCTTTTTGCCTTTCACAAAAAACACCTCCGACTTTTTTTCACCTCCGGGATACCATTCTGTAAACAGACCTTCCTTGAGGTTGTCGGCATATTGGCCCGTGACAGCCACTTGCCCTTTCGGATAAAAGCTTTTGAATTCGCCTTCCTTGAGTGTGTCGTAGTCCTGAACTCTGGCTGAAAATTCCGCCTTTTTGCCTAAACCCTGAAGGGAGTCGTAGTACAGCACAACTTTAAGCTGCGCCATGAGCGGACAACATGCCAGGCTTAAAAAAGTCAGCACCATGGCCAAACAAAAAGCTTTGCGAGTGAGTATTGAAGTGGATGTCTGCATATTGCCTTCAAATATGCTTTTTTTGTGCCAATGCGTGTAAAACAACAACTGGATTACTTTCAAAATAAATTAGCAGGTTCGGCCTGCAAACTGTTGCCGGTGAGCAAAACGCACCCGGAAAACAAAATATTGGAAGCCTACGAAGCTGGCATGAAGCGGTTTGGCGAAAATCGGGTGCAGGAATTGGTGACCAAAGCCGAAAACTTGCCAAAAGATATTGCGTGGCATGTGATTGGGCATTTGCAAACCAACAAAGTGAAATACATTGCCCCGTTTGTTGCGCTCATCCACAGTGTCGACAGCCTGAAACTGTTGCAGGAAATTGACAAACAGGGCGCAAAAAACAACCGGGTGATATCATGTTTATTACAGGTTTATATTGCAAGCGAAGAAACCAAGTTTGGGCTCGACAAAGCAGAAGTTTGGGATGTGCTGCAAAGTGAGGAGCTGAAAAGCATGCAACATGTGCGCATAATTGGCTTGATGGGCATGGCCACCAACACGGAAGATCAAGAGCAGGTCAGACAGGAGTTTCGAGGCTTAAAAGCCCTTTTTGAAGAAATCAAGCAACAAATAGCATTGCATCAGGTGCACATGGAAGAACTTTCGATGGGTATGAGCAACGACTTTGAAATTGCAGTGGAGGAGGGTTCTACCTTAATTCGGGTTGGAAGTGCTATTTTTGGCGACCGATGAAAACAAATCAGATTCTGGCTATAGGCTTTGGCATGCTCACCGTGTGCGTCATTATCAGTGCTTTTGGCGCCCACAGCCTCAAAAATTTACTGCTTCGAAACAACACCAAAGAAACTTTTGACCTGGCCGCACGCTACCTCATGTATCATTCAACCGGTATTGTGATTCTAGGCATAGTGCAACAAGTGAAAAATGGATTTGATGCCCACTGGCCTGTAAAACTCATGCTCTTGGGAACAGCTATTTTTTGCGGAACTTTATTTTTGTTGTCATTAACCAACATTACCTGGCTGGGAGCTATCACGCCGCTTGGGGGCTTGTGTTTGATAGCTGCCTGGGCAGCAGCGGGTTGGAAAGTTTGGAAGTTGAAAGGCGAGTGATAGTGCATTCAAATAAAGATAAAAACAGATGACAGTTTCTATCGTACTGCTCGGTTAACATTTCTGTCATTGAAAAAGGAATGGGGAATATCCTACACCAGCACGAGCCTGCCTTGCCGCATGCCCGCAACAGTCTGATATTCATCTCGTTTCAAGCAAAAGTGAATATCTTCGTCAATGCCCAGATTGGCCAGCCGTTCATAATGAGAGGCCTGGGTCAAAAACTGATATGAGTCATTTTGGGCTTGTTGAAACAAAGCAGTGGCCAGCAACACGCCGTCGCCCTCAGGTGTAAATCGAGGATGCAACAGGTCGAATAGTGCTCCGGCAAACAGGGTATCCTCCGCATTCACCTGCCCCTTCCAACCGGCACAAACGGCTACCACCGGCTTTTCGGCATCCTTGAGGTGTCTGGCCAACGCCGAAATATTCAAAAAACTACCTACCAGAATCTTGAATGCATCCTGACTGGCTACAATGGCCTGTGTACCATTTGTGGTTGTCACTGCAATCGTTTTCCCTTTCAGGTTTTTGTCCATGTAGCTGAAAGGTGAGTTGCCCAAATCGAATCCTGGCGCTTTTTTGCCATCTCGTTCGGCAGCAGTTACATACCCTTTTGCACCAAGGGCTTTACATTCTTCCAATGTAGCCACTGGAATAATGGCTTCAACTCCATGCGAAAGCGCAGTTACCATGCAGGAGGTTGCTCGTAAAATATCAATAACCACCACAACTTTGCCTTCCAATCTATGTAAAGGCAACAAGGCTGGGGTAAGGCAAACTTCGTAAGTATTCAACGATTACAGTACCTGAGATGGAACAAAAGGAAGTTTGGTGACACTTGCCTTCAACTTTCGGCCTCGCACATCTACAAAAATTTCTGAGCCAACCTTTGCCCAAGGCAATTGTACATACCCCATTCCTATGCCGACGCCCAAAACAGGACTTTGTGTGCCAGAGGTAACTTCGCCTATTACATGGCCATCCACATCGTGGAGGGTGTAATGGCCCCTTGGAATTCCCCGGTCAATCATGGTGAAACCTACCAGCTTCCGGGTTAAACCAGCAGTTTTTTGAGCAAGCAACTTCTCTGAAGAAGTAAATTCTTTGGTGAATTTGGTAATCCAACCCAGACCTGCTTCTAAAGGCGAGGTTTCATCGGTGATGTCGTTTCCATATAGGCAAAAGCCCATCTCGAGTCGAAGGGTATCACGGGCTCCAAGTCCAATTGGTTTAATTCCGACTGATTTGCCGGTTTCCATAATTGCGTTCCAAACGTGTTCAGCTTTGTCATTTGGCACATAAATTTCAAATCCTCCTGCACCCGTGTAGCCAGTATTGGAAATAGTCACATCTTTTATTCCAGCAAACTCGCCTACTGCAAAATGATAATAAGGCATGTTGTTAAGCGCTAAGCCAGTGAGCGGCTGCAACACCTGGATAGCTGCTGGTCCTTGAATGGCAAACAAGCAGGTTTGGTCTGAAATGTTGGTTAGTTTTGCACCAAAGTTGTTTTTGCCCGAAACCCAATTCCAGTCTTTATCGATGTTGGAGGCATTGACCACCAACATATATTTGTCTGCTGTTATTCTGTAAACCAACAAGTCATCAATAATTCCCCCATCTCCATTGGTAAAGCAGGAGTATTGCACCCGTCCGTCGGTGAGCACAGAAGCATCGTTGCTGGTTACAGCTTGTATCAATTTTAAACTGCCGGAACCTTCCACCAAAAACTCACCCATGTGGCTCACATCGAATATACCAACATTATTTCTAACCGCCATATGTTCCTCAATATCAGAAGAATAGCGAACCGGCATGTCATAACCTGCAAAAGGAACTATTTTGGCATTGAGGGCTACATGTATATGATGCAGCGGAATTTTTTTAATTTCCATTCAAATTGATTTTGGGCTGCAAAACTAAGGCTTTTTATTTACCACCTAGATCGAGATACCCATGAAGAATGCCATTGCTCCAAGCCTCACGGAATTGCTTGCCAAAGTCAATTTTGACCAAGCTATCGACATTACAATTCCATTGGATTTCAAAGGATTAAATCCCAATGCTTACTATGCTGAAGCCGCCAGGGAAGAAGTAATTCGGATGGGAAATTTTGTAGGATCTGTGGCCGAAGGAGGTGCAGTGAATTACGCCAAAATAAGCATAACACCACACGGAAACGGCACACACACAGAATGTTACGGACATATTTCTGCAGATCCCGAGGCCACCATCGGCAAAGCCAATAAGTTTTTGTTCACAGCCTTTGTGGTAGAAATTGAAGCCCGAAAACAGGGCAATGATTTGGTCATTCTTTTAAGCGATTTGCAAAATGCCTTGGGCAACAACAAGCCGGAAGCGCTTATCATAAAAACGTTGCCCAATAGTGATGATAAACTCACCAAAGCTTATTCAGGCACAAATCCAATTTATCCTGAACCGGGAATCGGGGCCTGGCTGGCGAACATGGGGTTTGAGCATTGGGTGCTTGATTTGCCCAGCGTGGACAGGGAAGAAGATGGGGGGAAATTGGCCAACCACCACGGGTTTTGGCAGTACCCACATGCCACCAGAAAGGATGCCATCATCACTGAATTGGCTTTCATTCCTGAAAATGTAAAACCGGGTTGGTATGTGCTCCAGTGGAGTGCCTGCCGCTGGAAAACAGATGCCGCCCCGGCGAGGCTGGTGATTTATCCTCTCAGATAAAATCAATCACCTGAGAAACATTTTCGCCTGGTAAGCATTTCCATTTTGCTGAATCGTGATCAGATAAATACCTGGTTTCAAATCAGAAGTATTCATGATAAACTCATGCCCTTTTCCTTGAAAAGTCTTTGATTTCCCATCCAGCGACAAATAGGAAATTTGATATGCTCCGGCTTGAGGTAACTTAACCTGAAGTGGAGTGCCTATATTCACTACGTTGGGTGCTAATTTGAACCGGTTTACTGATTTTGGTTTAATTGAAAGCTCTGTTGGTTTTACCTTAATGGCAATCATGTCATTTTCAGTGGTATAGCCAAAGATACCGCTATATCCAGTTAATATTGGCAAGCCGTCTGCACCTAGGTAAATTCGGCGAGGGGCATTCGGCAAGGCAGTGATTACAAACCCAGAACCATCATACGAACTATCTATGCGCCCATCTGACAAAAAGCGTGAGACGGCGTATGTAGCGTAGCTAAACTGTTGCTCCTTACCTGCATGCGCCACCCAAAGTCGGTTCTGATCATCTTCCAGCACGTCTTGCGAGGTGGTATTACTCAATTCAGCAGGCGGAAATTTCATCACTGCTACCCCATTTTCTCCAAAACTACGGTCGAGCAGGCCTTGGGGCGAAAAGCGGTAAACAGCGGTTTCAAAAGGTGCAGAACTTCCTGTATTCCTGGCCAAACCTGTCATCAAAAACCCGCCATTTCTGGCTCTTTTCATTCGGGTAGGGCTCCAGAGTGGATATGGCATTTGAGCCCCTGGGTTTAGAGAAAAGCCATTGTTGCCGTAGGTGCTGTCTACTTTTCCATCCGATTTCACTTTCAACAGAAATATGCCCGCTTGCCCTCCGGGTGGTGCTGCTATGCCGGCAGCAAAAAATCCATCATTGCCATTGGGAATCATTTCAAACGGAGCTTCCGTAAAGTTGGTACCAGGATATAGGGTATAAATTATCGGATTGTTTCCATTGAAGGAAGTGTCTATTTTTCTGTCGGGCATCATTTTGAAAAAACTTGTTCTTCCTCGCAGCAATCCATCTGTGATGGTAACCGCATCCTGCCCAAGGCAAAGAATTTTATTGTCGCTCTCCACCATGCAGCCATAAATATCCTGCACTAATCTGCTATACACATAAAAGCCATTTTCGCCAAAAGTAGTTTCTAATTGTCAGTTTGGTCTAAGTTTGGTTAGCACTCGTCGCACGTTGTTTCCCGTATTGTAGGTCATGGGGATGATGATGCTTCCATCGCTAAGTACTACAGGATCAACCACTTTAACTACACCCGAATTGTTCAAGCCGGTATAGTCAAGTGTTGTTTTACCCTGCACACCAAAATTAGGATCAGGCTGTCCGTTGGGCAACATGCGGGCAAGGGCGAGTACACGTCTTGCACCATTCCCATCTTGGGCATAACCAACCAGTAAAATCCTGTTATCGGCATAGTGATGCGAGCCTGTGCACCTATCCCAACTATCATAAAAATCGAAAGCTGCCACCCCATTTGCGCCAAAAGAAGGATCTACGTTGAGCAAGCCTTGAGCGAATGTGACGCCGGGCAAAAGTGCTAGAATGAAGCGTAGAATTAGTTTAATGATTTCACAATTTAGAATTCAAAAGAATCAATTTTAGGTTGAAATTTGCAATAATCAACGTGTCACGTTCAGAAATGCTGTTTTACCGCTTGTCTAAGGCTTTATGGTCAATGTTGAATCGGCCCGTGAATATGCTGATTCCCAAAAAGCCAATTGCGAATTGATGGGAATGATCTGAATCTTATCCTCAACCTGCACGAAGCAGAAATTGCTGTTGGTGCCAATAAGTTTACCGTGAAAGCAGTCGGAACTGTTGAAGCAAAATCGAATTGACTGAGCCCCCTTTCTCCATACATTCTCTTGATAAGCAGCATTTACCGAGGCAGCAATAAAAATATAATAGAGAAACACGGCAAAAAAAATAACAAATCTGTAGGCAGGGTACCAGGCCTTCTTATCGGTGCCAAATCTTAATTTTGAGTAAGAGTTGGGGTACTTTCTTTGCCACCACTGATCAAACAAATAGATAAGCCAAAGGAAAAAAACGGTTCCCGAAAAAAACAACAAAATGGTAGGCTTGCGAAAGGGCTCAACCAACAAATCGAAAATGGAAGAATAGTTGAGGATGTCAATGCCAAATTTCTGATAATAGAGGTAATCAAAAACTCCTCCCAGCAAAATTAACACGCCATAAGAAAGCGTGAGCATGGCCTGTGTGTCGTGCAAGAGGCGTTGTATCCAGGGGTTGTTGTTCATCTGTTGTAGTTCACCTGCCCAAATATGCACTTCAATTCGAAAACAGGCTGCTTCGGCTTGTTATATTTTTCAAAGATGAGGGCCTTGCCACACCTTTGCCTCCACATAAACACATTGCTTGAAATGGAACCCAAAGCATTTTTTCCTAAACGCCCTGACTGGTTGCTGCTATTGGTAGTTATCATTGGTATGGCCGTTCTCGCTGCCCAAGCAGGTTTTCATGTAAATCCTGAGCAACATGTTCAAAGTATTGAAATGAGTGAGCCTCAATATCTTCACCAGAAACCTATTACCGCCATTTGGCTGCCAGGTGCGATGTTGTATCGGCTGTTTGGGGAGTGAAGTTGCTGCTTAAGCTTCTTAATCTTTTACAAAACGAACTTGCCCCAACTTACCACTCCCTGCATAGGTATGGATCATGTAGATTCCCGGAGGCAACTTCTCAACGTCAACCATCACATCAGCATGGACTGGTTCTACATGGTCATTAAACCAAATTTTTCCATGAATGTCGGAGACCGATATGTTGATGCTGCTGAAGGGAATGGGAGAAAGCGTGATCTTATGTTGAGTTGGATTGGGGTAGGCTTTCAGATGAAACTTATATCCGGGAGTAAGGCTGGTTACAAAATTTACAAATTGAATAGAAGCTACAGATGTAGTTGATTGCACAAGCTCTAAATCAAGGAAATCTGCAAGAGGTCTATTCGCATTCAAAGTCATACAAATTGACTTGCATGCGTTGGGTCCTAACACAAAGGCAGAGTCGTTGGCGTTTACCAACCGCCTACTCGTTGCGGAAGTATCTCTAATCCGAACATTTCGCACCGGAAGTGGCTTGTTGCCCTCGTTCCAAACAACCACACACTGGGTATCAGTTTGCAAGGAAATTAAATAATCCAAAGTTCCGAAGATCTGTGTCGAGTCAGACTGAGAGAATCCAGTAAAGCGTGAAATTCTGTCTGCCAGTTGCGGATAGTCAATAAACGGATTGCGGTTGTTTTGAAGTTGAGCAATGGCATGGTTTCGAAGGGTGTCGGCAATTGTAACTGAAAACTGTTTGTTCCAGGACTTTAAAATGGACTCCTGAGGGGCAAAAAAGTTGCTGTAATCCTGATACTTGAGCACAAAGTACAGCATGGCACGTGCTGTATTGCCTTTGTGGCTATTCTGAGGCTCATACCTGCCACCGCCATTGAGCGATGGTGCATTCACTGCCGGAGCTATGTAGGGAGGCGTGGCTACACCAAAGGGAAGATTCCCACGGCTGCCGTTGGCAGCTTCATCGGTTGGAAAAAGATGAAACAAGTCTGAAACCATGGGTGGATTAGAACTAAAAAAACCTTGAGGATATGTATGCTCGGTATTGAAATTGTTAGAAGTGGCACCTGCACGGGTATTGAATCGGGCTTTTCTACCAGTGTATATGCAAGTCACAGAGTCGTTTTTGTTGTCGATGCTGCTATACATATTGTCTCGGGCCACGTTGTAGCTCAGTTGTTGATAGCCCTGATTTAGCCTTGTTTTTAAAGCTGTTTTCAGCGGCTCCTCAGAGAGATTTTCAGTACCGGAATAGTAGTTTTTTGAGTAAGTTCCCTGGCCCGTTAATCTAACATGATAAACCTGAGGACCAAGATGCGTGGAAATAATAAGATTTGATGTTTGGAAAACATTGTGAATGGGTTTGAAATGAACCCGAATTGTTCTGGAAGAGCTATCTGCATAAAGGCTGAAAAGCGTATCGGCGGGTTCAACCCAAAATGGTTGGGTACCGAAAGTTCTAAAGGGCTGCTTGATAGAAACAACATGAGGTACAATAGGTAACCTATTGGTAACAGTAAGGGTCAATACACGTTCTTCATTTTCGTTTACTGAGCCAAAATTGAGCTCAGCAGGTTCAAAAGCTAACCATAATGATTGATTCTGGGCCTCTGCAAAAAAATGGACAAGCAGTATGCAGCATATGGCGAGGAAAGTAGTTTTCATAAATTTTATCCCATTTAAAGGATACAGCAGACAAAACTAAGCGAGAAAAATTAATTCATCCCGCAAACTGAATAATGCTTTTGATTTTAATGGTGCTCAAATACAATCGACTCAAACCCTCAGCAGGTTTTCATTTTTTCAACAGAAAAAAACCGTGAAAACACTTTGGCGTACTTACCCAGTATAGGTTTAACCATGGATTTTTAAAGCAGATGATTTACGCTATTCAGAGCTGAATAAGACATTCAGTACTGTCAATTTCTTATGGTCAAACAAAATGCAATGCAGTCGAGGCCAGTCCCTTACACCAGTTTAACGGAATTGTAACACTCCCCTAACAAGATTATGACCAACTTGCACCCCAATTCTCAACTACATGAAACACTTTTTTTTGATCTTAGCCACGGTTTGCTTGACCACTTACGGTTATTGCCAAACTCCACTCCCAACATCCTGGGGCTTTAGCCGACCCAATATCAACAACCCGCCCAATGGATGGACTCTCAACCTGGGTACCAATGGAAACCTTACGTACACAGGAGCAGGTTTTGCGGTGGTAGATGGTGTTGCTTGCCGGCTTGACGGTACAGGCGAGTTTGTGAAAATTCATTTTGCAGATGCCCCGGGCGAGTTGTCTTTTTTTATCAGAGGTACCGGAATTAATCCTCAACCATCATTCACCGGAAGATTTAGCGTGCAAGAATCTGTTGACGACGTGACTTACACAAATCTTCGGGAGTTTACCACAGCCAGTCCTGCACCAGGTTCTATGACTCGCTTTGTCAACAATCCGGCAAGTACATCCAGGTACATCAGGTTCATTTACACGGAGAAACTTGCAGGTTCAAACATTTCGCTTGACAGCGTTTGGATAAAAGCACAAGGGCCAACACCTCCAGCCAACATAAGTGTTTTGCTTGGAACGAACATTGTTGTAAATCAAGGAACTGCCCTCATTGGCAACAACAGCAGCAACATATTTTCAATCAGAAACGCAGGAACTATAGAAACGCTGGAGATAGACAGCATTCGTTTTTCAGGCGATGCCGCTGGCGACTACAGTGTGCAAGGCACCATGCCTACAGCTGTGGCAGCTTTGAGCAGTGAAAATTTTAACCTGGCATTTAGCCCTGGTGCCACGGGCACAAGGCTGGCCCAAATGAGCATCTACAACAGCGATGTGAACCGAAATCCCTATGTGATTCAACTGTATGGCATAGGCGGAAACCTTGCCACAGAACCAAGCACCGCACCTGCATCACTGCAAGTGAGCAATGTGACCAGCTTCAGCATGCGCCTGGCACTCACCAACCCCACACCAAAGCCTGAAAAATACATTGTACTGCGAAAAAAAGATGGGGCAATCACTGAAGTACCTGCCGATGGAGCCACATACCGTCCCGGCGATAGGATAGGAGGGGCTGTGGTGGCTTATGTAGGCGACTCGGCTTTCTCAAGATACAGACCCACCTATATATTTGCTAACTCACAGTATTCATTTAAAGCATTCAGCTTTAACGGACCTGCTGGATTCGAAAACTACCTCACCACGGCCAGTGCCGAAACAAGCGCACAAACATTGGGTAAAGTACCCGGAACATACTACAATGGTCTTGATCCTTTGGTGCCTACTTTTCTGACTGACTTATCTGCACGAATCAATCCACACGACACCATATTTTATAGCCTCTATGCTTCCAGAATCATGACCGGTTTTACCGTGCGGGATACTACAGGAGGTAGTAAAGTTGTGAACTGTGTGTATACAGGTATTCCTTACATCTACAACGGTGGTTTTGTTTGGTGGACTGGCCAGTCGGGCAATCCAGCCAACCTGACCCGTGAGCATACTTTTGCCCAAAGCTGGATGCCCAGCAACACGGGTGGCTCATGGCCAAGTTTAGGCGGCAGGGAGTTGCCCGAATTCAACGACATGCACAACCTGTTTCCGGCAGATCAGGCCAATGCGAACGGAAGAAGGTCTAATTCTCCATTTGGCGTAGTGGTGACACCCACCTTTACATCCCCAACGGGCGAGGGCAAAGTGGGCAGAGATTCTAACGGACAAACAGTTTACGAACCAAAAGGCGATCACAAAGGCGATGTGGCCAGGGCATTGATGTACATGAGTGTTTGCTACAATGGCATCAGAGGTCAGAACTGGAGATTTCCTGCTACGCAAAGCCCGGCGGTGCTGATGCAATGGCATTTGCAAGACACAGTGAGCGATTTCGAAATTGCACGTCATGAATATGTTTTCTCGCAGCAACGCAACCGAAATCCATTCATCGACAACCCGACCTGGTCTAACCGCATCAACTTTGCCAACATGACTTACAATCCTTCTGTTGGCATCACAGGCATCGATTTCATCCATGAAATTGCCACCTATCCAAACCCGGCTACAGATGTGGTGCATGTGGATGCCACCTTGATTTTCAACAAGGCCATTCCGTATCAATTGACAGATAGTCAGGGAAAAGTGGTAAAAACGGGTATGCTTACCAAACCGCAATCTACCATCGACTTACCTCAATCTTCGGGGTTATATCTATTAAACCTTTCCACTGAAAAAGGTAAAGTAGTGACCCGGATCGTGAGGCAGTAAACAAGCATTGTTGCTAGCATAAAAAAAGGCTCAACCTTTAAGTTGAGCCTTTTTTTGTTTCTGCATGGTCGATTATAATGATGTTCAAGCACGTATCGACATCTACCAATCCTTGCATTCCGCATGTTTTCCATTACAACAAAAGCGCTCCTCGATGAAGTCCAAAAAGTGTTCATTGAATGCATTTACCTTGCCTAAAGCTTTGATTTCCTTCCTGTTGGTTTTAATCAAGTCAGAATATAATAGGCATCTGTGTCAAATTCGCTGTTCTTTTTGTTGTTTTTAAAGCGAGACTGCGCTCAACAAACAACAATTCTGCGTCTCTGAATTTCACCAGGCGGAATCAATCTAACTTTTGGTTGTGTTGAAAACGCAATTCACGACTGTACATGTTGCCAACAGGTGCGAGTGGAAAGCTCAGGTATTAGACCACCGGAACCAATGTCCCTGATTTATTGAAAATCCT
>Ga0247833_1000154_pt1 | contig 118851 bp, 130 predicted proteins | sample LaCruzMarch2015__7_FD_187117 | JGI IMG/M metagenome (GOLD analysis project Ga0247833, IMG submission 187117) | Freshwater microbial communities from meromictic Lake La Cruz, Castile-La Mancha, Spain - LaCruzMarch2015_8m | ecosystem: Environmental > Aquatic > Freshwater > Lake | place: Spain...
CTTCGCCGCCAGAGATAAAAAACTCGAAGCGGCCAGACAGAACCGCAAAACTAAACGACAACAACAAACCCGCCTCGTAGCTTAACCTCTCTCAGCTATTTGGACATTCACGCTGAGGCATTACAGTAAGAAGTAACTGCGTTGAAAAGCGGGAAGCAGGGAGCTTTTCTGAAACTGACTACTGCCACCCGACGACTTTTCCCCTGCGTCTCCGCGCCTTCGTGAGAGCTAGTCCCCTAGATCGGCGTCTTTGGATTGCTCAACTCTCCGGCGCCTCATCCACACGCGCTGTCGCCTCTTTCCGGGCTTGGCGCTCAAGTTTATCTCGCTGGAGCTTCTTGTAGTGGTCGACCAAACGAACAAGATCATGGCCGTGCTGCTCGGATATTTTCTGCCGAACGGCTCTCACCTCTTTGATTGTCTGGTTTTCAAGCATATCGCTCTCCTAAGAGTTCAAGTGGTGTGATGATTTCGGGAGTATCCAACCGCAGTCTGCCATCGATCCTTCGCAGATGCTGTTTTTTGCGAGCATTGGCAAGATGTGTGCAGTTCCAAGTCAACAGGTAATCCATCTTGTAGTAGGAGGCAACTGCGACATGGAGCGCGTCACCCGCTACATCCTTGGGCATGAGATAGTTGTCGATGTAAACCTGAGCGATTTCGCGGATTTCGTCGGTGATCTCCAGAAACAAGGCCTCCTCAAGAAGGTCTAGCTTCTGCTGCTTCTCAGGGCGGTCTCCCGACTCCAACTCCTCCATGAGAGCGACGGAGGTCCAGCAGTCACACAGCAACCGAGGGCCACCCCACCATTCCTGCGTCCAATCCTTCATGGCAATGCTCTCCGGATCCCTTCTGGTTTCCCCATAGAAACTCGGAATCGTGGTCTCGATGTAAACAGTCGGCTTCATGCGCAGCGCGCCCCTACTGATTGACAAAAATGATGCGGCTGCCGCGCGGCTCCAGCGAGAACTCAATACGGCGCAGATCGGAGAGCGCCGCCGCGATGCCTGCGTGTTTTTCGGGCGGTGCGTAGAAAAGCAGGGATCCCCCGCCCCCGGCACCGAGCAGCTTGCCTCCGAGTGCGCCGGATTTCATTGCACGGTCATAGCCGCCAAGCACAGGAGCTTACGCTGCGGTGCAGACAGGCATGTTTCGAAGTGCCTTGAGGGCCTCGACCAAACTGCGTGCTTGCGAGCGCACAGGCTTGGCCGGATCGGCGGCGCGCTCCAAACACAGTCCGGTCGAGGCATCGACGACCCGCAACACGCGCTGACCGTTTACGAGCCGGATGGATTCTATCCGGTGGTCCGGCTCAGTCTGCGAATCCGAAGTCATGCAGGAAGGTTAGCACGGTGGACGGACTTGCCAAGCCGAAGCAGCGATGCGCCTCGCGGGCGGTATCCTCGAAACCAGCCTCATTAAAATCGCAAACGGACGCGGGCGGGCGGCAAGAGCCACAGTCAAGGCCTCAAGCAACTCGTGGTAGATGGAAATGGACATCTCTGCCGGCGCTTGCCCGGCGGCGAGGGCCACAGCAACCGTGTTTCCTTCGATCACGGCCTTTGCCAAGGCGGGGCGACCAATGGCATCGACCATCGGAGCCTCCTCAAGTTCGATACCGAGGAGGATAACACCACCGGGAAGGCGAAGACTTTTGAAGCTTTCAAGATCCATGTCGGCGTCAAACCCAAGGGGTCAAAACCTTGTTTGGTGACATTTCAACGACCTACCACGCTGCCGCACGCGGTGCTGCCAAGCTCACCGAAGCGTTCCCGCGGATGCGCGACTGTGAAGCCACCCACTCTTCCGGAGCGGACCACGTTGGCGGGACCGGAGGGGGAGGAAAGTGTGCAATGCGAAGGATGAAGGCATGGAGGGTGGGCCGCTCGGTGGCGAGAACCGTGGCTTGGCGAACCGCAGATGGCCCTCAGGCAAATGGCCCAAAGGCAAACGGGCGGACGGTCGCGGATGCTCTTAGCCTTGGACCCCGTATTCCGAGGTTCCGATGAGGAGATCGACCACGCCGGTGAGCCAGATCATGTGGACGCACTCGACGATGTTGTAGGATCGGCTGTCGGCCCAGAAGTTGATGTCGGCAAGGGCCCCGAGCGGGTTGTCGGCGGCGAAGCCGGTGAAGGTGGCGACGTAAAGGCCCATCTCCTTCGCGCGACGGGCGGCGTTGATCACGTTGGGCGACTTGCCGCTGCTGCTGATGAGGATGACCATATCCTTCGGGTCGGCATAAAGATCAAGGGCCTTGGCGATCCAGTTCTCGTAGCCGCAGTCGTTGCCTAGCGCGGTGATGAGATTGGCGTCGTTGAAGGCCATGGCGCGGACGCCACCCTGCTTGGAAAAATCGGTCGCCAGGTGACTGGCGATGGAGGCACTGGCCCCGTTGCCCGCCAACAGGATTTTACCACCCGCGTCGCGCACCGCGGCCACGCGCTCTTTGAGTTGCCGCATGAGGGCGACGTTGTCCCGCGAGGAGAGCAACCGGATGTATTCGCCAAGATAGTGTGTGAGGTCCATGGGAGTGGGAGTTTTCATTGTTCAGTTGAAAGCATTCCGAGCGTGGTGTTCGGCGGATGGGGCGAGGCACCTTTCGCCGGTGAACCAGTCTTAGGCACTGGGGCTGTGGGCGGCAATTTTTTCCGCTTCCTTCAGCGCCATGGCCACAACTTGATCCATGTTGTAGTAGCGGTAGGTGGCAAGACGGCCGATGAAATGGACCGTCGGTGACAGGTGACGGGGGACGGGGGACGAGGCGGTTGCAGCAAAAGGCAAGTGGCGGGAGTCGGCGAGGTCTTTGTATTTTTGGTAGGTGGCGGCGGAATCTGGAGCGGGGATCGGGTAGTAGGCTTCTTTTCCCGGGCCGTAATCCTCGGGATACTCGCGCACGATGGTCGTGTTCGCGCAGGCCTGGCCGGTGGCATGTTTGACTTCGACAATGCGGGTGAATTCCTCGTCGTTCGGGTAATTGACCTGCATGGCGGGCTGAAAGTGCCCTGCGGGCACGGGGAACGCGGATGGCAGATGGCGGATGGCGGATTGGCCGGCGTGCGGAGAGGCTACGGCGCGACCAGCGAGCTGTTCGGCGGTGAAGGACTCGGGTTCGAAGCGCAGGGACCGGTAGGGAAGCTGGCCGAAACGAAAGTCGAAAAACTCGTCAATCGGCCCGGTGTAAACCATGTGATTGAAGGTGATGTGCGGCAGCACTTCGCGGTAATCGGTTTTGAGCAGGATGCGGAGCTTGTTGCCGCAAGCCGCCGCCATCTGCTCGAACATGCGGGTGTAGCCCGCCGCAGGGAGAGCCTGAAAATCCTCGCGCAAATAGCGGTCGTCCCGGTTGGTCCGGATCGGAATACGCCCGCAAACCGACGCGTCGAGCTCCTGGGGATCGCGACGCCACTGTTTGATCGTGTAGCCCTTGAAAAATTTCTCATAAAGTTCCCAGCCGACCTGACTGACGACGACCTCCTCGGAGTTGGCGGGATTTTCAATCGGCACGCGGTGCTGGGCGAGCCAGTCTTCCATTTCCTCGGGGCTGGAGGAACGCCCGAGCAACTGCTCGAAGGTGTTGAGGTTGATGGGAAAATTCCAGTAGCGGCCTTCGGCCCAGGAGAGGATTTTGTAGTCAACCGGATGCCACGCAGTGAACTGCCCGAGGTAGTCCTTGATCCGCGGCGCGTTGGTGCGGAAGTAGTGCGGCCCGTAGGTGTGGACCAGCACGCCGTGGTCGTCGTAGCGGTCGTAGGCGTTGCCGCCGAGGTGGGCTCGCTTCTCGACCACCAGGCAGGTCTTCCCCTGCTGCGTGGTCAAACGCTCGGCCATGGTCAGGCCGGAGAATCCGGCACCGACGATGAGGCAGTCAAAGTTCCAAGACATCAGGAGGGGAAGTGAAAAGTGACGTGTGTCAAGTGACGAGAGGGCCGCAGACTACACGTCGCGACTCCGCCATGCCTCCACGATCTGGTTGATCGTTTCTTCGAGCGAAATAGTGATGTTCCATGCCGGGTAGTGGGTGCGCATTTTGCGGAGGTCGCTGATGTAGCAGATGTGGTCTCCGATGCGGTTCTCGTCCACATAGTGAGAGATTTGCGTCCGGCCGGTGAACTTCTCCGCGATGGCGAAGGCCTCGAGAATTGAGCAGGAGTTGTCGCGTCCACCGCCGATGTTGTAGACCTCGGCCACGCGCGGGGCCTTGAGAAACTCCTCGATGAACCGGGCCACGTCGTGGCTGTGGATGTTGTCACGGACCTGCTTGCCCTTGTAGCCGTAGACCTTGTATTCGCGGCCCTCGAGGTTGCATTTGACCAGATAGCTGAGGAAACCGTGCAACTCCACGCCGGAATGGTTGGGGCCGGTCAGGCATCCGCCACGCAGGCAACAACTCGGGAGGCCGAAGTAGCGTCCGTATTCCTGGACCATGATGTCGGCCGCGGCCTTCGAGGCGCCGAAGAGCGAGTGCTTTGATTGGTCGATGGAGAAATCCTCGGCGATGCCGCCTGCGTAGGCCGGATCGGCATAGTCCCAACGCGTTTCCATCTCGCGCAGCGCGATGGAGTTGGGGCGGTCGCCGTAGACTTTGTTGGTCGACATGTGGACGAAGGGCGACTCCGGGCAGGCCCGCCGCGCGGCCTCGAGCAGGTTGAGGGTGCCAACCGCGTTGGTGTCGAAGTCGTCGAAGGGGATGGCGGCGGCGCGATCATGGCTCGGCTGGGCGGCCGCGTGGACGATGGCTGCCGGTTGGAGAGCGGCCATCAGGTCGAGGACGCCCTCCCGGTTGCGGATGTCGAGTTCATGGTGGACAAACCCCGGGATCAGGCCGGCCAGCCGTTGCTGGTTCCAGCGGGTGTCGCCCTGTGGACCGAAAAATGCGGCCCGTTGGTTGTTATCCACGCCGTGAATTTCCCAACCCAAGCCGGCGAAGTGCAGACAGACCTCCGAGCCGATGAGGCCGGACGAACCAGTGACGAGGAGTTTTTTCATTGAGGAGCTGGGGCGAGACGCGCCGCGGAATGGCGGGACGCCGCCACGCTGCCGCACTTGGTCAAAGCCCGAGGCCAGACGATGCCAGAGTGAAAAGTGCTGTCCGCGGAAGCCACCCGGCCACGCTGGAACTCGATTGAGTAGCCCGATGAACCGCTTCGGTTCAATACATTACGAATGAAACACTTTCGCCACATCGGCGCGCCCCCGGCCGCTGCCGTGACTTCCACCACGTTCAACCGGCTGGAAGACCAGCCAGAGGAGCAGCACGAGGCCCGCGCCCACGCCGAGCACGAGCGGCCAGGAGCGCTTCTTCGCGGCGACCTGCCAGAGCCAGCGCCAGTGCAAGGACAGGTGGGCCGTGATCAGGGCGAGAAACGCGTAGGACAGCCAGGTATGGACATCACCCCAATCATGTCGCCCCCACCCCATCGCCGTGAGGCCCTGCCCGCCCCGCGAACCGGGCGGCAGCCGGAAGGCCAGAAGCAATCCAGAGCCAGCCATGGCACAAAAGACCAGCCAGAGAAGGGCGTTGAGCACCCGCGGAACCGTGGACCGCGACAATCCCCGGCGCGGGCCATCGGGCTGGGCTGAATTCATGAGGTCTAACTTAGCTTTCGTCGCGGACATTGGCCAGCGGCATGTCCTGCCACCTTGATTTCCCCTTGATCCGCGCGAGGATTGGGCGGAAATACTCCCTGTCTCGCAGAGAGCCACAAACATCATGAGCAAACTCCTTCCGTGCCCGCTGTTCATCGGCGGCGAGTGGGTCGACGTCTCCGACGTCCCCACCACCCCCGTCTACAATCCCTCAATCGGGGAGGTCATTGCCGAGACGCCGATGTGCGGGCCGGAGATGGTCGATCAAGCCGTGGGGGCAGCGGCTGAGGCGTTCCCGCAGTGGATGGAAACCCCGCCGGTCGAGCGAGCAAGAGTCCTGATGAAACTCAAGGTCCTGCTTGAAGACCATTTTGAAGAACTGGCCCAGAGCGTTACCCTAGAGCACGGAAAAATTTTGGCCGAGGCACGCGGCGATGTGCGGCGCGGATTGGAAAACATCGAATACGCCTGCGGTGCTCCCGGGCTTCTGATGGGCGAGTCGCTGGAGAACGTGGCCCGTGGAATCGACTGCGACTCGATCCGCCAACCCCTCGGCGTTGTTGCCGGGATCACGCCCTTCAACTTCCCCGCCATGGTGCCGCTCTGGATGTGGCCCATGGCCATCGCCTGCGGGAATACCTTCGTCCTCAAGCCAAGTGAGAAGGTCCCGCTGACCTCCATCCGCATCGCGCAACTCGCCCAGCAGGCCGGACTGCCTCCCGGCGTGCTCAACATCGTCCACGGCGGCCGCGAAGCGGTCGATGCGATCCTCCGCCACCCCACGATCAAGGCCATTTCGTTCGTCGGCTCGACGCCGATCGCCAAATACATCTACGAAACCGGCATCGCCCACGGCAAACGTGTCCAGGCCGCCGGCGGGGCGAAAAATTTCGTCCTCATCATGCCCGATGCGGATGTGACCAATTCCGCCACCGGGCTGGTGGAGTCCGCTTTCGGCTGCGCGGGCGAGCGCTGCATGGCCAGTTCCACGGCGGTGGCCATCGGGAAGGCGGCGGACACCGTTCTGCCGGCGCTGGTTGATGTGGTCTCGAAAATCCGCGTCGGCCCGGCCGACCGCGACCCGCAGGCCCAGATGGGTGCGGTGATTTCGCGCCAGCACGCCGACCGCGTGTGCGAACTGATCACGCAGGCTTCGGACCAAGGCGCGAAGACTCTGACCGATGGTCGCACGACCAAAGTGAGCTCGGCGCCGAACGGATTTTTCGTCGGCCCGACGGTCCTCGACCATGTCCAACCCGGCATGGTCACGATGAAGGAGGAAGTCTTCGGACCGGTGCTCAATGTCGTGCGCATGGAGGATCTCGACGCCGCGATCGCGCTGGCCAACACGTCGCCCTACGGCAATGGCGCGGCCATTTTCACCCGCAGCGGCAAGGCGGCCCGCGAGTTTCGCCACCGGATCCAGGCCGGCATGGTCGGCGTCAACATCGGCGTCCCCGCCCCCATGGCGTTCTTTCCATTCAGCGGATGGCATGCGTCCTTCTTCGGCGACCTGCATGTCCAGGGCCGCGAAGGCGTGGCTTTCTACACCCAGCAAAAGGTCACCACCACGCGCTGGTTCAGCTATGGCGAAGGATCGATCTGGAGTGACAAGTGATAGCGGAAGTGACAAGTGACATGTGGCGAGTAGTGCCCCCCCCTAGTCACGCCGTCGCGCAGCAAAGACGGATCGTCGCGCCGTAGTGCAGCGAAGGAGGATCGGCGTCTCTGCGCGAGACCTTTGCTGAAAAAATAAAGCCGCCAGACCTTCGACCTATTTCTGCTGCGGCTCTTGGAAAAATTTGCGGCTCCGTCTGCGCTCGGCTGGCGTCATCGGGCGAAACCCGTGACCTCGCAAGATCTGCTCGGCTTGGCGAACAGCCATCGTTTCGGATGCCCCGGACACCGGCACCTTAATGCTGGAGGTAGAACCCGATGTGTTCTTCGTAGTTCGCTTTGAGATCGTTGAGGGCATAGGCGAAGGCCTCCGAGTTGGTGCAAATTGCCATCCATTGCTTCTCGATCAAGCCCGCACGCCGGCCGAGCACGTCGCGATGAGGCTGCCGATGGGCTGTGTCGTAGCGGGTGATGCATACCTCGCGGCCATCAATACAGCGTCGCTCGATGAGCGTCGCTGCCCTGCCGCAACGGATTCTCCCGCAGAGACGCCAAGACGCAGAGGTTTTGGGGAAATTCGGAATCTTGGGAACGGACTGCAGACTCAAGTTCCCGAGGTCATGAGGGTCAGGTCGTTTGGAGTGCGAGGCGGGCGAGGTAACCCGAGCGGGATTCGCCGGCCCTCGCGGTCGCGGCGTCGATGCGGCGCAGCACGCGCGCCGTCAACACGCCAGATTCTTGCTCGTGCCGGCGGTGATCGCGGGCCGGCTGAGGCTTCTTTGCTGATTGGGCCGTTGCCCGGGGAGGTCGCTTGACCCGACAACGCATGTCGGGCAAAATGTCAGACATGCAAACGATCACGACGCGGGAGCTTCAGCAACACACCAAGGCCGTGCGGCAGAGGATCGACCGCGGCGAAACCCTGCAGTGGGTCATGGGTCGGCGGGTCATCGGTCATCTTGTGCCGGCCGCAGCCTCCCAGCCGCCCCAACCGTGGCCTGATCTCATGGGCCGCTTGCGCGCGGCTTACGGGGCCGGTGCGGCGGAAACCTCCGAGGCCTCGGATTTGATCTACGCCGACCGTGGCTGACTTCCGCGTGTATTTCGACTCGGGACTTCTGGTGAAGTTGTATCACCTCGAGGCCGGATCGCAGGAGGTGGCCCGGCGGGCGCGAGCCGAGCCGCGACTGCCGCTCACGGCCTTGGCCGGGATCGAGACGCGCAACGCACTGCGTGTGCTGGCCGGCCGCAAGGTGATCCGTCCGGCCCAGTTGGAAGCCGCGCTGGCGATGTTCGACGACGATCTCGCCGGCGGGCGCCTCTCGCGGCTGCAGCCCGATGCAGGCGCCGTGCAGGACATGGCCGAAAACCTCTCCGCCCGCCATGCCGCCGACACCAAATGCCGCACGCTCGACCTGCTCCACGTGGCCATGGCCTGCGTCGCCGGCATTCCGAACTTCCTCACGGGCGACCGCCGCCAAGCCGACCTGGCACGTGCCGCCGGGCTCCGCACCCGATTGCTCACCTTCCGGTGACCCGCCTGGATTTCGCGGCGCTCTATGAGCGTCGCTGCTTTTCCGTCCCTCCCCGATCCGTTTCACCGCGCCCCTCATCACGCCGACTTGTTACGCCGTAGCGCAAGTAAAGGCGGGAGCGCAGCGCCGGCGGCGCTTGTCCGGCTCTCTGCATTCTAAATTCTAAATTCCCCCCCTCCGTGCCTCCGGGGAAAAGAACGAAGAAGGAAGAATGTAGAACGCAGAACGGTGCGGCGCGGTCAGGACATAGGTAACACTTTAGGTTCAAGACATAGGTAACACCTGCCGTGAGTTGTTGATGATGTTGTGGTGTTGGTTGTGGTTGGTCAATGGCCTGCAGAGAAGGGGTGGAATGCAGCCGCCGGGCCCGGAGCGGAGGGGACGCTGGCCGGCGAGGCGTAGCCGAGCGGGCCGAGTCCCCGGAGCGTAGGGCCCGGCGGGCGCCGATGGGGGTCAGGCGGCATGGCGTTGGTTGGCTTGGGCGGCGGTCATGGGCAGGAAGCTGGCGGTGGCCAGTTCCAAATAGCCGACCAACAACTTGGCAAAGTAGACCTCGCAGGTTTCGTCGGCCCGCAGTTTGAGGCCCACGTCCCAGCCAGCCAGGGCCGTGGAGATGAAGTAGATCTGGTCCTCGAAGCGAATGGTGCCGCGCTTCTGCACGCGCCGGGTCATGAGCCCTTCGTAGTCGATCTGCTCGGGTGTGCCCTCCCAGCGGCGCACGCTGGTGGTGTAGACTTCGGCTGGCCGCTTCATGCCCAGCGCCTCGTGGGGCCGCTCTTCATTGAACTCCTTGCGCCACTCCTCGAGGGCGGCTTGCCTCTCGGTGTAATCGAGGCCCTGGACTTCGGCGCAGAGGTCGCGATGCAGGCGCTCGTGATGGCTGTTGTCGCCGGGTCGGCCCGGACGGCTGCGCAGCAGGTTGATGCCCAGGGACACCCACCAAGCCGAGAGCCGGGAAAGCCCCAAGGGACTGGCGCTGTTGGCGAAGGGCGACCCGTTGTCGCTGCGGATGGCCAGAGGCAATCCGTGCAACTCAAAGAGCCGCTCGAAGCTGGCTTGAACGCTTTCGGTCTTGGCGTCGGCCAGGGCTCGGGCTTCGAGCACGTAGCGGCTGCATTCGTCTCGCACCGTCAACGGCTCGCAGCGACCTTCGGCATCGTGCCACCAGCCCTTGAAGTCCACCGTCCAGATGTCGTGGCACGCCGCAGCCACCTGCTGACCGCCGAGTTGTCCGCCGAGGCTGGCCCGGCGTTTGCGCCGCTTTTTGACCAACCCACAGCGCTCCAAGATCCGCTTGATGGTGCTCTCGCTTGGCCCCTTCCCGTGCGCCCGCTTGTAGATGTCTTGCAGCTTGCGCGCACCCCACGTCGGATGCCGTTGTCGCAGTTGCACCAATCGGCACACCTCCGCTTCCCCGAGTTGCTTGGGGCTGCTCTGCGGCCGCCGACTCTTCTCGGCCAATTGCCATATCCCTTCCTCCATGAGCCGCTTCTTCCATTTGTAGCCCACCCGCGGGCTGATCCCATACTCCCGGCATAAAGCGCGAAAGTTCTCGCAACGCTGCGCTCGCAACGCAAATTCCAGTCTCTTTTCCATAGGTTTGATTTCTTGCCACGGCATAGGCCGCCCACTCTGCCAGAGCGTCCCATGTGTTACCTATGTCCTGAACCACCGGTGTTACCTATGTCTTGAACCTGCGCCGCCAGTGGCTGCAGTTTTCAGTCTGGGCGACACGCCCGCGGGCTCGCGGCTCCGAAGTTCTGCATTGGCTAAGGCCTGTCTACGTCCGCCGCGGCGGACTCCGGCTCTGCATTCTAACCCGCATATTTCACCGGGTGAAATATGCGCCGCGTCCAAGTTCTTTTTGGAAAGGAACTTGGCACGGCCGACCGGGAAAAATGGAAAAACCACAATGGTTTTTCCATTCTTCCGACGGGGTTAACCCCGGTAGGCCTGATGATATCAGGCCGTATCGGCCCTCCGGGCGGATATTCCATGCCATGCATGAAATATCCGGGCTAAACTCTGAATTTCCATCCCCCTCCGCGTCTCCGTGCCCCTCGTCACGCCGGAGTCCCGCAGGGCGTAGGCGGATCCGTGAGAGAACTCCTGAAAAAACAAAAAGCCGCCGCAGTCTCCCCTGGGAGAAATGCAGAAGTTTGAACGCAGAATGTAGAACTGAAGCCCCTGACCACGCTCCCCCGTTTCCTTCTCCCCACGCCGTTCCGATCTCCGATTTCCGGTCTCCGGTCTCCCTCCCCCTTTGCGGCCTCTTGTCCCGCCGGCTCGTCACGCAGAACGGAGGCGGATGGCGAGCTTGCCGCGAGAAAAAAAACAAAAAGCCGCCACTGCCTCCTGGGAGCCGTATCGCGGCTTGTTTCACGAGCGGCATGCGCTATCTTGGGAGCATGATCCTCGACACCATCCCCGATGTGAGTCGAATGACTTCGGTGCAGAAGCTTCTGCTTGTCACTGAGTTGTGGGATGACTTGGCGGCCCATCCCACGGAGGTTCCCGTATCGCGCGAGCAAATCGCTGAAATCGACCGCCGCATGGCCGATTACCGGCGCGACCCCAGCCGGGTCACCTCGTGGGACTCCATCAAGGAACGCGTCCTCGGCCCGACTCCCGCAGGTGAGTGAGCTTGTTTTCCTTTTCTCCGCCGACTCCGACATCCAGTCGGCCTTTGAATTCTACGAGTCGGTCCAGCCGGGCAGGGGTGAAATTTTCATGCGCCACCTCGACGCGGCCTTCGGGCAATTGCGCCAGTTTCCGGAGATCGCACCGCTTTTTCACGGACCATACCGCCGCCTCCTCGTCCATGGATTCCCCTACGGAATATTCTATTCGATCGAGGGCGGCCGCATCATCGTCTCAGGGGTCATGGATCTGCGACAAAACCCGGGATCCGTAGGCCGGAGGTTCGGCGGACAAGGCGGCTGATTCAGATGCCGCGGGTGCGGCGTTTTCAGTGTTCAGTTTTCAGTCTGGGCAGAGTGATGGCGAACTCCGTCAGGGCCTCGCTCGTGAAACAATCATTCTCGCGCACTGTGGCGCAGGGACGCAGAGAGTTTTCTGAAGTATTTCCTGCCCCTCCGCGCCTCGGCGTCTCTGCGCGAGACTCCTCCCAGAAAACGCAAAAAGCCGCCGCAGACTCACGCGGCCAGTGACAAGTGGCACGCAGCCAGTGGCTGCAGTTTTCAGTGTTCAGTTTTCAGTGCGGGCAGAGCGATAGCGACACGCCCGCGGGCTCGCACCTCCGAAGTTTTGCACTCTGCCTTCTAAATTCTAGATTTCCTTCCCTCTCCGCGTCTCGGCGTCTCTGCGCGAGACTCCTCCCAGAAAAAACAAAAAGCCGCCGCAGCCTCCCCCCGAAGTCCGCGACGGCCTTAAGTGTTTTGCGTGTTCGTTACGCTTTACGGGCCAAACGATCACGCATGGGTGCCCGCAGGCCGAGGACGCTCTTGGCATCACGCAGCAGCCGGCGGCGCACCGGCCAGGCCATCAGAGCCAGCAACCCGGCCGCCGCGACGTAGGTCGAGGGCTCGGGGATGGCGGTGATGGTGAAGACGCCGCTGTTGAAGCTGGAGCTACCGAACCCGCCGGCACCGCTGAAGGTGAAGGCTGTGCCGATCAGGCTCTCCCAGTCCGAGGTTCCATTGATGACGAGGGTGTTGCCCACGGTGAAGTTCGCCAGATTCAACACCAAGCTAGCGCTCGGGGTGTAATTCAGATCGCTGAATTCGAGGGTTGCGCCTGTTCCGCCGCTGAAATCGAGGAACGAGTTGGAGGTGAGCGTCAACACGCCCATGCTCTCGCTGACCCCGCTTGCGCGCTTGATCGTGCCGCCGGAGAGGGTGACGTCCGCACCATCGGCCACCTGGTTGCTGGCCGAGATGAGCAGGGTCGCGCCACTTTCCACCTCCACGGACCCTCCACTGATGGCATCTGTGCCTGCCGTCTTGGCGAGCTCTACCGTCAGACTGTCGGTGATCACCACACCGTTGGTGAACGTGTTGGCCGAGGCGCCAGACATTGTCAGCTTGCCTGCGCCGCCAAAGACAAGCTTGGTGTCGGTGGTGGTTGCGCTGGCGATCACGCCGGAGAAGGTGGACTCGTTGTCCACATTGACCTGATGATTGACCCCGCTGCCGGCATGCCAGCTTACGCCGCCGCTGAACTCAATGGCTTCGGGCCCACCGACCACCGCCGCCGTGCCCTCACGGCCGCCGATCGAGAGGTCGTTGGTGATGGTCATTGCTGACGATGCCTCCAGCGTGCCGTAGTTGAACTGGAACTGATTTTCCCCTATGCCCGCTGCTGCGGCAACGACCAGAGTGCCACCGTTCGTCGTGCCGGCCGCCCCGAGGCGGAAGCCTCCCGTATTCCCCCCGTTGACGACCAAAGTGCCCTCACCCAGCTTGACGATACGATTGAAGGCGGTGAGGCCGGAGATGTCGCCGTCGATCACGAGCTCGCCACCCGTTCCGACATTCAGGTTCTTGTCGCCACTAGAAAAGATGATGGCATTGTTGATCGTCGCCGTCCCGGACGTGAGCCCCGCAGCGTCGATGCTCGTCGCGCTGATGGCTCCGCTGGCATCTATGGTCGCCGCGGCTCCGAAGGTCAAGGCACCCACGTTGCGCGTGGCGCCGTTGAGGTCCAAGGTTCCGGTGTTGTTGAGCGTCGTCGCAGTCATGTTGAAGATGCCGTCGACTTGCAGGATTTCGCTCGGCGCGATGTCGAGGGTGCCGAACCCGGTGAAATCCGTGCCGCTGCCCGTGGTGAGCGAGTCGGTCACCACAAGGGTGCCGCCGCCGAAGGAAACATCGTTGCCGGCAGCGCCGAGGTTGCCCGCCGAGCTCACCGAAAGGCCACCTGCGTTGAGAGAGATGCCGCCGGAGATGGTATTGGCACCGGAGAGGACCAGAGTGCCCGCGCCAGCCTTGGTCATGCCCGCCGAGCCGTCGAGGGTGCTGCCGATGGTGGTGACCGCGCTGGCCGTGGTGATTGTGTTCGCGGCAGGGTTCGCACCGTCCAAGTCGACAATTCCGCCGGTCAGCGAATAACCAGCAGTAGTGAAATTAATCCCCGCTAGTGGGGCGACCGTTCCGCTCACCGTGACTACGCCAGGCGACGCCCCGCCGAAGGTCGCCACGCTCGCGGGCGTGAAGGCTACACCCGTGCCACCGGTATCGGTGGTTCTCCAAGAGGTGCCACCAGTCTGCGTCCACGTGCCATCGCCTCCCAACGTGGTGTTGTTTCCGACCCAGAAGTTGCCACCGCCGCCAGCAGCCGCGACCGTTCCGTTCACAATGAAGTCCAAATCCGAAGAGGCGGTCGGGGGATCATTAAGATACCAAGTTCCGCCCGACCCTGAAGCTCCCCACAAAGCCAAACGAAAGGTCACTGTTGTCGATGCTGCGATTCCCTGAAGGGCGGAAATGGCTGAGAGATCAATAGCCGATTGCGCGTTTCCGGCACCGGTGGTCGTGCTGCCCCACGTAATGGTGCTGCCGATATCGGTAAAGCTCCCAGACCCAACCTGATACTGCCAGAGACCACTCGTGGGCCCGGTTGAGGATCTGCGGACGTTGTAGGCAGAAATGGAACTGAGTGACATTTCGTAAGTGGGGTTCGCAGTTAGGGTAAAGGTCACGAAATCATTGACGTTGATCGCGCCAGCTGCCGTTGTCTGACCGTCCAAGCCGGTCCCCCCCCACCCGTTGGATGCGCCAGTGCCTGTTGTGGTAAAGCCGGTCCCCCTTGTTAACCCGCCCGCTGTGAGGTTCGCAGCAGTGGTGCCCGGCGCGAACGGCGAGGGACCGAAGTTGCCAGATCCGCCCGGGAGCACATCGAAATCCCATCCAGCGAGAACGGTTTGGGCTTTGGCAGCAGGCACAGCGGCGAAGGTGAGTGCCGCGAGCGCGACAGCCGCGGCGGCACCGAATCGGGTGAGCGGCTTGGGATTGGGGTAGGTTTTCATGGCGTTTTGGGTATGGTCAGTTTTCGGGCTTGTTTGTTTTTGGAAGTTCAGGGAGGAGAAGGCGGAGTGGAAGGTAAAAGGTAGAAAGTGAAAAGTGGGAAGGTGGAACGGAGCAAAGTTGGCAGGAGTCAGTTTTCAGTGGGCAGAGTTCGCAAGAGTCAGAGCAGTTTGCGTGCCAGATCGGGAAGAATTCGCTTCGGCCCGGCGGGCGAGGAAGAAGGCGGCGAGCTGGGAGGTGACGGCGGAGGGTCCTGCGGTCCCCCGGCTGCGACCCGGAGCACGGCGTCCGGCGCCGAAGAAACCGGCGGGAAACGGCTTGTTTCCTGCCTTCACGGCCGACAGCGGGCGCGGTGAGTGGTCGTTGCGGTTGCTCATGACGGGCGGAGTATTGCCGCGGAAGCGCGGATGGGCAAAAAGTTTAGGGTGACTCTTTCGTCACATGGGCCAGGGCACGAAGCCAGTGGCGAGTGACTTGTGACGAGTGGCAAGTGGGCAGAAAGAGCCAGGGCCAGACCACAACTCGTGGGCCGGGTGCGTTGGTCAAAGTGCTATGGGGAGTAGCAGGGAGCTTGGAGCGGGGAGAATGGGGGGAGACCGGAAAGCGGAGACCGGAGAGCGGAATGGGCTGGGGAAGAGTGAAAAACTGACATGCTGAACGCTGACACGCTGAAAAGCGGAAAGGCGTTCGGAGGCGGTCGGCATTATTGCCGTTTGACGCGGGGGATCGCTTGCTGCTGTGTTTAACCCGTGCCTGTCTGCCACCAAGCGCTCATTTATGTCATAGGCGGGCCCGAACGGCGCAGGCAAAACCACGTTTGCCCGGCAGTTTCTGCCTGCGGCGGGGGTGATGGACTTTCTCAACGCCGATCTTCTGGAGTTGGCAGACGAAGCGCTTCTGTTCGACGCCTCCGGGTCTCCGCCTGCCCTGATTGCGCGCTGGGCAGGAGGCACGCGGGAGGTTATTCTGCCTCGACTTTATGAAATCATCGAAGCCCAAGCGAAAACTGCGCACCCCGGCCGCTAGCCGTTCGTCCGAATTCGCACAGAAGGCCACCGCCGCCATGCGCCGCGCGCAGAAGGAGGCGGAGCGTGAAAACGCCCGTTTCGGAATGAAGCTCGTTCTGACCGAAGCCTGACGGGACGATCTCAGGGGTCCTTACCTTTTGCCATTTTCCTCACGCCACGTCCGCCAAGGTCGCCAAGGATCGGAGCCGGGAGAGGGAAAAGCTCTCACGGAGGCTGAGTGGAATAGCGGCGGCCCTTGGCCGGGTGCCTGTCACTCAAGCCTCAAACTCAAGTCTCCGCCTTGCCTCCCCCTCCCTCCCCCTCCCCTTTCGTGGCCCTTCGTGTGGTTGCCTAGGGGCTGTCTCGCAGACTCGGCTCGTGGTTAAACTTCTGGTCGGCTGGGATTGTTGCGGGAAGGCACCGGCGGTCATAGACGCGCCGCTACATGGACTCTTACCCGTCATTGATCACATCGAGCACCCGGCGGCGCAGGCTTTCCAAATCAGCAAAGCTTTGAGCATTTTTTCGGCGCTTTGCTGGATATGGAAGGCCGCAGGCAACGGCAGCGGGACATCTGCATCGAGCAGACACTTGGCGGCGGCCAGATCCTCATCGGCCTTGGCCAGCCAAGCCCCGACCTCGGCGTTCATCGACGAAACAGCGGTGTGGCATGCTCGGCAATTTCCCTTTCGACCGAACTCCGCCAGTGCGACCGCTCGGCGAAACGGGACCGGTGCCGCACGATGATGTCCTTGGGAAAACCCATTCCGCGCAGGCTGCGGTAGGCCCGCACGGTCTTTTCGTAGACCGGTTCATCGTCATCCGCCACGACCACGCAAAGATCCACATCGCTTGATTCAACTTCCGCCCGCCCGCAGGCCTGCGAGCCGAAGAGCAAAATTTCCTCGGGATCCAAATCCCGACGCAGGCGGTCCACGATTTCTTGCGACTGGCCTGGACTCAGAATCATGGAAAAATTATTAGTCGCGCGCCACGCCTTAGGCAAGAACCACCGCGCTGAGCGCTGAGCTGCCGGCGGCGGACATAGGCGCGCCGTGACAAATTCCCACGAATAGTCGCGCAGCCACTCACGTTTCATTGATCAATTCCGCGGGCCTTTTACCGCGGCCTTGGTCTTCCGGATCTCCTCGACTCCCGACGGCTTGAGGCACCCCTTGCCGGTGCGAGCATACACCGGTTCTGCGCTGAATTGATCCTGGATGGCCAGACCGTCCTTCAACACGCGTTGAAAAACAGGATCCAGCAGCAGTTTCGGATCAACCATCGGGTTCATGAGCTTACGCTAACACCATCTCCAGGTGGTGCAAAGCCCTCCGGTCGCTTTTGGGCCGAGAGTCGAAGGTGGCGGGTGAAAGGTAAGAAGTGAGGAAGCAGGGAGCCGGGAGCGTGGAGGGGGCAGTTCCACTTTCCTAGGATTGCAGCCTGCGGTGGCGGCATTTTCTGCAGCTTCCGTGCCTGATCAGAGAAGATACCAAACGGTCGCCCGAGGCGCGTTCACCCCTCAACCGCGTCCGAACGGATTGAGCAGCGGAATCTCCGGCGGGAAATCGCGGGTGTTGCGCGTGACAAGCGTCAGCCCGTGCGCCAAAGCGGTGGCGGCAATGAGGCTGTCGATGACGGGTAGTCGCCTTCCCTTTCTCTCGTGGCGGGCGCAGAGGTGTCCCCAGGCCCGCATGACCTCCGCATCCGGTGCAAGCAAACGCGGGCCGGCCCATCTCTCCAAGCGGGCAAACCAATCCTCGATCCGCGCCCGCTTGGCCCCGGAGGGGAGGAGGGCGATGCCCTTGACCATCTCGCCGAGGGAGATCGTCGACAGGTGCAGGCTGGCGTCATGCGCGTCGATCCAAGCCAGCACCCTCTCCGACGGCGCTTGTTTCGACGACTCGCTGAGAATGTCGGTGTCGAGCAACCAAGCCATGTCAACCGAGCTTGATCGTGCGCCCGGGTTCCTTCGTCCTCGTGGCCACCCAGCCGCGCACGGGACATTCGCGCAGGATGGCCGAGAGTTTCTCCCGCCCGTCCGCCCGGGCGTAGTCATCGCAAGCCACCACCACGACGGCGGGCTTGCCGTGGCGCGTGATCGTCTGCGGTCCTTCCGCGAGGGCGCGGTTAACCACGGCGCTCAATTGGTTTTTCGCTTCCTGCAACTGCCAGACCATGCCGCCAATCTGTCCAGTCTGGCCGGATTGTCAAGGCACCGGAGGTCAAGCGCAACCGGAGCTGGGAGAGAGCCGGGCTCTCACGGAGGCACGCTGAATGCGGAGGAATCAACCACGAGCCGAGTCCGCGAGACGGCCCTTAGGCAAACACACGAGTTTACACGAAGCCGGACCCGGAGGGTTCCGCCAAGGGCGGAACTGGTGGCGAGGCCCGGGGCGGTCTCGCAAGCGAGCTTGCAGAGCCGCCTCGGACCTGGCCACCCGCCGAAAACAGTTTTCGGCGCTCCGGTCTTCCCCTCCCCTTTTTCGTGCCCCTTCGTGTTTTTCGTGGTTAAACCTCTGATCGGCTGGGATTGCGGGTCACCTCCCCCCACCTCCGGCGGCGGAGGCGGGAAACTTGACATGTGCTCAAATTGAGCCCAATTAGGCCCGTATGCCCACGTTGAGCAAAACCGAACTCTTCCGCGCGCGCATCGACCGGGGTCGCAAGGCGCGGGCCGAGGTGATCCTCAAACGTTTCGGCCTGACGCCCGGCGAGGCGGTCAATGTGTTGTTTGCCAAGATCGAGGAAGTGGGCGGTCTTCCTTTCGACCTGCGGCCGGAGCCCAACGAGACCAAGGAATTCATGAACAATCCCGAGTTCCTCGCGCACTTGGCCCGCATGCAGGCGGGCAAGGTTCGCTATACCGAAGCGAAGAAGATTTCCCGGTGAAATTTTCCGACCAGGTATCCGCCGCCCTGAAATCGCTCCATCCCGACGCCCGCCGGGAGATCCGCCGCGCCCTAAGCGACCTTGAGGCCGGCAAGAGGCGCGACACCAAGGCACTTAAAGCCCCGCTACACGGGTTCTCAAGGCTGCGGGTCGGAAAATACCGGGTGATCTACCGCCGCCACCCGGAGTCCAACACCCTCATCGCCGAATTCCTCGACGGCCGATCAACGGTTTACGAAAAGTTTGAACCGCCCTCCTGATTCTTGCCCGGGGCCGGAGGGTTCTCACGGATCCGCCTACGCTGCGCAACGGCGTGACGAGGGGGCACGGGGAACCCGGAGGAATCAACCACGAACCACACGAATTTTCACGAAGCCGAACCGGAGTGATCTGCAAGCAAGGGATGAAGGATGAAACCTGAACCTCAGGCGCTGCGCCGAAGATGGCCCCAAGGCAAAACTGAGTGGAATAGCAGCGGCCCTTGGCCGATTGCCTGTCACTCAAGCCTCAAACTCAAGTCTCCGCCTTGCCTCGCCCTTTCGTGGCTTTTCGTGTGGTTCGTGGTTAACCCTCTGACCGGCTGGAATTGGAGTGGGAAGGCACCGGCGGCCTTAGGACGCGCCGCTACAGGCTCTTCGTCCAAGTGCGCTGGGCCGGTTTGTTCAGCATCTCCTTGGCCTGCCTGTCACTTACCGTGCTGCGAAGCTTGTGGGTCTGGCTGGAGCCGACCCGGGCGACGGTCTGGCGACGGTGGATTGTTGGCGCGGTCTATGGCGCGGTGACAGTGCCGTTGTTGATTTTTTTCGGCATGGGCCTTTCTGACAACCTGAAGCGCCGCGACGCCGGAGTGCTGGACGGAACGCTCGCTTGGACCATTGCCAGCCGCGACCTCGCGTTCAACCTCAAGCGGCTCGCCCAGCTCGGACCGGTGCGCGTCATGTCCGGCCCCGGACAAACCCCGGCGCTGCATTTTTTCGGCGGCATTCATGGCACTTCGGCCCTCTATTGGGAAAACACGCAAGGCGTCCGTGAGGCGGCAGAGTTTTTCGCCGACCAAGGCGACCAAACCGCCCGACGCATCGCGCGCGAGCGAGGCATCACCTACGTGGTGCTCCAGCAGGACACCAGCCTCGCCGAGTCGTCGGTGCGCATTGCCCTTGAGTCCAATGATCCCAAGCTGGTCGAACACTCCCTCGCCTTCCGCCTCTGCAACCCGAACGGCCAGATTCCCCCGTGGCTCGAGCCGGTGCCGTTCTACGGCTCGCCGATGGCGACCGGCTTCCAGATGCGAATTCTCCGGGTCCGCCCGGACAAACTCCACGATTGACCCCACCGCCCGCCTCCGCCCTTCGCTCCCACCTTTTGGTCCGACCGGACAAAAACTTCGGCGGCAGGGAGGCGCTCGCGGCCGGCGGCGATGAACTCCTGTGCCCCCGATCAGTCGCAAGGACCAGCAGCGAAGGAAACTCGTCTGGGCTCGGACAAGGCAGACCTTAGCGATCAAGGTTTGTGTCCGGTCGGAACAAAAGGTCGTCAGGCCTTCGGCGGGCGGAAGGGGGTGGCGAGGCGGGCGGCGGCGGCGAGTTCTTTGGTGCGGCGGTTCCAGGCTTTCTCGCCGAGGTAGCCGCGGGGCCAGAGAGTGCGGGGCAGCAGCGGGTCCGACACCACGGCCTCGTTCCACGCCGCGCGCTCGGCCCTCCCCCAATCGCGCAGGGCCTGAGCGGTCTCGGGAGTGCGGGCGGCGGCGCGGGGGCGCAGGGCGAGGACGGACATGGCCCCCTCGTAACCGCGGTTGATCGCGGCAAAATTCCATGCTCCCGCGACGAGATCCGCATCGGTCTCCCGGGCAGCGGGGCGGGCTTCGAGCAAGAGCAGGCTTTCGACATCAATTTTTCCACCCTGCAAAGCCACGCGCTCGGGGTCCACGGGATGGGGACTGAGCCAGACGCTGTTCTGCAAGTAGCCGAAGCCGCGGCTGCGCAGATAGCGCCGGAGGTGGCGACGGTCGGCACGGCGCTCTTCGGGAATATCAAAGAGAACCAGTCGCCACAGGCCATCCCAAGGCCGCTCCCAGTGCCCTCGCGGGTCGCGTCCGCCGAGAGCATGCATCAAGCCCTGAGCGGTCAGCCGCCAGACCCGATCCTGCCCGCCGGGCTTGGCTGGCTGGCTTTCAATCAGGGCCCGCTCCTCGAGAGCACGCAACTGCCGGAGCAATCCCTTGCGATAAGCCCAGCCTTCGAACGACTCGTCGAGGTTGCGAAAGGTCGGACGCATCGCTTGCCCGAGCGTCCAGAGCAGAAGGTAGAGCAGTTCCTCTGTTTTCGGCTGCACGAGGAAACAATGGCCCGCGCCGCGCTGGGTTGCAATCTTTTGGTCCGGTCGGACAAATAGTTCGTGCGAAAGTTTCGACCGAATCTGTGCCGAGGGCGGGGGGCGACGTCAGGCGCGGAGGATGACCCAGATGGCGCGGAGGCCGTCGCGCCAGGTTATTTTTTTTCCCTCGGCGTAGGTCCGGCCGTTGTAGGAGACGCCGACTTCGTAGACCCGGAGTTTCATGCGCGCGACCTGCGCAGCCAGCTCGGGCTCAATACCGAATCCGTCCTCCCGCAGCGGCATGGCCTGAAGTTTTTCGGTGAGAAACGCTTTGTGGCCGCACTCCATGTCGGTGAGGTTGAGATTGGTGCGCATGTTGGAGAGCAGGGTGAGCACGCGGTTGCCGACCATGTGCCAGAAATAGAGAACGCGGTGGGCGGCGCCACCGATGAAGCGTGACCCGAAGACCGCGTCGGCGCGGCCGGCCGCGATCGGGGCGAGCAATTGCGCGTATTCCGCGGGATCGTATTCGAGGTCGGCATCCTGGATGACCGCGACGGGCGCTGCGATGGCAGCGATGGCCGTGCGCAGAGCCGCACCCTTACCGCGGTTGGTCTCATGGCGGAGCACCCGGATGCGCGAGTCCCCGGCGGCGAGACCCGCGAGGACCGCGGCGGTGCCATCGGTCGAAGCATCGTCCGTCACGATCAACTCGGCGACGGAAGGCTGCGCCAGGACGGACCGCACCACGGAAGCCAGCGTTGCAGCCTCGTTGTAAACCGGCATGAGAACCGCGAGGTAGGGAGCGGAGGCATTCATGGACAAGCGGGAGGAAAGACCGGACGGGGCACCCCGGCAAGCGCGGCTTTACGCCCGCGGGTAGATTTTCCCCGTGGCGCGGGCCGCCTGCGCGATGGTGGTTCGCAGTTCGGCCGGCTCGATGACTTCGGCTTCGGCTCCCCAGCCGAGGATCCAGCGGACAAGGTCGGGGGAGAGCCCGACGTGCATGGTTAGTTCGATGCCCTGGCCATGAGGACTGATTTTCTGGGAGTCGTGCCAGGTGCGTTCGGCCACGATCCGGGCCGTCGGGCCGCGGAAACGCAGCCGCACGAGGCGCGGGTGGCCGCCCTCAAAGACGGCGAAGCTGCCTTCGAGCATCCGGGTGAGAGAAAAGTTTTTCGGCCGCCGAAAGGTGCCGCCGGTGCGCTCAACCGCGCTGATCCGCGGCAGAGCGAAGGTGCGCACCGCGCCGCGGGCTTCATCATGGCCGAAGAGATACCACTGATTCTCAATGCATCCGAGGTGGAAGGGCTGCACCTGCCGGGATTCGGGCTCCGCGCCGGCCAGCTTGTGGTAGGAAAACACGACCTCGTGCCGCTTCATCACGGCCTGGGCGAGAGCGTCGAAAATTTGCAGGTCGGCCAGTCCGGCCCCGGCGCGGCGGACGGACACAGCCTCTTCCATTTCGTGCCAGGCCACGTCCATTTCGCTGTTGAGCGAGGTGCTGAGTTTGCGGAAGGCCGAGGCGAGCGGGCGCTCGAAAGGCGTGCCGCGAAACTCCTCGAGGGATTTTTGCGCGAGAAGCAAGGCGGCCACCTCGCCCTGCGAGACCTTCATCATGGGAAAATCCTGCACCGGCGCCGTGTAGTAGTAGCCATGCCGCACCGGCTCGTAGGCCAGTGGCATGGCCAGGCGGTCGCGCATGAAATCGAGGTCGCGCATGATCGTCTTGGCCGAGACCTCGAACTGACGGGCCAGCCCGGCGCAGTTCGGATGGCCGCCACGCTGCACTTCCTGGTGGATGCGCCACATGCGTTCCATCGGCGGGCGACTGACCATGGTGCGGGCGGCAGTGGGCCGACCGGATTTTTTTTGAACTTTATTTGGCATAGGACAGGGAATGTCCTATGCCATGCCGCAAAGTTGCGGGCGATGAAAGCAAAAAGACTCCCATCCCACCTCAACCGCCGCCGTCAACGCGAGGAGGAGGCCCTGCCCCATGAATTGGGCACGCACCTCTTCGCCATGATCCGGCGCAATCTGCTGGCCCGCCAGCAACCGCCAGCCCCGACGGCCACGCAGATGAGCTTCGGGTTCCGCTGAGGAGGCGGCATGTTGTGGGAACGGCTGGCTGGCAGGATGCCAGCCAGAGCGAGCAGGATGCTCGCGCTCCCGTCCCTGCGAGGCCTCAGGCGCCGAAGATGGTGAAGAGCGCGTAGGCTCCGGCCAGAACAGCCAGCCCGGCGAAAGCCCAGGCGCCGAGGGCGAGGTTGTCGCGGGGCGCGTCTCTGCGCGGAATGGGCGACATGTAGCGGAAGTTGGCCGGACGGCCGCCCGGCTGGCTGACCGCAAAATCCGCGACCGCGGGCGCAACCTCAACGGGCGCGACCACCGGTTCCATGAAAACGGACCGCACGCTGCCAAAGTAAATCTCATCGCCCTCGCTGATAGCCACCTCGCCGGTGACCTGCTCGCCGTTGAGGAAGGTGCCATTGGTCGAGCCGAGGTCACGAAGCACGGCGCTGCCGTCTTGCGAGACGATTTCCGCATGGCGGCTGGAAACCGACCCGTCCTCGACTTGGACGTCATTGTCGCCCAGTCGGCCGACGGTCAATGTGCTGCCGACAAATTCGTGCGTGGTCGGGCTGTCCTCGGGGAAATAAACGGTCAGTCGCATGGAATGTAAAGGTTATCAGCCGGCCTTGGTCTCATCAATGAGTTTGGCGAATTGATCGAAGAAGTATCCGGCGTCGTGCGGGCCCGGGGCGGCTTCCGGATGGTATTGCACACTGAACACGGGCATGGACGTGCTGCGCAGGCCCTCGACCGTGCCGTCGTTGAGGTTGATGTGGGTCACAGCCGTGTCGGGCGGGAGGGACTCGGCATCGACGGCGAAGCCGTGGTTTTGCGAGGTGATGGAAACGCGGCCGGTCTCGAGGTCCTTGACCGGTTGGTTGCCGCCGCGGTGGCCGAACTTGAGTTTGAAGGTTTTTCCGCCGAGGGCGTAGCCGAGAATCTGGTGGCCGAGGCAGATGCCAAAGATGGGCTTGCGGCCGAGCAGGCCGCGAACGTTGGCGTGGATGTAGTCGAGGGCGGCCGGGTCACCCGGGCCGTTGGAGAGAAAAATGCCGTCCGGGTCCATGGCCAGAACGTCTTCCGCGGAGGTGTCCGCCGGAACCACGCGCACGCTGAGCCGGCGCTGGCGGAGGCCGCGCAGTATGTTGCGCTTCATGCCGAAATCATAGGCCACGATCCGGTGGCGAACGGGCGGGAGAAAACCGAAGACATTCCCGAGGGGATCGCGGACGGTGCCCATGGCGGCGCCTTCCCCCTGAGCCAGTTGCCACGGACGACTCTCGGCGTCGAGCGGATCCCAGTCGTAGGCTTCACGAGGCGTGACTTCGCGAACGAAGTCCATGCCGACGACCCCATCTCCCTCCACGGCACGACGAACGGCCTCGGCCGGGCTGATCGGCTCCGACGTGAGGCAGGCCCGCATGGCCCCGAGTTCGCGCAGATGCTTGGTCAGCGCACGGGTGTCGATTTCCCGAATGCCGGGCACATGGTGACGCCGGAGGTATTCGTCGAGCGACTCTTCGGAGCGCCAACTGCTGGGAACCTCGGTCAGTTCCTCAATGACGAATCCCCGCACTTGCGGGCCGCGGCTTTCCTCGTCGAGAACATTGACCCCGTAGTTGCCGATGTGCGGATTGGTCATGGCCACGATCTGGCCGAAGTAGGACGGATCGGTCAGGACTTCCTGATACCCGCTGAGGGAGGTGTTGAAGCAGATTTCGCCGGTCACGGTGCGGGCCGCGCCAAAGGCTTCACCGGAAAAAATCCGGCCATCTTCCAGGGCAAGCAGAGCGGTCATGTTCGCGGTGTTTTTATCCGGACGGGCAGAGGTCCGCAAATACCAAAGCAGGACGGAGGTCCGCAAAACAAAGCGCCTTCCGCGGGAACACGGAAGGCGCTGGATGAGAGGATTGCCCCAGATGAGCCGTCACGGCCCAATTCCCGATCCCTTGAAGACAAGGGCGGACGACCGCCATGATCAGCGCAGACTTCCAATAAAGGCATGTCTTTGCCGATCACGGCTCAGCCTCCTGGGAATGTTGTAATACGGTTCGGGGTTTGGACAGTTTACTCGAACTCCCCAGGGCAAATTGTTTGCGGCGGTGCGAAAGATCTAAGCGCGGAAGACGGCACCCAGCTCCGCTTTCGCGTGATCGCGCAGTGTTTCCACCGCGCGGTCAACTTCATCCGAGGTCAATGTTCGGGTGGCGTCGCGGAATGTCAAGGTGACGGTGAAAGAACGTTGTCCCACGGCCAATTTTTCCCCGGACGGGTCGGTGAAAACATCCTTGAGGCTCACGCTCTCGAGGTTCGGTGCGTGGGCGCCGCGCAGGCTTTTCTCCAGCGCGGCGAAGACGGTGGCCAGCGGCAGGACGACCGAAAGGTCGCGCGGCACGGCGGGAAACTTCGGCAACGCCCGGACGCGCACGGAGGCCGCGGGAGTCTCAAGCCATCCGTCGAGGACGACCTCCGCATAATGCACCGCTCCCCTCGCCTCGTGAGCCTCGGCCAGCGCGCGGGGCAGACGGCGGATGCTGCCAGCAATGCCCGGACCGGCGATGTGCAAACCGGACACGCCGTCGGATAACACGGCAAAGTCGAGCGGGCCCAGCGCGGTCTGCAGCACGCCCTTCAAATCGTAGAGATCCGCCTCGCCAGCCGCGGCCTGCCATGAAGCCGCCGCAACGGTTCCGGTGGTGACCACGCCCAAGGCCGTGCGTTCCCCGCATTCCGCGGAAAAGACGCGGCCGAGTTCAAACAAGCGGACGGCTGTCGCCCCGTGGCGCAGATTCCGCCCCAAGGCCTCGAGCAATCCGGCCATGAGCGCGGGCCGCAGCAACGCCTGGTCGGCCCCGAGCGGATTGCGCATGCGCACCGCGTCCACGTCCGAGCCGCCGCCCCGGGCCAGAACCTCGGCCGAAACAAAATGGGAGGTGCGGGCCTCACCGAATCCCTGCGCCCGCAAACGGGCCCGCAGCACTTCGGCGCGGTCATGGCGCAGGTCGGCCGGGCTGGCCGCCGCCGGAAAAGCACGCAACCGCGAGGGCACGCGGTCGATGCCGGCGAGGCGGATCACTTCCTCGCAAAGATCCACTTCACGGACGAGATCGGGGCGGAAGGACGGAACGCGCCAACGACCGTGGCCGAGATCGGCCAGACCCAGCCGCGTGAGAATCGCGGCAATTTCCGCGTCGTCGATAGCCAGGCCGAGGAGGGCGCGGCAGCGGTCCCCATCGAACAGGACCTCCGGCTCAACGACCGGCGGTGTGCCCGCGACCAGAATCTCCGGGTCAGCCGTGCCGCCCGCGAGCGGCAAGATCAACTCCACCGCGCGGGCCGAGGCGGCGACCACGGTGGCCGGATCCACCCGGCGTTCGAAGCGATAGCTCGAATCGGTCTGCAACCCGAGTTCGCGCGAAGTGCGCCGCACCCGGGAAGGATCGAACCAGGCGCTTTCGAGCAGAAGGTCCGTCGTCGAGGCGGTCACGCCGGTCTCCGCGCCGCCCATGACCCCGGCCAACGCAACGGGCCTTGACTCATCGGCAATGACGAGATCATGCGCGCGCAAAAGTTGCTTCGATCCGTCCAAGGCATCAAGGGTCTCGCCCGGGCCGGCGGCGCGAACGGTCAGGTGGCCGGAAAGCTTGGTCAGGTCGAAGGCGTGCAGCGGTTGCCCGGTTTCGAGCAGGACGTAGTTGGTCACGTCGACCACGTTGTTGATCGGGCGCAAGCCGGCCGCGACCAATCGATCGGACAGCCACGATGGGCTCGGGGCAATGTGCACACCGCGGATGAGGCGGGCGGTGTAGAACGGGCACCCGGCATCTTGCAAGCGGACAAAATCGCCCGCGTCTTTTTCCGGCATCGCCAAGGGAGATGCGGTCGCCGTTTCCACCCCGGTCAGCGCAGCCACCTCACGGGCCACCCCACGGTAGCCGAGCAAATCGGGACGGTTGGGGGTGACCTCAAGTTCAAGGATGGTCTCCGGGGGGAAAAATTCTTTCACCGCGCGGCCAACCGCAGCCTCCGCCGGAAGAATGAGCAAGCCCTCGGCATCGTCAGCCAGGGCGAGTTCCTTCGCACTGCACATCATGCCCTCGGAGGTGACGCCGCGAAGTTTGCCCGCCTTGATTTTGAAGTCCGGTCCAAGCACGGCCCCGGGCAAGGCCAACGGGACTTTGTCGCCGACGCGGTAATTCTTCGCGCCGCATACAATCTGACGCGGCGTGCCGGAGCCATCATCCACCGAGCAGACACTCAAACGGTCGGCGTTCGGATGCGGCTCGCTGGCCAAAATCTGCGCGACGACAATTTTGTCCGGAATGTTCCCGCGAGTCTCGCGCCCGATGACCTCGGTCCCTCCCGAGGTAAGCGCGTCGGCCAAAGCCTCCGCCGAGTCCGGGAGCGCGACATAGTCCTGCAACCATGAAAGGGCAATCTTCATGGGACGAATTGGGCGAGGAAGCGCTGGTCGTTCTCGACGAACATGCGGATGTCGGGCACACCGTAAAGAATCATGGCCAGGCGCTCGAGGCCGAAGCCGAAGGCGAAACCGCTGACCTTGTCCGGGTCGAAAGCGCGGTCGCCGCGTCGATCGTTGATCTGCTCGAAAACGGCCGGATCAACCATGCCGCAGCCGGCCAGTTCCAGCCAGCGTTCGCCGCCCCCCAGCGCGGCCGCGCGCACGTCGAGTTCGTAGCTCGGCTCGGTGAAGGGAAAAAAGTGCGGACGGAATCGCACCCGCGCATCGGGTCCGAAGAGTTCGCGGAAAAAATATTCGAGCGTGCCCTTGAGGTCGCCGAGGGTGACACCTTCGTCGACATAGAGTCCCTCCATTTGCGTGAACTGGGCCAGGTGCGTTGCGTCAACCTCGTCGCGCCGGTAGGCGGCACCGGGCGCAATGATGCGCAGCGGTGGCACCTGCGTCTCCATCGTGCGGATCTGCACGCTCGAGGTGTGGGTGCGCAGCAAGCGTCCATCCGGCAGATAAAACGTGTCCTGCTCGTTGCGGGCCGGATGGTCCGGCGGCGTGTTGAGCGCGTCGAAGCAATGCCATTCGGTCTCGATATCCGGCCCCTCGGCCAGGGCGAAGCCCATGCGGCGGAAAATGTCCACCGCCCGGCGTTGCAGGTGCTGCAGGGGATGAGGGCTGCCCATCGGACGGGCCACCCCCGGCAAGGTCGCGTCGACCAGGGCCAATTCGGCGTCCTCGGTGGCGGCCTGCAACTCCGCCATCCGCGCGTCGAGCGCGGCGGTCACGGTTTGCCGCACCTCGTGAAGGAGTTTGCCGATTTCCGGGCGCTCCTCCTTGGCCAGGTGACGCATCTGCTCACCCGCCTGGGTCAGCCGGCCGGATCGCCCGGCGCACGCGACGCGCACCCGCTCGAGGGCGGAGAGATCCGCGGCTGCAGCGATCTCGCGCAGCGCTTCCTCGCGCAGGGCAGTCAGTTCCTCACGCATGGTATCAGCCGGTGGTCCCGGCGGCCGCAAGGTCAGGCCGCTTTGAGCGCAGCCGCAGCCTTGGCCACGATCTGATTGAACGTCGCCTCGTCGGCCACGGCCAGATCGGCCAGCATTTTGCGGTTGATCTCGATCGAGGCACGTTTGAGGCCCTCGATCAGGCGGCTGTAGGTGATTCCTTCGGCGCGGCACGCGGCGTTGATACGCGTGATCCACAGGCCCCGGAAGTTGCGTTTGCGTGTTTTGCGGTCGCGGGTGGCCCAGACTTGGGCTTTCATCCGCGCGTCCTTCGCGTAACGGAACAGTTTGCTGCGGCGGCCGCGATAGCCACTGGCTTTCTCGACCATCCGTTTGCGCCGCTCACGACTGGCCGGCGCGTTTGTTGCTCTTGGCATCTAATTTCCCGCCTTGCGGCGGTCTCCTCGGGACGGATCGTTTCGTTGTTCGGCCCCGCACCTCACCCATCCCGTGAGCCCCGAATCGCGGGGCCAGGCGCGGTGGCCGGCGTCAATTTTCAACCAAATGGCAGGTTCTCCTTGATGCGGGCTACGTCCGTCTTGTCCACCAGGACATTCTTGGCGAGCTGCCGCTTGCGCTTGTTGCTCTTCGACGACAACAAGTGTCGACGTGAAGCTTGGGCGCGAAGAACCTTGCCGGTTCCCGTGATCTTGAAGCGCTTGGCCACGGCTTTCTTTGTTTTTCTGCGAGCTACCGATTTCGGCATAAGAGGTAAATAGTAGCGGCCAAGTCCCCGCGGGGCAATCCTTTTCTCCTACTCCATCCAGTTGAGGATATTGAAGTTGGTGGAGACCATGATGGTGACCACGGTGCCGACGGTGAGCAGACCGATCACGGCCACGGTCAAGGCAATGATGATCATGTTGCGGAGGAAAATGTCTTCGGGATCTTGCGCAGGCATGGGCCAAGGCATAGCCGCGGGCAGGTCGGGCCGGAAGCCTATTTCTTCGCCACGATGACCCGGTAGGTGGCCCGGGGATGTTCACCGGCGGCGCTGAAGTGCTCGAGCTTGAGCGCGACCGAGCGAGGCAGGAGCGCGGTCGCGGCCGGACCAAGGAGCGTCGGGTTGCGGGCCCCGCCCGCCACGACCGGGGAAAAAACCACGTGCAGATGCGAGAGGAGTTCCTGCTCGACCAAAGCCTTGAGCAAGGCCGGTTCGCCTCCACAAATCACGCGACGGACCCCATGGTCCCGCGCAAGGACGACCAGAGCTTCCCGCAGCTCATCGGACCGCTTCCAAACGACAACCCGCGGTGCGGCGGGTATCGGTCCAGGCTTTTTCTGCGTGAGCAAAGCATCGGTGCGCCGCCAGCGAAAGGACTCCAGCGCGGATTTTTCCCGGCCGGCAAGTTTGCCATCGATGGTCAACGCGAGGTGGGCCTCGACGACGGGCCGCTTCATTCGCTGTGCTCGATCTTGTCCTCCACCCGATCAACCTCGCGGGCCATGCTGCGAAGGTCGATGGCTTCGTGGTTGGATGAGCGGTAGAAAAGAAAGACCAGGCCGCCGAAGAGGCTGCCGATCATGTTGACGAGAAATCCACCGACCGAGACCAGCGTGGCCACGGCGGGCGTGATATCGAAGGGCGCGAGCAGCGAAACAAACAAGCTCTCGCGCAGACCGATGCCCGAGACGCTGATGGGGATGGCTGTGATAACGGCCACAATGGGCAGCACGGAAAACACATCAACGAGGCCGAGTTGGTCGGTGAAGGCCCGGGCCGCGCAATAAAACGTGATGAAGAAGAGGCAGAAAAGCGGGAACGAAACCAGGAAGGCCCAAATGGTCATGCGCCAGCTCTTGGCATACATGTGGCACGCCGCCGACAGCTCGACAATGCGCCCCCGCAGCGGGGTCCACGACGGCAGATAGTGCACCCAGCCGAGGGCGGAAATGCTGAACATGCCGATGATGGTCGCCATGGCGGCGGCCAGAAGCCAGAGCAGCGCCGTGAGCAAGGCGGCGCTCCCCGGCGTGTGGCTCAGCACATCGTAGCGGAAGTAGAGAAAGCCCAAGCTCAGGAAAATGAGGGCCAGCATGCCGATGACCCGGTCCATGAAGACACTGAGCAGCGCGGCAGCCTTGTTTTCCTTCGTCTCGCGCATGGTGAGAAACATCTTCACCACGTCGCCGCCGGTGGAACCGAGCATGAAGAGATTGAAGAAGGTGCCGATCATGAAGAGCTGCCAGGTGCGCAGCCACGACATGTTGATGTCCTGCACGGCCAGCAGGATCTTCCACCGCACGGTGGCAAGAAGGGTGCAGCCGAAGAAGACGCCCAGGCCGGCCCACATCCAACGCCAGTCCGCGAGAAGGATGGCCTCCCACATTTCCCGCCGCTTTTCCGGATCGTGAAACACCCACCACAGCAGGCCGACGGTCACCGCGAATTGGAGAATGGTGAGAAGGGTCTTTTTGTTCATTCCGGCGGACGGGCTCTTAAGACAATCAGGCAGGCGGCGCGGACGAAATCAAAATTTTGGCCGACGCCTCGCCTCCCGACATGGCTGCCTCGATGCTTGCTCCGCTGACCGCATCACCCACCACCTGCACGCCGCGCGGCAGAGGACCCCATGGAGCGGGACGCGCGGCGAAGCCCGGCGGTTGAGCCGGAACCGCATAAGGCACGCGGACGAAATCCAAATGTCTGAGTTCCGCCGCCGCGGCACCGAACCATCCGGCGACAACGCGTGCGACGATGTCCGCATCATCAGCACCGGGCTCCCTCGCCTCAACCGTGACGCTCCACAGGTGACGCCCGGGCGGGGCGAGCGACGGGGCGACATTGGTCAGGAGGGCGGCATGCAGCACCGGCTGACGTCCATCGCGGGGTGGAAGACAAAGCCAACCACCTTCATACCAGGCCTGCGGCGCCGCGAAGTAATGCACCGCCGTGGAACGGGCTTCTCGCGGCTCCCCTCGCCCGAGCAGGCGGCAGGCCGACGGCTCATCGACGGCGAGGACAAGCGCCCCGGCGGTGATTTCCCCGCCATCAGCGAGGACCACCGCGGGCACCGCATCTCCGCACCACCGCAGCGCCCGCACGGGGGAGGACAACCGCAGCGCGCCTTGGGGCAAGCCCGCGGCCAATTGGGCCGGGATCGCCGCGATCCCCGCACCGGGAAGCAGAGCCCGCCCCGTGGCGAAACGCCGCAGATACTGCTGCAGCAAGGCGCCACTGGTTTGAAGTTGCGGATCCAGCAAAACCCCGCCGAAAAATGGGCGGGCGAAGCGGGCGAAAAATCGGTCACCCAACCCATGACTCCGCAGCAGGAGTTCTGCAGAAACGTCGGCCTGGGCGCCGGACAATTGCTGGAGGGAGCCTTCGCGAGCGAGGCAGGACGAAACGGCCAAGAGCGCCAATCGCAGCAAATCCGGGCGGCTGATCACGCGTCCGCGGAGGGCTTCAATGACCGCGACCGGATTACGCAGAGGATTTTCGAGAAACCGTGGTGCCCCCTCACCGACGAACATCGCCCCGGCCCGGAAGCGACCCCCGCCGAGCGCGGCCAGGTCAAGATGCCGCCGGGCTGTTGGATAGGAATCAAGCAGGACTTGAAAGCCCCGGTCGAGCGTGAATCCGTCCGTCCGCACCGAGGAAACCACGCGCCCGCCCGGCTCCGGCGCAGCCTCCAGCAGCACAAACGAGCGACGGGCGGAGGCCAAGACCTTCGCGCAAGTAAGCCCGGCCAGCCCCGCCCCGACAATCACCACGGGATCGCGGGCCGTGGACGGGTTCGTCTGGTTCACCGGGGTCTTAATAGCTGCGTTGCACCACGGCAGCTATTTTTTTCTCGCCCGCACGGGATGCTCCAATAACTTCGGCCATCAGCCATGAAGAAGTCCGCACCCATTGCATTCGAAAATCAGATCGTCGACGAGTTGAAGTATTCCATGGCCCGAGACTCGGTCTCGGCCTCCCGCCGTGACTGGTGGATTGCCACCTCGATGGCCATCCAGCGGGTCATCATCGCGCGCATGATGAAAACCCTGGCCGTGCACAATGAAGCCAACGTGCGCCGCATCTACTATTTCTCGATGGAGTTTCTCATGGGCCGGCTCTTCGCCAACAACATGCTGGCCGCCGGGGTTTTCGACGAGGTCTCGGATGCGCTGAGAAGTCTCGGTCACCCCTTGGAGAACACGCGGGATGAGGAATACGACATGGCCCTGGGCAACGGCGGCCTCGGGCGTCTGGCCGCCTGCTTCCTCGATTCCCTCGCCACTCTGGATCTTCCGGCCATCGGCTACGGCATCCACTACAAATACGGGCTGTTCAAGCAGGAGTTTCGCCACGGTTACCAGGTGGAATTGCCCGACGCCTGGAACCAATACGGCTCGCCGTGGGAAATCATCCGTCCGCAGCACCAGCAGGAAATCCCCGTTTACGGCCATGTCGAAACAACGACCGATGCCGTCGGACAGACCCGCCCGGCCTGGGTCGGCTTCCGCAAACTCATCGGCGTCCCCTACGACATCCCCATTCCGGGCTTCGGCACGGAGACGGTCAACTTCCTCCGCCTGTGGGAATCCCGCGCCCCGGAAGAATTCGACTTCGAGGCCTTCAATCGCGGCGGCTACGAGGAGGCCGTGCGCCAGAAAAACATGGCCGAAACCATCAGCAAGGTCCTTTACCCGAATGACACGACCGAGGCGGGCAAGGAACTGCGGTTGCTCCAGCAATACTTTTTCGTCGCCTGCTCACTCCGCGACATCATCCGGCGTTTCCAGAAGGACAACACCGACTGGGAAACTTTCCCCGACAAAGTCGCCATCCAGCTCAACGACACGCACCCGGCCATCGGCATCCCCGAGTTGCAGCGCTTGCTCCACGACGACTACGGCCTGTCGTGGGACAAGGCTTGGTCGATCGTCACGCGGGTTTTCGCCTACACCAACCACACCCTCCTGCCCGAGGCCCTCGAGCGCTGGAGTGTCGGCCTTTTCCGCAAGGTCCTCCCGCGCCACTTGCAGATCATCCTCGAGATCAACAAACACTTCCTCGAGGAGGTGGAGAAAAAATGGCCCGGCGACGTGGGCAAAAAGCGCGCCCTCTCGCTCATCGAGGAGAACCACGACCAGATGGTCCGCATGGGCCACCTCAGCGTGGTCGGCAGCCACTCGGTCAACGGCGTGGCCGCGCTGCACACGCAGTTGATCAAGTCTGATCTCTTCCCCGAATTCCACGCGCTGTGGCCGAAGAAGATCAACAACAAGACCAACGGCATCACCCCGCGGCGCTGGCTTCTCGCCTGCAACCCCCGTTTGGCCGACCTGATCACCCGCAACATCGGCAAGGGCTGGGTGCGCGATCTCGACAAACTGCGCGAACTCGAACCGCTGGCCGACGACGCCGGGTTCCGTGAGGAATTCATGGCGGTCAAACTGGCCAACAAAAAGACGCTGGCCCGCCGCGTCCTCGAGGAATGCGGCGTCGAGATCGATCCCGCCGCCATGTTCGATGTGCAGATCAAGCGCCTGCACGAATACAAACGCCAGCACCTTAATCTGCTCCACATCATGTGGCTCTACCGCCGCCTGATCAAAAACCCGGACCTCGACATCCCGCCGCGCGTTTTCATTTTCGCGGCCAAGGCGGCACCGGGCTACGACACGGCCAAGCTGATCATCAAAGCGATCAATGCGGTCGGGGCCAAGATCAACGCGGATGCGCGGATCAAGGGCAAGTTGAAGGTCGTCTTCATGCCGAACTACCGCGTTTCCCTCGCCCAGCGCATCGTGCCGGCGGCCGATCTCTCCGAGCAGATTTCCACCGCGGGCAAGGAGGCCTCCGGCACGGGCAACATGAAGCTCGCGCTCAATGGCGCGGTCACGATCGGCACCCTCGACGGTGCCAACGTCGAAATCCTCGAGGAAGTCGGTGCGGAGAATATTTTCATCTTCGGCAACACGGTCGAGGATGTGAACAAGCTCCTGGCCAAAGGCTACAACCCGCAGTCGCTCTATCATGCGGACCCGGAACTCGCCGCCATCCTCGACTGGCTTGCCTCCGGCGAATTCACCGAAGGGGAGAATCCGGATATCCTCACCCCGCTGCGGGACAACCTGCTCTACCACGACCCGTTCCTCTGCCTGGCCGACTTCGCCGCCTACTGCCGGGCGCAGGAGGAGGTATCCAAGGCATTTGTCGACCGTCCGCGCTGGGGCAAAATGGCCGTGCTCAACACGGCCCGCGTCGGCAAATTCTCCAGCGACCGGACCATCGCCGAATACGCCCGCGACATCTGGAAACTCAAACCGGTGCGCGTGCGCTGACCCGCCGGCCTCTTTGCGCTCGCTTCGATGCGGCTGCGGGCCCATGCTTTTTTTGGTGACGCAAACGACCCGTCACCACTGCTCCATCCATGGCCAGCGTCACGTTAGAAAACGTCACCAAGATTTTTCGCGGCCGGCGGGGCGAGGAGATTCCGGCCGTGCTCGACTTGTCGCTGGAAGTCCCGGACCGGTCATTTGTCGTGTTGCTCGGGCCGTCCGGCTGCGGCAAGACCACGACGCTGCGCATGATCGCCGGCCTCGAGGGCGTGACCTCCGGCCGTATTCTCATCGGGGGCCAGAAGGTCAACGACCTCCCGCCGGGCGACCGAGACGTGACCATGGTCTTCCAGAATTACGCCCTCTACCCGCATCTGACCGCGGGGGAGAATCTGGCCTTCGGCCTGCAGGTCCGGCGCTTCCCGCCCGCGGAAGTTTCCCGCCGGGTCCGTGAGGCCGCGGCCATTCTGGGCATCGAAGATCTGCTCGACCGACGACCGCGCGAACTCTCCGGCGGCCAGCAGCAGCGGGTCGCCCTCGGCCGCGCGATGGTGCGGCAGCCGAAGGTTTTTCTCTTTGATGAACCGCTCTCGAACCTCGACGTCAAAATGCGCGCGCAGATGCGGGCCGAGTTGATCAAACTGCACCAGCGCCTGCAAACCACGATCATTTATGTGACCCACGACCAGGCGGAGGCCATGACGATGGGCAGCAGCATCGCCCTGCTCGACGAAGGCAGCATCCAGCAGGCCGGACCGCCCCTCGACCTCTACCAGCGTCCGGTCAACACCTTCGTCGCCGGTTTCCTCGGCAGCCCCTCGATCAATTTCGTCCGCGGCACCCTGCAGGCCCGGGAGGGCGCGCGTCTGCTTTTCCGCGAGTCGGGCGGAGGCTCCTTCGAAATCGAACTGGCGGCGCGGCGCGATCTCGGACGCCTGGTCGACAAGCAGGTGCTTCTCGGGCTGAGGCCGGAGTGCTTCCAGCCCCTGCTGCCGGGGGAAATTCCCGATGCCTCCACCTTCCCGGCCCATCTCGATATCGTGGAAACAACCGGCGCCGATTCCTTCTGCTACCTGCAAACCGGGGCCAACACGTTGATCTGCCGGAGCCGGCATCCGGTGGACCCCCGCGAGGCCGGGCACCGCATGCTCTTCCGGGTCGACCCCTCGCACCTCCTGCTCTTCGATCCGGCGACAAACCTGCGGGTGGATTGACCTCATGGAAATCCTGCGGACGCGCGAAGAGGCGGAGAACCACGAGGAGCAGACGCTGGCGCCCTTCGCCCAGCGATCGGGGGCGACGCGCGGACGCCTGCACCCGCAGCCCTCGCACCGCTGGCGCAGTGAATACCAGCGTGACGTGGCCCGCCTGATTCATTCGGCCGCCTTCCGCCGCCTCGAATACAAGACCCAGGTTTTTCTCAACGGCACGGGCGACCATTACCGCACGCGGTTGACCCACACGATGGAAGTGGCTTCGATCAGCCGCACGCTGGCCCGCGCCCTCGGCTTGAACGAAGATCTGGCCGAGGCGGTTGCGCTGGCCCATGACCTCGGTCACTCGCCTTTTGGTCACTCCGGCGAGGAAACGCTCGACCATCTGCTCGCAGGCCACGGGGGCTTCGACCACAACGAGCAGAGCCTCCGCGTTGTGACCCTGCTGGAGAGTCCTTACGATGGTTTCGACGGACTCAACCTCACCTTCGAGGTGCTTGAAGGTGTGCAGAAGCATGCGTCTTCCCGTTCCGCGCCCGACCTTGGCCCCTACGCCTGCGCCAGCCTCGAGGGTCAGATCGCGGACTTGGCCGATGAGATTGCCTACTACTCGCACGACGTGCAGGACGGGCTGGAGGCAGGCTTCATCATTCCGTCGCAACTGGCCGCGGTCGAAATCTGCCGCAAGATGGCCGCGCAGGCCGACGTTGCCCTTGATCAGGCGGAAGCCAAATCGGCGCGGCACAACCTCGCCCGACTCCTCTCCAACCACCTGATCGAAGACGTCCTCGAATCCAGCGCCGGTCGCATCCGGGCGGCCGGCGTGCAAACAGCCGACGATGTGCGGCGGCACCCGCATCTCCTCATCGGCTATAGCGAAACGACCGAGCGCGAGGCCGGAGAACTGCGCACCTTTCTTTACGAGAACCTGTATTTCCACCCGGAGGTGGCCGGAGCCAACCAGCGGGCCTGCGACATGCTCGCGGCTGTATTCGCCGCTTACCTCGCGCGTCCCGGGGAGCTCGGCCGGGAGGCCATGCGCCGCGTGGAATCCGATGGACTCCCCCGCGCCGCGGCCGATTATCTCGCCGGAATGACCGACCGCTACCTTATCCTTGAACATGAGCGACTCCTCGGATCATGACCCCGCCGGAAGATCATTCCGATCGCCCGAACTGGCTGTATTACGTGCGGAAAGCCTTCCTGATCGCCTTCCTCGTCTGGCTGGTCATGGTCGGCTACCTCGCCCTTAGTCAGGACTCCTTGATCTACCATCCCTCCACCGCCGACCCCGTGGCCGCCGCGCAGCACGCCGAGCGCTTCGGGCTTGAGCCTTGGCAGAATGCGGCCGGAGACCTCATCGGCTACCGCAGCCTGGCCGCCGCCAATGACCCCCGCCCCCGCGCTTCGGTCATCCTGTTTCATGGCAACAGCGGCCAGGCGCTCGGGCGGATCGATTACATCCAGGTCTTTCGCGATGCCGCCCCGAACTACGCCCTCTCGGTCTATCTCTTCGAATACCCCGGCTACGGCGCGCGCCCCGGGAAACCTTCGCAGAAGATCTTTCTGCTCCAGGGAGCCGAGGCAGTTCGTTCGGTGCCCGAAGGCGAACCCCTCGTGCTCTTCGGCGAATCCCTCGGCACCGGCGTGGCCAGCGGCGTGGCCAACCGCAACCCGGAACGCGTCAGCGGCCTCATCCTGCAAACACCTTTCGACGACCTGGCCTCGCCCGCCCAGCGCCTTTACCCGCTGATTCCTGTGCGCTGGATCATGCGCGACCAATACCCGTCCATCAAATGGCTCCAGAGCTATACCAAGCCGGTGGCTTTTCTCATCGCCGGGGAGGACACCATTGTCCCGGCCGTCTTCGGCCTGAAACTCCACGACTCCTACAGCGGGCCCAAGCTGCTGCTCATCGCCCCTAGAGCGGAGCACAACGACATGCTGCAAGCATTGTCTCCGGAGGAATGGGCCCAAGCCTTCTCCTTCGTCCTGCCCGCCCGTGGCTAGCGTCGGCGCTTGATGCCGAAGGAATACCCGCTGCGGTGGCGGCCGCCGCCTGCCGCGCGGGCCTTCACGTGCGTCGCCCGCGGGTCGAGCAGGGTGGTGTATTTGTAGTCGAAGGGATCGAGCTTCAGCCGCGGAATCTTCGCGCCGATGAAGCGTTCGATCGATTCAATCATGGCGAGGTCCTCCGCGGTGACGAGGGTGAAGGCGTCGCCTACAGCCTGGGCGCGGCCGGTGCGGCCAATGCGATGCACATAGTCCTCGGGGTGCCCCGGGATGTCGTAGTTGATCACGTGTGACACTCCGGCAATGTCGAGCCCGCGGGCCGCGATATCCGTGGCGACGAGCACTTCGTAGCGGCCGTTCTTGAATCCCTCGAGAGCCTCCTCGCGCTCGCGCTGCGTGCGGTTGGAATGCAGGGCCACGACCGAGTGGTTCTCCTTCTTGAGCTGGCGCGCAATGCGATCGGCCCCATCCTTCGTCCGGCAAAAAACCAGCACGCAGTCAAAATTGGTCGCGGTCATCAAGGCCGAGAGCAGTTCGTATTTCTGGTCCATGGCCACGGGATAAAACGCATGGGTCACGGTTTCGGCCGGAGACAGACGGACACCGATTTCGATCTTCTCGGGTTCGTGGACTGCGAACTTGGCCAGCGACTCGATCTCCACCGGCATGGTGGCGGAAAAAAAGAGGGTCTGGCGCTTCTTCGGCAACTTCTGCACGACCCGCCGCACCTGGGGCAGGAAGCCCATGTCGAGCATCCGGTCCACCTCATCGAGCACGAGAAACTCCAGCGCATCCAGAGGGATCTCGCCCTGCTCCATGTAGTCGAGCAAACGTCCGGGCGTGGCCACGATGATGTCGCACCCGCGCTGAAGATCCTCGCGCTGCTTGCCGTAACCCACGCCGCCATAGAGCAACGCCACGGTCAAATCACTGAACCGCCCGTAGTCGCGAAAGGCCGTTTCCACCTGCATGGCGAGTTCGCGCGTCGGCTCGAGGACGAGACACCGTGGTTTCGGCTGATGCGTCCCCAGCTTGCTCAAGATGGGCAGGCCGAAGGCGGCGGTCTTGCCGGTGCCGGTTTGGGCCGAGCCCATGATGTCGCGCCCGCCTAAAATCGCCGGGATGGCCCGCAATTGGATCGGCGTGGGGTCGACAAAACCCATTGATTGCACGCCATGCACCACCGCCTCGGAGAGGCCTAATTCATTGAAACCCATAAAAAATCCTGCGGCTAAAGTTGCCCAAGCAGGGCCACGCCCCGCACAGAAGCCTTGCACTATCCCCGAACAGTCTCCCCCCAGCAAGGAGCAATCCGGAGTCCCGCGGGCGGACCGGGCGACTTTCAAGGTTTGACATCACGACCGCGGCTGTGATTTCTGCCCCATGTTTTCGCGCCAATTTTGCCCGGCTGGCCGGGAGAGGCATCCCACGACGGAGTCTGATCCGCGCTCCCCTCAGCGTTTGAACCTCCCCTGCGCCGTCCTCCTCGCCGGCCTCTTGGTCCAGGCCCCAGCCCACGCGCTGGAATGGGAAATTGAGATGCCCTTCGACGACACCGTCTTTCCTTCCATGGTTGTGGGGTTGCGGGGATTCATGGATGGCGAGGAGCAGAGTGAGACCGAGATCGGCGACCCGATGGGGATGATCGGGGCTTCGATTACCGCGCCGGAGGACGATTTCGAAGTCAAGGTGACCATCGAGGAGACTGCCTTCTTCAAGCAATCTTCGATCAAGGCCACGCTGCCGACCAAAGGCGAGACCTACAGCGTGATGCCGATCCTCCGCTACGATGTCCCTAAACTGCTCAAACACAAACAAAGAGGCTTCGACACGGCCCATGTCGTGGTGGAAACCGCGGAGGAAACGTTTGAGGAAACCAAGCGCTTCGAGGTGCGCAGCATCAACGACTGCATTCTCGGCATGGAACACAACGGCGAGTTCATCAACACGGATTTCATCTTCGCCGCCTACGTCAACGAGAACAACCCGGCCCTGGACAAGATCCTCGGCTACGCCCTGCAGGAGGGCTATGCCGACGGCTTCATCGGCTATCAGGGAACCCGCGGTGACGTCCTCAAACAGGTCGAAGCCATCTACCAGGCTTTGCAGGACATGGGCTTCAAGTATTCCAGCATCACCGGGGCTTCCGGTGATTCCGAGAGGTTTTCCCCACCCAGCACGTGCGCTTCGTCGGGGAGGCGCTCGACACCAGCCAGGCCAACTGCGTGGATGGCACTGTCATGATGGCTTCGCTTTTCATGAAGATCGGCCTCAATCCGGTAATTATCACCGTTCCCGGCCATGCCTTCGTCGGTGTCTACAAGTCCACCGCAAGCGAGTTGGAGTTTCTGGTGCCCATCGAGACAACCGTGGTGGGTTCCTCGGACTTCGACCACGCCGTGAAACTCGGCGAGGACAGCATGGAGGAACATATGGAGCGTTTCGCCGATGCCGAAGACGGGAGTTGCCAGATCATCGACATCCGCGAGGCCCGCAAAATGGGTGTGGATCCCATCCAGGAGGCCGAGATTCCCTGATCTCTTTGCTGCCCGGCCGATCCGCGCCGGCGGCGGGACGCGATCAGGCCTCCTTGATTTTCTCCACCACCCGCACGCCGTCAATCCGCATGGCTTTGTCCACCGCCTTGCACATGTCGTAAAGGACCAAGGCGGCCGTGCAGGCGCCGGTCAACGCCTCCATTTCCACCCCGGTTCGCGCGTGCGTCCGAACCGCACAGGTCACCCGCACGCCGCGGGCCAAGAGGCGAAAATCCACCGAGACCCCGTCGAGCGGCAGTGAGTGGCACAACGGGATCAAGGCCGCGGTTTGTTTCGCGGCCTGAATGCCGGCCACCCGGGCCACGGCAAGAACATCACCCTTGGGCAGGGCCTCGGCCCGGAGCAAACGGATCGTAGCGGCCGCGCAGACCAACGTGGCCTCGGCCACGGCCCGGCGGGCCACGACCGGCTTGAGACCGACCTCGACCATGCGCGCCTCGCCGCGGGCGTTGATGTGGGACAGCTTCCTCATCAGGTGCGAATAAACTCCACCGCCTCGCCCGCGGCGAGCCCGGACAGCGCAGGCACCCGCACCAGCGCATCAGCCCGGGCCAGCGCCGTCAGATCGCCGGAGCTCGTCCAGGCCAGCGGGCGCAGGCCATCCGCCCCCTCGCGGGCTGGCCACCAGGTTTCCCGCAGATTGCCCGGGCAGTCGTGCAGAACCGTGCCCCGGCGCAAAAGCGGCCGGGGCTCCGCGCCCAGCATGGCCGCGGCAGCGGCGGCGACAAAGACATGGAGGCAGACAAAGTGCGAAAGCGGATTGCCCGGCAGTCCGAAGGCCCACTCGTCACCGCGCCGCGCGACAATGAGAGGCTTGCCCGGACGGGCGTTGACCTTGGTCACCAGCAACTCGAAGCCTGCGGCGGCCAGGACGTCGCCCGTATGATCGTGTCCGCCCACGCTGGCGCCGCCGGAGATGAGGAGCAAATCACGCTGGCCCGAGATCGCGGCGTCCAGTCCCCCGGGATCCTCCCCCACCCGCTGCTGGCGCAAAGACAGACCACCACGGCGAGCCCAGGCGGCGACCAGCGCGGAATTCGCATCCCGAATCTGCCCCGGACCCGGCTGAGCTTCGGGGGGCACAATTTCGTTGCCGGTGGCGATATGGAGAACCTCGAGCTCCCGGGTGATCCGCACGCGCGTGCAGCCTGCACCTGCGAGCAAACCGATGCTCCCCTCCCCGAGCATCGTGCCCTCCGGCACGAGGCATTCGCCGGCCCGCACGTCCTCCCCGCGCAGGCGAACATGGCTCCGCCCTCTTCGCCCGAAGCGGATCAGGCCGGACGCCTCCGTGGCATCTTCGAGCATGATGACCTCGTAATCCCGACCCGGCACCGCCGCTCCCGTGGCGATGCGCATGGCCTCGCCCCGGGCCAACTCGCGACGGTTCCAGTCCCCCGCACGGATTTCGTCCACGACCCGAAACTCCGCCGAGGCGTCCTCCACGCGCACGATAAAGCCGTCCACCGCAGACCGGTCAAACGCCGGTTGGTCCTCCGGCGCATAGACGCTCTCGCGGAGAATGCCACCGCAGGCGGAAGCAAGAGAGACTTCGACCGTTTCGCGCGCGGCTACCTGCTGCCGCAGCAAATCCCACACTTCGTTGACCGGGGTCATGGGGAGGCTCTTTTCCAGATGGGCACGTCCTTCTTCAGCCGATCCATAAATGCCGCGAGCAAACCAAACGCCTCCGCACGATGCCGCGCCGCGACCCGCACAACGATGGACGCCTCGCCGGCGCCGACGCGCCCGAGGCGGTGCCGGACGCGGACCGAGTCGCAGGGAAAACGGACGGACAAATCCGCGAGGATGCGCCTCATCTCGTCACGCGCCATCGGTTCATAAGCCTCATAGTCCAGGGCCGCGAGGGGCTGTCCATTTTCTTCCGGCCGGACCACACCCGAAAAAACAACCACGGCCCCGCTGCCGGCCTCCACGGTCGGTTCCACCTCCCCCTCGAGCGGGTCGCGCGTGATCTCGACCGTGGTCTTCATCCTCCGGAAACGGGCGGGATCAAAGCCACCTCGTCGGCGGCACCGAAAACCTCGTCGGATCCGGCATAAACACCGTTGCGAGCCAGTCGGGTTTGCTCCCGATGCGCAGCCAGGCCCGGCCACCGCGCCATCAACAGATCCCACAATTCCGTCGCACTCAGACCGTCCCCGGCCACGGACCACTCGCCCACCCCGGCGATGTCCTTGAGTTGGGCGAAAAACAAAACCCTCATGGCGCCGTATCCTGCCCCCGCCTCAGGCGCCGTGCAACCGCGCGGCCACATCGGCGCGAAACCGGTCGATTTTCCCGAGAACGTAGTCCGCCACGGACAGCGCCCCATCCTCGATCAAGGGCGTGAGGTCCATGGCCAACGTGAGCATCTCCGCCGCATCCGCCGCATGGGACTCGTCAAACGTGGCCTGGGCCCGCCGCCGTCCAAGCACGGCGAGGTCATAGCGTTTCCCCCCTTCGATCTGGCTGCGAAAAACCGCATTCAGCTCCGCGGCCAGTGTCTCGTCGGATCCGCAATCCAGCCGCACCCGGTCGGGGCCGGTCAGCCAATCGAGGTCCCGCCAGACCTCGCAGCCAAAAAGTTTCTCCGGCCTCGCCTCCGGGGCCAGCGCCCGCAAGGCCCGGATGACCGAGAGCGACACCGCCACATGCGAATCATGACGATCTGCCGGGTTGTGGGTGTAGACCACGCGAGGCGCACACAGCCGGAAAATTTCGGCGAGATCCCCGGCCCCCGCCGCACCGCCGGACGCCTTCAAGTCTGCGCTCGAGAGCCCAAGTTGCACCACCGCGGCATACCCGCCGATCCGTGCGGCTTCGCGCTGCTCTTCCCGCCGCAACCCACGCAGGTCCTCCACCCCGACCGCGCCGGACCGCACGCTCCCGGCGCCATCCGTCACGACCACGCCGGCAAAACAGCCCGGAACCCGCTGGCCCTCGGCGATGCCGTGGAAAGCCATGAACTCAAGATCGTCAGCATGTGCGCCGATCGCCAGATGGGTCACGCCCGCAAGGGCTTCGGGCAAGGCCACCCCGGACGGGACAAAAATGTCACTGCCTGCCCGCGAAAGAAATGACCCGTCCACCCCGCAAAATCGTCCGCCCGCCCCGGCGGCGTCAATTTCTACTTTTGCCCTCGGCCGTCCGGCTGCGTAATCTCTGCGGTTCGCATGAGTCAGGACTACAAACAGACCCTCAACCTTCCCCGCACGGATTTTCCCATGAAGGCCGGGCTGACCGCCCGCGAGCCGCAGCAACTGGCCGCTTGGGCGCAGCAGGATCTCTACACGCGCATTCAGGAAGCCCGCCGGGACGCGCCCCTTTTCGTCCTCCACGACGGTCCGCCCTTCGCCAACGGCGACGTCCACATGGGCACGGCGCTGAACAAAATCCTCAAGGATCTCATCATCAAAGCCAAAACCATGTCCGGCTTCCGCGCCCCGTTCATCCCGGGCTGGGACTGCCACGGGCTGCCGATCGAGTTCAAGGTCGTGAAGGAAAAGACCGGTCTTTCGCCCGTCGAGGTGCGGCAACGCTCCGAGGCCTATGCGCGCAAATACATCGATCTACAGCGCGGACAATTCCGCCGCCTCGGCATTTTCGGCGACTGGGAGCATCCCTATCTCACGCTTGATCCGTCCTACGAGGCCGACATCCTCCGAGCGTTCGCGGTCTTCGTGGAAAAAGATCTCGTCTATCGCAGCAAGCGACCAGTCCTTTGGAGCTACGGTGCCCAGACGGCCTTGGCCGAGGCGGAAGTCGAATACCGCGACAAGGAATCACCCGCCATCCACGTGGCCTTTGCCGTCACGCAGAGCAGCATCCTCCCGTCGGACGCCGCCGTCGTCATCTGGACGACCACCCCATGGACCTTGCCGGCCAATCTCGCCATCGCGGTCAGTCCGAAACATGACTACATCGTTCAGCCCTTCGCGAAGGACGGACAGACCCGTTCCCTCGTGCTGGCGGCCGAGCGCGTGGGCAATTTCGTGGCCGAGACCGGATGGCAACCGGCCGGCGAGGCACAAAAGATTTCCGGCTCCGACCTCGAGGGCACGATCACGCGTCATCCCTTCCTCGACCGCACGGCGCCTGTTTTCACCGCGGACTTTGTCACCATGGACACCGGCACCGGGTGCGTGCACATCGCGCCGGGCCACGGGGCCGATGACTTCCAACTCGGCCGGGCCCACGGCCTCGAGATCCTCTGCCCGGTGGACGACCTCGGGTGCTTCACCGCCGAGTGCGGCGTGGCCGAGTGGGTCGGTCAGTCAGTCTTTGCCGCCAACCCTCTCGTCGTCGAGCATGTGCGCAGCCGCGGCGCGCTCCTTGGTGTCGCCGCCCTCTCGCACTCTTATCCGCATTGCTGGCGCTCGAAGACACCGATCATTTTTCGCGCGGTCGAACAATTTTTCATCCGCATCGACGCCCTCCGCGCCGATGCCCTGCGCGCGATCGACGAAACCCGCTGGATCCCTGATTGGGGCCTCAAGCGGATCACCGGCACGGTCGAGTCACGCCCGGATTGGTGCATCAGCCGTCAGCGCAGCTGGGGTGTTCCTTTGCCCGCCTTTTACACGCCGGAGGGCGAGCCCATCCTCGACGCGGGGCTGATCCGCCGCGTGGCCGACTTGGTCGAGAAACGCGGGAGCAATGCCTGGTTTGAAATGGCCGACGGAGAACTCGCCGCCTCACTCGGCCTGCCCCACGGCACGACCAAGGGCCATGACACTCTCGACGTGTGGATCGATTCCGGCGTGAGTCACCAAGCCGTGCTCCGCCGCCGGCCCGAACTGCGCTATCCGGCCGACCTGTATCTCGAGGCGACCGACCAGCACCGCGGATGGTTCCAATCGTCGCTCATGACCGCCGTGGCCATCGAAGGTGGCTCGCCCTACCGCACGTGTCTGACCCACGGGTTTGTCGTCGATGTGGATACGCGGGAAAAGATTTCCAAGTCCGCCCAAGGCGGCTACCAGAAGCCGACCGAGGCCATGCACTTCGTGGAGAAGTCCGGCGCGGACCTTGTGCGCCTGTGGGTCAGCAGCGTGAATTTCACCGACGATGTCCCATTCTCCGAGGAAATGTTCAACCGTCTCGGTGACACTTACCGACGCATCCGCAACACCCTGCGCATTCTTCTCGGCAATCTTTGCGACCATGACCCGCAAGCGGCGGGCGAGCCCACGGCGATCGACCGCTGGATTTTGGCCCGCCTTGCCACCGTCGAGCAGACGTGCCGCGAAGGGTATGACGCCTACGAGTTTCACCGGGTCTATCACGCGCTGAATCAATTCTGTGCCGTGGACCTCAGCAGCCTCTACGTGGACATCACGAAGGACCGCATGTATTGCGACCCGGCCGGCAGCGGGCGACGCCGCGCGACGCAGGCGACGATGCACGAAGTCCTCTCGTCGCTCACCCGCCTCCTTGCGCCCATCCTCGCCTTCACCGCGGAGGAAGCGTGGGGTTATTTGCGGCCGGGCGAGTCGGTCCACCTGCAAATGTTTCCCGCCGCGCGCGAACCCGACCAGGCCGCGCTGGCCGCGGGCGATCGCCTGCTCCAACTGCGCGGGGTCGTCTCGGCCGCGCTGGAGTCGGCGCGCGCCGAAAAAATCATCGGGAGCAACCTTGAGGCCGCCGTCACCCTCCAAGTTTCGGACGAGGGTTGGAGGGAAGAATGGCAGGACCGGCTGCCGGAGTTGGAGGAATTTTTCATCCTGAGCGAACTCGCGTTGGAACCTGGTCCGCAGGACGCCGCCCGGGTGACGAAAACCACCGCCGCGAAATGCGGCCGCTGCTGGCGTCACCGCCGCAGCGTAGGGACCGTCGCCTCGCACCCCGAACTCTGCGACCGCTGCGCCTCCGCCGTTGATCGCGCCTGATGAAACCGCTGCACCTGCTCCTCGCGGTGACGCTGCCGCTCTATGTCTTCGACCAACTGACGAAGTGGGCGACCCTTTCCTTCATCCCGCTGCACCACGAAATTGCGATCATTCCCGGGCTCTTCAACCTCGTCCATGTGACCAACACGGGCTCGGCCTTCGGTCTGATGAGGGGCTGGTTCAGCTTCCATGTGGTCTTCGGTGCCATCATGGCCGTGGTCATCACCTGGATGCTTTTCCGTCGCGATACCGACCGGCTGACCCGATTTGCCTGCGCCATGATTCTCTCCGGCATCTTCGGCAACATCACCGACCGCCTGATCCACGGGCATGTGGTGGACTTTCTCGATTTCTACATCGGCCAGCACCACTGGCCGGCCTTCAACGTGGCCGACTCAGCCATCGTGGTCTCCGTGGGCATCTTCCTTTGGACCTCGTTCCGTCAGCCGCAGGCGGACACGGCCAAGATCAGCGAAGGGCGCTAGCGTCCTGAAAAATGCGCTCACGCAGCCCGCTCTGACGTTCCAGCAAGAGCGAGTAATCAAAGCCTTGCGAAGGCGAGACCCGCGAGGCCTCGTCGACGGGCGCGCAGCGGGCCGCCAATGCGGCGGCATTCCAGCCGGGTCCGGCTGTCGCGAGCGCCTGAATGGCCGCCCCGAGCGCGGCACCCTCCGCGGTTTGCATCGTCACTACCGGATATCCCAACACGTCGGCACACATTTGGCGCCAAGCCGCGCTCTGACTTCCTCCACCGGTGAGACGAATCACCCCGGGTTTGACCCCGAGCGATTCCATCCGCCGCAAGCCGTAAGCCATTCCCAGCGTGACTCCCTCCATGGCCGCGCGGGCCAGGTGAGCCGGCGTGGTGTTGCTCGTGGTCATTCCATGCAACACGCCGCAACCCTCGGGAAGATTCGGGGTGCGTTCGCCCTGAAGATAGGGAAGAAAAACAAGACCGTCGCAACCGGGCGGAACCGAAGCGACCTCGCGCTCAAGCCGCGCATGATCCCAGCCGAACAGATGCCGGAACAACTCCGTGGCCACCGTCACATTCATGGTGCAAAGCAAGGGCAGCCAGAGATCGTTGCTGTCGCAAAATGCGGCAATCTCGCCCTGCGGATCAACCACCGGCCGGGCCGCGCAGGCAAAAATGGTCCCGCTCGTTCCAAGGCTGGCCGTCACACCGCCGGGCTCGATGTTGCCCGTGCCGAAGGCCGCCATCATGTTGTCCCCGCCCCCGGCACTGACGATCACCTCGCCCAGTCCCCACGCGGCGGCCAACTCGGACCGCAGCATGCCGCAGGCCTCGCGGGAGGAACCGACCGTTGGCAATTTGCCACGCAAGCCCGGATCGATCGCCGCGCAAACTTCGTCGGACCAAGCGCGCCGCCGGACATCGAGCAGCGCGGTCCCGGAGGCGTCGCCGTATTCCATCCGCAGGTTTCCGGTCAGCCGGAGGTTGAGAAAATCATGGGGCAACGCGACATGGGCCAGGCGCGCAAAATGGTCCGGCTCGTTTTGCTTGAGCCAAAGAATCTTCGGGGCGGTGAAGCCGGGGAGAATGTCGTTGCCGACGAGGCCGATGACCGCGGCAGGTCCGCCCAGCGCCGCACGCAACTCGTCGCACTGCGACGCGGTCGAGGTGTCGCACCAGAGCTTGGCCGCGCGAATCACCTGCTGCGTCGCATCCAGGGGGACAAAGCCGTGCTGTTGGCCGGATACGCCGATGGCGCCGACCTCGCTTCTGCGGGCGGCGAGAGCCGAGAGCACTTCCGCGACCGTTGCCCCGAGCGCGTCCCACCAAACTTGCGGGTCCTGCTCAAGATGTCCGGGCGGGAGTCCCTCGACCAAGCCGTAGGCCCGACTCGACGAAGCCAGAACCCGGCCCGAGTCGCCGTCAATCGCGACGGTCTTCAGGCTCTGCGTGCCGCAATCGATGCCGAGGGCAATCACACGAATTCGTTGACCAGATTCTCCAGATATTCCTGCCCACCCGAAGCCAGCACCGGAGCGGGCTGGCCCAGCGCAACTTTCTCCAGCTCAGCCAGCGTGGCCTTGCCCTGCTCGATCTTCTGCCCGAGCGGCGAATCCCAAGTGGCGTAGCGGGTTTTGACAAAGTCGGCCAACCGCCCATCCGCCCGCACCGCCGCCGCCATCTTGAGCCCGCGGGCGAAGGTGTCCATACCGCCGATGTGCGCATGGAACAAATCCTCCGGCGTGTGCGACTCGCGGCGGCGCTTGGCGTCGAAGTTCAGCCCGCCCGCCTTGAACCCGCCCATGCCGAGCACGACGAGCATGACATCGAGGGCCAAGTAAAGGTCAGTCGGAAACTGATCGGTGTCCCAGCCGATCAATTCGTCCCCACGGTTGGCGTCGATGGAACCGAGCTTCCCCGCCGCGGCCGCCACGGTCAGCTCATGCTTCATCGTATGCCCCGCCAGGGTGGCGTGATTCGTTTCGATGTTGAGTTCGAATTCCTCGAGCAGGCCGTATTCGCGCAGGAAGTTGAGACAGGCGGCGGCGTCGCTGTCGTATTGGTGCGTGGAGGGCTCGCGGGGTTTGGGCTCGATCCAAAACGGACCGGTGAAGCCGATCTCCTTCTTGTGGGCCACCGCCATGTGCAGGAAGGCGGCCAAATGGTCGAGTTCGCGCTTCATGTCCGTGTTCCACAAGGTCGAATAACCCTCACGTCCGCCCCAAAACACATAGCCACCGCCGCCGAGCCGGTGAGTGACCTCGAGGGCCTTCTTCACCTGCGCGGCCGCATGCGCGTAAACCGGCAAGCTCGGCGAAGTAGCCGCGCCCTGCGCGAAACGCGGATGCGCAAACAGGCACGCGGTGCCCCAGAGCAACTTTTTACCGGTGCGCGTCTGCTCCTCCGCCAGAGTCCCCGCCACGGCATCGAGGGCCGAGTTCGACTCGGCCAGCGTGGTCAACTCGGGAGCCACGTCGCGGTCATGGAAGCAGTAGAAGTCGATCCCGGTTTTCTCCATGAATTCGAAGAAGACGCGGACACGGTTTTGCGCGTTGGCTACGGAATTCGTCCCGTCATCCCACGGCATCAAGGCCGTGCCACCGCCGAACGGGTCGGCCAATTGGTTGCGCATGACGTGCCAGTAGGCCGCGGCAAAACGCAGATGCTCACGCATGGGTTTGCCCTCCACCACCTCCCCGGCGTTGTAGTGTTTGAAGGCCAGGGGATTTTTCGACTTGGGGCCCTCGTAGGTGATTTTTGGGATGGCGGGAAAGAAGGACACGATGAGGGACCTGTATAGCAAATGCTCCGCGGGTTGAAAACAAAGTCCCGCACAAGCTTGCGGGCGTCTTGCCGTAGTTTGCCAGCAATTGAATTGTCCCACTGGGGATGGTCCGCTAAACAGTGTGGCTTCCTGCGGCACTCGAGCCAGCCGGAGGTAGACGCCACCACATTGATGAGGATTCTGCTCACCACCACGTCCTTCCAAGACACCCCGGGTCCGCACCATGATCTCGTGGCCGGCACCGGCTACGAGGTGGTGCGCGAACGCGGGCCGCTTCCCGAGGCACGCATGCTCGAATTGGCCGGAGACTTCGACGCCCTCCTCTGCGGCGACGATGCCGTCACCCGGGCCGTTCTCGAGAAATCTCTCCCCCGCCTCAAGGTCGTCGCCAAATACGGCATCGGGTTGGACAAGGTGGATGTCACCGCTGCGACGGACTTGAAGATTCCGGTGACCTTTTGCCCGGGGGTCAACCACACAACCGTGGCCGAGCACACCTTCGGGCTGCTGCTCGCCATTTATCGCGAGATCGTGGAGGAAGCGAACCTGGTCCGGGACGGAAAGTGGCAGCGGCTGACCGGGCATGAACTCATGGGCAAAACCATCGGCATCGCCGGACTGGGACGCATCGGCAAGGAAGTAGCCACGCGGGCCCGGGCTTTCGGCATGAACGTGCTCGGTTACGGCTTCTATTGGGATGAGGCTTTTGCCGCACAGCACGCGGTCGAGCGGGTGACCGACGTGGACGACCTGCTGCGCCGCTCGGATATCATCTCCCTGCATACGAACCTGACCCCGGAGACACGCGGGTTTCTCAATGCGGAGCGGCTCAAGCTCCTCAAGAAGCACGCCGTCGTGCTCAACTGCGCCCGGGGTGAGCTGGTCGAGAGCGACGCGCTGGCCGCCGCGCTCGAAGCCGGGGACCTCGCGGGCTACGGTGCGGATGTGCTCGACGAGGAACCACCGCCGGCGAACCACCCCCTCCTCCGCTGCCGTGGCACGGTCCTCACGCCGCACATCGGGTCGCGGACCTACGAAAGCGTCGTGCGTCAGGCCATGATGGCCGCACAAAACATGATCAACGTCCTCGAAGGACGCCCCGCCGTCGCCCAGGCCAACAAACTTTAACACCATGACCAACCAACAATCCGACATCGGACTCATCGGCCTTGCCGTCATGGGCCAGAATCTGGCCCTCAACATCGCCGACCACGGCTTCAAAATTTCCGTCTTTAACCGGACCACGGCTAAGACCGAGGAGTTCGTCAAAGAAAACCCGGACACGCCCGGCGGGTTGCATGCCGCGCTGACGCTCGAGGACTTTGTGGCCTCGCTCAAGCGTCCGCGGCGCATTGTCATTCTCGTCCAGGCCGGCAAGGCCACCGACGCGGTGATCGCCAGCTTGGTCCCGCTGCTGGACAACGACGACATCATCATCGACGGCGGCAACGCTCTTTGGATCGACACGATCCGGCGTGAAAAAGACCTGACAGCCCAGGGCCTGCGCTTCATCGGTTCGGGTGTCTCCGGCGGCGAGGAAGGCGCGCGTTTCGGCCCCTCGCTCATGCCCGGTGGCGCGGAGTCCTCGTGGAAGGAACTGGCGCCCATCTGGAACGCGATTGCCGCCAAGGTGGATGCGAAAACGGGCAAACCCTTGGAGGGAGCCAAGCCTGGGAAGCCCATCGAAGGCGGCGTGCCCTGCACGACCTACATCGGGCCGAATGGCGCAGGGCATTTCGTCAAGATGGTCCACAACGGCATCGAATACGGTGACATGCAGCTCATCTGCGAAGCCTACAACATCCTGCGCCACGGGCTGCAACTCTCGGTCGACGAAGTGCAGGCGGCCTTTGCCTCGTGGAATGCCGGCGACCTCGACTCGTTCCTCATCGAAATCACGGCCAACATTCTCGCGGTGAAAGACCCGGTCACGGGCCAACCGATCGTTGATGTCATCATGGACCGCGCCGGGCAGAAGGGCACGGGCAAGTGGACGGTCAATGACGGGCTCAACCTCGGCATTCCCATCTCGACCATCTCCGAAGCGGTCTTCGCACGCTGCTTGTCTGCACTCAAGGAAGAGCGCGTGGCCGCGGCCGGAGTTTTTGCCGCGCCGCCAGTGCATTTTCCCGGGGAGAAACAGCAACTCATCGATGCGGTGCGCGACTCGCTCTACGCCTCGAAAATCTGCTCCTACGCTCAGGGTTTCGCCCTCATGCGGGCCATGGCTGTCGAACAGGGCTGGAAGCTGCACTTCGGCGAAATTTCCATGATCTGGCGCGGCGGCTGCATCATCCGCGCCCGCTTCCTCCAACGCATCAAGGAAGCCTTTGACCGCGACCCGGCGTTGCCCAACCTCCTGCTCGATCCGTATTTCACCGGCGTGATCAAGGGGACCGAGGCCAACTGGCGCACGGTCGTCTCCAACGCCGCGCTCTCCGGCCTCCCCACCCCGGCCTTCAGCGCGTCGCTGGCCTATTTCGACAGCTACCGCTCGGCGCGCCTCCCGGCCAACCTGCTCCAGGCCCAGCGCGACTATTTCGGTGCCCACACCTACGAACGGCTCGACCAGCCGAAGGGGAAGTTTTTCCACTACGACTGGGTCGGTGACCATCAGCAGCACGAGGCCTAGCCCGATGGCGGAAACCTGGTTTATTGTCCCGGCCGCGCAGCACGACGACCTCGTCCGCCAAGCTTATCTCGCCCGCGGCTACGCGGCGGACGAGGCGAATGACGCCGCGCGCTTCTGCCACAGCGCCTCGCGTCATGGCATCCGCACGCACAATGCGCTCAAGGCCCTGCATCTCGACGACCTCTTCGGCAGCAAGGTCGGGCGCTGGACGCCCGGGGCGCAGATCGAAAAACTTCCCTCGCGCTTCGCCGCGGCCGAGGCGTGGGACGGGCACAACAAACTCGGTCAGGCCGTGGCTTACCGCGCGATGGAGCGCTGCATGGAACTGGCCGACCAATTCGGCATCGGCATGGTTTCGGTCGATAATGCGACGCATTACCTCTGGGGCGGCGGCTATGTCATCGACGCCGCGCTCAAAGGCTACCTCGCCTACACGAATTGCACCTCGGCCACCTCGGAGGTTGTGCCCTTCGGCGGCAAAACCGCGACGATGGGAACGAACCCGCATTCGTGGGGCTTCCCGACCCAGGCGGCCGTGGGCTTTCCCATCGTCATCGACTGGGCCACCTCGACGGTCGCGATGGGCCGCGTGCAGCAATTCGCCCGCGAGGGCAAGGAACTCGGGCCGGGCTGGGCCGTCGATGCCGAAGGAAAACCGACGACCGACCCGAACAAGGCCGTGGCCCTGCTGCCCTTCGGGGCCCACAAGGGCTACGGGCTTGGGCTGATCGACGAACTCTACGCCGCCTACACCGGAGGATCGCTGCCCTCCCTGCGCGGCACAGCCAAGGGGCCGGCCGGGGAAAAGCGCGGCTCAACCTTTTTCTTCCAATGCATCCATCCCGAAGCGCTGCGCGGGCACGACTACGCGCTGGGACGCGATCAAGCCGGCAATGTCCGCGCCTGCCTCGACGATATTCTCGGCCCCGGCAATGAGGCCTGCCTGCTGCCCGGACAGCTCGAGGCCCAAGCGGCCAAGCTGACGGACGCACACGGCGGGCTGCTCTTCACCAAAGCGGAAATCGAGGGCTTCGCGCATCTCACGGAAGAACTCGGCCTCCCGGCGTGGAAGCCGGAAGATTTTGCCTCGGTCACGATTTAAACCAACCCACCCATTATGTCCCTGCCACTCCGCGATCCGTCCACTTGTCATTACGCCCAGCTCTCGCTCGGTGAAGTCATGCTCCGCCTCGACCCGGGCGAAGGCCGCGTGCGCACCGCCCGCTCGTTCACCGCGTGGGAAGGCGGCGGCGAATACAACACATCCCGCGGTTTGCGGAAGTGCTTCGGCCTGCGCACCGCTGTTTGCACCGCGCTCGTCGACAATGAGGTCGGCCGCCTCGTTGAGGATTTCATCATGCAGGGCGGCGTGGACACCTCGCTCATCAAATGGCGCGAGGATGACGGCATCGGCCGGTCGGTCCGCAACGGCCTCAACTTCACCGAGCGCGGCTTCGGCGTGCGCGGGGCCGTCGGTGTCCCCGACCGCGGGCACACCGCGGCTTCGCAATTGAAGCCCGGCGACTTCGACTGGGATCACCTCTTCGGCGAACTCGGCGCCCGTTGGTTCCACACCGGCGGCATCTTTGCCGCACTCTCGGAAAGCACCGCCGCCCTGACCATCGAGGCCGTGCAGGCGGCGAAAAAACACGGCACCATCGTCAGCTACGACCTCAACTACCGACCCTCGCTCTGGAAATCCATCGGCGGACAAGCCAAAGCCCGCGAGGTCAACCGCGAGATCGCGAAATACGTCGACGTCATGATCGGCAACGAGGAGGACTTCACCGCCTCGCTTGGCTTCGAGGTCGAGGGGGTTGATCACAACATTTCGAAAATTGAAACCGACGCCTTCAAGGCCATGATCGAGACCGCCGTGAAGGAGTATCCCAACTTCAAAGTCGCCGCGACCACGCTGCGCCGCGTCATCACCGCGACGAAGAACGACTGGGCCGCCATCCTCTGGCATGACGGCAAGTTCCACGAGTCGCGCAAGTATCCGGAACTGGAAATCCTCGACCGCGTCGGCGGCGGCGACAGCTTCGCCAGCGGTCTGGCCTTCGGCTTCCTCGACCAGAATGACCCGCAGGCCGCCGTCGAATACGGCGCAGCCCACGGCGCCCTCGCCTCGACCACGCCCGGAGACACCTCGATGGTCACGCGCAAGGAGGTCGAGAAGCTCATGGGAGGGGGCGGAGCCCGCGTCGTGCGCTGATGGTCCCATGAAAATCCAGGAACTTTTTTCCCTCGCCGACCGCACCGCCGTGGTCATCGGCGGCACCGGCGAACTTTGCGGTGCCATGGCCGAGGGCCTGGCCGCGGCCGGAGCGCAGGTTGTGCTGGTCGGCCGCGACGAAGCCAAAGCCCGCAAACGCCTCGACGCCATTGCTGCCGCGGGTGGATTAGCGTGGTTTGAGCCTTGCGAAGTGACCTCGCGGGCGGAACTTGAAGCCCTCGCCGACCGTGTCTACGCCAAAACAGAACGGGTGGATGTCCTCGTCAACGGTGCCGGGGTCAACAGCCCGACGCCATTTCTCCAAATCACCGAGGAAGAAATGGACCGCATCATCGGCATCAATCTCAAGAGCGTCATGGTCGCCTGCCAGGTCTTCGGCCCGCGCCTGCTCGCCGCCAAGCAGGGCAGCATCATCAATCTCGGATCCATGTCGGGAGTCATTCCCCTCTCCCGCGTCTTCACCTACTCGGCGACCAAGGCCGCCGTGCACAACCTTTCGAAGAATCTGGCCCGCGAGTGGGCCGCGCAGGGAGTGCGGGTCAACACGCTGGTCCCCGGGTTTTTCCCCGCCGAACAGAACCGCAAAGTCCTGACGCCCGACCGCGTCGCCTCGATCATGGGACATACCCCGATGAACCGGTTCGGGGAAGCAAACGAACTGGTCGGCGCGACCCTCCTCCTCGCCTCCGACGCGGGCGGCTTCATCACCGGGACGGAAATCATCGTCGACGGTGGCTTCGCGGCCATGTCGATCTGACGCGCAACAGCTTCTCGCCGTCGTCAGCGAGCCTCACCCGAGGCCTCCGGTGCACTTCCCGTCCCCGGTTGCCACGATGCGCACCACGGAGAGCTCTCCTTCCCTCGGCCGAGGACCCCGCCAGCGCGGGGCATGCCCTGAATGGATTTCCGGTCACTCCACAACGTCACTGACCTTGTAATAGGTGCCGTCGAAATGCGCCCTCATCCCGTGGTAGTTGGATGTGTTTTCACCGTCCACCTTCACGATCCCGGGTGAAATCATCGTGAAATCTATCCTCGCCGGCGGAGTCTCCCCATCTTGGAAGGTCAGCTTTTTTCCCTTCGGCTTGGCCGTGCCTTCGATATCGCCCAGATGCGAACTGGGGCCGCGGACGACCGAAATGGCGAAATTCCAATCGCCCGCCGTTTCGGTGATTTTCAACTCTCCCCCGAAAAAATCCTTATACGTTCCGGTGATGCCCGGCCCACCCGCGGTGCCATCCGATGCCTTGAGAAAACCGATGCGGCCTATCGTGAAATCCTGCCTTGCATTCCAATAAGATGCGGAGGATTCCGGACGCTCGACGTTCTCCTCCCCGGACTGCACCGGAGCCGCCGCGGACATGAAATCGCGGTAGGCCAACCACTCGCGCTGCAATTGGCGCAGCGTTGCCACCCGGGACTTGTCTGCGGCGGCGAGCGTTTTTTCATACTCGGCATTGAGCAACGCGTCCGCCTTTTCCCAGCGGGCGCGGGCACGGGCGAGCACGTCGGCAGGATTTGCAACCCGGTAAACACCGGCAAACCGCGCCGCGTGCGCCGCGTTTCCCGTCACCTGCCAGCCGTTTCCATCGGGTTTGAAGTGAAACCCCTCCTGCCCCTCCTCCGTCTGTTCGCGAAATCCGCCACCGGAAGCGGGAACCAGCGACCCGGCATACACTTGCATCTCCGCCGCGCCGCCCTCCGGCCAGTAGGTGAACTGGAAATAACCATCCTCGGCGGGAAGGAGCTGAAGATCAGTGGCCGTGTTTTTCTCAAAGACCCGCACCGCATCGCCCGCCCATGCGGACACGGACGCCAGCAGGCCAAGGCAGAGGAGGAAAACCTTCATCGACGCATCATAGCCGACCGCCGCGGGGATTCGATAGTTTACCGCTTGGGGGGGGGAAGCCGAGGATTAAGGGCAATTACGAAGTGTCCAAGGCCGTGTGCGCCGGCGTTCGCGACGAATTTCCTGCCCCGCCCGCGCCCCGAAAGGGCAGGCGCTTGCCTCTCAAGCCCCGATCTGGCCGCATCCGATGATGGAAGGCGCGCCCCGCAGGCTCGAGCTATGCGTGGTTTTCGAGAGCGTCTTCCGCCGACTGCACACGTGAGCACAAGCAACGCCTGCCCCGGCGAACCTGGATGTGTATCTTCCGCTCGGAGTGCGTTAAACCGTCGCTCTATTCGACCTGCTGCTCAAGCCGTCTCACCCCCCAATGTCTTCCACCTCATCCCCCGCGCGCACGCCCAAGCGCTGGCGGTCCGTCGTCACCATCGCCATCTCCCGCACGATTGACGACACCGAGTCCGGGTTGATCAACAACCTCTTCCCGGTCATCCGCGCCTCGCTCGGTCTCACCCTGGCCCAACTCGGTCTGCTCGCCGCGATCCCACGTTTCGCACGCATGATCTTCGGCCCCGTCTGGTCCATGATGGCCGACCGCTGGGGCCGCAAACGGGTGCTCGTGTTTGCCACCGGCGTCTGGGGCATCTGGACCGGCCTCGTCGGCCTTTCGCAAAACTTCGAGCAAATGCTCGTCCTTTACGCCATCGGGGCCATCGGCACCGTCGCGGGCGAGCCCATCGCCAACGGCCTCATCGCCGACCACTTCAAAAGCAACGAACGCGGCAAGGCCTACGGCTGGCTGCGCAGTCTCTCCTCTTTCGGCTCGCTCGCGCTCACTCCGTTGATCGCCTACTTCGCCCGCGACCCCGAGGGCTGGCGGTTGGGTCTCTACACCATGGGTGCCCTCAGCGTGCTCAGCGGCATCGCCATTTATTTCTTCGTGGATGAGCCCTCGCCCGCGCCACGCACCGCCGCCAAGAACATCACCTCCAGTTCCGCCGACGAGCCCGCCCCCGAAGCGAAGCCGAACCCGGCCAACTTCAACTGGCGCGACGGGCTCGCGCTCTGGAAAATCCCCACCTTCCGTCTGCTCGCCGGCAGCGTCATCTTCATCACCAGCATCGTCATGATGTCTTTCATGGTGACGTTTTTCGTCGAGGTGCGTGGCTGGCCGACGGCCGACGCCAACTACCTCCAGGGCGCCTTCACGGGCGGTTGGATGCTGAGCTCCGTGCTCGGCGGCTTCCTCGGCGACTGGTTCGAGCGCCGCTTCCAAGCGCGCGGCCGCGTCATTCTAATGCAGCTCTACTTGGCGGCTTTCTCGGCCGTCAGTTTCCTGGTTTTCCAAGTCGACTGGGGACGCGGGTCGATACCTTTCATGATGCTGTTCGGCTTCGGCCTCATCGGTTCCATCGGATTCTCCGGCGTGGTCCTGCCCATGGTTTCGCACGTGGTGCCCAGCGTTTCGCGCGCCACCGCCTTCGCGCTGCTCTTCTCTCTCATCCAAGGAATGTTTGCCGGCGTGCTCTCGCTCGCCGCCGGACGGCTGGCCGACCAGATTGGCCTGCAAAGCCTCATGCTCTGGATGGTCACCGTGCCTTACGCGATCAACGCAGTTTACTGGACCTCCTTGCTCCGCGCCTATCCCCGCGACCGCGCCGCCTGCGAAACAAGCGAGGAGCTCTCGAGCTAAAGCTCTTTCAACAAGAACGCCTTGCCGCAGCGCTAAAACGACGGTAGCCAGGGCAAGCTCGCGATTTTTGCATCTGGAATGCTCTGGCCGCACGAGGACCACAAGATAGCGGGTGCTTGATCCTCAAGCCCCGCTCTGCCAGCGTCGGATCGAGAAATCATACGCTTCCACCCCTAACCTTCGGGCCGGCGCTTCAGAGGACCGAAAGCGATTTTCTCCCAAGAACCGCCAACTTCATGCCGACCTTTATCCACGACGACTTTTTGCTCGAGACCGAGCAGGCCCGCCGGCTTTACCACGGACACGCGGCGGATCAGCCCATCATTGATTACCACTGCCATCTCCCGCCCAAGGAAATCGCGGACAACATTTCCTGGCCGGACTTGGCCGCGCTGTGGCTCGGCGGGGACCACTACAAGTGGCGGGCCATGCGCTGGGCCGGGGTGGAAGAAAAGTTCATCACCGGCGAGGCCTCGCCGTGGGAAAAATTCGAAAAGTATGCGGAGACCATGCCAAAGCTCCTCCGCAATCCGCTTTACCATTGGTCGCATCTCGAGCTGGCGCGCTATTTCGATGTGACCGACCGACTCCTCTCGCCGTCCACGGCGAAGGACATTTTCGAGCACTGCAACCGCCTGCTGGCCACGCCGGAGTTTTCCTGCCGGTCGCTCATGCAGCGCTCAAAGGTCGAAGTGGTTTGCACCACGGACGACCCGGCGGACTCGCTCGAACATCACCGCACCATCGCGGCCGATCAGTCATTCGGCATTCAGGTGCGCCCGACCTGGAGACCGGATAAAGCCTTGGCGGCGGACAAGCCGCAAGTCCTCGGCCCATGGCTGTCCTCCCTGGAAGCGGCCGCCGGGCAGGACATCACCACGCTCGACGATTTGTTCTCCGCCCTGCAGAAACGCCACGACTTTTTCGCCGACAACGGCTGCCGTCTGTCCGACCGCGGGGTCGATGCCGTGTGGGCGGAGGATTGCACCCGGTCGGAAGCTGCGGCGATTTTCGCCAAGGCGCGGGCCGGCCAGACTTTTTCACCTGATGAAGCCATCCGCTACAAATCCTTCATGCTCCATGAACTCGCCGCGATGGACGCGGCCAAGGGCTGGACCATGCAGATCCATTTCGGCGCGCTGCGCAGTGCCAACACGCGCATGCTCAAACGGATCGGTCCGGATACCGGATTTGACTCGATCGGCGACTGGCCGATCGCCTCTGGATTGGCCCGGCATTTCGACCGGCTCGATTCGGCCGGACGGCTCCCCAAGACCATCCTTTACAATTTGAATCCGCGGGACAACGAGATCGTGGCCACCATGGCGGGCAATTTTCAGGACGGAGCGACGGCCGGGAAAATCCAATTCGGCAGCGCCTGGTGGTTCGGCGACCAGCTCGACGGCATGACCCGCCAGATCGAAGCACTCTCCCAGCTGGGCCTGCTCAGCCAGTTTGTCGGCATGCTGACCGACAGCCGCTCCTTCATCTCCTACCCCCGCCACGAATATTTCCGCCGCCTCCTCTGCAACATCCTCGGAAACGACATGCGGCGCGGACTGCTCCCCGATGACGAGGAACTCGTCGGTCGCCTCGTCCGTGATGTTTGCTATAGCAATGCCCGGAAGTATTTCGGGTTCTTCGATAGCTGACACGGGGCGGCCAAGCCGCCCCGGGCAAGCGATAGCTTGAACTCCATGAGCATTAACGCGTAAGCTTACCACCCTAATGAAAGCCCTAGCCCAGATCGAAAGACTCACCGAAAAACATATCGCCGACGTGGCGAAGCTTAAGAACAAAGCGGTCAAGGAACTGGCCAAGATCATTGCCTCCCTGAAATCGCAGCTCGCCCACCACGAAGCCAAGCATGCCGAACTGGCGAAGGGTGCGAAGAGCAAAGTTGCCAAGGCGACCCCGCCCGCGAAGCCGCGCAAGACAGCCAAGCGCAAACGCCTCACCCCGGCCCAGCGGGCCAAGCTGCCCAAGGAACTCTCCGCCATCATCGCCAAGAATCCCAAGGGTCTCCCCATCGGCAAAATCGCCTCCGCCCTCCCCGGCTACCCTCTCTCCTCCATGCGCAAAAGCCTCAAGGACCTGATCAAGGCCAAGGCCATCAAGATGGAAGGCAAGAAGGCTCTGGCCGTCTACAAACCGGTGAAGTAGCAGCCCGCTGCTCTGCACAAATCAGGCGAAGGTCTTCGCGTAGAGATAGCTCTGGAATCCTGCCAAGGCGCTGCCGATCTGCTCCAGTTGGCCGAGGACGGCTACAGCGCATTGGATTGTTCCGTATTTCAGAAGAAGCAAAGGCGTGAGTTTCTCCTGATCAAGCTCCTACACACCGACAGGGACGTAGTGCGACAGCACGAACTCAAGGAGGGCCCGCTGTTTGGCATCGAAGGCTGAATTGATCTAGACCCTCGCATGGTCGGCCCGTTCGGCGTGGGTCTCGGACTCGTTCATCGCTTCCTCAGCGCATAGCGCCCTGTTTTCTTTGTGCCGACTTTTTCCACCACTCCCGCCTCCAACAACGGCCGCAAGAGATCCATCGCTCCCTGCTTCGAGATGTCCAATGCGTCCCACAGTTCCGCCGGTGCCATGCTCCCGTGATCGCGCAGCAAACGCAGCAGTTGCTCCTGTCTCGGCCGCAGCACGAGTTTTCCGGGCAACTCGATGTTGTAAGACTGGATGCGCATCCACACGCGCTCCAACGTTTGGCGCAATCCCTCGGCGCAGTATTCCAGCCACCCCGTTAGGTCATCACCCGACTGCCGCACGGCATCAAGTGCGCGGTAGTAAGCCGGGCGATCCTCCCAGTAGTATTCATCCACCGAGAAAATGTGGTGGCTGTCGAAGCCGCGGCGGTAAAGCTCCCACAGCGCAAGCGCCCGCCCGGTGCGCCCGTTGCCGTCGGCGAAGGGATGAATCCACTCGAACTGGTAATGGAGCACGGCGGAGCTGAGCACGGGGGAAAGATCCTCCGCCCGTTTGTTCCACCATTCCAGCAACTCGAACATCAGCCCCGACACATCGGCGGCGGCGGGCGGAAAATGCCGGCCCACACGAACTTGGATCGTCCGGTAGCGCCCGGCCTCGCCCTGATCCATGACCTGCCCGGCCAGCAACCGGTGCAGGTCGAAGATGTCCTCGTGGCGGATGGTTTTCTTGCCCGCATGCTTCTCCACGTAGCGCAACCCGGCAAAATAGTTCAGCACTTCCCGCTTCGGGCGTGCATCCACGGCCGACAACTCCCGCCCCTCCTCCAACGCCCGAACTTGCTCCAGCGTCAGCGGGTTGCCCTCGATGGCCGTCGAGGCATGGCTGTTGCGTGTGCGGGTGTCCTTCTGCAAAGCCGGAACCCAAGACAACTCGACCGCCGCACCCTGAATGCGCTCCCGCAAGGCGGAAATCTGCTCCACCAGCGAAAGGAGACGCGGTCTGATGCTGAATTGCGGTTCGTAGGCCATGCGGAGATAAGTCAAGCGTGAGTCCAGTTATGAGTCAAGCGGGCTGAACGAGCTCGCAGCGAGGCGCGCGCGGCCAGGGACGCCGCGTTGCCGGATCACGCCACGCCAATGTCGGCGCGGGCGGTGAACGGACGGGGGGCCAAAAAAGAAAAGTGGGTCGGGCGGGACTCGAACCCGCAACCAACCCCGACTTCAGTCGGGGCTGCTCTCGCTGCACGCCGCTCGGTTACCGAGAAATGTCAAAGCCGCGCGCGGATTCTTCATTCGCTTAAGCCGCAGTTCCAAATGCCGCGCTTCCTCCATGCTGGCGCACCCGCACGATGCCACCAACTCCACTTCGCCTCCCAACCGTCTCGTGCTATGGCAAGACCCGCGCTGATGTTCAGCCAAGCGCCGATCTAGATCCCGCGTCGAGCCTATGTAATGGCGTCCGGCGCTTCCTTTGAGGATGTAGACCCACCCCTCCATAATTTGCTCCCCCGAGAAATGTGGGTCGGGCGGGACTCGAACCCGCAACCAACCCCGACTTCAGTCGGGGCTGCTCCGGTTGCAGCTGACGCGACCGACGAGAAAGGCCAAGGCGGCACGCGGATTCTTCATGCGTTTGAGCCGCAACTCCAAATGCCGCGCTTCCTCCATGCTGGCGCAGTCGCACGAGGCGACCAATTCCACCCCACCTCCCAACCGCCTCGTGCTATGGCATGACCCGCGCTGATGCTCGGCCAGACGCCGCTCGAGATCGCAGGTTGAACCGATGTAGGGGCGGCCTGAGTTGCCCGTGAGAATATAGACCCACCCTTTCATCGTCTGTTAGCGAAGGAGGAAGTGGGTCGGGCGGGACTCGAACCCGCAACCAACGCCTTAAAAGGGCGTCCGCCTACAGATAAAACTTGCCTCCGCTGCCAATTTGCTGCCAAAATGCGGACCTGATGAAAAACCAATGGCCCCCGGTCAAGGCAGTAAAGAACCACGGCAAAACGCGCTTCATGGTAGATTGCCGCATCAACGGCAAAGGCGAACGGAAGTATTTCGACACCCGCGCCGACGCGAAGGCAGAAGCCGCAACGCAGCGCGTCAAACGCATCAACGAGGGCACCGACGCTTTCGATGATTCCGCCCTCCGCAAATACGGCTGGAACGTGGCCCGCGCCGTGGCCTTCGCGCTTGAGCATTTGCGGAAGCAGGAAAAAACCGTCCCCCTGAAAACCGCCGTCACCGACTTCCTTGCCGCCAAGAAGGGCACCGGGCTTTCTCTCCGCTACCAGAACGATTTGAAGTTGCGCCTTACCCGGTTCAAAGACGCGCACCCCGAGGCCACCACTGGCACCGTGACCACGGCCACCGTGAATGATTTTCTTCGCGGGCTGAATCTCCACCCGACCACCGCCAACACGTTCCGCCGCGACCTCAACACATTCTTTGCATGGTGCGTTGATGGCGGACTCTGCCAGACCAACCCGGCAGCAAAGGCGACGATCTACAAGGCCAAGCCCGAACCCATCACCACGCTATCCGCCGCGCAACTCGACGCCATGCTCGCCGCTGCCGAGGATTGCATCCGCCCTGCCGTTGTGCTGGCCGGATTCTGCGCCCTGCGCCAAGCGGAGATTGCCCGCCTCGACTGGCGCAACGTGGACTTGAAGGAGCGCGTTGTCACCCTCGACGCCGGGACCACCAAGACCAACAGCCGCCGCGTTGTCACCATGCCCCTTGCCGCCGTGGCATGGCTGGCCCCGCTGGCCAAAGACAAAAAGGCCGGTCCAATCCTGACCCCCGGACCTGATGCCCGTGCCGCTTGGGACTTGTGCCGACTGGCAGCCGGGTTTGGCCCGTTCAATACCTCCCTCCTGCGCTCCCGTGAGGCACAGAAGGCCATGACCAAGGACAAACTTAAAGCCCTTGTGCCGTGGCCGGACAATGCCTTGCGCCATACCGCTATCAGCGCCCGCATGGCGCTGGCCCCGGAGGACACCGCGAAGGCTTTCGACATTCCCGCCGCCGCCTCGCCCGCCATCACCGGCATTGAGGCCGTGGCCTTCCAAGCTGGCAACTCGCCCCAAGTCATAAAGACCCATTACTTGCGCCTGATGAAGCCGGACGAAGCCCGGAAGTGGTTTGCTGTCGCCCCGCCCGCCCCGGCAAAGAACGTTGTCCCGTATCGCCGGACAGCCTGACCGCTCTATTTCTTCGCCCGCCGCTTCCGGCCCACCCGGACGACCGTAAGGCCGCGAAGCCCCTCCGCGCTTACCGGCCCGCCCACCTTATGCGCGGGATGCGGAGCGTGGCCGTAGCCGGTCATATTCACGGTTGCCCCGCGCTTCATGGCCCCGGACAGGTCGCCGTCAAAGCCGTCCATTGTCCACCAATCATCAAATTCCGCCGCACTCTGGACCCGCTCGACCGCCTTTCCGAAGGCCGCATCATCGGCACCGAACCGGCCACGTATGAGCCGGGCAAAGCCGTCTAATTCGACGGAAAGCTCCGCAAGACGCCCTTGCCGCGCCGCCGCCCCTGCCACAGCAAACAAAGCCGGAAGCCACCCCGCCACGTTGACAGCAAAGGAAACGTCCCCCTCGCCCGCCAGCCGCCGCGCCTCATATTGCGCGAAGTAGTCGGCGGACCACCGGGAACCATCCACCGCAACGGGCGGTTTTTTGGGATTGCCCGCCAACAGCCACGAGCGATCAATCCCGAAGGCCGATTCAAGCCGCGTGGCACGAGCCGCCGACAATTTGCGGTCGCCGTTTTCCAGCTTTCGCCACAGGTCAAGGGAGCACCCCGCCCGCTCGCAAAAATCGGCATCAAGTTTCCATCCAAGCTCTGCGCGAAGGACGGCGGAAGTTGTTTTTCGTTCGGAAAGCCTCATAGGACAATGTGCAATATAAGGATGCAAGAAACCCGTTGCAAGGCCAAACATTTGCACCGAGTCTTTGCACATGCAAACCACCACAGAAACAAAACCCACCAGCCAGCCCGCAAGGCTGCTTCTCAACATTCGTGAGGCTGCCGAGCTTTTAGGATGCTCATGGCGGCACGTCCAGAACCTCACAAACTCCCGCGCCCTTCCATCGGTGCGCTTGGGCAAGCTGGTCCGCTATCGCGTCGCCGACATTGAGCGAGCCCTCGACAAACTCACCATCAAGGCCCGCTGACCTTCCCGCCCCGCGCCGAGGCACGAAAAAGCCCCGGCCGTCCTGCAAAGACGAACCGGGGCGAATCACGAAACGAAGAATGAAAACATTACCCGATAGCGATATTCAAGTCAAGCCCACGGCGGGCGAGATCATCAGCATGGAGGAAAGCGCCGACTTGGTGCGTCTCGAAAGGACGATCAAAGCTGGCCTCGACACCTTCCTTGAAGTCGGAAATGCGCTGGCCGAAATCCGCGACCGCAAGCTTTACCGCGTAGAGCACAAGACCTTTGAGGACTACTGCCGCAAGCGGTGGAACTTTTCAGCAAACTACGCACGCCGACTCATGTTTGCGGCCGAGATTGTCGAAATGGTGCCAATTGGCACGAAGTCTTTAATCACAACCGAAAGCCAAGCCCGCGAACTGTCCAAGGTCGCCCCCGAGCGCCGCGCCGAAGTTGTCGCCGCCGCCGCGAAATCGACCAACGGAAATTTGACAGCGAACGCAATCCGCGAGGCAACGGAAGCTGTCGAAGCAGAGCTAGGCGACGCCGCCGACCAAGCGAGATTCGAGCGTGTTTTGCGTGAGGGTCCACGCCCCCCCATTCTGCAAAAACCTATGCCCGCATCGGGGGCAAAACTCGCCAAGCTACTTGCGCGGCGATGGGAAGTATTCATGGCAGAGATTCCGGTTTGCGCGCATCGGCAAGTCAGGGCTTGGCTAAAGGCGAAGCTCGCGGAGGACTCGTTATGAGCACCGCCGCCGAAATCAATGTTGCCGTGTATGCCAAATGCACCGAGCCCCCGGCTGGCACGACCACGTTGCGCGAGATCATCCAAGAAATCGCCACTGGCAAACACGCCGAGCAAGTTGCCGCCATTCGCGCCGAGGCCGACCCAAAGCGCCGCGCCGCGCTAAAAAAGAAATTGCCCGCCGCGCAACTCTCGGCAAGCAAGGCCGCGACGGGGCGAAAGGTCTTGGCTCATTCCGGGCTCGTGCAAATCGACTTGGACCACATCGGCAGCGAGGCAGCCGCCAACCTCCGCGACAAGATCGAATACGACCCGCACGTTGCCGCCGCCTTCATCAGTCCATCAGGCGATGGATTGAAGTTCATCGTGGCAATCCCGCCCGAACTCGACCGGCACGCAGAATCCTTTGCCGCCGCCGCCAACTATGTTCGCCAGAACTACGGCCACACCGCCGACCCTGCTTGCCGTGACGCAACCCGCCTTTGCTTCCTCAGTCACGACGCGGAATCATGGTGCAAAACCGCCGTGCCGCTGGACGTTGAGAAGTGGGCACCGAAGCCAGCCACGGGCGGCCCCGAGGACGGGGACGAAGTGGAAGACGGGGGCACGGATGAGGATGAAAGCAAGGCCGCCCCCGCACCGCCGAATCCTAAGGGATGGGTAATTCTCCCCTCCGAACTGTGCGGCAACCTTGAATCAGCAAAGACCGCGTTTGCTGCCATGAGAAAAACCAAGCGCTTCTATCTCCGGGGCGGCCGAGCTTGCGAGATTCAGAAAATCGACGGTGCCGACCCGATTGAAATTCTCAAACCCGCCCGCCTCTCATCATCAATCGAAAATTGCGGCGTGCCGGTCGCAGCCTGGGGCAGAGATAGAAACAAGAAACCCGTGTTGCGGCCGGGTGCCCTCGCCTTTGCGCCCATCACCGCAATGTGGCTCGAATCAGCGGCACGCTACGACCTGCCGACGATCAAGAGCGTTGTCACCTGTCCACCCCTGACCACGGAAGACGGCCGCCTTGTGCTGCTCCCGGCCGGGTATGACGAGCCGTCCGGGACGCTAGTTCTAAGCGCCCTCGTGCCAGATCAGACACTCGACCACCGCGAAGCCCTCGACGCAATCGACCTGATGTTGCGTGACTTCGATTTTGTCACGCCCTCCGACCGCTCCCGCGCCTTGGCCATGCTCGTAACGCCCGCCCTCGTGGCCGGTGGACTGCTACGCGAGCACGTCCCGCTTTTCGCTGTCGAAGCCGACAAATCACAAACCGGAAAAGGCTATCTCTGCGAACTCGTGCAAACCGTCTATGGCGAAACAGCGTCCTTTGTCGGTCGCAAGGAGGGCGGAGTCGGCAGCCTCGACGAGTCTCTTGCCTCCGCCCTCGTTGGCGGCCGCCCGTTCATCATGTTGGACAATTTCCGCAACCGCCTCGCATCGCAATTTTTCGAGATGGTTTTGACATGCCCCCGAGGGGCGACCGTGGGTTGCCGAACTCCGCACCGCCCGGAGGTTCAGATTGACCCCTCACGCGTCATTTTTCATTGCACGTCCAACGGATTGGAGATGACCGAGGACTTGGCAAACCGCGCTTGCGTCATCCGCATCAGGAAACGGCACGGATGGAACCCGCCCCGCTTCCCCGAGGGCGGGCTTATCGAGCACGTTGCCGCCCACCGGGAGCGCTTCCTTGGAGCCGTCTATAACCTCGCCGGGACATGGTTTGATGCCGGGTGCCCCCGCACCGAGGACAGCCGCGCCCCCGGCCGCTTCCGTGCGTGGGGGCAAAGCCTCGATTGGATTGCGCAGGAGACTGGCGGGTGCCCGCCCCTGCTCGACGGGCACGAAGCCATTCAAGAACGCGTGGCAAACCCCGGTCTTGTCTGGCTCCGCGAAATTGGCAGCCGGATTCTTGCCGACCATCCCGACCGGCTTACCCCTTGGACGGCATCCAACCTTGTGGAACTTTGCGCGGATTACGGAATCACCATCCCCGGCACCAAGCCAGACGCCGGGGAGGATAAGGCCGCTCGTGCCGTTGGCGTCGTCATGGCGCGTGCTCTGACCGGCCAAGAAACGGTTCAGGCGGACGACATTCTCGTGACTCGGGAGGAAATCACCGTCTCACGCGGGGCGGTTGGGGGCGACAAAACGCTCAAAGCGTATCGGTTTGAGCGTTTCCGCACCAACCGCACCAACCGCACCAACCCTCTTAGAATCTCGTAAGGAAAGGCCCTTTTCTATGATAATTCTACCCTCCCTTGGTGCGGTTGGTGCGGTTGGTGCGGAAGTCAGCAAGGAGGAAATCCGCCTCATGCTGGCCGCCATCCCTCCGCGCCCCCATTATGCGGACTGGCTCCGCATCGCCTCCGCCGTCTGGTCCGTCCTGCCAATGGCCGAAGGTGCCCGTTTGCTGCATGAGTGGAGCCCGGAGGAACAGCCGGGCGAGTATGCCGAAAAGCACAAGTGCCGTTTGCATCAGATCGGTGTCGGCACGTTGATTTTTCTCGCGAAGCAAAACGGCTTCGGCCTGCACTCATACCGCGCCGAGAAAGCCGCCCGCGAGCGAGCCGAGGAATCTCCGGGCGTTCCCCAATCAAACCGCATCCCGTTTCGAGTCAGTGGCGAGCGCCTGCGATTTTCAAAGCCTGACGTTCTGCCGACCACGCCCCCGCCCGCCGCTCCGTCACTCGCGCCCGTGGCCACACCCGCGCCACCGCCGCCCGTGGCCACACCCGGCCGCCCGGACCCCGAGCTTGTGCGACACGTCGCCGCGCAACTGGCCAAGATTCACGCGGCCGGATGGATCACCGGCCCGGACGATCCAGACGCCCGAACCTTTGCCGCCGCCTGCGAGATTTTCGAGGCGACCCCCATTTTATGAAAGCGCCCGGCACCAAAACACGCTGCCCGCTTGGCCCGTTCAAGGCCCCCGCTCGCCGCAAGCGAGGAAGCGCGTTTTATCGACGTTGCCCGCTCTGTAAGCAAAAGCACCGCGCCGCCTTTGCCCTTCGGGAAATCCTTCACCTTCGCGGAATGGAATCATCCACCACCGAGGGCAAGGAATCTATTCAGACCGCGCAGCCGACAGGTTCAAAGCCGGAGCCTCATTCGCCCGTGAAAGCCCCCGCAAAAACACCTTCCCCATGAAAAACGCCCCGCACCCGCTCTTTAGGCTCGAACCCGGCCCCAAAGCGCCCGCCTCGCCCGCGAACGGCTTTGCAATCGGCGCGTCGCGGTTCCTTTCAATGCGGGACCGGCTCGCCAACGCGAAAAGGGGCAGGCCGCCAAAGCACATGATCCGAGCGGAGCACGTTCAAAGCGTCATGGACCGGCTCCCGGCTCCCGGCTCCCGGCTTCATTGCCTTCTGAAAGGCGATTTTGTGCTTTGTGACCTCTTGGCCGCTATCGTCCAGCAAAAGGGACCAGCCGGAGCCGTCCACCTCGCAAGCTTGTCCATGAGCGAGAGAAACGCCGACCAGTTGGCCGAGCTTCTCAGCAGCGGGCAAATCGGGAGCCTGCATTTGCTCCTTTCCGACTACTTCGACAAGACGAGCCGGGCAGACACCGCCCCGGCCTGCCGGGCAAAACTCGCCGCCGCCGTCATCGGCACCAGCCGGAGCCATGCGAAGTGCTACGTCCTCCCCTGCGGACATGACGCCTTTGTGATCGAAACCAGCGCCAACTTGCGATCATCCGCCAACACGGAGCAGGCCACAATTTTCAATGATGCCGACCTCGCCAAATTCCACGCGGGATGGATTGCCGAGCTTGTGACCGCCTCGAATCTATGAAAAAGCCACGCACCACCGAACCGCCGCTGGACACCGCCCCCGCGCCGGAAATCACCACGCAGCTTGAGCAGCTTGGAGGCTTGTTTTTCAGCCCCATCGAATGCGCCCGGATAGTTGGCCGCCCGGACTTGGAACGCTTCGCCTCCGAACTCGCCACCGGAGCCAGCGAGGCCGGGCAGGCATTCCAACGAGGCCGCTTGCAGGCCGAGGTTGCCGTCAGAACGACCCTTCTTTCCCTCGCGAAAGAAGGCTCGATGGCCCACATGAAAACGGCAATCGCCCTCATGCAAAAGTGTCAGGCCGACACGGAGGACGCACGATGAAGCCGCCGCGAATCGCCCGGACGACAAGCCAGCTTGCGACCGCCTGCGGAGCATCGCGCCGGACAATCTCGGCTTGGCTTAAAGTGGACGGCAACCCCGGACGCCGGGCAGACGGGAGTTTTTCCGTCACCCGCTGGCAAAAGTGGATTGCCGCCAACGGGCTTGGCAGCCGCACCGCCGCAGCCGAGCGCGATCCGACACTTGAACCGCTACGGCGGGAAAAACTCCGACTTCAAACGGAGGTTCTCCAACTCCAAGCCGCCGCCGCAGCGCGGGAAAACTCGGTTGCGCGGGGCGAGCTATTCCCGGAGCGGGAAGCCGCCCGAGTCATTACGGACTCATGGCGAGCGATGATTTTGCAACTTCGCCAAACCAAACACCGCATTTCTTCGCAAGTGTGCGGACGCGACAGCGGTTCAGCCGCCCGCCTGCTTTCCACCGACCTTGCCGAGACGCTACGGCAATTCCAACTGCCCGAAGGGCTCCGCCATCCATTTTATGCACGCGTCCGGGAACAACTCGCCACCTTGCACAACGAGCTTTTGAAAGAGGGTATTTGATGGACGACGACGACCGCCACGCCTTTGACCACGACGGCCAACGCGTGCCGACCTGCGATTTTGATTGGCAGGCCATCGACGGGGACGCCTCGCCCGATGCGACGCGCTCCGAACTCGACGCAGCGCAAAGGCAGCTTTTCCTTGAAGCATTGCGCCTGCAACACCATCGCGGGTTTATTGCTGGCGAAGCCGCCGCCGAGGCCGCCGTCATTGACCGCTTGCTTTCCGGCAGGCCGACACCCGGCGCGATCCTGACCCGAGTTGCCGCAATCGCTCGCGCACACGGCCGGATAACGACCGCCGCCGCCCAACGACTGACAGGAAAGACCGACCGCGCACTTCGTAAGGCTTTCGCCAAAGTTCCGCCCGTGGCCTCTGACATTTGAGGCCGAAAGTTCCGCCCTCCCGATTTGTATATGGCACAAAAGGCACTTGCGACGAAAACACGGAAGCCCCGGACCAAGCCCCGGCCCTCCGACACCGAGCCGAGATTTTCGCGGGAATTTCTCAAAGTGAACAGCGTCCGCGTTCAAATCTTCCTCGTCTGCGACCGACTGACCGCCATTGCCGCGTTGAGGACAGATGACATTTCCGCCACCCGATATTTGCGAGCCCTACACGCGACAGAAGCGTTGCGAGCCCTTGCCGACCGCGCCCCCGCGAAGGTCATCAGCAATTGGCCGCTGATTGACGTGCTCATCGACAAAATCGCCGAAGACTTACTCAATGAAAAAAACTGAAATCCAACGACTTCTTTCCGCTGCCAGAGCCACGGCAGAAGTTGACCCCGCCGCCGCCCTGAAAACGCTGGCCGCGCTAAACGTCAGAATTGACTTTGGCCTTGGCCGAATCACCGCGCAGGAGCGCGACATTTTGCTTTCCAGTCCCGACCGCGCCGTTGTGCGCCTTGAAAGCCAGTCCCAAGCATTTGCCGAAGGCACCTTGATTTTATGACCACCACAATCCCACAAACTGCCGGGCTCCCCGCCGCCATCGCTGAACTTTTCAACAAGGCAAAATCCGTCGCCGCCTCGATCCGTGCCCTTGCCGCCGACCGCGACGCGGCCGAGGTCCGCGTCAAAGTTGCGTCCGATTCATTCGACCAGATGCCCGACCGGAAAAGCCTCGAATCACTCACGAAGGCAAAGGCGGAACTCGAAAGGCTCGCCGCCGTGCTCCCCGACGATGCAGCAGCGATTGAAGCCGCCAAGGCCCGCATTTTCTCCGACCCGAGCGCATGGCTCGCGCTGGCCGACGCCCTCGACGCGAAGGCAGGAGAGTTTGACGCCGCCGCCACCGCCGCCCGTGCCGACTTTGCCGAGGCGGTCAAATCCTACGTCATCAAGGGCGGAACCGTGCCGACCCTCACCTTTGAAAATCGTTTCGGCGGGATCGACACCGACCGAAGCCGGGACCGGCTCGAAAGCCTCATCTCCAAGCGCGACACCCTCACGGCCCAAGCCAATCTTGCGCGATACATTTCCGAAGGGCAGGAGCCCCGCGACGGCGAGACGTTCGAGGCCATCGCCCGCAACCTTGAGCAGCAGCCATGACCCACATGCAAAACCTGACATTTCACACACCCTTTACGGGCGTCATTGTTGACGAGAACACTTGCACCATCCCCGGCGTGTCACTCATCACGAAGGGCGAGGCCGAAGGACACGGCTTGCTTGTGGATGACACCACCTTGCAGCAGGTCTTTGAGAGCGCAAAGGCAGCGGGCAAAATCCCCGTGAAAATCAATCACGGCTCCGGTCTTGAAAATCTGTGCGGATACCTCGACAGCTTCCGCCGCGAGGAAAACCACGTTCGCGGGGATTGGCATTTGCTCCGCTCGCACGACGAAACCGCGAAGCTTCTTGAACGGGCACAAGTCATGCCCGGTTGCTTTGGGCTTTCGGTCGCCTTCAAGGGCAAAGGCGTGGACATCGGCGGAGGCAAGAAGGCCGCACGTTGCGAGGAACTGAAAGCCGTTGATGTTGTCACCAGCCCCGCCGCCAACGTGAACGGCCTTTTTTCAGCCGTTGACCCTCGCCCCCGCACCCAACTTGGCACGTTCGCGCCGAGCGCGACCGGAGCCGCCGACCCGCAAACAATGGCGCGGGCTTATGGTGATGTTGCCGAACGTAAGCGCGGGCGTCTGGCCCGCATCGCCCAAGCCCTTCGCTTGCGGCAGCCCGTGATTCCCGAAAACGAGCCCGCCCTTTCCTCACGCCGCCGCCTTGTCACTCTGGCCGCACTCCCAACGGCCCACGAAGCCGCCGTTGCCCGCACCGAACGCAACGCGATTGCGACCGCCGCCGCTGCCGAGCAGCGCATCAAACGTCAGCAGTTGGCAAACAAGTTCATCAGGCAGCAAAAGGCCAGCGAGCAGCAGAAGGCCGAGAAAGCTGCCCTTGATGAATTCTACAAGCAGAACAACTTCAGCACACCGGACCAGCCGAAGAAACGGCACTTGAACCCCTACCTGACCGCCGCCGCCTCCGGGCTTGTCGGCGGTGCCGGGCTTGGGATTCTCCCAATCTTGAAGAAGGGCGTTGCGATCAAGACAGCCCTCAAATCCGCCGCCGCGATGGGAGCCGGTTCAGCGGCCCTTGCCGGGGGCGGAACCTACATCGGCGGAAAAGCCATCCGCGACGATGACCCGAGCGACGAAAGCGCGCCCTACACGACCCGCGCCGCCATCGGTGCAGCCATCGCGGGAGGCGCAGCAGGGGCAGCGGGCGGCCTTCTCATGCGGAAAATCCCCGGAGCCTCGAAAGCCGTTGCCAACCTCGCAAAGACTTGGCGGCCACTCGCCCCGCTACATGGCGCAAGCCCCTTGAGAGCCGCCGCCCTTGGCGGACTCGCAGGCGCAGGTTATGGCGCGATTCAGGGAATTGACGCGGGCCAGCAGGCCGATTCTTTGGTCAATATCCAGAAAGACCGCCGCACCTCGAAAGCGAAATCACGCACCCGGCAGCTTTCATCCGCCGCCCGCGTTCACCACTTCGCGCAGACGTTTATTCAAGATGAAGCAGGAGTTCCATTCAGCGGCCGCGTTGCCCGTGACCGCTTTGTGAAGCGCATCAGGGAGGAAGACCTTGACCGACGCGACCGGAACCTTCTCCGCACCGGAGCCGTTGGCGCAATCGCTGGCGCACTCATGCCGGGCAAACTCACAAAGGGCGCAATCATCAAACGTGCTCTTGTCGGCGCTGGCACCGGAGCCGCCGCCGTCATGGGAGCCCGCGCCGTCACCAGCCGAGCCCGTGACAGCTACGGCGAGAAGGACCGCGAAACGAAACGCACCGAAGCCTTGCTGCCGCTTGGAGCCGCCGCCGCCATCGCCGCCGCTGGAATCAAAAAGCGCCTCACCGGACGCTATTTTTCCGCACAGGTCCGCGACGCGATCCGCCTTGCCGACCGCCTCGAAAATCTCCGCACGCTCTAAAATTATGAAACACAACCAACGATCAAAACCGACCGAAACACACGACGCCGCCAGCCTTGCCGAGCGCCTTAAAGTCACGGTTGAAGCCGTTGAAGGGCTTCTCACCGCTGGCGCACTCAACCCCGTTTCCTCCAACGAAAACGGCGACCGCCTCGTTTTCGAGCGCGAAGACTTGGACGCACTCGCCGCCGCCATCCAGTCACAAGTTGAAGACGAAGTGAACGAGGCGACCGAAGGCCAGCCCGCACGAAAGCGCGAATTCGCGGTTGCCCGCGCCAAGGTCTTGCTCGAAATGCAGGCCCGCGAATCCGCCAGCAACTACCGCCGCGAAATCCGCCTTTCCGAAATCCGGCAGGCGCATGAATTCCGTTTCGGTGTCGGTGGCGAAATCATGGGCGGCCTTGTCAAATGGGGCGGCAGATTTTTGAAAAGGCCCGGCGCAACGCTGGCCATCGCTGGCAAAAACGCCGCGAAGATGCCGCTTTCAACACCCGGCATTTACGCCCGCAATGCAGCCGTGACAGGTGCAGCCGGTTCAATTCTCGGCGGAGCGAGAGCCGCCCTTGATGGCGACGAACAAACCGGCGTTGTCGGCGGAATGGCGAAAGGCGCAGCGGTCGGCGCTGGCGTTGGCGTAGCGACCACAGCCGCAGGCCGATCAATTCTTGAGCAGGTGGCCAGACGCCGCGCAATGGCTGGAATGCCTGCCCGGCTTGGCAACAGCCCCGGATTCCTGCCGGTCTAATTTTTGGGGGGGCCGCGTGTGGGCCTCCGGTTCCTCCCGCGCTCGCCGGGACCACACGCAGCGAGCAGCCCTTTTTATGAACGCCGACAACAGCCACGGCCCGGAGCCTGACGGCATGGAGATTCCGCCGCACTTCTTCTGGCAGCTTCAAGCCCTCGCCTTTGTCAGCGGGAAGACCATTCAGCAGGCATTGACCGCCGCCCTTGCTGCCGCCTTGCCGCCGCCGTCGCAACACCCCGGCGAATTGCTGGCCATCGCCTACGAACTCATGCAGCCCGGCGATTCCCTTGCCGACATGGTGGCCCGCTTTCAGGAAGTCAGGGACGCCGAGCAACTGCCGATCCGTGACGATGAAATCACGGTTGCGGTTGAATCCATGAGCGGGACGATTGACCCGACGACCGCAGCCCTTTGCGCCGAGGCTGGCGACATTTTCAACGGCAAAGAGCCAGAGCCGCCCGAGGTTGAGCCCGTCCGCCCCGGCGACGAATGGCAGCAGAACCCATGACCTCCCACGGCATCGAATACCTTTCGACCCTTGCCCCACCGCCGCGCCTTGCCCCGACCACTGGCCGACGCCCCAAGCCATGCGCCACCGCGCAGGAGCGAGCCCGGCAAACGTATCGGGCAATGTGGTTTCAGGCAAATCGAGGCCGCATCAAGGGAAGCCCCTCGCCACGGGAGGAAGCTGCCCGCGCTTGGCTTGAGGCCCGGAAACAAGCCGCTCGCGATGCAGCGAGAGCCAAGGCCGCGAACCCGCCCGCCAAGAAACGCACCCGCCGCAAACTTTCCAACGAGGGCGAGGCCGAAGAACGCGCCCGGCAGCAATGCCGCGCCTACTACGTCCGCCACCGGGCAAAGATTCTCGCGGAGCGTCGCGCACACCGCAGCCGCCCCGAAGTGAAAGCCGCCCGGCTCGCCAAGTATCGCGCCGACCACGCCGCCGCCCGGCTCGCCGCACTTGCCGCAAAAGCTGCCCGCCGTGCCGCATGGGCAGCAACCGCGCCGCTATCCAAAGCCGAGTTGAAAGCCCTCCCGCCCGACGAACGCCGCCGCGCCCGGCAGCGCCAGAATTACCGCAAGCGCGTTGCAGCCGCCGCCACAATGACTACCTCTCAGAAGACGCGGCCACTCGCTCCAAATTGCGCAGGCGAAACACAATCTCTTGCAAGCTGTCAATGACGACTGCGAAACAGAGCAGCGAGAAGCCGCCAACAACGAAGGGCACCACGCCGGGCCAACCCATAAAAAACAATCGGCCAGCGAAGAAGGGCGCGACAGCTAAACCGAGTAGCCAAACGCCACCAAGGGCGCACACAGCAATCCCGCGCCAACCCCGCAAACCAAGTCGGTCGTCAGCAGCAGCGGGCATAACCGCCAACCGAAGCAGCCAGACGCCGCCAATCGCGAACAGCACAGTCCCGAGCCAACTTGCAGCCAAGGGCACCAGCGCTAAACCGAAATTGGCGTAAGCAGCGCCGTGCAACACCTGCACGATTACTGACCTCTGAAATCCGGGCGCTATTGCAGTTCTCGTCTGCGGAGAAGATGCTGGCGGTGAAGCTGGCTTGGGTTGCGAAACGCGCACGAACTCGGAAAGCTGTTTCCAGTCGGCGCTATCTTCCGTGCGCGTGGTTTGTTGGGCGTCAATCGTGCCGTCCGCAAGGCCAGCGCGAATTTGCTCCATGGTGTATGGGCCATGCTCGGCTCCGCTAATCCAGAGGTAGTAATTCATGAGCTTCGTTTGTGGCGTGCGGGAAGTCGCCTGACGCCCCATTTATGGGTTGCCTCGGTGAAGGGCATGGCTGCCATCATGCCAGCGAGAATGCGGGGCCACAAGGCCGCGCTGCCGCCCCTGGCATTGCCGACATTTGAGCCGCACCCCGCGTAGAATCTGCGACGGCGACAAGGCGCGCAAGTGCTACTCATAGGCTGTCGCGGGTTTTAGCCTGACCTGCTACTTATCGGCGTCTTGCCGAAACCCGCCCCCACGCTCAACCAAGCTTTCGGATGCCGAGTCCGAGAACTACGGACGGAAAGAAAATGGTCGCAAGATGAACTCGCGCACCGGGCTGGCCTTCATCGGACTTACGTGGGCGGGCTGGAACGTGCGGAAAGAAACGTCACCCTTCAAACCGTTGATAAAATCGCCAAGGCGCTTGGTGTGGAGCCGTGGACATTGTTGAAATGAACGCCCGGCTAAAGCGGATCGAGAGCCTTGTCGCCACCCTCGAAGGGTTGAGCGAAGGGCAACTCATGTGGATAGAACGGACGGCCGGGATTTTCGCCTCTCCAGCCTCGTATGAGTTCGCCCGAACCGACTTCCTTTCCCAAGAAGTTCTTCAAGACTTCGGGGACACTCTTAAAGTTCACCACGCCTTTTCCAATGAGGCGTTCTCCAAAGACAAGTTTGAATACGCGCTGGAACAGCTTTTGCAGATGCGCGGCGTTCCAGCTCGCCTTGCCCCGAAGGGCAATCCGGGGCACGACATAACGATCAACGGGCAGAGAGTCAGCTTGAAAACGCAGGCAGATGACAAACTCAAAAAGGATGAAATCTTCATCTCAAAATTTCGGGAGTTGGGGAAAGGGAAGTGGAAGAAACAAATCTCCCATTTGAAAGCGTTCCGCGACCAGTTCTTGCAGCACCTCGAAAACTACGACCGAATCTTCACGCTAAGGACGTTGGAGCGGCCGCCGAAGCCAAAGAAGGACGCGAACGAAGAAGAAGTGGCTTTAGACAAAGCACCGAAGAAGTGGAAATACGAATTGGTTGAAATCCCCAAGGACCTATTTTTGAAAGCGGCCGATGGACACTTCGAGTTTTCAAAAAGAAGCAAGACAGAGGCAAAAGTCGGATACTGCCATGTGAAGAACGAGCGTCGTGTCCTTCTCTTTGATCTGTATTTCGACGGTGGAAGCGAGAGAAAGCTTCAAATCAAGAAACTGAAAAAGTCTTCTTGCGAGGTTCACGCGACTTGGGCGTTTTCGATTCCGCAGATTTAGCCGCCCCGTTCAGCCCGAAAAGCGAGGTTTGCAGAGGCTTCGCCAGCCGCTTTCTCGCAATTTCCACGTAGTCGGGCTTCATCTCGATGCCCACGGCCCGCCGATCAAGTTCCCGGCAAACTTGGCCGACCGTGCCGGAGCCGAAAAAGGGATCAAGCACAAGGTCGCCGGGATTGCTGCCCGCAGCGATGCACGGACGCACGAGGGCGCGGGGGAAAACGGCAAAATGAGCGTCCGGGAAAGGCTCCGTGTTGATATCCCAAACCGTGCGGAGATTCTTCGAGCCCGTGCCGTCTTTGGTTGGCACCATGGTTGCCGCTTGGTTGAAGAAATACTTTTCCGATTTGGTCATCAGAAAAAGGTATTCATGGGAGACGGTGAAGCGGTCCTTCACGCTCTCCGGCTGGCAATTCGGCTTGTTCCAAATGATATCGTTCCGCAGATACCAGCCATCAAGCTGGCACCCCATGGCGATCATCCACGCGACGCCGATAAGGTCTTTTTTCTTGAGCCCCTCGGGCGTGTCGGGCCGGTAACTCATGCCCCGCCCCTTGTTCTTGGCGTCAGTTTGCCGCCAAGTCCGGCCCCCGCTGGTGTAGGTGTTGCCGATGTTGAGCCAGAAAGTTCCGTCCGGTTTGAGCACTCGCCGAACCTCCCGGAAGACGGCCACAAGGTCGGCCACGTAGTCGGGCAAAAGCGGTTCCGCGCCGATTTGGCCTTTGACCCCGTAATCTCGCACACCCCAATAAGGCGGGCTTGTCACGCAGCTTTGAAAAGTTCCATCCGGGATGGTCTTAAGCACTTCGCGGGTATCGCCCAGAATGATCTTGATGGGATCATCCGGCGTGGGGGCTGTGAACGGCATGTGATACTCATAGGGTGCAGGCTTGCGCTACGTCAAGCGAGGCGACCACCGCAGCCGGGCACGGGAGCTTTCCCGACCGTGGCCAGCGATTTACGCCGGGGCGAGCAGACCAAGCCAAAAGGCAACCGTCCGCTGCCAAAACCGTTGGCAGCGGAATTTTAGACCGTCGCCGCCCGTCGCCCCTGCATTTATGAGGATTTGGCCCGATTCCGCTGCCAATTCGCTGCCAAAAAAACGAGGTTTTAGGGGTTTTTACAGGTTTTTCAGTGTGCGCAAATGTGCGACACGAAAAAGCCCGCAAACCCTGATAAACAGTGGATTGGCGGGCTTTTCAGAGAGTGGGTCGGGCGGGACTCGAACCCGCAACCAACGCCTTAAAAGGGCGCTGCTCTACCATTGAGCTACCAACCCCGAAAATCGAACCAGCAATTTAAGCGCGGAACGTGCCTGCTCAAGATTATTTCACCAGGCCCAGTTCGCGCAGGGCGGCCTGGACTTCGGCCGCATGATCGCCGGTCTTCGCGCTCTCCACGATCCACGCGATTTTTCCATCCTTCACGATGAAGGACTGGCGCTTGGAGAAACCCATCATGGTGGGCACACCGAAGGCCTTGGCCACGGCGGATTCGGAATCGGCCAGGAGGGTGAAGGGAAGTTTGTATTTGTCGGCGAATTTCTTCTGCGCCTCGACCGTGTCGCCGCTCACGCCGATGACCTGCACTCCTTCGCCGGTGAACTCGGGGAAGGCATCGCGGAGGGAACAGGCCTGGGCGGTGCAGCCGGGCGTGTCGGCTTTGGGATAAAAGTAAACGAGCGTCGGGCCTTTGGCGTAGGCGTCAGCCAGCGAAAAGGCCGCGCCATTCTGGTCGGGAGCCGAAACTTTCGGGGCCTCGTCCCCCACGGCAAGGGCGGCGGCGGGGCGGGTCAGACCGAGAAACGAAAGCATGGCAAGGAGCGTGACGGCAATTTTCTTCATGGACCAGACTTAAGCACGTTCGGCGCACGGCACAAGCGACACTTGCCATCCGCCTCCGACGCCAGAATCATGCGGACGCATGTTGAGGACGGCTGAAGATCGAGGAGGATGGCGGCGGGTTGTTGCTGTGGTGGTCTCCGCCGCTGCGGTGCTGGCCGCGCTGGTCGCCTTGCGCGGACCGGACCAACTCGGTCTGGACACGGCGGCGATGGTCGGGGCCTGGAAACTGACGGGACCGTCCTGGTGGAGTCCCCTCACCCTTGCGGCCACCGGCGCGCAAGTGCCGTTCTGGTTGGCGGGTTCACGCGGATGGCAGAACGTCCATGTGGTGGTGGCCTGGCTGACGATGCTTTGCTGGCTGGTTCCGTTGCCGGCGCGATCATGGCGGGGCTTGGCGGCGCTGGTTCCGGCCTTGATCGCGGTGTTGCTCTCGCATTCGTCATCCGGACTGGCGGGCTTCGGCATGGCCGTGCTGGTTCTTTCCTGCGCAAGCCGCTGGCCGGTGGCTGCGGATTCGCGGCGGCAAATCGTTCGTCTTGCCGTGGCCTCGTGGGTGGCGGTGTGGCTCTCGCCCGGGGCGCTCCCGCTGGTTATCGCGGTGCTGTTGGTCGAGTCGACGCGGGTGCCAGGCAAGGCCTGGCTGGGCACGGTGGCCCTCTGCGCGGTGGCGTGCCAGCTGACTCCACGCGGACTGGCGATCTGGTCCGAGGCTGCGGTTTTTCTTGGCTGGTCGCCCCAACCGCTCCTCGAACCGGCCCCGCTCATCGGGCTCCTCGTCAGTTTGGTTGTGCTCGGGATTGCCCTCCGGGCGACGTGGAAAACCGGATCAGTTGGGCTGGCGCTGGCTCCGGCGTTCCTGCTGCTCTGCGCGACGCGGGGACAGGCGGCCTACCTCTGGCCGGCGGCGTTGTGGATGATCCCTTGCTGGGACGCGGCCAAGGAACAGTTGCGTCTGAGCGGGTTCAACCTGCGTTGGTGGATGCAAACGGCCCTCCTGCTCTCCATGATCGGGCTGGTCATCTGGGCTGGTTCGACGGCGTTGCCGCGGTGGTATTCCCTGGCCATGACCGAGGCCGTGGTGCAACCAACCCTGACCCGCGAGGCGCTCGACATCGACGGGCCGATCTATCTCAATCCGGGCGGCCTGGCCCTGGCACGATTTGCCGGGGCGTTGCCGTGCGGGGTGGATTCCGGTGATTCGGCCCGCATGGCCCGCGAGCCGTCCCTGTGGCGCGCGCGTGACCGCGAGGTGCGTTACCGCGGGGTCTGGCTGTTGGGAGACAAAGCCGACTACGCCCCGCTGGCCCGGCATCTCGGCGAGTCGGCGGACTGGCGGCTCGCGGCCGTGGATGCAACCGGGGTGTTCTTTGTCCGGGAAAAGCGCAGCGAAGAATTCGCGACCGAGCCGGCGCAGCAGATGGCCCGCGGGATGTGGGGGGCGGCCAATCGTTCCAGCTTTTTGGGCGGCTGCGCCCTCAGTGCTTTGGCGGCGAACGCGCTGCCCGAGGCGGACGAGCTGGCGCAATCCGCCGTGCGGAATTCCGACCGTTCCTCCCCCGTCGCGGCGACCCGCGCGCGGGTGTTGGTTTCGGTCGGCGATGTTCGCGCCGCCCTGGCCGCGAGCGAGAACGCGATCCGTCTGGATCCGGGCCTTGCCTACGCCTGGGAGGTGCGGGCCGAGATTTTGCTGCATGCCGGTTCGGTTGATGAAGCCTACGCGGCGGGCCGGCGAGCGGCGGACTTGTCCCCGGGCGATGCCGGCACGCTTTGGCTCGCGGCCCGCACGGCCAATGCGGCCCGCGCGTTCCAAAGCGAGGCTGAGATTCTTGAGCGCCTCATCTCCCTGACGCGCGGTCGCGGCGGGGATCCGTCATTTTATCAGCTCTATCTCGGCCAGTCCTACGCCAAGCAGGGCCTGACGCGGCCAGCGTTGCGCGCTTTGGCGGAGGCCTCGGCGGGACCGGGCCTGACAGCCCAACAGCGGGCGGAACTGCAGGAGGAGATGGCCCGCATTGAGTCCTCGCCAAACGCGGATTGAGTGTGGAGCAGCGGCCCGCTGAGCCAGCGGGCACTACCGGCGGAGGGGAGAACCTTTTGGTGCTTTCGACTTAACGTGCTGCGCGTCGCCCGTTACAATCCATGGCGTGAGCAAAAAATCCACCCGGGCCAAGACACCAAACATCCGACGTTATTCCTCCAGCGTGCTCGACGGGCCGGAGCGTGCGCCGAGCCGCGCCATGCTCTATGCGGTCGGGTATCAGGAGAAAGATTTCGCCAAGCCGCAGATCGGCATCGCCTCGACCTGGAGCATGGTCACGCCCTGCAACATGCACCTCGACGCGCTGGCCCGGGATGCGGCCGGCGGAGTCAACGAAGCCGGCGGCAAGGCCACGATTTTCAACACCATCACCATTTCCGACGGCATCTCCATGGGCACGGAGGGCATGAAATACTCGCTCGTTTCGCGGGAGGTCATTGCCGATTCGATTGAAACCGTGGTCGGCTGCGAGGGCTTCGACGGATTCGTCGCGCTCGGCGGGTGCGACAAAAACATGCCGGGATGCATGCTGGCCATTGCCCGGCTCAACCGCCCGTCCGTCTTCGTCTACGGCGGCACCATTCTGCCCGGGTGCCTGAACGGCCGGAACCTTGACATCGTCTCGGTCTTCGAAGCGGTCGGCCAGCGCGCGGCGAACAAGATCAACGACCGCGAGCTGCAAAAAATCGAGGCCTGCGCCATTCCCGGCGCGGGGTCGTGCGGCGGGATGTATACGGCCAACACGATGGCCTCGGCCATCGAGGCCATGGGCATGAGCCTGCCGAACAGTTCGGCCCAGGCGGCGGTCTCCTCCCACAAAAAAGAGGACGCACGGGCGGCCGGCGCGGCCGTGCTCGGATTGCTCAAGCGGGGCATCCTGCCCTTGGATATCATGACCCGCGAGGCCTTCGAGAACGCCATCACGGTGATCATTGCCCTCGGCGGTTCGACCAATGCGGTCCTGCACATGCTCGCCATGGCCCATGCCTGCAATGTGAAGCTCTCCATCGACGACTTCACCAAGATCGGCCGTCGGGTGCCGGTCCTCGCGGACCTCAAGCCGAGCGGCAAGTTCCTCATGTCGGACCTCGTGGCCATCGGCGGCATCGTGCCCATGATGAAAGAACTCCTGCGCGCCGGACTGCTGCACGGCGATTGCCTCACGGTCACGGGAAAAACCCTCAGGCAAAACCTCGCGACCTTCAAAGGCTACCCCCAGGGCCAGCAAATCATTCGTCCCCTCAAGGATCCCATCAAGAGGACCAGCCATCTGGTCATTCTTTACGGCAACCTGGCGCCGGGCGGAGCGGTGGCCAAAATTTCCGGCAAGGAAGGCGAGAAATTCCGCGGAGTGGCCCGAGTCTTCGAGTCCGAGGAAAAAGCCCTCACCGCCATCCTCGACGGCAAGGTGAAAAAAGGCGATGTCGTGGTCATCCGCTACGAGGGTCCGAAGGGCGGGCCGGGCATGCGAGAGATGCTGGCGCCGACGTCCGCCGTCATGGGCAAAGGCCTCGGTCAGGACGTGGCCCTCATCACGGATGGGCGTTTCTCCGGTGGCACCCACGGATTCGTGGTCGGGCACATCACACCCGAGGCCTTCGAGGGAGGCCCGCTGGCCTTGGTTCGCAACGGGGACCCGATCGAAATTGACGCGGTCAACCACGCCCTCACGCTCGACGTGCCCGCGGCCGAGTTGAAAAAGCGCCGGGCCCTCTGGAAGAAGCCCGCCCCGCGCTACCGCCGCGGAGTGCTGGCCAAATACGCCGCCCACGTGAGCACCGCCTCGGAGGGCGCGGTGACCGACGCCGGATTGTGACCAACATCGCGGTTATCTTCGACTGGGACGGGGTGGTTGTGGACTCCTCGGCCCATCATGAGCGGAGTTGGGAAGTCCTCGCTTCGCGCCGCGGGCTGCCCCTGCCGTCGGACCACTTCAAACGCGGCTTCGGCAAGAAGAACAACATCATCATTCCGGATCTCGGCTGGGCGACGGCGCCGGACGAGGTCGACGCCCTGGCCCACGAAAAGGAAACAATTTACCGTTCCCTCGTCCGCGAACACGGCATCGAACCCCTCCCTGGCGTGCGGGAACTGCTCGCCTCGCTGCAGGCCGCAGGCGTGCCCCGGGCCATCGGCTCGTCGACCGAGCGCGCCAATCTCGACCTGTTGCTCGACCTGATGGATTTTCGTCCGTTTTTCGACGCGATTGTCTCGGGCGAAGAGGTCGAGCACGGCAAGCCCGACCCGGCCATTTTCCTGCTCGCGGCGCAGCGTTTGGCCGCTCAGCCCGGCGCCTGCGTGGTCATCGAGGACGCCTTCGTCGGCTTGGAGGCGGCCCGCCGGGCGGGGATGAAAACCTTGGCCGTGGCCACGACCAACCCACTTGAGACCCTGCAGGAGGCGGACCTGGCTGTGGCCAGTTTGGTCGGGATCACCCCGGACGTGATCCGCGCCCTCGTGGCGGGGAAAAAATCTTGACCCGACCGCTTGCCTGCACGGGCAAACAGTGAAAGATTAAAGTCGTATGTCGAAGACCACCAAGATCGCCCACCAGCTCAAGCTTCACCTCCCCTACCATGGTCCGGCGCTGCGCACGGCCGTGTGCCTCATCGAGGAAAACCTGGCCTGCCATCCGTCGCCGAATGCCAAGCTGGAAGGCTTGGAGGGCGAATGGGGTCCGGACATCGCCGGCTGCTGGTCGGCCCTGCACGATCTCATGCTCCAATTGGAAGCAGCCGCGGACCGGGTGGATGCGGATTGCGAGAGCGCGGGTTGCTAGTTCTTTGGCCGCGGTTCAGCGGTCGCCGAAAGAAATTCCAACCGAGCGGCAGGCCGCCACGGTTTCCGAGCCGGGCTCCACGGTCCGCAGCTTGCGCACCGCTTGGGCGATGGGAACGCCGCCGACCTTGTAGTTCAAGTAGCTGACCATGTGGCCGAATTTCCCCGCGGCGATGAGCCGCACGGCCCCGACCCCGAAGCGCGTGGCGAGAATGCGATCGAGCGCACTCGGCGTGCCTCCGCGCTGGAGGTGACCCAAAGTGACAAATCTGGCCTCCTGATCCGTCGCGGCCTCGAGGCTTTCGGCCAATTGCTCGCCGACGCCGCCGAGGCGCACTTCCCCGGCCCCGCGAAGTTTGGCCGCCTTGGTCACCAGCTGCCGCCCGGCCTCTTTGGCTCCTTCGGCCACCACAATCATCGTGCTGCCGAACCCGTCGTCCCGCCGCTGCCGCAGCAAGCGCAGCAGATGGTCCATGTGATAAGGAATCTCCGGGATGAGGATCACATCCGCCCCGCCACCCAGGCCGCCGTGCAGCGCAATCCAACCGGCGTGGCGGCCCATGACTTCGACGACCATGATGCGCTTATGGCTGCGGGCCGTGGTGTGCAGCCGGTCGAGAGCATCGACCACAACTTCCACGGCGGAGTCGAATCCGAAGGTCATGGCCGTGGCCGACAAATCGTTGTCGATCGTTTTCGGCACGCCGACAACGGGAACCCCGGCCCGCTGGAGTTGCAGCGCGGTGCTGAGCGAGCCGTCGCCGCCGATACAGACCAGGGCATCGAGCCCCAAGCCCTCGAAAGTTTCGCGCGCCTCGCTCAAAATCGCCTTGGGAATGAACGCCTTCTTGCCCTCCCCGACCTTCGCGGCGAAACGCCCGCGGTTGACCGTGCCGAGAATGGTGCCGCCCATGGGCATGATGCTATCCACCCCGTTCGGGTCGAGCTTGCGGTAACGCACCGGTGAGAGCATGCCCTCGTAGCCGTCGGCAAACCCCACCACCTCCCACTCCTGCTCGTGGGCCGCGCGAACCACGCCGCGGATCACCGCGTTGAGGCCCGGGCAATCCCCGCCGCTGGTCAGGACCGCGATCTTTTGAATCTTTTTGCGCTTCACAGCGGATCAACGTAGCAGGATCGATGCCATGTTGGCTGTGATCGGCCCAGAATCCCACGGACTCAGCACCGGTGACTGGAGGCCCGGGCGGCGGCGGACGTCAACTCCCGGGGCTGCTTTGCAGCAGGGAGGCCAGGCGCTTGTCGGGGCCGGCACCGAGTTCGAGGGCTTTCTCGTAATGGCGCTTGGCCAACGCGATCGAAGGTGGCTTGGCCGTGGCGTAAATGACCGCCAAATTGAAATGGGCTTCAGCGTAATCCGGCTTGACCGTGATGGCGCGGCGCAGGGCTTTTTCCGCCTCACCGAATTGGCCGATTTGGCTGGAGGCCACCCCGAGATAATTCAAGGTGATCGGGTCGTCGGCCACGGAATCATTGGCCCGCTTGAGATAAGTGATCGCGTCTTCGATGCGGCCCTGCTCGATCATGACAGCACCGAGGGTCGTGAGGGTGAAGGCGTCGGTGGGGTCAACCTTGACCGCTTTTTCCAGAGCCAGCTGCGCCGCGGTGAGCTTGCCTTGGCGGAACTGGGCCACGCCGAGGTTGGCGAGGGCGACCACGCTGTCCGGCTGCGTCTCGAGGAATTTCTGGTAGAGCTGTTCCGCCTTGGCGAAGTTGCCTTTGACAAACTCATCGCGCGCCTCGGCAATCAAAGCCATGGCCTCGGGCGACGGTTCGGTGCTGAGGGATTCCGCCGCGGCCGACGCAGTCGAGGCGGGCTCGTCCTCCGCGCTGGCCTGACCGGCGGGGGCCGCGGAAGTCTCTTCTGGAGCCGCCGTATCTTGGCCATTGGCCTCCATGCCCGGCACCTTGGGCTTAAGAATTTCGACCTGGGCGCTCATTCTCGCGGCATCCGCGTCAAGCAAGGTCACGACCGGGCGCTTGAGCATTTCCTGCTCAGCCTCAGTCAACTCGAGCGTGGGTTTGGCCAGTTCGTTGATCTTGTCGTTGAGCGTGTCGGAACGGATTTCCAGACGCTCCATTTCTTCCTGGGCCAACCGATAAGCCTGCTCGCGCCGGGCCTGCTCTTTGATCTGGCGCATAATGATGCCGCGCAGCACTTCGTTTTCCTGCTGGATCAGCTTGGCCTCGGCGGCGGTGACGTCACCAAGCTTGACCGCCGCAAGGGCGCCGTTGACGTCGTCGTATTCCTTGAGCAGTTGGTCGTTGACCGCCTGTAATTGGTCGAAGCGCGCGCGGTCGTCCTTGAGTTTGGTTTGGGCTCCGGCCAGTTCGGTCCGAACCTTGTCGAGATCCGTTTGCAAGCCGGTGATGACCTCTTCCTTGGCCGTCACATCGCTTTCCATGCCGGCAATCTTCGTGGCCGCTTCAGCCAGCTTCGTTTCGAGTTGGCGGTTGGCCTCGATCAGCTCGGCCGATTTTTCCAAAGCGGTCTTGGCTTCGGCCGCCTGCTTCTGGGCCTCGTCCCGCGCCGCGACCAGTCCCTCGCGCTCCTGCTCAAGTTCGTTGACCCGCGCCTTCGCTGTTTCGGCCTCGGATTGTGCCGTGGTGAGTTTTCCCAGTGCCTCGTCCCGCGCCGCGACCAGTCCCTCGCGCTCCTGCTCGAGTTCGCCGACACGGACTTTGGCCGTTTCGGTTTCGCTTTTGGCTGTTTGCAATTCCGCCGTGATGGCCTCGAGTTGCTTGGTGTTTTCCGTCGCACGTTCGGTGAGGTCGGCCTTTTCCTGCTGGGCCGCAGCCAGACTTTCCTCCAGTTCCTTGGACAAGGCCGTCAGGCGTTCGATTTCCGCCTGGGCGGCATCGGTCGATGGCTTGGCCTCCGTGCCGGATTCCTTGAGCTGCCGCAACTGCGTGTTGAGATCGACCAGGGCAACTTTGGTCTTCTCCAGCTCCATGCTGACATTGCTCAGTTCGGCATCGCTCTGGGTCAGCTTGGCCTCCAAATCTTGGGTGCGAGTCTTCTCGGCCGCCAACTGGCTCCGCGCCGCCTCGATCTCCGCGGTGTCTACGGCGGGACCTGGCCTGGTCGGAAGATCCGAGGGCTTGGCCGGGCCATCTTCGTGTGGTGGGGAAATGGAAATCGTCGGTGGCGCGCCGCCCGAATCCACGCGCGGCGGCCGCACGGGCGGCAGCACATCCTCCAGGCCATCGGTCACCGCGAGATCAGGGGGCGGCCCCATGGTTCCCGAGTCCAGCGTGCCCTCCAAACGGACGATGGCCTCCTGCGCCTTGCGCAGACGAAACTCGACGACCAACGGCTGCCAGTCGGGATGTTGCTCCTTCATCTGGCTCAACTGGCTGACCACGAAACGGAATTTCGCGATGGCCTCGGCCGTCTGGCCTTCCCGTTCGAAGCGCTCGGCCCGCTGGTATTCCTGATAAGCGGCGAAAAAAGCCCGCGCCGAATCGTCCTGGGCATGGAGGGTCTGTCCAGCGGCCAAGGCCACGACAACGGAGACTGCCAAGGCGCGGAGCAGGTTCATCTAACCGGTCAGTATACGGAACGGCGGAGGAAACGCAATCGCTCTGCTCAAGCCCTCGGGCCGCCGTTTGACAAACTCCGTCGAGTTGCTAGGTTCGGCAACAATTGCAACATGCCGCAGCACGGCCTGTGCAACCAAGCTGCATGGAGTCGTTACTCGACAGGCACGTTCTCGTCCTTAACCGTTTGTGGCAGGCCGTCAATGTCTGCAGCGCACGGCGGGCTTTCACCCTTCTTTACCAAGGCCATGCGCAGGTCGTCCGACGTGATGCGGAGAACAACTACCTGACCCACGATTTTTCCAGTTGGCACGACTTCTCCCAGACCGAGCCGGCCAACGACATGGTCCATGCCGTCCGTTTTCGCATCCGCGTGCCCACGGTCATCGTGCTGCTGATTTTCGACCGCCTGCCGAGCAAGGAGGTGAAGTTCACCCGGCAGAACATTTACGAGCGGGACAAGCACACCTGCCAGTATTGCGCGCGGACGCTGGACCGGCAGGAACTGAATCTCGACCACGTGCTGCCCCGTCAGCGCGGCGGGCAGACCACCTGGGACAACGTGGTCTGCTCCTGCATCCCCTGCAACACCCGCAAGGGCAACCGCCTGCCCCACGAGGCGAACATGCAACTGCTCAAGACCCCCGCCCGCCCGCGGTGGCGCCCCTTCATTCATTTGACCTATTCGGCGGGAATTCACGACACCTGGCGCCATTTCGTCGATGTCGGATGCTGGAACGTTGAGTTGGGCGATTAGCCGCCGCAATCCGGCGCTTGCCAACCGCGGGCCGCGGATGCTATCAAGACCTACATCATGAAGCGCCCCCTGACCCTCATCGCCCTTCTCGTCACCTCGGCTGTGGCCTTCGCCGACATCCAGCAGCCGCCGTCCTCGGACAATGGACCGACCCGCAAGCTCGGTCGCGGCCTCGGCAACATCTGCTTCGGGTTCACCGAGCTGCCCGACTCGATGCTCTCGGTCAACTACATGGAAGGCAACAATGCCGCGTTCAGCTACGGCGTTGTCCGCGGTCTGGCCCGCAGCTTCGCCCGCGTCGGCTACGGCCTCTACGACGTGTTCCTCTTTCCCGTCCCGAGCTACAAGGGCACCTACGCCCCGCCTTACCGCAGCAACGTGCAGTGGATTCACAGCGGGTTCAGCGAGTTTCCGCCCGAGATCGGTTTCGAGTCGCGTTACCCCTACGTGCGCAACGACCAGCAGGATCCCTGATCCGCCGGTCCTACTCTTCGCGATGCGGCTTGTAGCCGCCGACGAAGCTCCGCCGGAAATCGGCAAACTCGCCGGCCTCGATCGCGTTCCGCACGCGCTCCATCAGCCGCAGGTAAAAGTGCAGGTTGTGTAGCGTGATCAAGCGAAGACCGAGGATTTCCTCCGCCTTGACCAGATGGCGCAGGTAGGCGCGGGAAAAATTCTGGCAGGCGTAGCAGGCGCAGCCCTCCTCGATCGGACGGTCGTCGAGGGTGAAGCAGGCATTCTTCAAATTCATCGTGCCGCGCTCGGCAAAGGCTGTCCCGTTTCGCGCCACCCGCGTGGGCAGGACGCAATCGAACATGTCGATCCCGCGCGCGACCATCTCGACCATCTGCGGCGGTGTTCCGAGCCCCATGGCGTAGCGTGGACGATCCACCGGCAAATGCGGCACGGCGAAATCCACCGCCTCCATCATTTCCCTCTCCGGCTCCCCCACGCTGACCCCGCCGACCGCATAGCCGTCCCACCCCATCGCGACCAGTTCGCGGGCCGAGCGCTCCCGCAAGTCCGCGTAGCTGGACCCCTGGATTATGCCGAAGAGCAGCGGGCGCTCCCCGTCCGGTTCGCGCGCGTTCCACCAATCAATGCTCCGCCGTTCCCAGCCCAGCGTGAGTTCCAAACTTTTCGCCGCCGCCTCGTGGGTGCAGGGATGCGCGGGACATTCGTCGAAGGCCATGACGATATCCGACCCGAGCGTGTGCTGAATTTCCATCGAGGTCTCGGGACCGATGAAACACGCGCCGCCGTCGAGGTGATTCTGGAAATGAACACCCTCCTCCGTAATGCGGCGCAGCTTGGCCAGGGAGAAGACCTGAAATCCGCCGCTGTCCGTCAGGATGGGACCATCCCAACCCATGAAGCGATGAAGGCCGCCGAGTTTTCGAATCACCTCCAGACCCGGGCGGACGAACAAGTGGTAGGTATTGCCGAGAATAACCTGCGCGGGCAGTTCGCGGAGTTCGCGGGGGCTGACCGCCTTGACCGTGCCCTGCGTGCCCACGGGCATGAAGATCGGTGTCTCGATCATCCCGCGGCGGGTGCGCAGCCGACCGCGCCGGGCACCGGACGACGCGTCCGACGCGAGCACGGAGAATGCGGCGCTCACGAGTCCGCGGCCCACACCGTGCGGCCTGCCACGATGGTGCGCACCGCGCGGCCGCGCAGGACGCGCCCGTGGAAGGGCGTGTTGCGGGATTTCGAGGCGAAGGCATTCTTGTCCACCCGCCACTCGCGGCCTGGATCGAGGAGCGTGACATCCCCGGGGCGCCCGACGGCCAGAGTGCCGCGGTCGAGCCCGAGCAACCGGGCGGGATTGATTGTGAGCATAGCGATCAGCGCCGGCACCTCGATCACACGCTGCTGGTGCAGCAACAATTCGCAAAACAAACCCACTGCGGTCTCCAAACCAAGAATCCCGAAGGGCGCCGCGGAGAACTCCACCTCTTTCTCGTAGGGCGCGTGCGGCGCATGGTCGGTGGCCAAAATTTCGATCGTCCCATCGGCAATGCCCCCGAGCAGCGCCTCGATGTCCGACTGCTCCCTCAGGGGCGGATTCATTTTGAAGTTGGTGTCGTAATCACGCAGGGACTCGTCGGTCAGGGCCAAATGATGCGGGCAAACCTCGCCGCTGAGCGGAATGCCCCGGGCCCGGGCCTCGCGGAGAATGCGCACGCTGCCCGCGGAAGAAACGTGCTGACAATGAAATTTCGTGCCGGTGGCCTCGGCCAACAGGGCATCGCGGGCGACGATGATTTCCTCGGCCATGCGCGGCCAACCGGGCAGACCGAGCATGGTGCTCCAGTAGCCCTCGTGCATGAGGGCATCCGCCCCGGCCAGCGAGGCATCCTGGCAATGATCCATGACCGGCAACCCGAACATCCCGCAGTATTCCGCCGCGCGCCGCATCAGTTCGTGATTCTGCACGCAACGCCCGTCATCCGTGACGGCCACGATCCCCGCCGCCGCCATGGCACCGATCGGGGCCAGCTGTTCGCCCTGCGAGCCGATGGTGATCGCGCCGGTGGTGAAAACATTGACCACGCCGACGGCCGCCGCGCGTTCCTGCATCCAGGCGATGATCCCCGGATGATCCGCCACCGGCTGCGTGTTGGGCATGGCCACCACGCTGGTAAAACCTCCCGCCGCGGCGGCTTTGGTCCCGGTTTCGATCGTTTCCTTCGCCCCCTGCCCCGGCTCGCGCAGGTGAACATGCCCGTCGATGAATCCCGGACAGACAACCAACCCACGGGCGTCAACCTCGACCGCACCCTCGGCCGGCGAGGCGGACAGCAATCCGGCGGCGACGTAAACATCGCCCACCTCATCCCGCCCGGAGGCGGGATCGATCACGCGGCCGCCACGAATGTTGATGGAATTATTCATGAATTTTCCGGCGGCGGAACCGACCCGCAGAGGAAGAGCACCGCCATCCGCACGGCCAGGCCGTTGGTCACCTGATCCAAAATCACGCTCTGCGGTCCGTCGGCCACCGCACCATCCAACTCCACCCCGCGGTTGATCGGCCCGGGGTGCATGACCAGCGCGCCGGGCTTGAGCCGTTCCGCCCGCGCCGCGTTCAGTCCGAAGAGCGAGGCATACTCGCCGGTGCCGGGAAAATAGCCGGCCCGCTGCCGCTCATGCTGGATGCGCAGGAGATTGATCACATCCAATTCCCCCAACACATCATCCAAACGGTGCGTGATCCTCGCCCCCGTGCGGGCAAACTCCCGCGGCACCAAGGTCGAGGGTCCGATGAGGGTCACCTCCGCGCCAAGCTTGGTCAGGGCCTCGAGATTCGATCGGGCCACGCGGCTGAAGCGGATGTCGCCAACGATGCCGACCTTGACCCCGGCGACACGCCCGAGGCGTTCGCGGATGGTGAAGACATCGAGCAGCCCTTGGGTCGGATGCTCATGGGAACCGTCGCCGGCGTTGATCACCCCGGCCCGCAGGCGCTCGGCCAGGAATTGCGCGGCTCCCGCGGCCGAGTGGCGCAGGACGATGAGATCCGCCGCCAAGGCCTCGAGGGTTTTCGCCGTGTCCTTGAGGCTCTCGCCCTTGGAAAGGCTGGAGGCCGAGGTGCTGATGTTGACCACATCCGCACTGAGGCGCACCGCCGCCAGTTCGAACGAAGTCCGCGTCCGGGTGCTGGCCTCGACAAACAGGTTGACCAGCGTCTTGCCGCGCAGGCTGGGAAATTTCTTCAGCCTTCGCTGGCCAACGCCCTTGAACTCCGCGGCGGTGTCCAGGACGAAAGTGATTTCCTCAGCCGAGAGCGCGGAGAGGGCGTGCAGATCCTTGCGCGTCCAATTCATAATTCGTAGATTCCCTCCGCACCTTCATCTGTCCCGGCCAGCCGCACCCGCACCCGGGCCGCGACAGGCACAGAGAGTTCCACCCCGGTGAAGTCTGGACGCACCGGCAATTCGCGGCCTCCGCGATCCGCCAGCACGGCATAAAGAATGCGCCGTGGCCGCCCGAAGGCCAGCACCGCCTCGAGCGCCGCCCGCGCGGTCCGCCCGGTGTGCTGGACGTCGTCGACCAAAACCACATTCCAGCGCTCCGGGTCAAGTGGCAGGTCGGTGCCGCGGAAGGGATGAATCCCCTCACGCAGGCCGAGGTCGTCACGATGCATCGAGATGTCCACCGAGCCAGACGAACACTCCACCCCCCGGGCGACCAACTCGTCCCGCAGGCGAAGAGCCAAAGCCACACCGCGGGTCGGAATCCCGGCAAGAAATACAGCGCCGGCGTCCTTCAACTCGGCCGCCAAGCCGTCGGCCATCCGACCCAACGCGCAGGCGATAGCCCCGGCATCATGCAATTGTCGGCCGACATCGTCACGGGTCATGACCGACGAGCTTGCCACAGAAGTTCGCCGGACGTCAGCACCGCAAATCAGCCCGCGTTGGCTGAACGGTTTTCACGGGCCGACCGGGCGCGGGTGTCACGCCAGCCACCGCGGTGCCGCATGACCCAATCAAGGAGGGCCTTTTCGAAGCCAATGTCATGGCCCTGCTTTTCGCTCTCGATCCACTTATGACGGAGAATTTCCTCCCTCTCGGCCAGAAATTCGCGGTAAAGGGTGGAGTTGCGAACGAGTTGCGCGTCCTCGCCGTGGGGGCCTTGCATGGTGGTGCAAGTTTGCAGAGAAGGTCGCCCGCGTCAAGCGGCCGACACGGACCCGCCGCCTTCCACGGCCGCCCGCACAGCGGCGGCGATCCTCATGAACTCCTGACCCACGGCGCTTTCCTGGGCCCGAGCCACGACCGGCATGCCGGTGTCGCCCGCCTCGCGGGTCGGGATGTCGATCGGGACCGAACCGAGAAGAGGCACCCCGAGGCGGTCGGCTTCCCGCTGTCCGCCACCGTTCCCGAAGATGTCGTAACGGACGCCATCGCTGGGACAAAGAAAGTAACTCATGTTCTCCACGATCCCGAGCACCCTGACGTTGGTCTTGTGGAACATAGACACCGCCTTGCGCGCATCGATCAAGGCGACCTCCTGCGGCGTGGTCACCACCACCGCTCCGGCCAGGGCCACCGTCTGGACCACGGTCAACTGAATGTCCCCGGTGCCCGGCGGCAAATCGAGCACGAGGTAATCCAGATTGCCCCAAGCCACCTGCCGCAGAAATTGCTGGGTGTAACGCGTGACCATCGGCCCGCGCAACACCGCCGGCGTGTCGGCATCAGTCAGAAATCCCATCGACATCAGCTTCAATCCGTAGCGCTCGACCGGGAGGATGAGGTTGTCATCCGAAGCCGCCGGCTGCTCCGTCGTGCCGAACATGAGAGAAATACTCGGCCCGTAGAGGTCGCAATCGCACAGGCCGGTGCGTGCGCCCCCGAGGCTCAGGGCCTGCGCAAGATTGGAGGCCACCGTGCTTTTGCCCACGCCGCCCTTGCCGCTGGCCACGGCAATGACGTGCCTGACCCCTTCGATGCGGGTGGCCCCGGGCGTCGCCGCCGCGGGGGCCTTTTGCAGATCGATCAGCACCTGCGGGGTGCCCACCCCGGGAAGGGCCGCGAGGGTTTCCATGCAGGACCGGTGAATCTGCTGCGCGAGAGCCGGATCGGAAGCGGCGATCGAGAGTTTGACCAAAACCTCGCTCCCGCGCACCTCGATCGCGGAGACCAGGCCGAAGGAGACAATGTCACGGCTGAAGCCGGGATACTTCACCGCCCGCAGGGCCTCGCGCACAATTTCACCGGTAAGTTCTGCCATAAAGAGTTGATGTTTGGCTGCCGTGCGACGAATCAAAAGGATTTTCGCAAGTGGCTCGGCAGCACGCCGAGGGCTTCGCGATACTTGGCCACGGTCCGACGGGCCACCGGCCAGCCGTCCGCCTTCAAGCGTTCCATCAATTGCTGATCGCTCAAGGGCCGCCGCGCATCCTCGGCCCGAATGAGCGAAGCGATTTCATCCTTCACGCTCGTGTTGCTGACCTGTCCGCCGTCCGCCGTGCGGTATCCCGTGGTGAAGAAAAACTTCATCTCAAAAATCCCCTGCGGGGTGGCCACCGTTTTCCCGGCAATGGCGCGGCTGACCGTGGTTTCATGCACTCCGACCGCCTCGGCCACCTGCGCCATGGTCAGGGGAACAAGCGCGGACACACCTTCTTCGAGGAACGGGCGCTGACGGGCAACGATCTCGCGCGCGATGGCCAGAATGGTCTGCTGGCGTTGCTGGATGCTCTTGATGAGGAATTTTCCGCCGCGAATCTTGTCCCGCAGATAAGTCCTGACCTCGGAGGAATTGCCCGCATCGCCCAGCAGATCGCGGTAGGAACGACTGATCCGCAGATGCGGAACGTTGTCGCGGACGAGCGAAACGACAAAGTCCTCGCCGACCCGCTCGATCATCACATCGGGAGAAAGCGTCTGCGCCGCCTCGCCGGATAACACCCCGCCGGGCTTGGGATTGAGCCGTGCGATCAATGCCCCCGCCTCGCGCACCGCCTCCTGGCTCACGCCCAGAGCCGAGGCAATCTCGGCGAATTTCTTGCGTCCGAGCAGGTCGAGATGGCCCTGCACGAGGCGGACCGCCGTGCCCTCCGTATGGCCGAGGCGGGTGAGTTGGAGTTGCAGGCACTCCGGAAGATCACGCGCGCCCACGCCGGGCGGATCGAGTGTCTGCAGGAGTTGCAGCACCGGCAGAACCTCCGCGGTTTCCACCCCGGCCTCGTCGGCCACCTCCTCGAGCGTGGCGGCAAGGTAGCCGTCCTGATTGAGATTCCCGACGAGCAGCGAGGCCACCCGGCGTTCCACGGGCTGGAGGGCCAGTCGCGCAAGTTGCTGCACCAAATGCTGCTCCAGCGTCTCGGACGGGGCCACCCCTTCGAGAAAGTGCTGACGCCGCGCCTCCACCTCCGGATCTTGCGTGCCTTCGGCGGAAAATGTGCGCCAGTCATCCTCCAAATCCCGCAGCTCCGCGATTTCCCCATCACCCTCCGCCTCCTCCTCCGCGGGCTCTTCTTCGGGTTCCGCGTCGAGGCTCTCCTCGGCCGGTTCTTCTTCGAGGACAGGATTGGCGTCCAGCTCCTGTCGAACCATTTGGTTCAACTCCAGCGCCGTGGCCTGCAAGATCTCCAGGCTCTGGCGCATCTGGGGAGACAGCAACTGATGTTGCCCCGTTTGAATAGACTGCTGCATGCCCGGCATGCACTCAGGACGCCTGGCAGTTCAGGCTACTGCAAGCATTTTCCGCGCCAATAATCAGGAAAGCGTGAAAAACTTTGTGGGCAAGGTCGGCATGATATCCACCGACAAATCATGAGCCGCGCCCGGACGCCACCGTTGCGCCGCCGCGTAGGCGATCATGGCAGCATTGTCACTGCACAGCCATGGCTCGGCAAACAAGACCTCAAGTCCGGCGGCTTGGGCCGAGGTGGCCAGCCTGTCGCGCAACCAGCCATTGAGCCCCACTCCGCCGCTCACCGCGATGAGCGAACGTCCTTGCTGGCCCGCGGCCCGCACCGCCTTGTCCACCAGCACCTCGACCACCGCGTCTTGGAATCCCGCGCAAAGATCGGGGCGGTCGGCCTCGGAGGTCTTGGGCAGCAAATAACGGACGGCCGTCTTGAGGCCGCTGAAGCTGAAGTTGAAATCCCCCGAGTTCATCATGGCCCGCGGGAGATCGAACCGCGCCGGGTTGCCGCGGGCTGCCTCACGCTCAATCTCCGGTCCGCCCGGATAGGCCAGCCCCAGCAATTTGGCCACCTTGTCAAAAGCCTCGCCGGCCGCGTCATCGAGGGTGCGTCCGAGCAGGCGGTAGCGCCCGGCGCCCTCGACGTCGACGAGCAGGGTGTGTCCGCCGCTCACAACCAAGCCGATGCACGGCGGCACCTGCGGACGGCCGAAAAAGGGCGAAAGCAAGTGACCCTCGATGTGATTAACCGCCACAAACGGTCGGTCGCAGGCCAAGGCCAGGCCTTTGGCCGCCGCGACGCCAACGAGCAGGGCACTGGGAAGTCCGGGGCCTGTCGTGGCGGCAAAGACGTCGATCTCGCCCGGCGACACGCCCGCCTCAGCCAGGACCGAGGAGACCACGCCGCGCAAATGGACGGCATGGTTGCGCGAGGCCACCTCGGGCACGACCCCGCCGTAGGCCGCATGGATCGCGGCCTGCGAGGCGACCTTGCTGCCGAGCAAACGACCGGGGCCGGCCAGAACCGCCGCGGCCGTTTCATCGCAGGAGGTCTCCAGCGCGAAGAGCAGAATTTCCTTCAACCTTCCTTCGCCGGTGCGGCCGCCCCTTTCCTCGTGTGCAGCAGAATTCCCCGCAGGGCGTCGGCGGCACGTTGCAGGGGCACATCTTCGATCGCGGCGGCTTTCTCCGCCTCGCTTCCCGCGGGCAGGTCTTCCCGACGCCTGAGCGCGAGCAGTTGCCCCTCCTCCTCGGAGGTCATGGTGGCGACGATGTGCGGCGCCACACCTTTCTCGTGGATGAGTTGCTTTCCCGGCGTGAAATACTTCGCGGTGGTCAAGCGCACGGCCGAGCCATCAGGGAGCGAGACCACGCTTTGCACGGATCCCTTGCCGAACGTTGTCTCGCCCACGAGCAAGGCGCGTCCGGTGTCCTTGAGCGCCCCGGCCACGATCTCCGCCCCGCTGGCGCTGGAGCCGTTGACCAGCACGGCCACCGGATACTCCCGCGGCTTGCGCCCCTTGCCGGGCGCGAGGTAACGGCGCCCCGCGCTGGGCGAGCGCCCCTCGGTGTAAGCGACGAGGGCCCCGCCGGGAAGAAACTCCCCGGCCACCTCGACCGCACTGCCCAGCAACCCGCCCGGATTGAAGCGCAGATCCAAAACCAGGGCATCGAGGCCGGTTTTCTCCAGCTCATCCAGGGCCCGCGCAAACTCTTTGCCCGTCGGCTCGCTGAACTGCGTGACCCGCACATAACCGATCCGGGGGCCGCCGCCCTCGAGGATTCGGGCCCCGCGCACGCTCGGCACCTTGATCACTTCCCGATCGAGGGAAAACTTCAGCGGTTCGGCCTGTCCTTCACGGGCGACGGCCAGCTTGATCGTCGTGCCGGCCTCGCCGCGCAGCTTTTCCACCGCATCGCGCAAAGAAAGTTTTTCCGCCGACTCACCGTCAATCTCCAGGAGCACATCCCCCGGGAGCAGCCCGGCACGGAACCCCGGCGTGCCCTCCATCGGCGCGACAATGGTCAGCCGCTTGTTTTTCATTCCCACCACGACCCCCAGCCCGCCGAACTCGCTCTTGGTATCCTCGCGCATTTCCTCGAAATCTTTCGGGTCCATGAAATCGCTGTGCGGATCAAGTTCGGTCAGCATCCCGCGCAGGGCGTTGTAGGTCAGTTTCTCGTAGTCCGTCTCGTCGCCATCGACATATTCCATCCGCACCAATTCCATGGCCCGCGCAAAGGTCTTCATCTCGCGGTAGGGCGTCACGTCTTCCTCCTCCTGCGCCGGGAGGACGGCGGTGAGCAGGAGCAGAAACGAAAAGCCAAACAGACAAACACGCATGGCTCTCTCGTAGCACGTGATGACCCGGGCGGCAAACTTGCGCCGAAGCCGCTTGGCCGGGGCCAGCACCTCTGCGATGTTCCCCGGTATGCGCGTCGGACTGGCTCTTGGCTCGAACCTCGGGGACCGCGCCGCCACGCTCTCCGCCGCCCGCCGCTTCCTGCTGTCGCTGCACACGGGGCCGGAGGCCCCGCTTTTCTCCGCGCTTTACGAAACGGAACCCTTGGACTGTCCGGCTGGCTCGCCGGGCTTCCTCAATGCGGCGGCGGAAGTCGAAACACCGCTCGACCCCGCCGTCCTGCTCGGGCAGTTGCAGGCGGCCGAACGCGAGGCCGGACGCTCAGCAACCGGCCCGCGCAACAGCCCGCGGTTGCTGGACCTGGACCTTCTTTATTATGGCGACCTCGTGGCTTCCGGTCCGTTCCTCGTGCTGCCCCACCCGCGGATGCTGCAGCGGCGTTTTGTCCTGCAGCCGCTGGCCGAGATCCGGCCCGATCTGGTTTTGCCGGGGCAAACGCAAACCGTTTGCGCCCTGCTGTCCGCCTTGCCACCGGGCCCGGCCGTGCGCCGCGCCGTCGCGAACTGGTAACACAAGCGGGCTTGCCGCTCGGACGAAACGGCGCGAAATTGTCCCCGTGCTGTGAATGACTCTCTCGCCACACGGTTCCGGGAACACAAGGCGTCCGGGCGACCGGTCGCCGCCCTGACGGCTTACGACTACCCGACCGGACGCCTGGTCGACGAAGCCGGCGTGGATCTTATCCTCGTCGGCGACTCGCTCGGCATGGTCGTGCTCGGTTTTCCCGACACCACGAAAGTCACCATGGCGGACATGCTGCGCCACACCGGCGCCGTGGCCCGCGGAGCCAGGCGCGCGCCGGTCATCACCGACCTGCCAATCCGGACCTACGAAACTCCCGAACAAGCCCTGCGCAACGCCCGCCGCGCCATGCGGGCCGGCGCCACCGGCGTCAAGCTGGAGGGCGGCGAGGCCGTGCTGCCGCAAATCCGCGCGCTGACCGCCGCGGGCATTCCCGTGCTGGCCCACCTCGGCATGCTGCCCCAGCAGATCCGGCAAGAGGGCGGCTACAAGGTCAAAGGTCGCTCGGCCGCCGAAGCGGACGCGATCCGCCGCGATGCCGCCGCCGTGCAGGACGCGGGAGCCTTCGCGGTGGTTCTCGAAATCGTCCTGCCCGAACTCGCAGCCGACGTTTCCTCCTCCCTCGAAATTCCGAGCATCGGCATCGGCAGCGGCGAAGGCTGCGACGGCCAAATCCTTGTCCTGCACGACCTGGTCGGCCTTTTCCCGTGGTTCCGCCCGAAATTTGCCCGGCCGCGCGCCGAGTTGGCCGGACCGTTTTCCGCCGCCGTCCGCGAATACGTCACGGCTGTTCACGCCAGCGCCCGGGCTCATCCCGACTGACGCCATGCCGGGCGACCTCCTCCCGCTGATCCTCGGCGCGGCCTACGCCTGCCTCGGCTTGTCCGGGTTGCGACTGGCCCGGCTGGATGAACCACTGCAGGGCTGGAGCCGCCTGTGCGTGGCCGGGTTGGTCGCGGCCGGCCGCGCCGAAGAAAATGGGGAGCACGCGGTCGCCGCGGCGACGGTCGTGGCGGGCACCTCCCCCGCCACTTTCCTTTGATGGAGACTCACCAAACGGGGTGAGGTGAGAAGGTGGGTGTCAGCGGCGAGGGCGCCGCTGACGGCTGGCGGGGCGCCTGCGGTCCCCCGGAATCGCGGCCCTCCCACTGCATGGGTTCGGCTTAGACCAACCTCCCTTCGCTTTTGCCCCACCGGAAATCAGGAGGCATGGGCGTTCCACCGTGTCGTCGGCCACGCACAGGCGGGACGCTTTTGCCCCCCGGACAAACCATAAGTCTGAGAGCTACCGGACGTCGGTCTTAGATTTTCAATGCTTTCAAGGCCGCCAAAGCACGCTTGGTCTCGGCCACGCGGAGGATGAGCAGACCGTGGAGATCGGCTGGATTGCTGGCGAGATAGGCATACTCGATGTTGATTTTTTTCCGCGCAAGAGCCCTGGCGATTTTGGAGAGAGCGCCCGGCTGGTTGCGGTTTTGCACCATGAGCACCTCGGTCTCGACGACCAGGGTTCCGCGCTCCTCGAACATCGCGAGAGCCCGCTTCGGGTCGCTCAGGACCAGACGCACCACGTTGTGATCGGTCGTGTCCGAGGTGGCCAGGCCGTAAATGTTGATGTGCTCCTTGGCCAACGCGTCGCAGACGGCCGCGAGGGTTCCGGGTTTGTTGGCGATGAAGACGGCGAGCTGGGTGACGATTTTGACCATAAGAATGAAAAAAAGCTGGCCACCGCAAAGCGGCAGCACTGGCGGGAACGTAATTCAGGGCGCCCCGCCGCACAACCTTCATCCTCTCGCTCGCCTGACCACCCCGCCGCGGCTAGGGTGCCCGATGTCCGCCATGTCCTTCCGCCTGACCTCTCCCCACCAACCCTGCGGCGATCAGGGTCCGGCCATCGACAAACTCACCCGCTCGCTCGAGGCGGGAAACCGTCACCAGACGCTGCTCGGCGTGACCGGCTCGGGCAAGACGTTCACCGCGGCGAACCTCATCCGCAACCTCGACCGCCCCACCCTCGTCATCTCGCACAACAAGACACTCGCGGCGCAGCTCTATTCCGAGTTCAAGCAATTCTTCCCCGAGAATGCGGTCGAGTATTTCGTCAGCTACTTCGACTACTACCAACCCGAGGCCTACATCCCGCGGACCGACACCTACATCGAAAAGGATTCGTCGATCAACGAGGAGATCGAACGCCTGCGCCTCTCGGCCACCAGTTCGCTGCTCTCCCGCCGTGACGTGCTGGTCGTGGCCAGCGTCTCCTGCATCTACGGACTCGGTTCGCCCGAGGATTACCGCAACATGCTCCTCCCCCTGCAGGTCGGGGCCGAGTTTTCGCGCGAAGCCCTGCTGGGCCGTCTGGTCGACCTGCTCTACGAGCGCAATGACATCGCTTTCGCCCGCGGAAAATTCCGCGTCCGCGGCGACGTGGTCGAGGTTCACCCGGCCAATTTCGACGAGCAGGCCGTGCGGGTGGAATTCTTCGGCGACGAGATCGAGCGGATCAGCCTGTTCGACCCGCTGACCGGCACGGCTCTGGAGAACCTGCCCGGGTTGACCATTTTTCCGGCCAAGCAATTCGTCACCCCGCAGGACAAACTCCGCCGCGCCCTCGGAACCATCCGGACGGAGCTCGACCAGCGCCTGGCCGAGCTGGAGGGTCGCGGTCAGTTGCTCGAATCCCAGCGCCTGAAAATGCGCACGGAGTTTGACCTCGAGATGATGGAGGAAATGGGTTTCTGCAGCGGGATCGAGAACTACTCCCGCCATCTCAGCGGACGTCCACCCGGCTCACGCCCCTACACACTGCTGGACTTTTTTCCCCGTGATTTTCTCTGCGTGATCGACGAATCCCACGCTTCCATTCCGCAGATCGGCGGCATGTATGCCGGTGACCGCTCGCGCAAACAGGTGCTGGTTGACTACGGCTTCCGCCTGCCCAGCGCGATGGACAACCGTCCGCTCAACTTCCCCGAGTTCATGGGCATGACCAACCAGTTGCTTTACATGAGCGCCACGCCCGGCGATTTCGAGGTGCGCAACAGCCACGTCGGCAACCGGGAATATTTCCCCGCCGTCAGCGCGGACAACCGTCTCACCATCGAGGAAAGTGCCGCCTTGCTCGACCGCGCGCGGGCGCACTTCGACCCGCACACCCCCGGCGCGCCGCTCGTGGCCGAGCAGATCATCCGCCCGACCGGCCTGCTCGACCCGCGTATCACCATCCGCCCGCTGGCCGCGCAGATCGACGAGACCATCGAGTTGTGCCGCCAGCGCATCGAAAAGCAGCAGCGCATCCTCGTGACCACGCTGACCAAGCGCACCGCGGAGGACCTGACCGACTACCTCCGGGAGATCGGCCTCAAAGTCCGCTACCTCCACAGCGACGTCGACACGATCGAGCGGGTGGAGATCCTGCGCGCCCTGCGGACGGGGGAGTTCGATATTCTCGTCGGCATCAATCTGCTCCGCGAAGGCCTTGATCTGCCCGAGGTGGGACTGGTTTGCATCCTCGATGCCGACAAGGAGGGCTACCTGCGGAGTCAGACCTCGCTCATCCAGACCGCCGGCCGCGCCGCACGCCATGTGGACGGCGAGGTCGTCCTCTTTGCCGACAACATGACGGGAAGCATCCGGGCCCTCGTGGCCATCAGCGACTATCGCCGCCAGCGCCAGATGGAATACAACGAACTCCACGGGATCACCCCGCGCAGCGTGCAGCGCGCCGTGCAGGAAAGCCTCCACGTCATTCTGCGGGGCAGATCGGACGAGACCTCCGTGGTTCGCGAGGGCGGGGCCGATCTTTCCCTCACGGACCTGCTGGCCGAACTCTCGCAGGAAATGGACGAAGCGTCGGCCGCCCTCGAGTTCGAGCGGGCCGCCCTCCTGCGGGACCAGATCATGGAATTGAAGGCCGGGGCCGGGCTGGAAAAAATCTCCCCGTCCCGCCGCCCGGTGTCCTACGCTGCCAAGAAACGCAACTCCTCCCGCCGTCCTTCCTGACCATGCCCGCCCGCACCGCCGCCCCGCCCGCTTCCGACTTCCACCTCGTGGCCGGCAACGATGACCACGCGGTCAAGGCCCGCGCCCGCGAACTGGCCGCCGAGTTGACCCCTCCCGGCGGCGGCGACTTTGGCCTGGAGACGATTGACGCCCACGCGGACAACGTCGACCACGCCGCCTCCGTCATCCACGAGGCCATTCTTTCGCTCAGCATGCCCGGCTTCCTCGCCGCGGAAAAATTGGTTTGGCTCAAGAATGTCAATTTCCTCGCCGACACCCAACTCGGAGGGAGCAAGACGGTCCTGGCCGCTTTGGAAGGATTGCAAACCTTTCTCGCCGGCGGGCTGCCGCCGGGCACACGCCTGCTGGTCAGCGCCATCAGTCCGGACAAGCGCCGTGTCTTTTACAAATCTCTGGCCAAGCTGGGTAGCGTCACGCTTTGTGATAAACCATCCGGGCCGCGCTACGACGAAGATGAGGCGGCACGACACGCCGCCACGGACGGCGCGCGCCAGCGCAAGTTGAAGTTCGAACCGGAGGCCCTCGAGCGTTTTGCCGCTTTTGTCGGATCCGATGCGCGCCAGGTCGCCAATGAACTCGACAAGATCGACGTTTATCTCGGGTCCGAACGCCGCGTGATCAGTCTGGAAGACATCCGCCTGCTCGTGCCGGAAACCCGCCACGGGATCATTTTCGAGCTGGGCAACTGTATCGTCCGCCGCGACCTCCGTGATGCCAGCAACTGCCTGCAGAAGCTGCTGCGTCAGGGCGAAGATCCGGTCGGCTTGCTCTACGCCGCCATCATGCCGACCGTGCAGAAACTCCTCGCCGCCGCCCTCCTCGTCCACGAGCACGGACTGCGCGTGCCGCCGAGCTACCCGGCGTTTCAATCAGCCCTCGAGCAACTGCCCGAGGACGCCCGCGAAATCATTCCCCGCAAAAAGGACGGCACGATCAATGCCTACCCGCTCTACCTTTCCGCCCAGGAAGCCCGCCGGTTCAAGGTTTCCGAGCTGACCGAGGCGACCATCTCCTGCGCCGAAGCGACCACCGCGATTATGTCCACCGGCTCCGACCCCGCCCTCATTCTCCAGCAATTGCTCGTCCGTATGCTCACTCCGCGCTGAGGCCTTCGGCTGGCCGAAGGCGAGACGATCGAGATCCGCAAGCGCGGCGAAACGGCGGCGGAATTGCGTCAGCCGAAAAGCCAAACCAAGGCTGTCCACCGGATGCCCGATTTCGCTGCCCGACGCAAAAAGATTTGGGGCGACCGCGTCTTCACGGCCGAGGAAGTTGCCCGCATGCGCGCGGACGAGTTGGAAGGCGAGGAGGGGTGAAAGACTTTCCCGACACGTCTTTCCTCTGCTCGGTCTACCAGGAGCAGCCTTTTTCGTCCGAGGCGGACGAGCTTTTTTCCGTGACCCCCAAGCCCCTCCCTGTTTCCTCGCTTCTTCTGCTCGAATTCCGCCAAAGCATCCGCCGGCAGGTTTACCTCCGCTCGAAAGACAAAAACAAGGGCTTCGCCAGGGTCGAGGGTGAAGCCATGTTGCGCGACTTGCGTGCAGATCTTTCGGCCGGCGTGCTGGCCGCTGTGCCGGTTGATTGGACGGAAGTGCACAACCTCGCGGAAATGCCCAGCGCCAAACACACCGAGCCGGCCGGACACCGTCTGGCCGACATCCTTCATGTCGCGACCGCCCTGCACCTCGGCGCCGAAATTTTTCTCACCCGCGACGCCAACCAGCGAAAGATCGCCCGCGCGGAGGGGAAGAAGGTCCGCGCTTAAGCCGCCCCCGCCACCACCGGCGCAATGATGGCGTCGCGCATGCCGTGGAGAAGTTTTTTGTCCGCCGGACAAACCGTGGCCAACACGCCCCCGAGGGCGGTTTCGCGTTCGCCGCAAAAGTAATACGGACAAAGCCGGACGCGGCCCTTCATGCGCTGCATCCGTCCGCCGTCGGCGTAATCCATTTCCACCACGCGCGAGTGGTGGAATTTCTGCAGGATCCATGGCTGGGTCGACCAGTCGCCCAAGGCCTGCTCGATCGCGCGGGCCCAGTCCTCGTGGGACAAATCCTGCCCGACCTTCACGCTCCGCGATCCCCAGGCGAGTTCGGAGAATCCGCTGATCTTGAGCACCAACTCACGCTCCCTCTGGCTGAACTTTTTCAACTCATCCCAGCTTTGGATCTCCAACTCCGGCACAACCGCGGTCACCGGCAACGGCTCGGGATCCATCGGCCAGGTCCGCGGGATAACTTTTTGCAGTTCAAGGAAGTGCCGGTCCCCCAACTCCCGCCGCCAGAAACCGGCCAACGGTCGCAGCCAGAAGAGCGCAAACCAGGACTTCTCCTCCAGCCACGGCTTCGGCGGCGGGCTCATCGTCCGCCGCCCCTCCGCCACCTGCTGCAAGACCTCCGTCGAGCGGGGTATGTTCGGAAGGTCGAAGAGTTCGAAAAACCGATACACCTTCCGGGCCAAATCCTCGGGCGGATTCTCCGCCTCGACCACCCGCGCACCCACGCGGGCCGCGAGCCATTCCATTTCCGGCCGGTAATCCCCCGCCTCCCGCGAGATGAGGATGTCCCCGCCCCCGGCCAGAGCGGCGAATCCGTGGACCATTCCCGCTCCGCCCAACACGTCGAATCCCTCGGCCGCGTAGACCTCGTTCAGCCAGGCGGTCAATCCGATGCCTCCCGGCACGCTGTCCAACTCCGCGACGATGAACCCGGCCTCGGTCAAAATGACATCCGGCCGGATGATGCGCGGAACCTCTCCAGCCAAGGCCTTGGCCCGGGCCGCTTCGAGCAATTCCGGCGGCTTGCCCCGATCGAGGAACTCCGCGATCCAGGCCGGACGCTTGCCCGAGAGGCTCAGCCGGTAGAGCAGGTTGCTCGCCTCGACGAATTTCCGCAGACGAAATCCCAGCTTCTCCAAATCTTCGGCCAACCCCGGCGGCAAAACAAAGGGCTCCGCCGCCACGCGCCACTCTTTCCCGGCGAAGAGGCCGCCCTCCGGCATCGCGGCTTGGACCCGCGCGGCGCGGGCAATCCGCTCGGCCTCGCTCCCAGGAGGCGCAGGCGACCCGTCGGTATTTGCAGGACCGGTGATCACGCCAGAGATTTCAAAGCCAGCCTGACCAACTCTTCGGTCCCCGCCTTCTGGTCGCTCAACCCGGCAGCCCGCACGGCCTTGGCAGCATCCACCTGCTTGTAGCCGAGCGCGATCAAGGCCAACACCGCATCGTTCGCCGCCCGGGCCTCGGCGCTGGGTGCGTGCTCGGCACTGGCCGCCTCCCACGCCGCCGCCACACCGAGCTTGTCTTTCAGCTCGAGCACAATCCGCTCCGCGGTTTTTTTGCCCAGACCGCTGATCTGCGCGATGGAGGCAATATCCGCGTCGACCACCGCAGCCTTGAACCGCGAGACTTCCATGCCACTCAGCACCGCCAGGGCCAGCTTCGGCCCGACCCCGCTGACCCGCGTGACCAACAGACGGAACAAATCCCGTTCCTCGACCGAGGCGAAGCCGAAAAGCAGGTGCGCATCCTCCCGCACTTGCAGATGCGTGAGCAGGCGGACGGGTTGGCCCGCGACCGGCAGGCGATCGTAGCTGGAGAGCGGGATGAAAACCTCGTATCCTACGCCATGAACTTCCACCACCACCTGCGTCGGCCAGACCTCGCGCAGCACTCCCTCCAAGGATGTAATCATTGCCCATGACCGCTACCAGACCCCGCCCTAACGGCAAGCGTGCTTTTCTCCTCGCCCTTGTCGCCGCCGTGCTGCCGCACCTCGCCGGGGGCGCCGACCCGGGTTGGCGCGTCACGGTTGTGCCCTCGTTCGAGCCGCGCCCAGCCGTGCATGAAGCCATCCCCGGATCGCAAACCACCTTCCTCGCCGTGGCTCGCAGCGTCGGATACGGAGAGTTGGAGTATGCCACAACCCGCGGATCCTGGCGCGTGGCGCGCCAAATCGGCGAGACCGACGGCGGGCGTTGGCTCGTGGAGGCGAATATGGAAACCCGCCGCGACGCCCGAAGGGTGATCGACCGTATTCTCATCACCGGTGAGGACCCGCTCCTGCCGGCGCTGGCCCTGACCCCCGCGTTCTACACCCGCTTCGAACCGCTGCTCGGTGACGGGTTCCATGTCATCATACCCGATCGCAACACCATCGCGATGTATCCACGCCTGGCCGGACGCATCCCGCCGGAGGAGGCGGCCGCCTTGCTCGAAATCAACCGCCTCGCCACCTACCCGGTCAGCCGCGAGGTTTTCCGCGCCAACCGGGAAGGCTTGGTCGCGGACGGCATCCTCGGGGAGTGAGAGATAGAATCTCCTTGCGAAAGGCCGGGCGGCGGCTATTATGACAGTCTTGCGCGTCACCAATCGCGCCGTAGGTCCTTGGGTTCCGCTGCCTCGTCGGCGGAGTCAAACGCGCCAAGGGTAACCCGGCGAATCATTACCATAACCACCATGCCCGTTCGTCTCGGACGCTTCGAAATGCCCAAGACTCTCGTCAAAGACGAGAAGTCTGCCACTGAAACCTACGCCAAGTTCATCGCCGAACCCTTCGAGGCCGGCTACGGACACACCGTCGGCAACTCCATGCGCCGCGTGCTCCTCTCCTCCCTGGAAGGCGCCGCCATCACCTCGATCCAGATCGAGGGCGTGGACCATGAATTCCAGACCATCGACGGCGTGGTCGAGGACGTTGTGGAAATCATCCTCAACCTCAAGAAGGTCAAATTCAACACCCACGATCACGAGACCCACCGCGTGGTTCTCAGCGTGAACAAGGAAGGTGCCATCACCGCCGGGGACATTGAATCGACCAACAAATGCGAGGTCCTCAATCCCAAACACCACATCGCCACGCTCGACAAGAAGCGGAAGTTCTCCCTCGAGATGAACGTTCGCAAGGGCCGCGGCTTCGCCAGCGGTGATCAGAACAAGACGACGGACCAAGCCATCGGCGTCATTGCCATTGACTCCATTTTCTCGCCGGTGACCCGCGTGAAATATGCCGTCGAGGCCACCCGCGTGGGCCAGCGCACCGATTACGACAAGCTGATCCTCGAGGTTTGGACCGACGGCCGCATCACGCCGGACGACGCCCTGCTCCAGTCCGCCGCCATCCTGCGTCACCACCTCGATGTCTTCGTTGATTCGGATGACAGCAAGGTCGAGTTCGACCAGACACCGGAGGCGGTCAGCCAGGAGAACGCCAAGATGCGGAAACTCCTCAACATGAGCGTCAACGAAATCGAACTGAGCGTCCGCGCGGCCAACTGCCTCAACAACGCCAACATCACCACCGTGGGCCAACTCGCCATGAAATCGGAAGCCGAGATGCTCAAATACCGCAACTTCGGCAAGAAGTCGCTCAACGAGATCAAGGACAAGCTCGAGGAACTCGGTCTCGGCTTGGGCGTCAAATTCGAGCCCGGCCTGATCGAGCCCGCTCCGGGCCCGGATGCAGCCGAAGCCGAAGCGCCGGCCGCCGAGGAAACCAAGAAGAAGTAACCCAACGATCTAACGCCCCATGAGGCACCAAAATAAAACTGTCAAACTCGGCCGTTCCCAGGCCCACCGCGACGCGCTGCTGGCCAACCAGGTCTGCAGCCTGATCGACCACCAACGCATTCGCACGACCCTGGCCAAGGCCAAGGCGGTCCGGCCGCTGGCGGAAAAAATGGTCACCCTCGGCAAAAAGGGCACAATCCACGCGCGTCGCACCGCCGTGGCCGTGCTTCATCAGCCCGGCGCGGTGAAAAAACTCTTCGAGGAAATCGCCCCGCGCTCGGCCAGCCGCGCCGGTGGCTACACCCGCATCATCAAGCTCGGAGCCCGCAAGAGCGACAGCGCTCCCATGGCCATCCTCGAGTGGGTTGATGCCGCCATCGTGGAAGCAGCCGTCGAACCCGCCGCCGAGGCCAAGCCCAAGGCCGCCAAAGCGGAGAAAAAGCCGGCCGCCAAGAAAAAGGCCGCGCCCAAGAAGGACGAAGGCGCCGCCGACTAATCCTTACACCGCAACCAATCACCACACGCCGCCGCGGTCCTGCACCCGGCGGCGTGTTTTTTTTCGGTGCCGTCCGTTCCAGACCCGCGAAGGGCATTTGCCTTCTCGACGGATGGTTGGGCACATCCAAGCTTGCGCCCGGCGGGATGTTAAACAATGGTGTTTAACATGCAGATCATCAGCACGAGAGATCTGGCCCACCGGGCCAGCGAGGTGAGAAGAATTCTGTCCACCGGTCAGCCACTGCAGTGGGCATCGCGGGGCAAAGTCATCGCCCGGCTTGAACCGCCAGCCCGGCCGGAGGCACGGGGACGCCGGGACTGGATCGCGCGGGCCATGGAGGCCGGCGCCGTCAACCGCAGCCGGCGCACCGTCGGGATGGCGGTCTACGACGACCGCGGCTGAGCCAGCAACCATGGCGAAAGTCTATTTTGACACTGGCGCGCTGGTGAAACTCTACGTCGTGGAGCACGGCAGCACTTTCGTGCAGAACAGGGCCCGGCGAGCCGGGGTCATTCCGATAAACCCGCTGCAAGAGACCGAACTGCGCAACGCCCTCCTGGCTGCCGGCGGCCGCCGGACGATCAGCCGCGAGGCCATGCGGCGCAGCCTGGGAAACCTTGACGAGGATTTGGAGGCCGGGGTTTTCACCCGCGAAACACCCGACTGGGCTTGGATCTACCGCCGGGCCGACCTGCTGGCCCACCAATACACACCCCGCTTCCTCTGCCGCACGCTTGATATCCTCCACGTGGCCGCGGCGGAACTCTCCGGAGCCGATCAAATCGTCACCGGTGACCAGCGTCAGCAGAAGCTGGCCAGGGCCATCGGGATGTCCGTGGTCAAAGTTCCCGCGACAGGCCGCTGAGCGCACTGCACAGCCTCAGAGGACAGCGGCCCCGCACCCGGCGGCGTGTTTTTTTGCGCCCTACTGCAGCACCCGCACGGGCAGCGCCGTCTCGAACCGGCTGTCCGCTGGAGGAACCACCGGCGAACCCGCGACTTGGACGATGTTCACATCCGTGACGGAAGAGGAAACGTTTTGCGCGTGGGCGGAGGGCACGAGGGTCAGATCCTTGGCCACCATGTAAAGCAGGCAGCCGGCCACGAGAGTGAGCATGATCTTGGTGTAAGCGTCGATTTGCATAAGGCCTCGAAAGTCCCCCGCCCCCGTCGCGAGGTCAAGCGCCCAGAAGCTCCCGCCGCACCCACGCCCCCAGCCGCTCCGCGCACTCGTCGAGCGTCTCGCTCCAGGTTTTCGCCGCACCCGCGCAGGCCGAGTCGCTGATTTCCTTGACCAACGTAACAGCGAGTCCGAACTCCCGTGCCACCCGCGCCACCGCGTAACCTTCCATGTCCACCAACTGCGCCCCACGCGCAATCAGCCGATCCCGCGCCGGACCGCCGCTGATGAACGCGTCCCCCGAGGCCAGCACCGGACCGGCTCCGCCGAGATCAATCGGTTCGCCGAAATGCTCGCCCGTCAGGGCAAAAAGCCCCTCATCATCAAAATCATGCTGCAGGACACGCCCGATGACCTGCGTGCCGACAAGACCGTCCTGCAACGTGCCCGCCGTGCCGAGGTTGATCAGGCGCGACGGCCGCTGACGAGCGAGCAACGCGGACAACGCGGACGCCGCGCAAATTTTCCCGACCCCGGTGACCAACACGGGAAACTCGGACACATGCAAATGCTGCGCCTCCTTCTCCAACGCAACAACAAGAAGAGGCCGGTCGAGGGAAATGGCGCGGTGGAGCTTCATGGCCAACATACAACCAGACACCCCGCCCCGCCGCCAGCCCTAGCAATGCAAGCTTCGTGCGGGTTGGGCGCGTCGTCCCGGCTACGGGGCGGCACTTCCCTTCGCGCTCTTCGGCGTGAGTGACTTCATCGAGATCCAGACCGGTGCTTGGTATTCACCGTGGCCGCTATTGTCTCTTAAGGCCGCCTGCGTGGTCTCGCTACTCGCCCACTTCTTTGATTAGCCAAAGCGACAAAGGGAATCGAACCCCTGCGACTCCCGTGTGGACGGATGGACTCTGTTGATAAATTGCAGACTACAACTAGTTAGACTAGTTTTTCTGAGTGATCAAAGAAGTCGGAGCCTTCGAAGCCAAGACGCATCTTTCGCGGTTGCTCGACGAGGTGGCCGCAGGGGAGACGATTTACATCACCAAGCATGGGAAGCGGGTGGCCGAGTTGCGGCCGCCGGATTCCCCGCCCCGCAAGCGGGCAAAGTTCGGGTGCGCCAAGGGATCCCCATTCTACATGGCTCCCGACTTCGACGCGCCGCTGGAGGAGTTCAAGGACTACCTGTGAGGTATCTCGTTGATACCAATGCTTGGGTCGGTTTCCTCTCGGGAGACAGGGACTTCGGTCGCCGTGCCAAGGCTGCGATGGAAAATGAATCATGGAAGTGCTGCGTCAGCCTCGCCAGCGTCTGGGAAGCAGCGATCAAGGTTGGCTTGGGCAAACTCAAGCTGCCCTACTCCCTCGACCGTGACCTGCCCCGTCTTTTCGAGGAGAACGGTTTTGAGATTCTGCCAACCGACTGGCGCTGTGTGACCGCCGTGGAGCATCTCGACCCCATTCACGGCGACCCGTTTGACCGCCTCCTGGTGGTCCAAGCCCGTCAGCACGGGCTGGATATCATCAGTCGGGATCCGGTGTTTGATCGTTACGGCCTTCGGCGCGTCTGGTGAGCGAGGACGACTCGCGCCGCTCCATCCACCAGGCGATCCAGATGCAGGCCTCGTAAAGCAGCACCATGGGCGCACCCATCAAGAGCAGGGTGAAAATGTCCGAGGTCGGCGTGATGACGGCGGCCAGCAGGAAGATGACCACGATGGCGTAAGGACGGGTGCTGCGCATCTGCTCGTGCCCGAGCAGACCGACCTTGACCAGGGCCAGCACGACAACAGGCAACTCGAAGGCCAGACCGAACGCCAAAATGAACTGGGTGGTGAAGCTGTAATATTCACCCACCGTCCAGGTCGGTCGCCAGTTCATGCTCTGCGCGTCTTGGAAGAAAAACTGCAGAGTCTGGGGCAAGACGGCAAAGAACGCGAAGGCGACGCCGGTGAGAAAAAGCCCAAAGCCGACAAGCGAAGCGAGCAGCACCACCTTCTGCTCGCGGCGAGTCAGGGCGGGCAGGACGAACCCGGCGAGAAAATAGAGCAAGACGGGGAAGGAAATGATCAGCCCAGCGTAGAACGAAAGCTTGAGCGAGATGGTCATCGAGTCGGCCACGCCGAGCGACTGCAAGTTGTCCACCCGCGTGGGATCGATGGCCAGCAGCGGGGCCTGCACGATCGAGGCCAGTTCCGTGCGAAAGACAAACGCCCCCAACATGCAAACGCTCAGCGCGATGGCCATGCGCACAACCATGAACCGCAGGTCGTCCAGATGATCGAGGAACGGCTTGGGCGTGTCGCGCGAATCGCGGAACTTGAGAAATTTGTCCAAGCTCACAAAAACCTCCCGGCCGCGAGGCGCGCATAAAGAGCCAGGGTATTGGCGTCCTCGATGGCTCCCTGCGTGATCATTTCCCGCAGTTCGTCCGCCGAGAAGGCCCGGACCTCGAGGATCTGCTCGTCATGGTCGTGGCACACAGCGGCCGGATCCCACTCAACCTCCGCGGCCAGAAACTGGTGCGTCACCTCGTCGGTGAATCCCGGCGAGGTGTAAAATTTTCCCAGGTAATCCAGCCGACCCATGGCCGTGCAGCCCGCTTCCTCCTTGAGTTCCCGCCGGGCCGCCGCGGCCACCGCATCTTCGCCCCCGCTTCCCTCGACCTGTCCCGCGGGAAACTGCCAGAACTCCCGACGCACCGGCACGCGTTCCTCGCGGATCAGGATAAAAGACCCGTCGGGCCGCCGCGGGGCCACGGCCACGCCGACCTTGCGGCTGACGCGCATCCACTCGCGGCCGTCTGGCCGGGTCGGAGTCCGCAACGTTTCGCGAACCACGCGAACGTGGGGAGTGGCGAGGAGCACATCCTCACGCAGGACCTCCCAGCCGTCGCCGCTCATGACGCGACGGCGGAAGCCAAATGCTCATGCCACCAGGCCAGTCTCCCGGCCACGCGCGCAGGCGACGGCGCGCCCTCGGCCGTGCGGGCCGCGAGCGAATGGCGGGCATCCAGCAATCCAACCACGTCCGCCCGGAAGAGGCTGCTGACCGCCTGAAAATCGCCCACGGACAAATCGCGCAAGCTGACCCCGCGCTCAACGCTCAGCGCGACGAGCCGGCCGACTGCTTCGTGGGCTTGGCGGAAGGGCAAACCTTCGCGGACGAGAAAATCCGCCAGATCGGTTGCCACCAGCAAGGCATCCTCCGAGGCGGCCGCGAGCCGCACTTCGTCCCATTCGGCCGCAGCAAACATCTCGGCCAAAGTTTCCAGCGAGGCCCCAAGCGTATCGGCCGAATCAAAGACGGGCTCCTTGTCCTCCTGCATGTCACGGTTGTAGGCCAGAGGCAGGCCTTTGAGCGTGGTCAGGACGGAGAGCAGATTCCCGTAGAGTCGACCGGTCTTGCCCCGGGCCAGCTCGGCAATGTCCGGGTTCTTCTTCTGCGGCATCAGACTCGACCCCGTGGTGTGTGCGTCGCTCAAACGAATAAAACCGAACTCCGCCGAGGCCCAAAGCACCGTGTCCTCGCACAAACGCGAGAGGTGCATGCCCGCGATGGCGCAGGCGGAGAGAAATTCGCAGACAAAATCCCGGTCCGCCACGGCATCCATGCTGTTCTGCGAAACGCCATCGAAGCCGAGTTCCGCTGCGATGGCCGCCCGGTCGAGATTGATCGTCGATCCCGCCAGAGCCCCCGAGCCGAGGGGCAGGATGTTGGCCCGGCGGGCGGCATCGGTCAGACGACCGGCATCGCGTTCGAGCATTTCAAGGTAAGCGAGCAAATGGTGCGCGACGGGAACGGGTTGGGCGCGCTGCAAATGCGTGTAGCCGGGCATGATGGCCCCACCGGCCCTCACGGCGAGGCCGAGCAAGGACGACTGCAACCGGCGCAATGAGGCCAGCAAGGCGGCGGTTTCTTCCCGCAGCCAGAGCCGCAGATCGAGCGCCACCTGGTCGTTGCGGGAACGCGCGGTGTGCAGCTTGGCCCCCGCGGGGCCGATGTCCTCGGTCAGCGCCGCCTCGATGTTCATGTGCACATCCTCGAGATCCTCGCGCCAAGCGAACTCCCCCCCGCTGATCTTCCCGGCGAGGCGATCCAGGCCGGTGCAGATGGCCGTGCACTCGGTCTCATCAAGAATCCCGGCGTGCCTCAGGGCCGCGGCGTGGGCCTTGGATCCGCGGATGTCGTGCAGGGCCAAGCGGCGATCAAAAGAAACCGACTCGCTGTAGGCGCGCAGACGCTCCGACGGGCTTTGGGAAAATCGGCCGTGCCACATAATCAAACGGCGGCGAGCACTTCCCGTCCGCCCTTGCGGCAGACACCGTTGAGGCGCAACTCGTCGCAGCGCGCCTCGATCCGCACCTGCTTGTTCGCCGGGGTGAAGCCCATTCGCTTGGCCATGCAGTTTTCCAGCAATTCCATGTTCAGGTCCTCGAACTCAAGGATGTTCTGACAATCGAGACAGATCAGGTGATTGTGGTGCGGATGATCGACAAAGTTGGGATCGTAAACCTTGCGACCCTGCCCCAGATCGAGCTCATGGAGCAGGCCGCTGTCGACGAGGATCGGCAGGGTGCGATAAACGGTCGCGCGGCTCACGGTCGGCTCGATCAGCCGCGACATCTCCAGAAGTTCGTCCGCGGTGTAATGACGGTCGGTGCTGAAGGCCGCCTCGATGATGGCATCCCTCTGCGTGGTTTGACGCAGTCCCTTGCGGGCAAGGAACTCGCGGATCTGGTGGCGCACGACCTCTTCCATGGTTTGACGGCGCGGTAGCCGCGCGCTTCCGCGGATACTCCGCCCCGCCCCAGCACAGGTCAAGACTGGCGGAGACCGCAGGAAATTTCTCCCGTCCGCCACCGGGCATGGCACAATGGGCCGTATGTCCACCACCAGCCGCGATGACCTGAAACGCCAAGCCGCCGAGTTTGCCGTCCGTTTTGTTCAACCCGGGATGACCGTCGGCCTTGGCACCGGCTCGACCGCTATCCACGCCCTCCGCGAGCTGGGCCGCCGCTACCAAGCGGGCGAGCTTCCCGGTCTGCAAACCCTCGCCACATCGTCGGTCATCGCCCGCGCCGCGGCCGAGGCGGGCCTGCCGCTGCTCGACGAAGCCGGGCCCGAGTCGATCGACGTGACGATTGACGGAGCCGACGAGGTCGATCCGCAACTTGATGTGATCAAGGGCGGCGGCGGGGCTTTGCTTCACGAAAAAATCGTGGCCGAGGCCACCAAGCGCCAGATCATCGTGGTCGATGACGCCAAGCTGTCACCCTGTCTCGGAACCATCCACCGGCTTCCGGTCGAAGTGATTCCGTTCGGGCGCAACAACCAGGTGAAATTCCTCGAGTCACTGGGGGCCAAGCCGGTGCTGCGCCGCGGCGCGGATGGAAACCCTTTCGTCACGGACGAGGGCAACTGGATTTACGACTGCGATTTCGGGCCGATCGAAGACAAGGCGGACCTGGCGGCTAGACTCTCCACCCGAGCGGGGGTGGCCGGCCACGGACTTTTTCTCGGCCTCACCGATGACCTGATCATTGCCAGCCCGACCGGCCTGCAGCATCGCCAGCGCAATTCGTCCAACGGCGTCGTGACGGAAATTCCGGTCTGAGGGCCGCTCGCCTGTTGCATGTTGGGCCTCTGGAAATCAAGGGGCACGGGCGTCCCGCCCGTCACGACCAGAGATCACGGCCGGGACGGCCGTGCCCCCTGGCCAAGGCAGCAGGATGAGAGCACAGGAACGTTGGTCTGCAATCAGCCCGCCTCAACCAAGCCCTGATAAACACCAGCCGCGCAGTGGGCGGTTGTGCTGGTCTCGTTGACAAACACCGCCTGCTCCCGGCAGACCACACCATCCGCAAAGGTCCACGGGCCACGGACCTCGAAGCGCACACACTCGCGCAGCGAGGGTGCCGTGGGGCCAAAAGCGCCCTCCAATCCGGCCAGCAGCTTGTGCTGCGCATCATCCAAGACCACCTCCGGCGGAATCCCGGCGCGTTCCGGACGCAGCTCCAGGCGCTCATCCGCTGTCACTTCGTAGGCATCAGAACGCAGGGCGAGCAGATCACCCGTCGTCTTGACCGGCGCAAACCGCGAGCGCGGAACAAGGACCGCGCCGGATTTTCCGAAACATTCGATGGCCGCGCCCATCGCACTCTCAAGCTGCAAGACTTTGGGCGAGGAAGCATCCCGCGGATCCACTGTTTTGGTGTTTTTGATCAAGGGCAAAGGCAGGGCGCCGCCATGAGCATCCAACGCCGCGCGCAAAGCGGAGACCCGCAACCACAGCGTGTTGGTGTTGAAAAAGCGGTGCCGGCTGATGTCCTGAAAAACCTCCAAATCATCCTGCGGGCACTGGGCCACCTCGCGCAGAACCAGGCGCCCGTCGCTGCGGCGTCGGGCCAGATGCCCACCCTTGCGGTCGGACGCGGTCCGCTCGGCCACCTCCATGAGGAAGGACAATCCACTGCGGGCGAAATAGCCAAGCAACCCCGGATCGGCCGTGGCCCCGAGGTTGTCGCTGTTCGAAACGAAAAGATACTCGACCCCCTCCCCGGCCAAGCGGTCCAGCCAGCCGGACCCGAGCAGCGATGGATATAGGTCGCCGTGACCCGGAGGGCACCATTCCAGATCGCGATCCGCCGGCCACTCGACCGGTTCTAATGTTTCCGCCAAAAGCTTGGGCACCTTGTTCTGCAAAAAGTCCAGACCGCCGGACCCTCCGAGATCAGGGTAGCGCGCGAGAAACGCCAACGTGTCGGCGGATGTGCTGAAGCTGTCCATGAGGAGAAACCGTGGGCCGCCTGTGCCGTGTTCTTTTCTCAACCAAAGGATTTGCCGGGCAATAAAGTCCAGAAAGGTCAGGCCGTCCTTGACCGGAATGAGCGACTTGGCCCGCTCCAGTCCCATGCTGGTGCCGAGGCCGCCGTTGAGCTTGATCACGCAGAGCCGATCGAGCAAAGCCACGTCGGGAGATGACTCCACCACCCCGGCGAGCGCCGGGATTTCCGCGACGGGTTTCAGGTCGCACTCGGGCAGCAGACCCGCCAGGCCGTCGGCCGCCTGCTTCCACGCGTGAGAAAAACTGCCGATCGCCGCGTCGGACAATCCCGCCGCCCCCATCTTCTCCCGCGCGAGCTTGAGTCCTCTCTCGTTCACCGGGTCCTACGCTTTGCGGGTCGAGGCGATGTAGAGCTCGCGGAGCTGCTTGAAATCAACCACCGACGGCGATCCGGTCATCAGTTCGACCCCGCGATTGTTTTTCGGAAAGGCGATGACATCGCGGATCGAATCAGCCTGGGCCAGCAGCATGACCAGCCGGTCGAGCCCGAGGGCGATGCCACCGTGCGGCGGCGCGCCAAAGGAAAAAGCCTTGAGCAGGTGCCCGAACATCGCAGCCTGCAGTTCCTCGCCCACGCCGAGCAGGCCGAACATTTTCGACTGCAAGGGGGCCTCGTGGATTCGGATGCTGCCCCCGCCGATCTCCACGCCGTTGAGCACAATATCGTAAGCCTCGGCCCGCACGGCGGCATAATCACCGGCGGCGAGTTGGTCGAGGTCTTCGGCCTTCGGCCGGGTAAACGGGTGATGCACCGCGTTCCACTTCTGTTCCTCCTCGCTCCAAGCCAGCAGTGGAAAGTCAACGACCCAGAGAAAGTCGAGCCGCGCCGGGTCGTGGACAATGCCGAGCAACTCCACCGCCCGCAAGCGCACCCGCCCGAGCACCTCGCAGACAACCTCGCGCCGATCCGCGCCGAAGAGCACAAGATCGCCCTCCTCGATGTCCAGACGTTCGCGCAGGGCGGCCTTTTCGCTCTCGGTGAAAAATTTGACGATCGGCGACTTCCATTCCCCGTTCTCGCACTTGATGAAAGCGAGACCCTTGGCCCCGAATTGTTTCGCCGTCTCGGTCAATTCTTCGATCTGACCGGTCGTGATCTTGGCCAGCCCCTTGGCATTGAGGGCGCGGACCACGCCGCCGCCATCGAGCGCACCGCGGAAGACCTTGAACTCCGAGGCGCAAAAAATGTCGCCCACCTCGACAATCTCCTGCGCATAACGCGTGTCCGGCTTGTCACTGCCGAAGCGGTCCATCGCCTCACGGTGGGTCATGCGCGGAAACGGCGTGGGAATCTCCACCCCGCGCGCCTCGCGGAAAACCGCGACGAACATCTTCTCGATCAGGGCAAAAATGTCCTCGGCCGTGATGAAGCTCATCTCGATGTCCGCCTGGGTGAATTCCGGCTGACGGTCCGCCCGCAAATCCTCGTCGCGGAAACAGCGGGCGATCTGGAAGTATTTCTCCACGCCGGCGGCCATGAGCAGTTGCTTGTATTGCTGCGGCGCCTGCGGCAGTGCGTAGAAAGTCCCGGGGTTCAGCCTGCTGGGGACCAGAAAATCCCGTGCGCCCTCCGGCGTGCTTTTGCTCAAGATGGGCGTCTCGATCTCCCAAAATCCGTCCGCATCGAGCACATCCCGCACAGTTTTGATCACGCGATGCCGCAGCCGCAGATTCTCGGCCATGGGCGCGCGGCGCAGATCAAGGTAGCGGTGCACGAGACGCAAATCCTCGTTGGCCACCGCGCCGTCGAGGGGAAAGGGCAGAACCTCGGCCTTGTTCAGAACGAGCAGACTATCCGCGACCAACTCGACGGCACCCGTGCCGAGCTTGGCGTTTTCCGTGCCTTCCAGCCGCCGCGCCACGGTGCCGGAAACCTGGATGACATCCTCATCGCGCAGGGCATGGGCGGCTTCGGCCACCCCGGGGTGCTCTTCGGGACGAAACACCACCTGGGTCATGCCCTCGCGGTCACGCAGATCGATGAAAATGACCCCGCCGTGGTCGCGCCGGGAACCAACCCAGCCCGCCAGGGTCACGCGCTCGCCAATGTGGTCGGCGCGCAGCGCGCCGCAGGTGTTGCTTCGAAAACTCATGGCGCGGGAGTCTGAAGATTCGCCGCCCAGTCGGCAAGCGCCTCTTGGCTCAACTCGGACTCGGTCCGCGACCGCAAGTCCTTGACCTTCATGTTCGGCCACTCCTCCCCGATGACCAAGGCGAGCGAGGCGCCCGCAGCATCTGCATCCTTGAACTGCCGCCCAACCTTGTCCTCGCCCAGCGGATAATCGACGCGCCGACCGAGGGCGCGGAGCAATTGCACCACCCCCAGCGCTTCGGCGCGCCGCGACTCGTCAGCTACCACCACGAAAATCTCACAGGCCTGACCGGCCGCGATTGCGGCATCCATCCGCGCCTTGGTCGCCGGAATAGTCTCGAGCAAATCCGCCAAGACCACG